>ERZ1370068.11105-contig-975_pt1 | contig 60678 bp, 87 predicted proteins | sample MGYA00561227_ERZ1370068 | MGnify/ENA primary metagenome ERZ1370068 (study PRJEB38410, sample SAMEA6850437) | metagenome | study: Metagenomic assessment of the ecological functions of the soil: analysis of the soil microbiota associated with the... | reverse complement strand
TACGTATTGCTAGGCCTCAGGCCATTTCCTGGTGACCAACGGGCCCTACAAGCTCAAAGAGCTGGTCGGCGGACAGCGTCACGCTGGAGGCGTTCCGCGATCTCACCTATCCGCTGGGCGTCGGCTCCTACGACGCCTACGCCATCCCGCGGCGCGGCTTCGTCACCAGCACGCAATGGGTGGGCGGCCGCCTCGTGCTCTCCGGCGACATCGAGGTCGTCGACAAGTTCCAGCGCAGCTACCGGCTGGTGCGCACGCCCCTGAAGGCGGTTCCCGCCGAGGTCTTGCGCCGCGCAGCGCCGAGTGCCGGTATATTGTGACGGACGAGAACGACCGAGTCGTACTATCTGAGGTTGCGCCGCTCGGCGCGGAAGCGCAATTTCCATATCGACTTCAAGGGCCGGCTGCCGCCGGGCCGTTACACCCTCGCCGCCGTCATCGCCGTCAACGGCAATGTCATGAACGCCGAGATCAGAGCGCATTCCTGTCGTTGTCGCTGCGGACGCCAGGACGGTAGGGCGCAATAAGCGACAGCCGCATTGCGCCGATTTCGCACCGCAGATCGGCGCAATGCGCTGACGCTTATTGCGCCCTACGCAGGAGAGAGCCTGTGGTCAGGCCACTATGGTGCCGGGATGCCGTAGACTAAAGTCCGACCGACGTCGCGCGCAATCCCATAGGGGACCACCATGAAGGACCTGACACTGCTTCTGGGCCGCATCTTCCTGGTCGCGATCTTTCCGATCAGCGCCTACTACAAGATCATCGGCTGGCCGGGCATCACCAGGCCGTTGACGAGGCCGGCCTGCCCTATCCGGAATATCTCGGCATGGTCGGCACTGCCGCCGAGATGCTGCTTCCGATCCTCGTCATCGTCGGCCTGTTCACGCGCTGGGCCGCGTTCGGCCTCATCCTCTACGTCCTCGCTGCCACCTATATCGGCCATCCCGGTCATCTGGCGCGTGGCGCCCGATGCCTTCTTCCGCGAGCTCATGGGCGTGATGAAGAACCTGGCGATGATCGGCGGCCTCCTGCTGCTCATGGGCGCCGGCCCCGGACGCTTTGCGCTCCAGCCCTCGCGCGACGAGTACGAGGCGTAAGCCGGCCAGCTCACCGGCGACTGGCTGAGCGGGCCGATGCCAACGGCGGCTCTCTATGCCTTGCGCCATAGTCGAGCAACCCGGCTGGACCTTGGCGGCGGCGCGGCTGAATGGCGCGTGGTCCTGACAGTCCGCGGTACTAGGCTTCGGCGCTCTTGGGGAAAATTCCATGTCTACAGGTGCTCTCTCTCGCCGCTCGTTGATCGCCACGGGCCTGGCCGCCGGGAGCCGTGGCGGCATTTGCGCCGGCATTCGCCCAGCAGCACGATGACCGCCGAGAAGATGCGCGGAGCTGATCGACTATACGATCCGCAGGAACAACCGAGGACAACAAGGCCCCCACCATATTCTCCAAGGTGGTCACGCCCATCCTCTTCGGTCGCACCGACGAGATCCGACTGCTGCAAATCGGCAACGACGAGGGCGCGCTCAAGGAACGGTTCAGCGTGACGCTCAACCTGGCCGAGCAGCGCGTCGTTCTCTTCTCCAGAACCGAGGACGCGATCTACTTCCATCTCACCGGCGTGCATTTGCGTCGCGAGAAGAGCGCCGTCAATCGGCGCGAGGAGCGGCCGTCGCTCTGGACCGCTCCGGAGGCGGCGACGGACTTCGCCAGGCAGATGACCTACTGGGCGGGCCGATCCACGACTTGATACCGAGGCGCGGCCTGCAGCTCTTCACCGTCGGCCATAGTTGAGCAGCCCCGGCTGGCCCTTGGGCGGGCGGGCGCGGATCGCCTCCTCGTTGGGCTCGGTGCCCCAGCCGGGCCGGTCCGGCATGACCAGATGGCCGTTCTCGTATACCGGCGGGTGGTCGACCAGCTCGTCGTCCCAGGCGAGGCGGTCGATGTCGGTCTCCATGATGCGCAGGTTCGGCACGGCGGCCGCGAAGTGCGCGTTCATCATCGTGCACAGGTGGCCGTAGAAGTTGTGCGGGGCGACGTTGACCTCGTGCGCCTCGGCGGCGGCCGCGATCTTCATCGACTGCCACACGCCGTTCCAGGGCGTGTCGACGATGGCGACGTCCATCGCCTGCTCGCGGAAATAGGGCAGGAACTCGCGCAGGCCCAGCAGCGTCTCGCACGAGGAGATCGGATGCGGGCTCTGGCGGCGGATGCAGGCCCAGCGCCTCGGGATTGAAGGTGTCGATCTCGATCCAGAACATGTCGAGGTCGGCGATCGCGCGCAGGATCTTCAGATAGCCTTCGGTCTTGGCGTTGAAGTTGAGGTCGAGCAGCAGATCGACGTCCGGGCCCGGCGCCCTCGCGCATGCGCCTCCAGATGCATGCGCAGGTTGCGCAGCACGTTGCGGTCGACGTTGAGCTCGGGATAGAACGGCGCGCCGAAGCCGGGCCGCCAGCCCTTGGGGTTCTTGGCGCCGTGCCTCGTAGATGAAGATGTTGGTCTTGCAGCGCGCGTGAATCTCTTCTCGCGCACCTCGCGGCCGATCGCCTTGACGCCGTCGAGGTCGGTGATGGCCGGCTTGTAGTAGGTCGGGTGATTGATGCGCCAGGTGGCGCAGTGCGACCAGTAGACGCGGATGCGGTCGCGCACCTTGCCGCCGAGCAGCTCGTAGCACCGGCACGCCGAGCGCCTTGGCCTTGGCGTCGAGCAGCGCGTTCTCGATGGCGCCCATGCGCCTGGGCCACGACGCCGCCGGAGCCGGGCCGCGTGGCGCAGTAGAGCTCGGCATAGATGCGCTCGTGCTCGCCGACCGGCTGGCCGACGACGCGCGGCGCCAGCCGCTCGATCACGGCGCCGACGCCGGGCGAGCCGAAGCCCTCGTCGAACTCGCTCCAGCCGACGATGCCGTCATCGGTCGTCGAGCTTGACGAAGTGGTAGTTGCGCCAGCCGGCGTCGCAGGCGAGCGTCTCGATGGCCTTGACCTTCATGTGCGTCCTCCCGTGGCCGTGACCCAGCCTAATACGCCAGGCGGCAACCGCCGTCCCAGACTTGGCGCGCAAAGCCTGTTCGCCGGCGGGCCGATTGCGGCGGCGCCCGCCCATCGGGGTCGCACCCTGCAAGTAAACCAGCATTAACCCTAATACCTCCATCGCGGGCCGGCGTGCAGTCCCGCCCATCGAGCCACAATACCTAGAAAGGCGGCCCGCCAGGCTGCAGCGACGATCGAACGGGAGGGACCACGGGAATGAGTTGAGCATAGCCATCCGCGACGCATGCTGCAGGCGCGCCCACCCACACCGGCGCGGCGCGCTTATACGATCGATCGATGATATCGTCGACGTGCCACGCGCGAGTTCTTCACGCCGAGCTCACCCAGGCGCATCGCGCTTCACCGCGGGCTCAGCTGCGACGCAGTCGAACACGCAATCGATCTGGCCCTGCCGTATTCTGCTGGCGGCGCTGGCCAATCTCGCCCTGACCATTGGGCGCTGGTGCATACTGGCGCGCGTTTGCGCGATAGTACCCCGCAACCCTCGACGAGATCAGAAACGTGAATGGCAACCGCTGACCCAGCGGCAGCTTACGGCTCGGGTTACATGGACTATTCGATCGGCGAGCCGGCCTTCGCTGGGGTGAGCACCGATATATTGCCGGCGCCTCCCGGCTCGACGTGCAGGAGACGAAGCTGCTTGTCGGACCGTCGGGCTGGATCCTCATGAGCCGGCTGCGCCTGGAACAGCGGCGGCGAGACTTGAGCGCGGGCAGGCCTTGCCCATCTGCTGAGCTGCAATTGCGGCAAGGCCGAGGGCGTTGGCGGCAGGAAGCGATGGCGCACTGCGCGCCCGGGCAACGGAGGACGAGGTCATCACGCGCGCTGAGGCAGGCCGGCGCCTTGATGCTGTGCCAAAGCTGGCGCATGGCCTGGCGGTGGCGGGCGCGACGTGCGCCCTCAGCTCCTGCGCCTTCAAGCTCGCGGCCCGCGTCAGCTCAGATTGAGCAGGCTTTCCGACAGCAGGTTGGCAGACGGGTCCTTGGGAAATGGCGAGCGCGAGCGCATCCAATCGCGCCATGGCTCAAACTGGGGAGCTGCGCGTAGCTGGTCGCTGGCTTCGACGATGAGATGCCCATCGTTCTGGCGTGCCGGTTGGAGCGCCGAGAAGCGAAATGGCCGGGCACGTCCCTTTCCCCCGATGCCAAGAGAACGCCCCACGCCGATTACGGCCGCCACGATCTGCCTTCCGGGCCGGCGACCAGATCCTCACCGTGCCAATCTTTCACCCACGCGGTTGTAGACGTCGCGCCCGTAATATGTGCCGATGGAGACGGCGACGCCTGACCGTCGCCGCAAGATACGCGATGCCGCGAGTGGTCCGCATTTGCGCTGCCGAAGCGGCCAGGTCGCGCGATTGAGAACCGGCTTCCAAGCCGTCCTGCCGCCAAGGACGTACCAGGCCAGACCAGCTACAGCGTGAGTGCCGTGCCAGCACCAATACACCGGAGGTTGCCGCCCTACTCCCGTGTGGTCCGCCTGCTGCCGCCGGCGCTGCGGCGACGCCGAGCCGATCGTAAAACGCGCTGGCCTGGAGGAGGCTCGACAGACCGGCCGCCGGCATGCCGCAACCAGGTCCTTCTGCGATCCGAGGACGTCGGCAATCCCAATGGCATCGACCCCTGCGTTGCGCCGCTCGACCAGCGCCGAAATAATCGCCGGAGCAAGCAGGCTCAAGAGCGTGTGGGTCGAGGGCGTCCGGAGGGAGGCACCCGTGAATTTTGCTGATGCTCGAGGTGAGTGCGGCGACGCCCTGCCGCCGAGCAGCGAGGCAGCGTTGCCGCCGGCTCTCGCGACTTGCGCGGCGCCTCTGGCGCGCCGGCCAGGCCCTCCCAGGGACCTGCTTCACGACGGCACGCGTCGTCGCGCAGCCGCTGGCTTGGAAAGGAGTTGCATTAGCCCGCTGAGGATAGCGGGGACCCCGGTATCCACGGCTCTCCTCAGCTTGGCGATCGAGACCTGCCGCGGCTGCCAGCTTGTCGATGACGCCAGTCAAGAGCTCCGTGGTCGCCGCAACGGCATTTCCTGCATGATCGTATCGATCTCCTGAGCCCCGCGCGCTTTCAATCGGCCTGCTTGGAGATGACTCCAGGCCCGCCATCTCCAGCGTGGTCGGTGAGGATATCGGAGCGCACAGCGGGTCTACCGAATTGGCGGCGCGAGTGCCGAGGCTCAGCGAAGCCCGTCTCAATGCAACCGGTTTTTACCAACGACGGAATGCATAGCGCGGTCAGCAGTTCCGCCGCGCTGAACGGTTTCTGCAGATGGCGGCGCACCTTCTGCGCGGAAACCGGCGGCACCGCATAGCCGGACACGACCACCACGCGTACGCCTTGCTCGTGCAGGTCGTCGAGGTCGGACGCCATCTCACGCTTGAGATTGACGTCGACCACGGCCAGGGCGGGCACCTGCGCGGCGACCAACCGCTTGGCCTCCGCCGTCGTCGCCGCCGGATCTGAGACATGCATGCCCACCTGCCGAGCGCGACTTCAGCCCGGGCGCACGTGCTGGGTGTCCTCGACCACTAGCACATGCACCCCTTCAACAGGGACAGGTCGGCTTTACGGCCGTCTTGCTTGCCTGACGGTGCCATGCGGTGTGCCCAAAGACGTTGCGCTGCTGCGCGTTTCACGAAGATTCCACCGCGTGCCGCCTGATCAGAGCGGACGGGCAGCGCGCAGTTTCAGCACGATGGTCGCGATTGTCCGTGTGCCAATGCTCGACGGCATCGCGTCGATCGCGCATTGCAACAGGGGCTGCCTCAACAGCGCTGTGCGGGACCGCGTCGTTCCCATTGCTGGCCTCCAAAATATCGCATTTTGGTCGAGTCTCCCAATGTTTGAGAGTTCTCGCGCCCACGACCTCATGATCGGGCAATCAAGATTGCGATGAAGACATCCAAGCCCCGGTTTGGCCGTCATTGTCTGCATATGGAGGCCGGGCGGCGGATCGGTGAAAACCTCTGGCATGGTGCCGGGGTGAACTCTCACGGTGCAAACGCCGCCGTCCACTGCTGAGGCGCTGCGGAGCGCATGCCGGCCCTCGGTACGCCTGCCAACCGGCGCTGGCTATAGTGGACCGGGGGCCTTACGATGGAGCGCGGCTGTTACTGTCGCTTTCAGTCCCTGGACGCTGCTCCTGCCGGCGGGCGCCGAAGCGCAGAAACGCGCCGTGGCTGCGACCCTGGCGGTCCGGGACGTGTCATCGCGCGATTGTCCGACGTGCCCGGAGATGGTGGTGCTGCCGGCCGGCGAGTTCATGATGGGCTCGCCCGAGCGAGCGAAGGGCCGCAACAGGACGAGGGGCCCGCAGCGCAAGGTCACGATCGCCCAGCCGTTCGCCGTGGGCAAGTTCGAGGTGACGTTTGCCCAGTGGGATGCCTGCGTCGCCGAGAGCGGCTGCACGCACAAGCCGGGCGACGAGAGCTGGGGCCGCGGCCGGCGGCCGGTGATCAACGTGTCGTGGGACGACGCCAGGCAATTCGTGGCGTGGCTCGCCGAAGAAGACGGGCAAGCCCTACCGGCTGTTGACCGAGGCGGAATGGGAGTACGCGGCACGCGGCGTGACCAAGGCATCGGACCCGCACACTGCCTTCTCCACGGGCGCGACGATCAACTACAAGCAGGCGAACTACGACGCCAATTTCAAATACGGCAGCGGCCCGCAGGGCCTCTATCGCCAGAAGACGCTCGACGTGGGGTCGCTTGCCCGCAACGCCTTCGGCCTCCACGACATGCACGGCAACGTCTGGGAGTGGGTCGAGGACTGCTACAAGGACAGCTATGCGGGCGCGCCGACGGATGGCTCCGCGGTGACATCGCCGAGACTGCGGTCTCCGCATCCTGCGCGGCGGGTCCTGGAATTACTATCCTCAGCTGCTCCGCTCCGCCTACCGCTATGCCACCGCTGGCGGCTATCCGTGTCGAAAACGCGGGCTTCCGAGTTGCCAGAGCGCTGTAACCTCCTGTAACCAGCATCAGGCTGCGCATTGAGAGTGCGTCGTGGAGAGCGGCGGCAGCCGTCGGTCTTCATTTCTGAGGTCTCGGACATGAAATCCAAATCTGCCCTGGGTCGGTGCATCGCCATCCTCGCGATCGCGGGTCTCGCTCTGCTGGCGTCGATGGGCAGCGTCGATCCGGCGAGCGCGCAGAGCCGCTCGCGATGGAAAGCGCGATGAATTCGGTCCAGTCCCGGCCGCGGGCGCGCCCATCCTTGCGCATCGTCTCGCTCAGCGACCAGCGGGTCACGATCTACGATGCCGACGGCAAGATCCTGCAGTCGCCGGTCTCGACCGGTGCGACCGGCTACGAGACGCCCGCCGGCATCTACAGCGTCGTGCAGAAGAAGGCGGTTCACCAGCTCCAATGTCTATGAAGACGGCAACATGCCCTTCATGCAGCGCATCACGTGGACGGGCATCGCCCTCGCACGCCGGGGTGCTGCCGGGCCAGCCCGCCTCGCACGGCTGCGTGCGCCTGCCGCACGCGTTCGCCCAGCGCCTCTTCGACCTGACCGATATCGGCCTGCGCGTGATCGTGGTGCGCGATGACATCGTCCCCAGCGACATCGCCCATCCCGCCCTTTTCAAGCCGAACCCGGCTCGCCGAGAGGCGGCCCTGGCTGCGCCGCCGGCTAGTCGCGCGTCCGGCAGCGGCCAAGCGCCGGCAATGACGAGTTGGCGTCGCATCGTCCGAGACGGCATCCCGCCGTCGCCGAGGCTCGGCCAAAGCACTTGCAGATCTTGAAGTCGATCGCGGCTGCCAAGACCGCGGAAGCAGATGCGGCGGCCAAGAGGGCAGCGCAGCCAGGCAGGCGGCCGCAAGGAAAGCTGCTGAAGCGGCGCCTGCCGCCAGGATGCTGCGGGCGGCGGAGAGCAATCACGCCAAGGCCGAAGAGTTCCTGAAGGCCGCGGAACGCGCAGCTCGAGGCGACCGCCAGAGCTCGCCAGGAAAGCGTGACGCAGGCGGAGCTGGCGAAGGAAAAGGCTGCTGCCAAGGTCGCCGAGACGCAGGCGCAGCTGCGAGGCCGCCAAGGCGCAGGCGCAAGGCCAAGATGGATGCGGCTGCAGCGCGCCGGCGACGAGGCCAAGGCCGCCGAGGCGGCACGGGACGCCTGCTGTCGAGGCGGCAGACGAGGCCGACGCGCAAGGACGTCGCCCGTGTCCGTGTTCATCAGCCGCAAGACGCAGCGGCTCTATATTCAGGCAGGGTTATCAGCCCGTGTTCGAAGGCCCGATCGCGATCCGCGATGCCGACAAGCCGATCGGCTCATACGTCTATCACCGCGCTCGAGCTACCTCAACAAGTGCCGACGTGCGCTGGAGCGTGGTGTCGATGTACAAGATACGCCGACAGGCGCCGAGCCGCGCAGCGCGAAGCGCGGCGCGCCGACGCGCGCGACACCGAAGCGGCTCCGGCCGATGTCGCCGGGGCCAAGGCGGCGCTCGACCGCATCGCCATTCCGCGGGATGCACTCGACCGCATCTCGGAGGTCGTGCTGCCGGGCTCGTCCCTCATCATCTCCGATGAGGGCGCCAGCATAGAGACGGGCAAGGATACCGATTTCGTGGTGCTCATGAGCGGCGAAGCCGCAAGGCGGGCATCAAGACCCGGCGCCGTGAGCCCAGCTACCGCAACGACGATTTCTTCGGCGGCCCGCCGTTGGCGGTTTTCGCTTGTTCTGGAATTGACGCTGCGCGCGGCGGAGGGGGCAAGATCAGTCGACGATCGCGACGACCCCCTCCTTCATGAGGCCGTCACGGACTTTGCAGGGCTCAACAGCGTAGGCTCTTCTTGCCATTTGCGCACCCACGCGTTCCAGCTAGATGCGCTTACCTCAACGCCAGTCGATCATCACGCTGGTTGCGCGCCCATCGGGGATTGATCGACGGTCGAGACATCTCGGCCTACAGCAACTAGCCGCCCGTCTTCACGCAGTTCCGCGCCTGCCGCGCCGGGAGATGTCGCATGCCCCTCGAACCGTATTTTGTCGCGCTATTGCCTGCCGACTTCGGTTTGCTGGAACCTCATCTGCAATCGGTCGAGCTTCCGCGCCGCAAGGAGCTGGTGAGATCCGGCAACAAGCGCATCGACCATGCTCCCATCGAGAGCGGCTTTGTTTCTGTTGTCGCCAACGGCTCGACCAGGCCCGGTATCGAGATCGCGCATCATCGGGCACGAAGGCATGACCGGCTCGTCCGTGGTGTTGGTAAGCAAACGACCGCGCTGCGCACGACACCTATATGCAAGTGGGGGCAATGGCCAACATGCTGTAGCAAACCTTCGCGACGCCATCATGCAGAGCGCGGGTCCACTACGTGCTTCTGCGGTACATACGCTCATTCCTCTTGCAAACCGCGTCGACCGCGCTTGCCAACGGCCGCAGCAAGATCGAGGAACGGTTGGCGCGGTGGCTGGATGGCACAAGATCGAATTGACGGCGATCAGCTGCCACCGACGCACGAATTTCTTCTCTGATGCTCGGTGTGCCGACCCGGCGTGACGACGCCTTGCAGGCGTTGGAGCGCGAAGGCCTCATCGCCCACAGGAGAGCCATCATCACAATCATCGACCGAGAAGGCTTGCAGGCACACTCCAACGGCACCTACATGCCCCTTTTGACAATCATTGAACTGTTCTCGCACCAAGTTTGTGACTGCGCACGTGCTAGCCTCCGCGCCCGGTTGAGACGGGTCAGAGGATCGGTTTCGTGGCAACGCCAACCGTTAGCATCGTTTGCCCGGACTGCGGGCTGGCCTTGCACGGTGACGCGCGACGCTGGAGGGTCAAACCCGGACGTATGACTTCGGTGATTGGCAGCAGCGCTGCAAGCGTCTCGAACCCGACGATCCTGCATGGTGTCTCGTGCAGCGTGACGGCACCAGCGCCAAAGTAGCGGCACCAAAGCACCATCCGGTGCCTACCCCGCTGCGCAGGGTCGGTTGACACGCTCTGTTATCTTTGCAAATGCCACGCCATTCGAGCGGCTCGCCATCGACCGTCTCGGCAATCCGCTCCAGTTTCAGCACGTCGCTTCCCATGGCGATCCGAGATGCAACGCCATGGCCTTTGTGGTTGGATGACGCTGACCTGCTCCGTCGCACGTCCGAGCCAGATGCCAACGTTTGAAAGTGCTCGATGATGTCTGGAATGTCGACGCCATCGGGGTCGTGGGCAGGAAACCGGTCGAGCGCCAACACCACCTCTTCAAGCGCGGATGGCAACCTGAGCGTTTCGAACCGTATGCGCGTCACTTCAGCACGCGCGCGCCTGGGGCGAAGTTCAGGGGCCAGCTTCGCCCACTCCACCAGGTTGCGCGGTTTCCGGCGGTCTGCTGCGATCGAACACCGCATGCGCCACGACCACCCCACCGGCTGAGACCAGCCTTTTGGTGCGCACCCTTCCTGATCTGTGACCCGGTACCAATCACTACAAAGCCGCCTGCGGGCCATGGCCGCACAACATTTCTCACACGCTGCGCGTGAGCTGCAGGGATGATTGAGGGCCGCCAGTGCGGACGGCGGGCGACGGCTTCGCACAGGCAGGCCCGGCTCTCGGGCCCGGGGACACTGGGGCCTTGGCGAGGTCACTTGTTGTTGGTGACGGCGATGAACTCGGGGTCCTCCTGGGCGCGGCGCTCGAAGGACAGGAAGTCGTAGTAGCCGCAGCGTCCGCCGGGAAGCTGCGGCAGAGCGAGGGGCGCGCCGCGTAGACGGTGCAGGAGCGCTTCTCGGTGTCGAAGAAGCGGCACACGCCGCCGAAAATGCTGGTCCGCCTTGCGGCGCATGGAATACTTGCGGCCCCAGCGCTCGACCGTGAACTTGGCCTTGGCCTGCCTGAAGGTGAGGCCGAAGTGCTTGGCCAGCCGCTCCACGTCGCGCTTGTCGAGGGCGATCAGCGGGTAGGAGCAGCAGTAGCCGGGGCACTTCTTGCAGTTGTACATGGGCGAGCAACGGACCACGCGGTGAGGACGGATCGGCGGCCCACAAACCGTTAGCACGGATTCGCGCGCTGTGCAGCGCATGGCGATGCGATCGACGGCGTCGGCCGCTGGTCGGCGCTGCGTCAGCGATCGTCCGGCGTCGGCGGAGCCGAGGTTGACGCGCTTGCCGTGGCGCGTGGCGCGGCTCTCGTACTTGGCGAGCACGCGCGCGGGCATGCTCGACGACGGCGTCGGCGATCGCCGCCTGGCCTTCGGCGGAGGGATGGAAGGCGCCCGAGTAGACGCTGGCCAGCAGCAGCTGCACCCAGGCGTAGCCCTGCGTGTTCAGCGCCTTCTGCATCAGCGACTGGGCGACATGGAAATTGCCCGTCATGAAGGCGTCGTTGGGCGTGCGGAACAGGCGCTGGCGCGGGCGCGTAGGCGCGCCATTGCGACGGGTTGAACGGCTCCCAGCGCGCCGTTGACCTTGCGCGGCACGCGCAGCTCGTCGGCCATGGTCCAGGGGCGCATCGCTGTAGCCGGCGCACAGGCCGCGGCCGCGGAAGGTGGCGCGGTGCGCGTCCACGAACGACCACGAATGCTGGTGCGCGCTCTCCCGCATGATGTCGTTGAGGCGCTCGGCCGCCACGCTGCCCTCGCGCGCCTTGGCCTCGCTCAGGGCGAACTCCGGCAGCACGGTCATGCCGGCCTGGCCGTCGGGGCAGACGGTCTTGCCGTCGTCGAGCAGCGCCATCGGCGGATAGCCGGTGAGGATGATGCGGTCGGACTCCGGCCACGGCACGTGCAGGAGGTTGTGCAGCGCGCGGTTGACCGATTTCAGCCGGTCGTCGAGCGCATCGAGCTGGGCTGCCGGCCTCGGCGAAGCCGTGCACCTGGCCGAACCAGCCGCCGAGGCGGCGCAGGATCGACTTGTCGGCCAGCACCGCGTTGGCGACGAGCCGGGCAAAGCCGACGTCGTTGCCGCCGACCGACAGGAACAGCAGATCGATCTTGCGCGCGCGGTCCGCGTCGCACTTCTTGAGCACCAGGCCGCCCTTGAGCTCGGGGATCTGCTCGTTGATGTGATAGGCCTCGGGCAAGTCGTAGTCGCGCGCGCCCGTGCCGCCGCACTGCGCCTCGGCGACGGCCGAGATCTGCGGCAGGTCGGGCGGATTGGGCACCCACTCGTTGCCCTTGTATTCGAGGAAGAGGCCGAACGTCGTCTCCGCGCCCGAGCAGGCGAAGCCGACGAACGTCACGGCCCGGTGCGGGTCCTCGACGGCGAGCTGCAGCGCGGCCCGCAGCTGGTGCGAATAGAGCGAGCGATGGCAGGCCTGGTCCTGCCAGCGGGCGTTCTCCTCGATGAACTTCTGGTCGCCGATCTCCTTCCAGTCGCCGATGCGGGCCGGATAGCCCGTGAGCGGCGCGTTGTTGGAGCCGACGCCGTAGTCGGTGGTGCGATCCGGCGAGAAGCGCACCGGCACGTCCGGGTTGCCCTCGCCGGAGGCGAAGCTGTCGCCCATGCCGACGATGAAGAGGTCGGTGACGCGGGCGGCCGCCTCCGCCACCTGCCGGCCGCCGATCTCGACGCTGATCCAGGCGCCGCTGGGGTAGGGCACGTCGAGCTGCACCGGCGTGTCGCAGGGCAGCGTCACCGCCTTGCCGCGCGGCCGCCGCTTGCCTTGCGGCGAGGTCAGCCAGGTGCAATCGACCGTTTGCGCGTCCTCGAGCCCTCCAGGCGCGCCAGGATGGTGTGGCTCTTGGGGTTGAGATAGTCGCCGCGCTCGCGGCAGGCGTAGCGGTTGCATGCTCCGGTCCCAGCAGGTCTTGGCGAACGTGATGGCGCTCCAGCCGTCGGGATGGCGCTCGCCGAGCACCCGCTCCGCCGCCATGCACCGGGATGGCGCCGCTCCGCCTCCGACAGGCTGCGCCCAGGTCGCGCGATGCACCTGCGTGTCGGCCGGATCGAGGAAGAACCGGAAGGGGTTCTCGACCTGCCAGACGATGCTGAGGCTCGGCCGCTGCGCGCACGCCGCGTGCATCGACCGTCAGCAATGAGCGCCAGGCAAAGGCTTCGGCCGGCATCGATCCGCATCAGTCTGCTCCCTCGAGCTGCGCAGCTCGCCTCGCCGCCCACGGCTCAGATGCGGCCGAGCCAATGCGCCGCGGCGATCCTGCACACGCGCGTGAGCGGCGCGATCTCGGCGGAGCTGCGCAGCACGTCGCGGCCCGGCCGTTCCAGCGCCCGCAGATAGGACCCGACCAAGGCCAAAGGAAGGAAGGCCACGCGCGCCTGGCGCGGCAAATTCGCCACATGTTGCCGGCTCGTGACAAGGCTTGTGCGGGCCTCGTCGCGCAGGTCCGCAAGCAGGCCGCGACATTGCTGGCCCGCCGCTCGCCGGCCAGCAGCTCTGACCGCGTCACGCCGGCGGCACTCGAGGCGCGACTGCGGCAGCGGCAGCCGCCCGCGGGACAGCGCGTGCGGCAGGCCGAGCAGCAGCCGCGACAAGGCCGTAGGCCTGGCCGCACGCGGCGGCGGCCGCGTCGATCGTCCGCCACGGCGCCTGGACGCAGAATGCGCCCGGCCAGGGCGAACAGCGCGCCCTCGCTTTTCCACAGGTAAGTTTGCAGCGCGGCGTCGTCGGCCATGACTTCGCGCGGCAAGGTCGACCGAGCGCGCGCGTCGATCACGTCGAGCAGGAGCGCGCCGGGCAGGTCGTGGCGCTGCAGCCGCGGCGCGCAGGGCATCGGCGATCGGGTTGCCGGTGCGCGCGACGGTCGTCGGGCGGCTGCAGCGCATCGCGCCACCATTGCAGGCGGATCTCGCCCATGGCCGGCTCGCCGCGTGACGATGTAGCGGCACGCGGGCAACCTCGCTGGCGAATGCCGCCAGCGCCAGCAGGTCGGCGCGGGCGGCGGCGGAGCCAGCAGGGCGGCAAGGTAGCGGTCGGGCTCGCCGGCGCGCGCGGCAGCGGCAACGGCGTCGGCGGCTGCGGTCGGGCTGCGCGCGCGCTCGGCCACGTCAGTAGAGGTGCGCCGCCGCCACCATGGCGAGCGTCGACCGGCACGGCGAGGATCGAGATTGAGCCTGGCGAACAGGATGACGCGGGCGCGCGCTCGCGCCTTGGCGTCGGCATCGCCGGGCCGCAGGCCCAGCACCACCTGCATGTTGGGCCAGATGTACATGTGCACGAACATCCACATGGCGAGCGCGCCGAGCACGCCCGAGCCGATCAGCCACGCGCGCGAGCGGCGGCACGTAGACGCCGGTGCCGTAGACCAGCGACGGCAGCAGGTAGCCGGTCGTCACCAGCAGGACGCGCGCCGCTGGCCACGGTCAGCGTCGAGGCATGCCGGAACCACCAGGCGACACTGGGAACGATGGCCTTGTGCAGGAACTCGCGCCCCGGCTCGTCGGCCGATCTGCAGAGCGACGAGCTGCACGAAGTTGACGAAGAAGACGAGGCCGATCCACACCATGGCGGCCAGCACATGCAGCGAGGCGGACCAGGAAGGAGAACAGCGCCGAGGCGTCGGCGCCGGCCGTCACGAGCCAGACGAGCAGGACCGCCGCGGCGAGCACGAGCCCGGCCCACAGGCTCGCGCGCGGATTGGCGATGATCGGCTGCATCGTCCCCCTCTTGGCCTGGCCTCAGTCCGACCGCGAGCAGCGCTGCGCCGGCGGGCCGCCCTCGCGCCAGCAGCACGTTGTAGGTGCGGCAGGCGGCGCCGGTGTCCATCGCCTCGAGCGCGACGCCGGCCTCGACGAAGCGCGCGGCGAACCTCGCCGCCCGGCAGCTGCTGGCGGCGGCCGGTGCCGAGCAGCAGCAGGCCGAGCGCGTCCCTTCTCGGCCAACACCGGCGCGAACGCGGCCGGCGTCGATCTCGCTCGGGCTGCGTCGGCGGCCAGGCATAGATGCCGCTCGGCAGGCACAGGATCGAGCCGCGATGGCTCATCTCGGCGAAGCGGAAGCCGCCGTTGCCGTAGGCATCGATCGGCGCCCGCCCGGGATAGCGCGCCGATGCGCGGGCTCATTTGAGGGCCACGTTCTCGCGCCGCGGCCTTGCGCGGCGCGTCGCGCCTTGGCCGGCTCTTGGCGGCCGGGCCGCGCCCACTCGCGCTTGACGCCGAGGTAGCCCAGCAGCGGCGCGGCGATGAAGATCGACGAGTAGGTGCCGATCACGACGCCGAACAGCATGGCGAAGTTGAAGTTGCGGATCACCTCGCCGCCGAAGATGTAGAGCGCGACCAGCACGGCGATGCGCGGTGCAGCCGGTCAGGATGGTGCGCGACAGCGTCTCGTTGATCGACAGGTTCAGCAGCTCGTTGAGCTCCATGCGCTTGTAACTTGCGCAGGTTCTCGCGGATGCGGTCGGACACCACCACGGTGTCGTTGACCGAGTAGCCGAGAATGGTCAGCAGCGCCGCCACGATCGACAGGTCGAACTCCAGCTGCAGCAGCGAGAATATGCCGACCGTCAGCAGCACGTCGTGCGTCAGCGCGACGATGGCGCCGACGCGCGAACTGCCATTCGAAGCGGAACCAGACGTAGGCCACGATCGCCAGCAGGCCGGCGACGACGGCGATGAAGCCGGTCATGCGCAGCTCGCTCGACACCGCCGGGCCCACCACCTCGACGCGGCGCTGCGTGTACTGTCTCGCCGAGCGCGTCCGTGCACCTTCTTGAGCGCCGCCTGCTGCTCGCCGTTCGCCGCCGGGCTGCTGCTCGACGCGGATCAGCACGTCGGTGCGGCGCGCCGAAGCTCTGGATCTGCACGGCGCCGACGCCGAGCTTGCCGAGCTTCTCGCGCAGGTCGGCGATATCGGCCGGACCCGACGTCGACTGCACCTCGATGCATCGAGCCGCCCTTGAAGTCGACGCCGTAGTTGAAGCCGCGACGTCGATGAACACGGCCAGCGAGCAGCGCCATGCGCGACGATCGACAGCGCCGAGGCAGAGCCCTTGTAGCGCATGAACGGCAGCCGCAGGTCGTGCGGGAAGAAATCGAAGCCTTTGAAATTGGGGATGCAGCCGCATGGTCGCGCTTCTCCTAGACCGGCAGCTCGAGTGGCGCGCGTGCACTTGCGCTTGTTCGAGTTCAGCCAGTAGTAGATCAGCAGCCGCACGACGGTGACGGACGCGAAGATCGACGTGCATGATGCCGATCGTCAGCGTCACGGCGAAGCCGCGGATCGGGCCCGAGCCCAGCCAGAACATCACCAGCGCGCAGGCGAGCGTGGTGAGCTGGGAGTCGGCGATGGTGATGAAGGCGCGCGTGAAGCCGGCATCGATGGCCGGCGATCGGCGTCCTGCCGGCGCGCAGCTCCTCGCGGATGCGCTCGTAGATCAGCACGTTGGCGTCGACCGCCATGGCGATGCCGAGCACCAGGCCGGCGATGCCGGGCAGCGTCAGCGCCGAGCCGACGATGCGTCATCAGGGCGACGGTCAGCAGGCCGTGCACGATGCAGGCCGACGACAGGCGAAGATGCCGAAGCGTGCCGTAGGCCAGAACGGTCAGGACGATGGTGGCGATGCCGCCGATGATGCCGGCGAGCTTGCCGGCCTCGATCGAGTCGGCGCCCAGCGATGGGCCGACGCGTGCGCTCCTCGACGATGGTGAGCTTGGCCGGCAGCGCGCCGGAGCTGCAGCTGGATGGCGAGCTGGTTGGCGGTCTCGACCGTGAAGCTGCCGCTGATCTGGCCGGAGCCGCCCAGGATCGGCTCGCGGATCACCGGCGCCGAGATCACCTTGTCGTCGAGCACGATGGCGAACGGCCGGCCGACGTGGTCCTTGGTGAAGCTCGCCGAACTTGCGGGCGCCGGCGTTGTTGAAGCGGAAGGTGATGATCGGCTCGTTGGTGCTGCTGGTCGAAGGCCGGCTGCGCGTCGACCAGCTCGTCGCCGCGCACGACCGGCGTCTCGCGCAGCAGCTGGGCGCCCTCCTCCTTGTCGTCGCGACTCGTAGATCTTGTAGCCGGCCGGCGGACGCTGGTCTGCCTCGCCTCCTCGGCCGTCATCGTCGCGTGCACCTCGTGGAAGCGTCAGGCGCGCCGTCTTGCCGATCAGCTCCTTGAGCTGCGCCGTGTCCTGCAGCCCCGGCACCTGCACCAGGATGCGCGCGCTGCCTTGGCGCGACGATGTTGCGGCTCGGTGGTGCCCATGGCGTCGACGCGCCGGCGCACCGTCTCGATGGCGGCGCCGATGGCGCTGGTGATGCGGTGCTGCAGGCCCGGCCTCGGTCGGCGCGATGGCGATCAGCGCCGCCTTCGGCCTTCGTCACCTCGAGGTCGCGTCGATGCTGGTGCCGAGCATGAGGTTGCCGGTCTGCTGGATCAGCCCGCGCAGCGTCTTCAGCGCGGCGTCGGCGTCTTCCGGCCTTGGCGAGCCGCACCTGCACGGCGTTGTTGGCGATGCCGAGCCGCGGTGAAGGCGATCTTGGCGTCGCGCAGCCGCTTGCGCGCGTCGTCGCGCAGCGTGTCGAGCCAGTCCTTGCGCACATCCGCCGACCTCCATCGACAGCAGCAGATGCGCGCCGCCGCGCAGGTCGAGGCCGAGGTTGAGCTGCGGCTTGGGCACCCAGCGCGGCCAGCTGCGCCAGCGTCTCCTTGGAGAAGAAGTTGGGCAGCGACGAGCAGGAGGCCCAAGAGGCAGGTGAGGATGATCGCGATCTGCTTCCACGTCGAGAAATGCAGCATGAAGCTCTACGTCTCGCGTCTGCACTGGCTTCGTGCGAGCACGCGACGCCGGCGCCGGCTCACGCGCTCTCTTTGACGGGCTCGCCCTTGGCGCGCACCTCGGCGACGGTGCCCTTGACCACGCGCACGCGCGTGTTGTCGGCGATCTCGACCTCGATCTCGTTGTCGTCGCGCACCTTGGTGACCTTGCCGATGATGCCGCCGGAGGTGACGACGGTGTCGCCGCGGCGCAGGTTGGCGACCATCTCGCGGTGCTGCTTCACGCGCTGCTGCTGCGGCCGCAGGAGCAGCAGGTAGAAGATCACGAACATCAGCAGGATCGGCACCAGCTGGATGAGGAAATCGCTGCCTCCGGAGGCGCCTGAGCATAGGCCGGTGAGATCAGCATCCGCGGTGTCCTGACAGACGAGACGACCAGGCCATGCCGGCGCGCCGCGCCGCCGCCGAGGCCGGCTCCATGCCTCGACTTTGCGCCGGACTATAGTGTCCCGGCCCCCGTTTGCAACCACTTCCGGCCGCTGTCGAGCGCCTCGGTGACGGCGGCCCGCGCTCGTCTATAGAACGCGGCCCGACGCATTCGCTGCCAGCCTCGCGCAGGAGGCCATCTGCCGCGATGAGCGACGAGAAGGCCATCCTCGAGCGCCTGGAGCGCCTTGCCGCAGCCCTCGAGCGGCTGGCGCCGCCGCCGCCGGCCAAGGCCGATTTCGCGCATGCGCGAGGCCTTCGTGTGGCAGGCCTCGCCCGAAGCGCTTCCTGGCCGTGGCGCACGTCAACCGCCAGCCGCTCGGCCTGCTCAAGGGCATCGACCGCGCCGCCGAGCAGCTGCTCGACAACACGCGCCGCTTCGCCCGCGGCCTGCCCGCCAACAACGCGCTGCTGTGGGGCGCGCGCGGCATGGGCAAGTCGTCGCTGGTGAAGGCGGCGCACGCCGAGGTGCGCCGCGAGCTGGGGCTCGGCAGCGCCAGGCGCAGGCCGATCTCAAGCTCGTCGAGATCCACCGCGAGGACATCGCCTCGCTGCCCGCCTGCCTGGCGCACCTGCGCGCCGGCCGGCAGCCGCTTCATCGTGTTCTGCGACGACCTCTCCTTCGACAAGGACGACACCTCCTACAAGTCGCTGAAGGCGGTGCTGGAAGGCGGCATCGAGGGCCGGCCCGAGAACGTCGTGTTCTACGCCACCTCGAACCGCCGCCACCTGATGCCGCGCGACATGATGGAGAACGAGCGCTCGACCGCCATCAACCCGTCGGAAGCGGTGGAGGAGAAGGTGTCGCTGTCGGACCGCTTCGGCCTGTGGCTCGGCTTCCACAACGCCACCCAGGACGAGTACCTCGACATGGTGCGCGGCTATGCCGCCCACCACAAGCTCGAGGTCAAGGACGACGCGCTGGTGCGCGAGGCGCTCGAGTGGTCGATGACGCGCGGCGCGCGCTCGGGCCGCGTCGCCTGGCAATTCATCCAGGACCTCGGCGGGCCGGCTCGGGCAGAAGCTGCAGAGACGCTGAACGGCCGGCTCAGCGAATTGGCTTGGGGCGGCCACGATTGGCGGCTAGCTTTGCCGAGTCTCCGTCGGGAGGAGGGGAGCCGAGGCCATGCTTCGCAGCGCGACTTTCGTTCTTGCGCTCGTCTCTGGCTGCGCGCCAGGCGCTGGCCGCCAGCGAGGCCGACCGGCGCAACTGCACCGCCGCCGGGGACGCCGAAGGCAGGATCGAGGCCTGCACGCGCGTCCTCGCCGACCAGGCGCGCCCGCCAGCGCTGCGCGCCATGGCGCACCGCAACCGCGGCATCGCCTATGCGCGGCCGAGCGCCTGCTCGAGCTTGCCGTCCTCGATTTCGACGAGGCGCTCAAGCTCAGCCCGCAGGACGCTCCTGGCACTCGGCGGCCGCGCCCGCGCGTTCGGTCAGCAGGGACAATACGACCGCGCCATTGCCGACTACACGCGAGCTGCTGCGCCTCAACCCGCAGCGACGATCGCGCCCTCAACGAGCGCGGCCTCATCCACCTGCGCAAGGGCGATGCCGCAGCCGCGCAGGCCGACTTCGAAGCCGCCCTCCAGATCAATCCGCAGCAACGTGCATGCGCACAACAACCGCGGATTGATGCTGGCGAAGCAGCACAAGCTCGACGAGGCCATCGCCAGCTACGGCAGCGCGCCCTGCGCATCGACCCGGACTATCTGCTGGCCTATGCCAACCGGGCGCGCGCCTACGAGGCAAAGGGCGAGATCGAGCTGGCGCTCGCCGACTTCAAGCAGGCGGCCGAGCGCAAGGCCGCTCGCCAAGCACGACGAGAACGCGCGAGCGCAAACCGATCGCCAAGCGCGGCAGCTTCGACCGCCTCACCAAGGCGTTCGCCGAGGCAAGGTCGGACCGAAGGCAGCCGAGCAGCCGCGTCGCCCTCGTCATCGGCAACAGCGCCTACGCAGCGCGTGCCGGCGCTGCGCAATCCGGCCAACGATGCCAAGGCGCTGGCGGCGGCGCTGCGCGGCTCGGCTTTACCGAGGTGCGCGAGCTGCTCGACGCCGATCCTGGCCGGCTCGGCAAGGCGCTCAAGGAGTTCGGCGATCTGGCGGCCGGCGCCGACTGGGCGGTGATCTACTTCGCCGGCCACGGCGTCGAGGTCGGCGGCACCAACTATCTCATCCCCGTCGATGCCGCCCTCGAGCAGCAGAGCCACATCGAGGACGAGACGGTGCCGCTGTCGCGCGTGCTCGGCAAGGTCGCCGGCGCCAGCAAGATGCAGCTCGTCATCCTCGATGCCTGCCGCAACAACCCGTTCGTGCCGAAGATGCGCGCAGGCGGGCAAGCAGGCGCGCGCGATCGGCCAGGGGCTCGCCTCCATCGAGCCCGAGAGCGGCGTGCTCGTCGCCTACGCCGCGCGCGACGGCACCATGGCGCTCGACGGCGAGAGCGAGAACAGCCCCTACGCCGAGGCGCTGGTCAAGCACCTCGCCGAGCCGGGGCTGGAGATCAGCCTGCTGTTCCGCAAGGTGCGCGACGAGGTGCTGGGCGAAGACAGCGCGCCAGCAGGAGCCCTACACCTACGGCTCCCTGCCGGCGCAGCCGTTCTATTTCAAGCGGTGATGTCGGTGTCAGGCCTCGGGTCTGCACGCATTGCGCCGCGCTCGCCGATGGCTGCGCGATTGGGTCTCTGACCCGGAGGATCAGCACCTACGCGCCCTACTTCTCCATGTGCGGCAGCGGATCGACCGGCTTGGCGCCGTGGCGCAGCTCGAAGTGCAGCTGCGGCTGATCGACGGTGCCGGTCTTGCCGGCCTTGGCGATCACCTGGCCGCGGCGGACCACGTCGTCGCGCTTGACCAGGATCTGGTCGGCGTGGGCGTAGGCCGAGACCCAGCCGTTGTCGTGGCGGATCAGCACCAGGTTGCCGTAGCCCTTGAGCTCGTTGCCGGCGTAGGCGACGCGCCCGCTCTCGGCGGCGTGCACGTCCGTGCCCTGCGGCACGGCGATGTTGATGCCGTCGTTGTGGGTGCCGTCGGGCGCGCTTGCCGAAGGCGGCGATGACCCTGCCCCTGGCCGGCCAGCGGAACTTGCTGGCGGCGGCCTCTCGCGCAGGCGCGGTCGGCTCGCTGGCATCGTTGCGCCGGTCGCCGAGCGCGGCTGCGCTGTCGCCTGCTCTCGCGGGCGCATTGATGATGCGGGCCTGGCTGGGCGGCGGCCGGTGTGCCCTGGGCGACGCGCGGCGCGGCCGGGCGCGGCAGCGCGCTCGGGCTCGGCGCGGCCGGGCACGGAGAGCACCGTGCCGACGCGCACGCGGGTCGGCTCGGTGATGCCGTTGACGCGCTGCAGCTCGGCCAGCGTCACGCCGTGCTGGCGGGCGATGCCGTAGAGCGACTCGCCCGCCTTCAGCGTGTGGCGTCCCTCCCAGCCCGTCGGTCGCGATGGGCGCGGTCGCGGCGGCGGCGGCGCCTGGCGACGGCGAGCGGCGCGCGCGTCGCTCGCTGCGGCGCGGCGCTCGGCGGCGACCGCGCCGGCCGGCGGCAGCAGCTGCTGGCCCGGCTTGATGCTGGCGCCGTGGCCGAGGCCGTTGACCTCGATCAGCGCGCGAGATCGACACGCCGTAGCGCTTGGCGATGCCGTAGAGCGTATCGCCCTGCTGCACCTGGATGGTCTCGCCGCTGGCCGCGCGCGGCGGCGCGCCTGCGGCGCGCGCTCGATCGGCGGACCGGCGTAGCGCTCGGCGCCCGGGGCGTAGCTCGGCGCCGGGCGGCGGCCCGTAGTCGCGGGCGCTGGCGACCCTGTCGCTGGAGCCGGTGGTGTAGGGCGGCGGCGTGTAGCCGCGGCCGGCTGTCGCTCAGGCCTGCGCCGCGCGGCGGCGCTCGGGCGTCGTCGTAGCCGCGATCGCTGCGGCCACCGACTCCGGCGGCGTCGGCAGAGACCCGGTCTCGCTGCCCTTGCTCGGTCAGGCCGAAGACCGGAAAGTCGAACCGCGTCACGTCGGCGCTGCAGCCACCGACCAGCGACGGCCAACGCAATAACCATCCCGCTGCGCGACGCGGGCGTCGGCAAAGGTCGTTGCAGATACGCTTGCTACTCAACATAGGGCACACCTCGTACTCCCACGTTTCATTAACGGTTAAGAGGTTAAGAGCACCGTTAACGAGCGTGGGTCCCCGTCGCGGTTTGGCCCCTGCCAGCGAGGCGCGCGAGACGCCTCGCATCGTCCCCGTGCGGACGGTGTAGGCGCCGATTGTGGGGGCTTCGCGGCGAGCTTGGCGGGATCGCGGCGCAGATGAGCGAGTGGTGAGCGGATAGGGTCGAGCAGTGGCGAGTAGGAAGTGCGGGAATAGACGAAGCGCAAGGCCGCGTTCTACTCGCTCTAGCTGCCCTACTGCCGCTGACTCGCCCATTACGACCCAGCGCTCGCTCAACGTCTCGCGCATCGGCCTGATGCGTCAGGTCGAGGCACAGCGGCGTCACCGAGATGCGGCCCGAGTAGACCGCCCACAGGTCGGTGCCTTCCTGCGTGGTGGAGCGGCGCCGCTCGAACGCCAGCCAGTAGTAGGGATTGCCCCAGGTGTCCTGGCGCTCGTCGATGTGCAGCAGGCCCGGATCGCGGCGGCCCTGGCGTCGTCACCGACCGTGCCCACCACCTCGTCGGGCTCGCGATCGGGAAAGTTGATGTTCATGACGCGTGGACGGCGCCCACTCCACCGCCAGCAGCTTGCGGATCAGCCCCGGCCCGTGCGCGAGCGCCGTCTGCCATGCGAGCCCTTGGCGCCGCTCGATGCCGTAGGCCTGCGACAGCGCCATCGAGCGGATGCCGAGGATGGTGCCCTCGAAGGCGCCGGCGATGGTGCCCGAGTAGGTGACGTCCTCGGCCATGTTGGCGCCGCGGTTGACGCCCGACAGCACCAGGTCGGGCGGCTTGTCCTTCAGCACGTGGCGCACGCCCATGATGACGCTGTCGGTCGGCGTGCCGCGCACGGCGAAGGCGCGCTCGTCGACCTGCGCGCATGCGCAGCGGCTCGTGCAGGGACAGCGAGTGGCTGGCGCCCGACTGGTTGGTCTCGGGCGCCACCACCCACACGTCGTCGCTGAGCTCGCCGGCGATCTGGCGCAGCGCGTGCAGGCCGGGCGGATCGATGCCGTCGTCGTTGGTGAGGAGGATGCGCATGGGGCACTGTATCGTGCAAAGTTCGACGCCGTTGCAATGCGAGGGAGTAGGGAGTAGCGAATAGGGAGTAGGGAACTGAGGCCAGCTCTGACTCCTCCTACTCCCTGCTCCCTGACTCCCTACTCCCCACCTGCCCATGCCGAACATCACCATCTACACGACGGCGCTTCTGCCCCTACTGCCACATGGCCAAGCGCCTGCTGACGCAGAAGGGCGCGAGCTTCGAGGAGATCGACGTGACCGGCGACCGCGCCGCGCGCGCCGAGCTGCGCGTGCAAGGCCGGCGGGCTGCACCACCGTGCCGCAGATCTGGATCGGCGAGCATGCACGTCGGCGGCTCCGACGAGCTCGCCGCGCTCGACCGCGACGGCAAGCTCGACGCGCTGCTGGCGGGTGATGGTGGTGTCATCCCGGAGTTTGCGCCTGAGCAAATATCGCGGTGACGCCAGCCGCAATGCGCCGAGACGGCTGCGCATCCACTGGCGCTCGTGAATGCTGATCGCGGCGACGATGCCGGCGATGACACCTCACGGCTTCTCGATCCGCGTCACGCCGCCCATGTAGGGCACCGAGCTTGTCGGGGATGGCGACCGAGCCGTCCGCCTGCTGGTAGTTCTCCAGGATGGCGATCAGCGTGCGGCCGACGGCGAGGCCGGAGCCGTTCAGCGTGTGCACGAACTCGGGCTTGCCGCCCGGCGCGCCGGAAGCGCGCGTCCATGCGCCGCGCCTGGAAGTCGCCGCACACCGAGCAGGAGGAGATCTCGCGATAGGTGTCCTGCCCCGGCAGCCACACCTCGATGTCGTAGGTCTTCTGCGCGGCAAAGCCCATGTCGCCGGTGCACAGCAGCATGGTGCGATAGGCGAGCCCGAGGCGCTTCAGCACCTCCTCGGCGCACGCCGTCATGCGCTCGTGCTCGGCCGCGCTCTGCTCCGGCGTGGTGATCGACACCAGCTCGACCTTGGAGAACTGGTGCTGCCGGATCATGCCGCGCGTGTCCTTGCCCGCCGCGCCGGCCTCGGCGCGGAAGCAGGGCGTAGGCGGTGACGCGGATCGGCAGCTCGTCCTCGTCGCGGATCGACTCGCGCACGAGGTTGGTGAGCGGGACTTCGGCGGTGGGGATGAGCCACAGGTCTTCAGCGATGTGCGAGCGCGCAATGCCTCAGAAGTTCGCCTAGCGCTCGCGACTCAGCGCTTGCTTCGAAGCAGTCATCGTTGCTCGTCATCGTTGCGATCAGACCTGCCGAAGCTCTCGCCGTTGGTCCAGAGCGTCGCAAGCTGCTTAACTTCGCATCGGCGCTCGAGCGTCGAATTGCTCTCGGCGTCAATTGCTCGATCGACGAGCCCGAAACTGATCGTCTTCGAACTTCGGCAGCTGCGCCGTGCCGAACATCACGTCGTCGCGCACCAGATACGGCGGCATGATCTCCGTGTACCGCCGAGACCTTCCGTCGTGTGCAGGTCGAGCATGAACGCGCCAGCGCGCGCTCCAGCCGCGCCAGCTGCGCCCTTCAGCACCACGAAGCGGGAGCCCGACAGCTTCGCCGCCGTCTCGAAGTCCATCAGGCCCAGCGCCTCGCCGATCTCGAAGTGCTGCTTGCGGCTTGTTGATGCCGCGAGCTTCGGCGGCTCGCCGACCCGGCGCACCTCCTTGTTGTCCGTTCTCGTCCTTGCCCGACCGGCACGTCCGTCGCGCCGGCAGGTTCGGGATCACCGGACAGCGCGTCGTGCAGCGCCTTGTCGGCCTCGCGCTGCTCGTCTCTCGCCCGCTCGCCAGCTCGTCCTTGAGCGCGGCCACCTCGGCCATCAGCGCCTGCGGCCTTGGCCTCGTCCTTGGCCGCCTTGGCCTTGCCGATCTCCTTCGACGCCGCATTGCGCCGCGCCTGCGCCTCCTGCAGCCGCGTCACGACCTTGCGCCGCGCCTCGTCGAGCGCAATCAGCTCGGCCGAGCTCACGTCGCGCTCGGCCCGATCCGCTTCTTCACGCCCGGCGTCGAACGCCGTCCGGGTCGTCGCGTATCGCACTTGATGTCGAACACGGCCGCTCGCCTCTCGCTCCAACGTCATCCCCGCGAGGCGGACGCCTCCCGTGGGCGACGCGCAGTCACCTGCCGGCGGATGGTCGCCTGCGACGGAACGCTACGCGATGCGTAGCTATACGGCGCCGACGGCTCATGCACGAGTCGCCGGAACGCGTCCGCGCGCATGCCGCATGCGGAGTGCGCTCGAGCGCGGCGCACGTATCAGGTCGTGTGCGATACCTGCACATACGACGCGCGGCTTGGTCGAGATCGGCAGCGGACTTAGCTCGCCACGCACGCGTGCCGATGCGATGCCGACCACCATCGGCGAGTCGTCCTGCGCGATGTCCCAACGCCCGCGGCGACCTGTTGGGCCGCTTGCATCCTCTGAGCTGGCGTCACTGAGCTGCGCATGGAGTCGCTGCGGCGGCTGTTGAGCATCGCGCATTGGCTCAGCGCATCGAACTTGGTCGACAGTCGCTGCGCCGCGCGCGCTGACGAGCAATATTCACACCTCGCCGGCTTTCGCGGACCGTTGCGCATCAGCTCGCGCGCCGCCTGCTGCGCGGCGGCCTCGCTTCGCGGCGCGCTGCTTCTCCACCCAGTCGACGCGCAGGATGCCGGCCTCGTAGAGCAGGATGGTGGGCAGCGCCATGGCGATCATGCTGAAGGGATCGGGCGGCGAGAGCACGCCGGCCGCCGCCGTGATGGCGACGATGGCGTAGCGGCGGAAGCCGCGCAGGCTCTGCGCGCGTGATCGATGCCGGCCTGCGCCAGCAGGCTCAGCACCACGGGCAGCTGGAACATGATGCCGAAGCCCAGGATCAGCGTCATGATCAGCGACAGGTACTCGCTGACCTGCGCCTGCAGGTGGATCTCGACCTGGCCGCCGGTCTGCTCCATCGACAGGAAGAACATCATGGCGAGCGGCATGACGATGAAATAGACGACCATCGCGCCCGGTGATGAACAGCAGGAAGGTCCACAGCAGATAGGGCCGGAAGGCCTGGCGCTCGTTCTTGTAGAGGCCGGGCGCCACGAACTTGTAGACCTGGAAGGCGATCAGCGGGAAGGCGAGGAAGACGGCGCCGAACAGGGCGAGCTTGAGCTTGGTGAAGAAGAACTCGTGCGGGGCGGTGTAGATCATCTCGATCTTCTGGCCCTCGCCGCGCGCCACCTGGTAGGGCCACACCAGCAGGTTGTAGATCTGGGTGGCGAAGGCGAAGCAGATGCATGAAGCCGATGCCGATGCCGATCAGCGCATAGATCAGGCGCTGGCGCAGCTCGATCAGGTGATCCATCAGCGGCGCCTTGGACGCCTCGATCTCGTCGTGTCCCTCCTCGGGCTTGTCGGGCCTGTCCTGCATGGGGCCCTACGCGCCGGTCTTCACACCGGCGCTGCCGGGCTCGACGGCCGCCGTCTCGGTCTCGCGGCTGGCTGGCGGCAGCGCTCGGCCGGCTTGGCGGCGCCGTTGAGGGCGGGCGGCGTCTCGGCGCCGGCGTCCGCGCTCGTCGTCGGCAGGCCGTTGGCGTCGTGCGCCAGCGGATCGGTCGGCGGGCTTGGCGTCGGCCCCCATCAGCGCATCGACGTCCTGGCGCGCATCGGCGAGCTCCTTGTCGACGGAGAGCTCGGCCGCGCGCATGGTGGCCTCGGCCTCGGTGCCCATCTTCTCGACGTCTTTCTTCAGCTGCTCCAGCTCGCTCTCGCGCATCGCCTCGTCGAACTGGGCGCGGAAGTCGGCGGCGTGCCGCTTGATGATGCCCATGTACTTGCCGATGGTGCGCAGCAACGCCGGCAGGTCCTTGGGACCGATGACGAGCAGCGCCACGATCCCGAGGATCAACAGCTTGCTGGAGGTGATGTCGAACATCAGCTCAACCTAAACCGCGCTCAACTGCGAAACACGCTGCCGGCCCGCAGATCGGCGCGCTCCGGGACGCCGCCAGGCGACGTGCGTCAGGCCTTGGAGCTCCAGCCGGTCTTGCTGGGCTCCGCGCCCGTGTGCTGCTCGATGGGCTTGGCCGCAGCCGCGCTCTCGATCACCTTCGCCGGCTCGTCCTTCTTGGCGGGCTCGTCCTTCTTGGCCGTCTCGTCGTCCTCCGACATGCCCTTCTTGAAGCTCTTTATGCCCTTGGCCACGTCGCCCATGATCGAGGAAATCTTGCCGCTGCCGCCGAACAGCAGCAGCGCCACGGCCAGGAAGATGAGCCAGTGCCAGACGCTCAAGCCACCCATTTCACTACCGCTCCTTTTGCGGCAACTGCCGCAGGCTCACGCATTTTGCGCACTATCGCAGAAAGGGGCAGGAGGGGCAAGTTTGCCACACCTTCCTCAGCGCGTCGTAAACGCTTGAATCTCGGCGTTTTCCGAGGGTTTGGCGATTAATTTTGCGTCATCGTCGCGGGCCGCCTCGGCGGGGAACACGAGCACGCTCTCGGGATCGACGGCGATCGACACCTCCTCGCCGCGCGGCGGCACCTCCCACTCGCGCACGAGCGTCAGCAGGGGCCGCTCGAAGCCCTGCGGCGGCGATCTCCAGCACGGCGAGGTCGCCCTGGAACCTGGCGTGCAGCACGCGGCCCGGCAGGCCCTGGCCGGCTGCGCCCAAGCGGATGGCGCGGCGGCGGATGCACAGGATCGCCGCATCGCCTTCATCGAGGCCCGGCACGGCGAACACGCCGATCGGCGTTCGCAGCGCCCCGCCCTCCACCTTGCAGCGGGATCTCGTTGATCTCGGAGAACAGGCGGGCGACGAACAGGTCGGCGGGGTTGCGGTAGAGCGCCTCGGCCTTGCCCGCCTGCACCAGCCGGCCCGCGCGCATCACGGCGATGCGGTCGCCGAGACGGATGGCCTCGGCCGGCGCGTGCGTGACGATCAGGCAGGTGGCGCGCGTCTCGCGCAGCAGCGCCAGCGTCTCCTCCTGCAGCCGCTCGCGCAGCTGCACGTCGAGGCCGGAGAACGGCTCGTCCATCAGCATCACGGCCGGGCGCGGCACGATGGCGCGCGCCAGCGCCACGCGCTGCTGCTCGCCGCCGGAGAGGATGTGCGGGTAGTCGCCGGCGTAGCGCTCGAGGCCGACGCGCACCAGCGCCGCCATGCGCCTCGCGGCGCGCATCCTCCTTGGGCAGCGATTTGAGGCCGAAGGCGACGTTGGCCGAGAATGGTCAGGTGCGGGAACAGCGCGAAGTCCTGGAACATCAGGCCGACGTTGCGCTTCTCCGGCGGCGACGAAGCGGGCGGGCCCGGCCACCTCGGAGTCGTTGATGAGCACGCGGCCGCCGGTCGGCCGCTCGATGCCGGCGGCCAGGCGCAGCAGCGTGGTCTTGCCGCAGCCCGAGGGCCCGAGCAGGCAGACGACCTCGGCCGGCGCGATGTCGAGCGAGAAGCCGGCGACCGCCAGGGCGGACTGGTAGCGCCGCTCCACGGCGTCGAAGGTGAGGCGCGCGGCGATCGTCGCCGCGGCACGGCCGGCGCGCGGCTGCGCCGCTCGCATCCGCCGCGGCGGGTTGCTTGGGCCAGAACCTGTCGGCGAAATTCACGAGGCTGGCTACCTGCTGCGAAATCGGTCACCCACGGCCTCTAACCACGAAGCCTCCCGACCTGTCGAGATCGCGAGGAGTTGAGGCGGACCGCAGTGGTCTGCTCATATAGCTCTGACTCTTATATAACTCTCTCGCGATATTGGAGGTGAGGTTGGCGTTCTGACCTGGTCCCCCTGAAGAAGGTGTTGGCGCGCCTGTCGCCGGAGGAGGCGAGCCGAGCTACCCAGCCGAGGCCAAGCGCATGATTGCCGAGGAGCTGACGCTCAGGGACCTGCGCAAGGCGTTCGAGCTGACCCAAGAGAAGCTGGCGAAGCGGCTCGGGGTGAAGCAGGAGAGCATCTCCAACATCGAGAAGCGCTCCGACCTGCTGCTTTCGACGCTGCAGAGCTACGTCGCTGCCCTCGGCGGCGATCTGCGGCTGCTCGTGACGTTTCCGGACAGGCCGCCGGTGACGCTCAAGGCGTTTTCCGATGCGGCCGACGGCACGAAGGCCTGAGATCCGGCTGGCAGTGCTCAGCGCGACCCGAGGCGCCGCAGTCGCTCGCCGGCTGGCGGCGCCGAGCTCGCGCGCCTTCTCGTACCATTTGCGCGCCGCCTCGACGTCGGGCTGCAGGCCGACGACGCTGAGCTCGGCCAGCTCGTCTGGATCGTAGGTGCCCGCGGCGGCCACCGCGCCCTGCGCCAATCCCGCCTCGGCGGCGCGCTCGAAGAACTTGCGCGCAGCAAACACGTTGCCCGCGCTCGAGCTGCTCCAGACCCATGGCGTGAAGTCCCAGAGCGCGCTCGCGTTCGGCCGGACTGAGCTTGCGGGGCCACGACGACAGGCGCGACGCTCGACGGCAGTTCGGGGCTCGCAGCTCTTGCCTCTGGCCGGGGCGACGATGAGCGTGGTCTTCGGCCTCGGCCAATGCGGCTCCTCGACGCTGACGAGGCTGATGGCGACCTCCGACGGCCCCTCGACTCCGACCGGCAGAATGAGGCCGAGACCAGGCAACGCCGCCAGGGGCACGGCCCAGGCGCCGGGAGCGATCGCGTGTCCCTCCGACAGGGCGACGGTGGCAGGCAGGCCGCGAATGCGAATGAAGCTGTTCTTGGCGAGCGCGTCCTGAGGGGCCGACCTGGATCTGCAGCGGCAGCCTCGAGGCCGGCTCGGCGCGCGTCACCGGCGCGACCTTGATGCTGACAAAGCCCTGCTGCGCCCCGGCGAGGCCGGATCCAGCCCCCGGTCTCGGGATCGCCGGCCAATAGGCCACGGCCTGACCGTAAGCGCCATCGCTGGGCGCAGCAGCGGTCGCATACGGCTTCCTTCCTACCCCGCACTTCGAGCATCGCGGCCGGTCCCTCGACCGCCGCCTTGGATCGTGCGGGCAGCCCCTGCCACCCCACGACGACGCCCTCCTCGGCCGAGGGGCCCTCATGAACAGCGTCGTCGGGAGCGGATCGTCGAAACGCCGGTCATCGCTTCTGTTGCTTGCTCCACTCCAGGAATTGCTGGAACAGCCGCTCCTGCTCGGCGGGATTGTTCGGCGCCGCGCGGGCCGCTTGCGTGCGCGCGAGCGCCGGGTCGATGCTTGCCGCGCGCGACCGTTGCCTTGTTGACCATCTCCTGTGCGGGCGGAAAGCGCGTCCAGCCGGGGATGGTGCCCGCCAGGTTCATTTCCTTCCAATCCGGCTGGAAGGTCGGTCCCTTGAGCTTCTCGAAGCGATCGAACAGGTACTCGACGAAGCGCACGCAGCGGCGATAGCGGTCCGTATCCGACCTCCAGTTGTAGACGGCAAGCAGCGCGGCCACGGAGATGGTCTGCACCGACTGCCCTTCCGGGATGAGATTGGGATAGTCCTTCGACGTCAGCTCGGTCGGGTATGTAGTAGTCCTCGAACTTGGCGCTGAACTCCACGGGCAGGAAGTGAAAGCCCGGCTCCGGCTTGAACTTGGCGAACAGCTCGTTGGGCTTGCCCACGACGTGCACGATGCCGGCGAGCTCGCCCCTGCGCATGGCCTCGAGCGCGAGCGCATTGTTCTGGAACACGCGCTCGACCTTGATGCCGAGGCGATCGAAGACGATGCCGCCCGTGTAGTTGGCGGCACTGCCGACCGTGTTGAAGCCGACCTTCTTGCCGACCAGGTCTTCGAAGGTCTTGATCTCGGGCCGCACGTAGATGTGCACGTGGCCGAGGAACATCGGGATGACGTAGTTCACGCGCTTGTCGATGCTCGGGGATCTTCTCCACGTTCTTGAAGTGGTCGAGCACGTCGGCATAGGTGATCGCAAAGTCGACGCCCTTCAGATAGATGAGGTCGGTGACGTTGCCGACGGCGCCGTAGCTGATGATCGGCAGCACGCGCAGATTGTCGCCGTCGTCGAGCGCCTTGCCGAGGTCGGCGGCATACTTGGAGAACGTGCCCTCGAGCAAGCCGCCGGCGAGGCCGATGGTCCAGTTGTTGAGGCGCAGCGCCTTGGCATTCTCATCCTCGGTCACCGGCTTGTTGTGAAGCGGCAGGGCGCGCCGCGGGGCGGGCGCCGCCTGGGCTAGCTGACCAGGGCATCGGTCGTCCCCTGCGCCGTAGCGGGCAGCAACCGAGGACGCGAAGCATGGCGACGAGGCAAGACAAGCGGACTCAAAGATGCTTGCATACGATGACCTCCCCTCCGTCCGGACGCGATTTCGCGTCGGGGCTCAAGGGATCTGCACTACGACCGCACCGATGAGAACTTTTCGCGTTGTTGGCAGCGCCACGTGAACCCGCCGCGTCCACGCCGCCAGCGTTTGATGATAGGCAGCTGCCGCGAATTATTCAACCCTTTCCGACAAGCGCGAACATCTTGGCAAAATGACGGCGTGTTTTTGGCGGCGCGGAGGCGCTCTGGGCCGTGCAGGCGAGCAATCGCCTCGAAAGAGCTCTGGAACAGCAGCGCTATGCTGCCCCCGCGGCCCGTCATCGTCCTCGCTGTCGCCCAGTGGCGGCAGAGTGCTCATCGCCCTCGTCGCCGGCGTCGAGGGGGAGCTCGTCGGGCATCAGGGCGGCGGCGTCGGTGGGCTCAGGCACGGTGAAATCGGGCGGCAGGTTGCTGTCGAGCAGGCCCGGAGCCCTTGAGCTCGGCGAGGCCGGGCAGGTCCTTGATGGCGTCGAGGCCGAAATGGTCGAGGAACTCCTCCGTGGTGCCGTAGGTGATGGGCCGGCCCGGCGCGCGCCGGCGCCCGCGCGGGCGCACCCAGCCGATCTCCATCAGCACATCGAGCGTGCCGGCGGAGGCGACGACGCCGCGGATCTCCTCGATCTCGGCGCGCGTCACGGGCTGGTGGTAGGCGATGATGGCGAGCGTCTCCATGGCCGCCTTGACAGGCGCCGCTGCTCGGTGGCGTTGCGCTCGAGCAGGTAGGAGAGGTCCTCGGCGGTGCGGAACGCCCACTTGCCCGCGACCTTGACCAGGTTGATGCCGCGGCTGGCATAGAAGCCCTGCAGCTCGCTCGAGCAGCGCCGCCACGTCGTCGTCCGACTTCAGGTGCAGGCGCAGATACTGCTCGGCCAGCGGCTCGGAGGCGGCAAACAGCAGCGCCTCGAGGATGCGCAGCTGCTCGCGCCGGTCGGCGGACGGCAGCTGCGCGATGTTGGGCGGCAGCCCGCGCCAGCCCTCGTGCGCCAGCACCTCGCCGCCTCCGACGGCGGGCTCGGCGCCGGCGTCGTGCGTCTCCTCGCGGCTCGTCCTCCCGGCTCTGGCCTGTGCGGCACGATCGGTGAGCTTCGGCGGAACCATTCCTGTCCCCTTGTTCTTCTGCAGGCTTCTAGCTCCGACGCATGCACGCAACTCAACTGACGCGCTGCCACTCGGCGCCCGTCCTCGCGCTTGCGCATATAGATGGGCGCGAACGGCTCCGCTTGCGAGATCTCCACCAGGCCCTCGCGCGCCATCTCCAGCGCCGCGCCGAACGAGCTGGCGACCGCCGTGCGGGCGACATCGGGGTTGGCCAGATACTGCTCGAGGTATTTGTCGAGCTGCAGCCATCACTGCGCCCGTCCACTCGGCCGACCAGCGCCTCCAGACGCTGGCGCGCCTCCTTGATCGACCACACCGTGCGCCGCGGGATCACGTGCACGCGCTTGGCGGTGCGCCGGCGCTGCTCGGCGTAGGCCTTGAGCAGGTCGTAGATGACGGCGGTATACTGGCGCACGCGGATGGTGCGCACGCCCTCCGGCATGCCGCGGGCGAAAATGTCGCGCCCGAGCCGCTTGCGCGTCATGAGCCTGGCCGCGGCGTTGCGCATGGCCTCCAGCCGCTTCAGCCGGAACGCCAGGCGTGCGGCAAGCTCGTCGCCGGTCGGCTGGTCCTCCGTGCCGGCCTCGCGCGGCAGCAGCAGCTTCGACTTCAGGTAGGCGAGCCAGGCCGCCATCACCAGGTAGTCGGCGGCAAGCTCGAGGCGCAGCTTCCGGGCCTGGGCGATGAAGACGCAGATACTGATCGGCCAGCGCCAGCACGGAGATCTTGGCGAGGTCCACCTTCTGCGTGCGCGCCAGCGCCAGCAGCACGTCGAGCGGGCCCTCGAAGCCGTCCAGGCTGACGACCAGGGCCTCCTGCGTCCCGACGGCGTCCTCCGCGGCCTCCCAAGCGTCGACATTGGCCTCGAAATTGGGCTCGGGCTCCGGCGGCTCGGCGGCACTGATGCTGGCATCGGCCATGCGGTTTCCTCGGTGTGGAAAACCTGTGAATCACTCGCGCGCAGATTACACTGATTCAGGCGGCGGCAGCGTGCAAAACCTCGGCGAGGCAGGCCTCCGCCTCGGCCACCTCGAAGGGCTGCTGTTGCCGCAAAACGGCACGGGCGCGCTCGATAGCGCGCCAATGCGCGCGCCCTGCAAGCCGGGGCGCGACAGCCGGCCACGCCTCGCTCTCGGCGAGGCCGCCGTTGCACGCCAGCACCACGTCGGAGCCGGCTGCCAGCACCGCGGCCGCCCGCTCGGCGATGCTGCCCGAGAGCGCCTTCATGCCGAGATCGTCGCTCATCAGCAGGCCGTCGAAGCCGATGGCGCCGCGGATCGCCTCCTCGTGTCACGCGCCGCGATATGCTGGCCGGCGCTTGCGGCATCGAAGGCCGTGAACACCACGTGCGCCGTCATCGCCGCCGGCAGCGCCGGCAAGTCGCGGAACGGCACGAAGTCCGTGGCCTCCAGCTCCGCCCGCGTTGCCGTGACCACGGGCAGGTCGAAGTGGCTGTCGGCGACGGCCCGGCCGTGGCCGGGCATGTGCTTGATGACGGGCAGCACGCCGCCGGCCATCAGGCCTTCCGCCACCGCCGCGCCCAGCGCCGCCACGTCGTCGGGCGCGGCGCGCATAGGCCCGGTCGCCGATGACGCCGTGGCTGCCGGGCGCCGGCACGTCGAGCAGGGGAGCGCAGTTGGTGTTGATGCCGACGGCGCGCAGCTCGGCGGCCGTCAGCCGGGCCGCGGCGCGCGCGCGCCAGCACCGCCTTCTCCGGATCGCCGCGCGTAAGCCTTGCCGTAGGCGGCGGCCGCGGGCAAGGCGCGCCAATGCGGCGGCTTGCAGCCGCTGCACGCGCCCACCCTCCTGGTCGATGAGGACCAGGATTTCCTCGCCGACGGCGGCCGTGCGCGGCATCGGTCAGGCGGCGCAGCTGGTCGGGGTCGGCGGCATTGCGGCGCAAACAGGATCACGCCGCAGGGGCGCGCGTCGCGCAGGAAAGCCGCCTCGCGCGGGGCAAGCTCGGGGCCCGCCAGTCCAATGATGAACGCCGACAGCATGCTCGGTGACCGTGCGTCCCCGAAGGTCGCGTCAGTACGCCGTCACCCAGCAGTCGGTGTAGCCGGCGGTCTTGAGCTGCTTGCACACGCCCGAGGCCGCGTCGCGCGAGCCCGGCGGGCCGACGACGGCGCGGTATCGCACACCCTTCTCGCCGAGATTGGCTTCCTGCACGTCGGGCGTCTTGCTGGCGAGCACGTCGCCGTACTTCTGCTGCAGATCGGCGAAGGCCTTGAGGGCGTCCATGCGCGATGTCTTCGAGGACAGCACCGCCACGTAGCCGCTCGCCGCCGACGTCGCAGCCACCGGCGCGCGGCAGCCGTCTTGGCTCTTCGGCACGGGCGGCTGTTGCGCTGCACGCGGGCCTTCGTCGCCGGAGCAGCGGGTTCCGCACGCCGGCGGCAGTGCGGCGTGCTTGGCGGCGGATGCCACCTTGACGGGAGGCTGCTGCGGCCGCTTTGGCCGGCGGCTGCGCCTGGCGGAGGCAGCGGAACGCGAGCCGCCGAGGGCGGCCCTGCGGCGCCCATGTCTCGAGCGTCACACCGGGAACAGCGACCATCGGCGGACCCGCGGGCCGCAGGGGCGCACTTGCCGTCGGTCACCGGCGGAGCGCCCTGGCGGACCGCCCGGCGTGATGGAATGATCTTGACCTTGCGCGGCCCGTTGGGATCGTCGCTGGCTGCGCTCGTCCGTGCGCTGGTCCGCGGCACCCGCGCGAGCAGGCGCGCTGCCCTCCTCGCCGAGCCGGTTCAGAAGCTTCTTGTCCGTGTGCGGGAAGCCCTTGCCGTCCGGCACCTCGGGCTTGACCTTGTTGGGCCCGAAGTCCGCGGCCTTGATCACCGGCGCCCGCGCTCCAGTCGAGGCAACGAAGGTCTTGTAGGTGTAGGCCATGCGCTCCGCCGAGGCCGATCGCCCCGACCAGGGCCGCGGCGATCATCAGGCCACGGCGGCCGCGCGCGGCGGCTCCTCCTCCTCCTCGGCCAACATCTCGTCGAAGTCGGCGTCGGTCTCGCCGTAGCCGTGTTGCGGGCGCCGAAGTGGGCCGGATCGTGATCGTGCTGCTGCAGCGAAGCCGGATCGTGCGCTTGCTGGAACTGGATCGGGCCTCGGCCGGCGCATAGCCCTGGCGCCGCTGCCGGCATGTAGTTGCCGAGATCGTAGCCGCGCGGATCGGGCTGCTGGCCGCGCCGCGGAACCGTCTGCGCATGCTGTGGCTGCGGGCGCATAGTTCGGCACCGGCGCTTGCGTCGGAGCCGCCGAACGGCAGCTGGTGCCCGGCTGTCGGCGGCGCGTAGCCGTGACGGCTCTGCTCGCCGGCAGCCTGCGGGAAATAGTAACCCGGTGGCTGCGCTGCTGGCCGTGGGCCTGCTGCGGGCTGTAGCCCGGCGGCTGGCCGTGGCCGGCGCTGAGCCATGCACGGGCTGCTGAGGATAGCCCGGTTGCTGGCCGTAAGCCGGCTGATGGCCGTGCTGCGCCGGCGGCTCAGGCATACTGCGGCGGCGGCCATGTGCGGCGGCTGAGGCTGTCCCGTCGGCGGCGCTGTATAAGGATCGTCTGCCAGAGGTCGCCGCACCGGCGGTCGCGTCCCTGGATACCCAATCGGACCGTTCCGAGACATGTCCGAAATCCTCTATTTTCTTGCCCCGTTGCACCCTGTCGAATCGCGACTCTACCGCATCTCTTCCGGAGCGTGTACGCCAATAAGCGCCAGACCCGCGGCCAACACCTGTGCGTTGGCCCGGATCAGCGCTAGGCGCGCAGCGGTTAGAGTCCCGTCGCTAGCCTGGATAAAGCGCAAATGTGGCGATTCATTGCCCTTGCGTCCATTGCGTGTGAAAAGCTGAAGCCAAATCATAGAGATAGAACGCCAGCCGGTGCGGCTCATGGGCCCGCGCCGCGCCCTCGACGACGTTGGGAAAGGCGGCGAGCTTCTGGATCAGATCGATCTCGCCCGGCATCCTGCAGCAGGCGACGAGGTCGGCGTTCAGCGACCTCCGGCGCGTCCGCCGTCAAGCCTGGGGAAAACCTCCTGCGCCGTTGCGGAACACCGACTGCGCCCGCGCGTGCGCGTACTGCACGTAGAAGACCGGATTGTCCTTCGACTGCTCCAGCACCTTGGCGAGGTCGAAATCGAGCGGCGCATCGTTCTTGCGGTAGAGCATCATGAAGCGCACGGGATCGCGGCCGACCTCGTCGACCACCTCGCGCAGCGTCACGAAGGTGCCGGCGCGCTTGGACATGCGCACCGGCTCGCCGGCGCGGAACAGCCGCACCAGCTGGCACACCTTGATGTCGAGGTCGGCCTTGCCGTCCGACAGCGCCGCCACCGCCGCCTTCACGCGCGTCGAGGTAGCCGGCGTGGTCGGCGCCGAACACGTTGATCGAGGTGCTGGAAGCCGCGTGCGAGCTTGTTGTGGTGATAGGCCATGTCGGCGGCGAAGTAGGTGTAGCTGCCGTCCGATTTCATCAGCGCGCGATCGACGTCGTCGCCGAACGCGGTCGACTTGAACAGCGTCTGCTCGCGGTCCTCCCAGTCGGCGTCGTCGTGGCCCTTGGGCTCTCGCAGCCGCCCCTCGAAGACGAGGCCCTTTGCGGCGCAGCTCCTCGATCGTGCTCGGCCACCTCGTCCTTGCCGCGCCGTCAGCGAGCGCTCGGAGAAGAACACGTCGTGGCGGATGTTGAGGGCGGCGAGGTCCTCCTTGATCATGGCCAGCATCGCCGCGATCGCCGCCTCGCGCACCAGCGGCAGCCAGCGCTCCTCCGGGAAGATTGAGGAGCGAGTGGCCCGTGCTCCGCGGCCAGCGCCTGCGCCGACGGGCTTCAGGTAGTCGCCGGGATAGAGCCCGGCCGGGATCTCGCCGATGTCCTCGCCCAGCGCCTCGCGGTAGCGCAGGTAGGCGGAGCGGGCCAGCGCATCGACCTGGGCGCCGGCGTCGTTGACGTAGTACTCGCGCGTCACCTCGTAGCCGGCGAACTGCAAGCAGGTTGCCGAGCGCATCGCCGAACACCGCGCCGCGGCCGTGCCCGACGTGCATGGGCCCGGTCGGGTTGGTCGACACGTACTCGACGTTGACCCGCTCGCCCTGGCCGAGGTCGGCGCGCCCATAGTCCGGCCCGTCCTTCAGGATGGCCGCGACGACGCCGTGCCAGAACGCCGGCCGAAGGCTCAGGTTGAGGAAGCCCGGCCCCGCCACCTCGACCTTGTCGATGTCGGCATCGGCTTCGAGCTTGTCGCCGAGCTTGTCGGCGATGTCGCGCGGCTTCATCCTGGCCGCCTTGGCCAGCACCAGCGCGGCGTTGCAGGCGAGATCGCCGTGCGCGGCATCGCGCGGCGGCGCCACCTCGACGTTGGCGAAGTCGAGCCCGCCGGCAAGCGCGCCATCGGCCTGCAGCGCCTGCAGCGCGGCGAGGATGCGGCTGTGCACGAGCGCGTAGACGTTCATCGGCAGTTCCGGCATCGGCAGTCCCGGCCGCGGGCTGTTGCGACGATGCGCCGGGCTAACGCAATTCCGGGGTAGCGTCAAACAAGCGCCGGTGCTCCTTGATGGCGTAGCGGTCGGTCATGCCGGCGACGAAGTCGGCCACCACGGCGGCGCGGGCGCCTCGCTCTCGCCCTCTGGCGCCGGCGCGCCAGGGCTCCGGCATCACGGCGGGCTCGCGCAGATAGCGCTCGAACAGGTCGCGCACGATGGTCTCGGCTCCGGCCATCACGCGCCATCACGCGCGGATGGCGGTAGACGTTGGCGAACAGGTAGTCCTGCAGGCCCTCGACCTCGGCGCGCGCGCTCGGCCGACAGCGCGATCACCGGCTCGGGCGCGCCGCGCACGCCCTCGAGGCTCTGGCTCGGCGAGCGCCGCCAGGCGCGCGCGCGAGCAGCGCACGACGTCGTCGATCATGGCCGTGATGATGCGCCGGTTGACCTCGTAGATGACCCGCTGCGTCTCGACGCCGGCGCGCGGCACCTCGCGCACGAAGCGCCCCGGCCAGCGGCACGTCGGCCAGGTCGTCGAGGCTGATGAGGCCCGCCCGCAGGCCGTCGTCGAGATCGTGGCTGTTGTAGGCGATGTCGTCGGCGATCGCGGCCGCCTGCGCCTCGGCCGGAGCGAACAGGCGCAAGATGCAGCCTGCCGGTCGAGGCCGGCCTCGGCGATCGCGCTGGCGCAGCACCGCCTCGCTGCGGCCCTGCGCCGGTCGAGCGGCCCGTTGTGCTTGGCGAGGCCCTCCAGCGTCTCGAAGCGTCAGATTGAGGCCGTCGAAGCCCGCGTACTTGCGCTCGAGCCGCGTCACCACCTTGAAGCTCTGCGCGTTGTGGTCGAAGCCGCCGTAGGGCGCCATGGCGGCAGCCGAGCGCGCGCTCGCCGGCATGGCCGAAGGGCGGGTGGCCCAGGTCGTGCGCCAGCGCCAGCGCCTCGGCCAGGTCCTCGTCGAGCCACAGCATGCGGGCGATGGCGCGGGCGATCTGCGCCACCTCCAGGCTGTGGGTCAGCCGCGTGCGGTAGTGGTCGCCCTCGTGGAACACGAACACCTGCGTCTTGTAGGTCAGGCGCCGGAAGGCGGTGGCGTGCACGATGCGGTCGCGGTCGCGCTGGAAGGGGTGCGCATCGGGCAGGCGGGCTCGGGATGGACGCGGCCGGCGCTCAGCTCCGCCTGGGTTGCGTAGGGCAGCCAGCGGCCGCGCCAAAGCCGGCTTGCGCGGGCCGGCTCTGCCTTGATTGCTTTGCTGTGCTGGCTGCCATCCGCAACTCCGGGTTTGACAAGGGTGTCGGCGACCCTATGTATCTGGAGTAGGAATCGCGCGTCCATGCCTACCCCAACAAAGGGCCCGCGCGGGCAAATCACGATGGCCAGCATGAGCCAGCCAGTCACCGTCTCCGAGCGCGCCGCCAAGCGGATTGCGCAAATCGTCGCCGGCGAGCCCGGCACGCCGATGCTGCGCGTCAGCGTCGAGGGCGGCGGCTGCTCGGGCTTCCAGTACAAGTTCGACCTGGTCGGTCAGTCCGAGCCGGACGATGTGGTGATCGAGCGCGAGGGCGCGCGCGTGCTGATCGATCCGGTCTCGCTCGAGTACCTCGGCGGCTCCGAGATCGACTTCGTCGACGACCTGATCGGCCAGTCCTTCAAGATCCACAACCCCAAAGCCACCGCGTCCTGCGGCTGCGGCACCAGCTTTCGATTTGAGCGCCACTTTTGTCATGCCGGCCGCCTTGGAGCGCGCGCGCGGCTGCCGTCGATTACGCGGAACGATGACGCCTTGGCTCGGCGAGTCTACCGCTGGGCACCGCGAGACGGCACCGATGTTCAGGATCGACCGCACTGCGCGGGGAGATCGCCTCGAGGCCGACGCCGTGCTGACGCCCGCGGATTTCGAGAGCATCGCCAAGCAGCTCGGCCAGCCCGCCGCTGCGCGCCCGCAAGATCGGCTACGTCGCCGCGCGCAAGGCGGCGAGGAGCGAGGTGGTCGAGACGCGCTGGAACGGCAAGGGAGACGACCAACACCGCGCGGGTCGGAGACTTGATCGTCACCAACCTGTCGCCGCAGCGCCAGCCCTTGCGCGACGGCGAGGGCCACATGAACGTCTACGTGATCCTGGCGGAGCAGGTTTGCCGACCTCTACGAGCCCGCCTGCCGAGACGAGCGAGCACGGCGCCATCCACCGCGCCAAGGGCATCGTCTCGGCGCTCCCGTCTACCAGGCGGCTTCGACATCGCCGCGCCCTGGGGCGAGCGGCAAGCTGCGTCCGCCGGCTACCTCCTGTGCAACGGCCAAGAGGTCTACGGCAGCAGCAAGGAGGCGTTCGAAGCGACATATGAGGTGGTGGAGGTTAGCGTCCGGTTCCGAAACGAGCTCTGACCCTGCGCGTGCTCTCTACAACATGGCGCTTCATCTGCTCCAGGCGGCGGCTGGCATGGATCAATGCGGGGCCAGGTGGTCGCGGTATTTCTTGCGGCCGAAGCGGGTGGTGCAGAGGCGGTCGATGTCGGTCAAGGGACGCGTCTCCGTCGGCGGGCGTGCCGGGTGCGCGGCTTGCGCCAGACGATGGTGATCCAGTAGAGCTCGGCGAGGTCAGGTGATGGCGGCGACAGAGGTCGCGCGGCTCGAGGCGCAGGTGGCGCATCAGGGGCCGGAGACGCACCGAGCCGCCGCGGCGGTAGAGGTAGCTGAAGACGTAGCGCGCCTCGCGCGAGGCGCTGGGGAGTGCGATGGGATCGTGGGTCATGGGCCGGAGTTTAGCGCGGCGTCGGTGCGCGGGGATAAGGTCGCGCGCTACTCCCCGGCCATGCTGCGGCGGCGGGGATAAGTTTTCGGGGTTGAGGATGTATCGATACGGAGCATGACGGGCGCCGGCGAGATGTGGTTGTCTGCGCGCGCCTCGGAGATGAGACGGCGGCGATCCTGGAACCGCCCCTCAGCACAGGAGCCGGGGGCTGCAGTCCGGATACCTCGCCTGGCATGGTGGACAGACCATCCAAGCGCCAACGCGGGGCCCGGATGCGGCGAAGCCGAAGTCCGTGGACGGCCAGGGTCGGTGAGCTGACCAAACAAGCGCCCTGGCAGGTGCGGACGCGACCGAGCAGGGCGCTCTTGCGCCCAGTCCCGGGTAAGAGGTCAAGAGGTCATCGGGCGCAGCCCGAGCGCCCTGCTCCTCCTCCCCCAACCCCTCGAGCGGAACGGCCGCTGCGGGGGACTAACGTGCTGCCGACAACTGCGCTCTTGCCGGCAACCCCCGCTCGCCTTATATGACTGACGGGTCAGTCATATCATGAGATGGTCCCATGCCCACGACCAAGGCACGACGACGCCGGCAGCTTTCAGCCTTGCCACGTCGCCGCGCGCGATCACGGCGCACCGCCAGCCACGCGCCGCCCGCCAAGCCCGCCCGCGCGCGCAAGGTCGAGCCGGAGGCGCGGCGGCAGGCGATCCTCGATGCGGCGCTGCACCGTGTTCGCCGAGCGCGGCTTCGAGGCGGCGCGGCTCGACGACGTGGCGGCGCGCGCCGGCGTCGCCAAGGGCACGCTCTATCTCTATTTCCGCGACAAGGAGGCGCTGTTCGAGGCGCTGGTCCGCAGCGCGGTGTCGCCCATCATCGAGCACGTGCGCAAGGTGGCGGCCGCGCCCGACATCCCGGCCCATGCCATCTCTCGAGACGTTCTTTGCCATGTTCCAGAAGGAGGTGCTGGGCACCAAGCGCAAGCTGCTGCTGCGGCTCATCATTGCCGAGGGCCCGCGCTTTCCGGCGCGTCGCCGAGTTCTACCATCGCGAGGTCGTCACCCGCGGGCTCGGCTTGATGCGCGCGGTCGCCGAGCGCGCGGCGCGCGCAGGGCGAGTTCGCCACCGACGCGGCCGCGCGCTATCCCCAGCTCATCGTCGCGCCGCTGATCCTGGCGGTGATCTGGGACGGCCTGTTCGCCACGCATCGATCCCCTCGACGTCGCCGGTCTCCTGCGCGCGCACCGCGAGGTGCTGACGGGCAAGACCCGGAAAGGCGCGCCATGATTGCCGCCAAAGACACGCGCTCCTCGCCCTGGCGCGGTCGCCGCTGGTCGGCGCCGGCCTCGCCGCCTTCGCCTATCTGCGCAACGGCGACGGCGCAGCTGCGAGTTCCAGGGCTGGATCGAGGCCTATTTCATCTTCGTGAGCCCCGACGAGGTCGGGCCGCGTCGAGACGCTCTCGGTGCGCGAGGGCGATCCGGTGACGGTGGGAGCGCCGCTCTTCACGCTCGATGCCGAGCTGCAGCGCGCGGCCGTGGCCGAGACCGAGGCCGCGGTCGCCAATGCCAAGATCGCCTTCGAGCGCGCGCGAGGAGCTGCTCAAGAAGAGCGGTCGGCTCGCAGAAGGCGTTCGACGATGCCGAGGCGGCCTTGCGCACGGCGGAGGCGCGGCTCAACTCGGCGCGCACGCGGCTCGAGCGGCGGCGCGTCGTCAGCCCGGTCGCCGGCACCGTCCAGGAGGTCTACTTCCGCGTGGGCGAGATGGTGCAGGCCGGCCGGCCGATCGTGTCGCTGCTGCCGCCGGGCAACGTGCGCGTGCGCTTCTTCGTGCCGCAGGCGATGCTGCCGCAGGTGCACATCGGCGACCGGATCGCCGTGCGACTGCGACGGCTGCGCGCGGCGATCTCGTGCGCGCGCGTGAGCTTCATCTCGGCGCAGGCCGAGTTCACGCCGCCCGTCATCTACAGCCAGGAGGAGCGCGCGCGGCTGGTGTTCCGCGTCGAGGCCCTGCCCGAGCAGGCCGGAGGACCTGCGCGTCGGCCAGCCGGTGTCCGTCGCCTTGCAGCCGGCGGCAGGTGTCAGCCATGCCAGCAAATGACGCCAGCAACGGCACAGATCGCCATCGAGGTCGAAGGGCTGACCAAGTCGTTCGGCGGCAGGGTGGTGGTGCGCGACCTCTCCATGCGCGTGCAAGCGCGGCCAGATCTACGGCTTCCTCGGCCCCAACGGCTCGGGCAAGACCACCACCTTGCGCATGCTGTGCGGGCTGCTGACGCCCGACAGCGGCCGCGGCACCGGCGCTCGGCTACGACATCCGCACGCAGAGCGAGGAGATCAAGCGCCACGTCGGCTACATGACGCAGCGCTTCAGCCTCTACCAGGACCTCTCGATCCTGGAGAACCTCGAGTTCGTGGCCCGCGTCTACGGGCTCGCCGACCCGAGCGAGGAGGCGCGCGCCGCCATCGAGCGGCTCGGGCCTGCAGGGCCGCGAGCGGCAGCTGGCGGGCGACGCTGTCGGGCGGCTGGAAGCAGCGCCTGGCGCTCGGCGCCTGCATCCTGCCCAAGCCCGAGCTGCTGCTGCTCGACGAGCCCACCGCCGGCGTCGACCCCAAGGCGCGGCGCGAGTTCTGGGGCGAGATCCACAAGCTCGCCGCCGAGGGCATGACCGTGCTGGTCTCGACCCACTACATGGACGAGGCCGAGCGCTGCCACGAGATCGCCTACATCGCCTACGGCGAGCTGCTGGCGCAGGGCACCATCGCCGCAGGTGATCGCGCAATCGCACCTGCGCACCTACACGGTGAGCGGGCCCGACCTGCAGTCGCTCGCCGAGAAGCTGCTCGGGCATGCGCCGGCATCGACATGGTGGCGCCGTTCGGCAACAGCCTGCACGTCGCCGGCCGCGACGCGCGAGGCGCTCGAACGCGGCCATCGCCGCACTTTCGCGACCGCTCCCGACCTGCACTGGAGCGCTCTCGCAGCCGTCGCTGGAGGACGTGTTCATCGAGCCTGATGGCGCGCGCGCAGGACAACTTCCAATGATCGACCTTGCGGCACTGCGCGCTCGCCGGCGCCTGTCGCGCACGGTGGCCATGTTCATCAAGGAGTTCGTGCAGCTGCAGGCGCGACCGCGCTCACCTTCGCCACCATGATCTTCATCCCCGTCGTGCAGCTCCTGCTGTTCGGCTACGCCATCAACACCACGCCGCGCCACCTGCCGACCGCCGTGCTGGTGCACGAGGAGAGCGATCTCGCCCGCTCGATGCTGGCCGCGCTCGGCAACACCTCCTACTTCGCGGTCACGCGCATTGCCCGCACGGAAGCCGAGATGGACCACTGGATGCGCTCGGGCGACGGTGCTGTTCGGCGTCGAGATCCCGGCAGGCTTCGAGCGCGGCGTGCGGCGCGGCGACCGCCCGGCGCTGCTGGTCGCGGCCGACGCCAGCGATCCGGTCGCCGCCGGCACGGCGCTGGCGGCGCTCGAAGGCGTGGTGCAGCACGGCGCTGGCGCGCGACCGCGGCCTGCCCGACGACCGCCAGCGCCGTGCCGCCTTCGAGATCCGCCAGCACCGCCGCTACAATCCGGCCGCCGTCACCAGCCTCAACATCGTGCCGGGCCTGCTCGGCACCATCCTCACCATGACCATGCTGATCTTCACGGCGCTGTCGGTGACGCGCGAGGTCGAGCGCGGCACCATGGAGAGCCTGCTCGCCATGCCGATCAAGCCGCTCGAGATCATGCTCGGCAAGATCGCGCCCTACATCCTGATCGGCTTCCTGCAGGCGGCGCTGATCATCGGTGTTCGGCGTCGCGCTGTTCGACGTGCCGGTCGACGGGCAGCATGACTGCTGCTGGCGGCGCTCAGCACGCTGTTCATCGCCACCAACCTGTCGATCGGCTACACCTTCTCCACGATCGCCCAGAACCAGCTGCAGGCGATCCAGATGTCGTTCATGTTCTTCCTGCCCAACATCCTGCTGTCGGGCTTCATGTTCCCGTTCGCCGGCATGCCGCGCTGGGCGCAGTGGATCGGCGAGATGCTGCCGCTCGACGCACTACATCCGCATCGTGCGCGGCATCATGCTCAAGGGCGCCGACGCTCTACGACCTGCAGTATCGAGGCGCTGGCGCTGCGCGGGCCTGATGCTGCTCGCCATGACGCTGGCCGTGCGCCGCTTCCGCCGCACGCTGGATTGAGTTGCGTTTCCGCGAATGTCCGCAATACGGCCAAATGCCGACGAACGACGTGAATGCTGTCAGAGCCTCAGATGCGCCATGATCGGACGTGTGGACCCCAAGGCATTGCGCCAAACGTTCAAGGGAGACGCCGTTGCCTAGAACTGTCACTTTCGCGACCGCCGTCGTGCTGACGCTATGGTGCGCCGTACGTGCGCTGATGGCTGACGCATGGGCTACGCCGCTGGAGCGCGTAGAGTTTGAAGGCGCCGCTCAACGGCTCATTTCGGGCGGGCTCATTCGGGGCGACCGCATACAGGGGTATCTGGCCAAGCCCGAGGGTGCAGGCCCTTTCCCGCGGTCATCGGGCTGCATGGCTGTGGCGGCATGCCCGACACGACAAAGCGAAAACTGGTCGATGAACTTGTTGGCTGGGGTTATGTCGTTCTGCTCGTCGATAGCTTTGCCACGCGCGGCATAGAGCACGCCTGCACTGGTGGAGTTTCGGACATCGCCGGCATGCGCAGGTCGGATGCCTATGGTGCCCTAGCCTTCTTGGCTGGCCAGACCTTCGTCGACCCACAACGTGTGGCCGCGGTCGGCTTCTCGCAAGGTGGTTGGGTCGCCCTCTTGGTGGCAGAAGCAAATTCATTCGAACTGTTCGTCCGTCCAAGCAATTTGAGGTTTCGTGCAGTGGTTGCGTTTATCCCCGTGCAGGGCCGTAGTGGGGCGCCCGGTGATACCCACGCTCATTCTTATTGGAGCCCTCGACGAATGGACGCCGGCGGCAGACTGCTCCGAGAAAATTGACGCCTGGCGCACCGACGGGGTGCCGATCGAGCTAGTCGTCTATCCCGGCGTTCACCACGGTTTCTACTACCCGGAGCTCCAGCCCGGGAGGACCATGCTTGGTCGCTGGTTGAATACAATGAGGAGGCAGCCACAGACGCGCAGCCGCAGGATGCGAGAATTTCTCAACCGGCACGTAAACTAAAGGCACGCCGATGCGCAACGAAGTGACTTCACGTCTAGGTATCGACGATACTTCATGTCGTCGTTGTTCAGGAGTTCATGACCCGAGCGGTGGACCATTTATCCAGCCAGACGTCCTCGAAGCGCCAGTTGTTATAGATGCTGTTCTCGTGGTGCACGTAGCCCTTGAGGTGGGCGTGCCAGCAGGTCGAGGAGCGGTTGTGGTAGACGATCGGGCGGGCCACCTCCTCGGCGAGCACGCGCTCGATCTCCCAGACGATCGCCTTGCGCTTGTCGATGTCGGCCTCGCTGCGACTGCTGGTCGAGCAGCTTGTCCATCTCCGGCGTGCAGTATTGCGTGTAGTTGGCTTCCGAGTTGCAGGCATAGGCGCCCTTGAGCACGGCATCGGGGTCGTCGATGCCGACGCCGGAGGTGTTGAGCGCGACGGTGTAGTCCTTCTTCGTCAGGCGATTGTGCCAGATGGACGACCTCGATCACCTCGAGCTCGGCGTCGAAATGCACCTTGTTGAGCTGGTCGACGAGGATCACGGCGGGGTCGCGATAGGTGGCGAAGTCGCGGGTGGAGACCTTGACCTTGAGCCGGTTGGCTGGGTCCGTAGCCGAGACTCTCCATGATCTTGCGCGCCTCGGCCTGCTGCGCCGCCACGTCCGGCGCTGTAGCTCGGCAGCTTCACGAGCATCTCGTGCGGCATGCCCCAGCTGCCTTCCGGCGGCGGCATCATGTTGCCGGCGATGCTGGCCTTGCCGCCCGACGACGATGTCGATGAAGGCCTGACGGTCGAGCGACAGCGCCATGGCGCCGGCGCAGCTGGGCGTTGTCGAACGGCGCGCCTGTCGCGGTTGACGAGGATGTTGATCGGCACGTTGGTCGGCACGCAGCTCGCAGATCGCGCTTCGGCGCCTGCGCCAGTGACGTCCTTCATCAGCGGCACCGGTCATGTCGGCCGACGAACGTCATGTCGAACTCGCCGGCGACGAAGGCCAGCACGCGCGTCGAGCGGCTGGCGATGATGCGCCACTCGATGGCATCGAGATAGGGCTGGCCCTTCTTCCAATAGTCGGGATTGCGCACGAGCTTGATCGGACTCGTGGCTCTTGAACTCGGCGAACTTGAACGGCCCCGTGCCGATCGGCTTGGTGCGCATGTCTCGGCGCCGACACGTGGCAGGGATAGACGGGCGATAGCCCGGAGGCGAGCATCGGCAGCAGGGACGGCTGCGGCTTCGGCCGAGATGGAACGTCACCTCGTGGTCGCCGTTGAGCGTCACCTCCTTGCAGGTTCGTGCCACCAGATCGCGCGCGGGTTGCGCCGCAGAGTAGTCGGGCTCTTCTGCCGTTGAGGCGATGCCAGGTGCACTGCACGTCCTTGGCCGTGAACGGCTTGCCGTCGTGCCACGTGACGCCGTAGCGCAGCTTGAACGTGAGCTTGGTGCCCGAGGTGTCCCAGGCCCAGCTTTCCGCCAGCTCCGGCACGATGGTGTCGAAGCTGTTGCGCGGCTTTGCGTGGCATCGAAGCGCACGAGATTGTTGAAGACCGCCATGAACGGCATGTTGGTGGCGATCGTCGATCCTCGTGGATCGACGCGCTCGGCGGTTGCGAGGTGTTGTAAATGCGCAGCGTGCCGCCGGATTTCTCGGCGCGAGGCGGCGCGATGCTGCCGATGGCGAGCACGACCACCGCCGCAGCCACGCCGACCGCGAACGACACCGCGACTGCACAATCCCATCTTTGCCTCGCGCGAATCGACGGCGCCGCCATGGCCGGGCTCGCGCGACACCAGACGTTCGGAGTCCTAGCCACCTTTCCGCGGAGTCTGGCCACATCGCATGTTCGGACGAAAGGTATTGCGTGGCGGAACGCCAGTTGCCCGCTTTACCCACTAGCGGATCCACGACGGCCCGTCAGCAGTATTCCCGCGACCTTCTGCGGCCGGTTCTTGGCCCACTCGGTGTATTTCTTGGCCTTCGAGTGCGCGTCGGCGAAATACTGGGCGTACTCGTCGCCGACCATGATCTTGATGGCGAGGCCCTGGTCCTCGAGCTTCTGACGTGCTCGGGGTCCTCCATCGCCTTCTTGAGCACGTCGCGCAGCTTGCTCACGATCGGCTCCGGCATGCCCTTCGGTCCGGCGATGCCGCGGGTCGAGTTCGAGATGACGGTCGGATAGCCGAGCTCCTTCATGGTCGGCACGTCGGGCAGGAACTTCGAGCGCACGTCGTCCATCACGGCCAGCGCGCGCACCTCGCCCGACTTCACGCGCGTGCACGATGCTGCCGACGTTGTCGAAGGCGACATCGATGTTGCCGGCCATGATCTCCTTGAACTGCGCGGCGCCGCCCTCCAGATGCACGAGGCGGAAGATGGCGCCGGGCGCCGCTTCCTCGGTCATCAGGATCGCCAGATGGTCGTCCGACAGGATGCCGGTGGTGGCGGCGCGGATGGTGCTCGGCGATTTCTTGGCCGCATCGATCAGGTCCTGCACGCGTCTTGTAGGGGCTGTCCGCCCTGACCCAGATCACGCCCGGATCGAGCACCTGGTTGATGATCGGCGTGAAGTCCTTCTCGGTGAAGATGGCCTTGCGCTCGGGATCGAGGATCACCGTGTTGGTGGCGGGCAGGTTGATGAAGCCGATGTAGTAGCCGTCGGGCTTCTGGCGCACCAGCTCGGTCCAGCCGACCTGGCCGCCGGCGCCGCCCTTGTTGACGACGACGATCGGCTGGCCCAGCGCCTTCTCGGCGATGGCATGCGACGATGCGCGCCGCGATGTCGGTCGATCCGCCGGCCGGGAAGGCGACCATCAGCTGGATCGGCCTGGTGGGAAAATCCTGCTGCGCCGCGCGCTGCCGGTCGCCGCGGCGAGCGCCAATGGCCGCACCGAGATGGCGTGTCGTGAAGCGTGGACATTTGGCGTTCCTCCTTCTGGTTCGAACTCTCGCTCGATTCAGTCGTTGGATGCCTCGCGCACCTCGGCGCGGCGGCAGCCGCAGCGCCGAGCCGAGCGAGGACGATGGCCGCCAGCGACCAGCAGCCCGAGGCAGAGCGGGCGCGTGAAGAAGATCGAGAAATCGCCGCGCCGACATCTCGAGCGAGGTTCGCAGCGACTTCTCGAGGAACGGTCCGAGGATCAGCCCGAGCACCAGCGGTGCGATCGGCAGATCGATCTTGCGCATGCCATAGCCGATGATGCCGCACACGATCATGACGCCGACATCGAACACGTTCTGCTGCAGGCTGTAGGCGCCGATGACGCAGAACAGCAGCGTGCCGACGCACACGTACTGATAGGGCAGATGCAGCAAGCGCGCCCACAAGCCGACGAAGCGGCAGGTTCAGGATCAGCAGCAGGATGTTGCCGAGGAAGAAGCTTGCGATCACCGCCCAGACCAGATCGGGACGCTCCTGGAACAGGAACGGGCCGGGCGTGAGGCCGTTGATGATGAAGGCGCCCATCAGCACCGCGATGGTCGGCGAGCTCGGGATGCCGAGCGTCAGCAGCGGGATCATCGCGGCGTTGGCGTAGGCGTTGTTGGCGCGTCTCGGGCGCCGCCACGCCCTCGATGGCGCCGTGCCCGAACCTGCTCCGGCGTCTTCGAGATGCGCTTCTCGAAGACGTAGGCCACGAAGGTCGGAATGATGGCGCCGACGCCCGGGATCAAGCCCAGGAAAAAGCCGATGCCGGTGCCGCGTGCGATGGCGCCGAGCGAGCGGCGCCACTCCTCGCGCGAGGGCAGCAGCGAGGCGAGCTTGGTCTTGATGACCTGGCGGTAGCGGCTGCTCGACGGTGAGCAGGATCTCGGCGACGCCGAACAGGCCCATCACGACCGGAATGAAGCCGACGCCGTCATAGAGGCTCGGGATGCCGAAGGTGAAGCGCGGCGCGCCGCGCACCGGATCGATGCCGACCATCGCGATCAGCAGCCCGAGCACGGCCATGGCGAGGCCGGCGAGCAGCGAGCTGTCCGGCGAGGCCGGTGATGAGGCACAGGCCGACCAGCATCAGCGCGAAGAACTCCGGCGGGCCGAAGCTCAAGCGCGATCCGCGCCAGCGGCGGGGCGACCACGACCAGCGCAATGGTGGCGGCGATGCCGCCGACGAACGAGCCGATGGCGGCAATGCCGAGCGCGGTGCCGCCGCGGCCCTGCTTGGCCATCTGGTAGCCGTCGAAACAGGTGACGACCGAGGCGGCCTCGCCCGGCACGTTGATCAGCACCGAGGTGATGGTGCCGCCGTACATGGCGCCATAGTAGATGGCGCGACAGCATGATGAGGGCGCCGGTCGGGTCGAGCTTGAAGGTGAGCGGGATCAGGATCGCGGTGCCCGCGGCCGGCCCGAGCCCCGGCAGCACGCCGATCAGCGTGCCGAGGATGCAGCCGATCAGCGCGAAGGCGAGGTTCTGCAGGCTCATCGCCGCCGTCAGGCCCGTCATGAGATGCTGCAAGGTGTCCACTGCGCGTCCCTCTCAAATCCCGAACGCGCCGATCGGCAGCGGCACCTTGAGCCAGTAGAAGAAGACGTGAAAGACGCCGAAGCTGCCCGCCAACGCGGTGAGCGAGATGGCGATCGACGAGCGCGCGCCAAGCGCCAACGAGCAGGCCGGCGATGAAGAGCAGCATGGTCAGCCGGAAGCCCAGCGGCTCGAGCAGCGGCGGCCGCGGCTGTCAGCGCGATGAGCACGCCGCCGGCCTGCAGCGCCGCCTGCCGGCTCGGCAGAGATCGCTACCCGGCAGCAGCCGTCGTGCTGCCGCGCGCGATCTCGACCAGCATGGCGACGGTCAACGCGGCCCCGATGCAAGCTCAGCCAGAACGGAAAGAAGCCCGGCCCCGGACCCAAGGCATCCGACGAGCGAGTAGTCGAGCGAGGTGCACCAGGGCAGCCGCGAAGACGCCCAGCAGGCAGACGCACGCAACGAGCCAGCCCGCGTCGCACGGAATTCCCTCCCTTCGGCCTTCTCTTTTTGCCGAGGCTAACATGCGCCGAGCGGCCGGTACAATCCGGCCGCTGGAGAAGACATCGCCGTGCCGCAGCGCCGCCGCTGGCGAGCAGACCTCCAAGGGATAGCCCGAGCGACCCTCGCCCCCATGCTGGTCAGTTCTAATATTCCCTCGCCACGGGAGGAACGCCGGCCCGGACCCGCAGATGACGCCCTCCTCGACGACGAACCGACGGCCGCGAGCACAAGGCGCGCAACCAGCTGCATCTCGACGCTGCTGGTGGGCGGGCTCGGGCCTCGTCACGGCCTTCTGCGCCTGGCTGCTCTGGGATCTGGACGGGCGTGCTGGTCACGCTGGTGTGGATCGGCGCGCATCTACGCCTTCGCCCCGCGCCTGCCGCCCGAGCTCATCATGCGCATGTACCGCGCGCGGCCGCTCGACCCGCGCCACGGCGAGCAGATCGCCTACATCGTCGACGAGCTCAGCCGGCGCGCCGAGCTGCCGGCGGCGCCGGCGCATCTACGTCATCCCCAGCATGACGCTCAACGCCTTCGCCACCGGCACGCGCGGACAAGGCCGTCATCGGCATCACCGAGGGCCTGCTGCGGCCGCCTGTCCCTGCGCGAGCTCGCGGGCGTGCTGGCCCACGAGATCAGCCACGTCCGCAACAACGACCTGGCCGTGATGGGTCTCGCCGACGTGATGACCCGCTTCACGCAGATGCTGTCCTACCTGGCGCTGTTCCTGGCGATCTTCAACCTGCCGGCGCTGCTGCTCGGCGATCCTGACATCTCGCTCGCCGCGCTGCTGCTGCTCTACCTCGCGCCCACCATCGGCAGCCTGATGCAGCTCGGGCTCTCGCGCACGCGCGAGTACGACGCCGACCTCGAGGGTGCGCAGCTCACCGGCGATCCGCGGGGCTCGCCGCCGGCGCTCGACAAGCTCGAGCGCTATCAGGGCGCTTCTGGGAGGACCTGACGCTCCCGGTACCCGGCCGGCGCATCCCGCAGCCCTCGCTGCTGCGCTCGCATCCGCCCGACCGAGGAACGCGTGGCGCGCCTGCTGGCGCTCGGAGAGCCGCCGACGCTGCCGCCGCCGATCGAGGTGGTCGAGGAGCCGATGGTGTCGCTGCGTCGGCCTCGGCCCTGGCTCCATGCGCCCGCGCTATCGGTTTCCGGGCGTGTGGTTCTAGCGTCTTGGCTCAACGCCCGGGTTGTCATCCCGCCTTGTGCCCGAGATCCAGCCATCCGCGGACGCCGGAGCAACGAGGCACTGATGGATCCCGGTGACAAGCACCGGCATGACCGCGCTAGGACTTCAGCTGATACTCTGCGCTCGAGCGCCTGGGTCCACTTGCCGATCGGGTAGCAGTAGAGGAAGAAGCACACGAGCGCGAAGGCGTAGAGCGGCGCCAGCAGCTCGGGCCGCGAGCCCTCGGCGGCGTGCACCTGCGAGGTCAGCGTGATCATCTCGCTCACGCCGACGATCGGACGCGTTCACCGTCGACATGGCGATCAGCGAATAGAGGTTCATCCACGGCGGCAGCATGCGCTTCACGCGACTGCGGCAGGATCACGAGACCCAGCGGTCTGCCGGCGGTTCAGCCCGAGCGCCTTGCGCGCCGTCCCACTGTCCGGTGGGGATCGACAGGATGGCGCCGCGCACGATCTCGGAGGTGTTGGCCATGACCGGCAGGGCAAAGCCCAGGATGGCCTTGGCCCAATCCGGGAAGGGGATGCGCAGACCGAAGGCGCGGATCTCGAACGGGATCAGGAACATGCACAGGAACAGCAGCACCAGCCACGGCGAGTTGCGGAAGAGCTGCGTGACGATGCGCGCGCACATGCGCACGATCGCGAACCGCGACAGCTGGGCGATGCCCACCGGCACGCCGGCCACCGTGCCGACGGCCATGGCCAGGATCGAGATCAGGATGTTGAAGGCGAAGCCCCACAGCAGCAGCGGCGCCCAGCGCATCAGCACCTCGACGGACGGACGCCTTGGCCACGGCCGGCTGCTGGGCCAGCGCCACCGTCGCGCCGACGCCGACGCATGAGGACGAACAGCAGCGCGATGCGCGCGATCGGCGGGCCGCGTCTGCCTTCCCGCCGTGCATGCTGGGCAGCGACCGGCACGACCACGTCGCGCGTAGCGCGGCATGTCCTTGGCCTCGATCCTGGCCGAAGCCGGGGATGGCGAGGCGCCGCTCGATGACGTTGAGGACGCCCACCAGCACGAACACCAGGAACAGGTAGGCGAACGAGCACGAAGATCATCATCTCGCGCACGTTGGTCGCAGTCCGCCCCAGATCTGCTTGGAGACGTAGAGCAGCTCCGGCACGGCGATGGCGTAGGCGAGGTTGGTGGTCTTGACGAGATTGACCAGATTGTTGCCGAGCGCCGGCAGGCAGACGCGGATGGCCATCGGCAGCACGACCAGGCGATAGGTCTGCCAGCGCGACAGGCCGAAGCTGGTGGCGGCCTCCACCGTCGACTTCGGGATGGCCTCGATGCCGGAGCGGAAGATCTCGATGTTGAAGGCGCCGGCAAACAGCGACAGCGAGATGATCGCCCACTGCAGGTTGGAGATCATCGGGATCATGGCGCCGGAGCCGTCGGGCACGCGGGGCAGCAGGTAGCCGAGCCCGAAATAGAAGAAGTAGATCTGCACCAGCGGCGGCGTGTTGCGGAAGAAGGAGATGAAGCCGGCCACGATGCGGCGGATCCAGACGAGCTTGGAGCCCTGCAGCCAGGCGCCGGCCATGCCGACCAGGATGGAGAGGATGATGGTGATGACCGCCAGCTCGAGCGTCAGGAAGAAGCCCTTGATCATGCGGGCGCGGTCGAAGTCGTCGTAGATGAAGGTGAGATTGATGCCGGTCCGCTCGTAGAAATCGCGGAACCAGTCGTAGATCGGCTGCATGCGGGCCTAGCCGTCTGTCATAACGGCATTACCGCGCAGGCGGAATCCGCCTCCAAGGTCGCTGTCATGCGATTCGCCATCAGCGACCGCGTGTCACACGACGGGGATGACCTAGGCGACGTCAGGCCGCGCATCGCGTCGATCAGGTCAGCTGCCGCTCTTGGCCTTCTCGTGCATGCGCTTGGCGTAGTCGGTCGGCGGCACGCCCCACTTCTTCTCCAGCTCGACGATGCGGCCCGACTTCATCCACTCCTTGTGCATGTCCTCCATGAACTTCTGCAGGCCGGCCTCGCCGAGCTTCACGGCGATCGCCCACGGCGTCTCCATGATGCCGGGCAGCGGCATGTGGTAGCCGCCCTTCCAGTCGTCGTCGGTCAGCTTGCCGGCGATGAAGGTCTGGTCATAGAGGTAGCCGATGCAGTCGCTGTTCTTGAGGCGCCAGCAGCGGCTTCTCCGAGCCGTCGAAGGAGGCGATCTCGGGTCCGTACTTCTGGGCGACGTCCTTGTTGTAGAAGGCGCCCGTGGTGCCGCAGAGCTTCTTGCCCTTGAGGTCTTCCCAGCTCTTCAGCGGGTGCGTCCTTCTTGAGCAGGATGTTGACGGCGTCGGAATAGTAGAGCGGCTCGATCACCTGCACGACTTTGCGGCGGTCGGGCTTGTCCGACATGGTGGCGATCATCAGGTCGATCTTGCCCTGATTGAGGAACTCCATGCGGTTGGCGGAGACGACCGGCACCAGCTCCAGCTTGACGCCGAGCTTCTTGGCGACGTCGGCGGCGAGATCCGGCTCGATGCCGATGATGCCGCCCGACGGGTCGCGGAAGCCGAACGGCTTGTAGTCGGCCTTGACGCCGACGATCGAGCGTGCCGCGCTTCTTGATGTCCTCGAGCACGTCGGCATTCGCCGCCGCGCCGAGCGCCATCAATCCCAGCAAGCCGGCGCTGATGAGCTTGACGATCCGCATATACTCCTCCTGTCGGTCGATGCGTTGCGCCTAGGCTACGAGATTTCCGGCGCTCGCGCACCAGCCATCCTGCTCGCGCGTGCGACACAGTGTGCCCGATCTTCTATTTATGCGGCCGGGCTGACGTGTCGCGCGAGGACGAGCTAATGCGGAGGTCCGGCCTTCTATGGTCGAGCTCAACCGTCAGGTTCTCACCGATGGGACAGACGACATGGCTGGCAAGAGTCTCGGAGGCCCCGAGACAGGAAGGATGCCATCGCCCGAAGCGAGACGCCCCGCGGCTCTGGAAACGACCCGGCGGTTTTTCTGCGTCGCGTCGAGAGCGCGCGCAGAGCGTTCGCGCGCCCCGGCGCGGCAATCGCCCGGGAAGACGTGAACGGTTTCCTAGGCGCGGGCAACGCGCTCGGCGTTGCCATGCGCCCCGCTCGGCTCGGGCTAGTCGTCGAACACGGCGACCGCGCGGATCGGCGAGCCGGTGCCGCCGCGCCATTTGAGCGGCAGGCCGATGAAGCGGAACTCGCCCTTGCCCGAGCAGCGCCTCCAGATTGCACAGGCTCTCGATGTGCGTGATGTCGAGCTCCAGGCACGCCTTGTGCACGAGCGCGTTGACGTCGCCCTCCGGGCCGGGGCGCATGGAGTCGATGCCGAAATGCACGATGCCCTGCTTGGCCAGCCACTCGGTCGCCGCCACGTTGACGCCGGGATTGTCGGTCGGCATAGGCCGGCGTCGGGAAGGTGCGCGCATGATGGCCCGTGCAGAGCAGAACCGTGCCGCGCTTCGGGATCGGCACGCCCGCCTTCGTCACCGCCGCTTCGAGATCGGCAGGCGTGATCTCGGCCCTCGGCTTGATGTGCCGCAGGTCGATGCAGATGCCCGGCACGATGCAGTTCTCGAGCGGATACTCGTTGATCGGCGTGCCCGTCTCGGCCCGAAGTGGCGCGGCGCATCGATATGCGTGCCGCCGTGGTCGGGCATCGAGAAATACATGACGCTGTTGCCGTGCACGTTGCCGGAATCGGCGAACGCCTCCGCGTGCGTCTTCCAGACGCCGTGAATGATCGGCGGCTGCCCCGGATAGCTCGGCGTGCGATGATAGAGCTCGCGGCTCAGATCGACGATGCGCATTGTGGGCCTTCCGTGACGCGGCGTAGGGCGGGTTAGCCGAACGGCGCAGCCTGCCGATCTACCGGAAATGGCGGGTTACGCCTTCGCTAACCCGCCCTACGGCGCATCACGCCGCCTTCTTGCCGGTTCGCCTCCAGCCGCGCGATCGACCAGCGCCACCGTGCGCGTCGATCGCCGGGATGGCTCAGGCCCTTCTGCTTGGCGATGAGCTGCACCAGCTTGTCGGCGCGCTCGATGTTGGGCACGCCGTTGTTGAGCGCGCGCGCGGCCGAGGCCGGGCGCACCAGGCTCTGCGCCGCGGCGGCGTATTTCTCGAACGGCACGAGATCGCTCGGGCTGGCGCCGAGCTTGACGCACAGGTCGTAACACGAAATTGTAGACCGAGCGCGAGGTCTCGATGTCGGTGTGCACCGCCTCCTGCGCGGTGCGCATGCCGTCCTTGGTGACGCAGCGATAGTTGCCGGCGAGCAGCATCGCCCACTTGGCGAGCGGCACGAAGATCGAGTCGTAGCACGCTGCAGCTTCACCGGCAGCTCGATCTTGCCTTCCGGCGCGTCGAAGCGCACCGCGTCGATGTCCTTCTCGAGCTGGCGCAGGATGGCGGTCGACTTGTCGTCTGTCGAAGCGCGCGACCTTGAAGTTGGTCGGCAGCGTGACCATCAGCACGTTGACCTTCTCGTCCGGCGGGCGGATCGCCTGCGGGTCGGGGCTGTTCAGCGTGATGCGCGCCGGGATCGAAATTGTCCCAGACGCGTCGGGTCGGTGTAGGCGGGCTTCGAGCGCATCGTAGTTCAGGCCGGGGATGCGCTTCACGTAGGGCAGCGGCGGCATGTTCATGATCGACATGCAGGGCACGCGCGACTTGGCGACCGCGTCGAGCAGCTCGCGCACGCCGGGCGAGCGGTATTGCGGCTCCTGCATGGCGAGGCCGACGAGGTCGTAGTCCTTGGGATTGACGCCGGCGGTGCCGCCGGCCGTGACCTTGCCCGGCAGCTTGCGCGAGTCGAGCACGACCGGGTCCTTGCGGCCCCTGACCGGCAGGCGCACGCGAAAGCCCTCGGCGTTGATCAGGTCGGCCTCGGCCGGCAGGCAGACGAGGTGGATCTTGTGGCCGCCGAACAGCAGCTTGGAGGCCAGCAGCGACCCGTAGGACGCGCCCATCATCAGGATGTTGTAAGTCGCCATAGCCCGCTCCTCCGTTTGGAAGTACTGGGAGAGTTCCGGCCCCAGGGCCATCCGTCTCAGGCCGGCAATGCTATTGGGCCCGCCGCGCGTCATGCAATCGAGATCGCCATGCGGCGACGCGTGGTCCTCGTTGGCGTGGTCAACATGCTCAGCGGGATGTAGCAAAACAATGGCAGAAGCTTCGATTATCCGGTGCTGATCGAACCTCTTCCCGTGGAGGACGGCGGGGTTTCTGTAGCGCGACGGTGCCCGGATCTGCCGGGCTGCATGTCTGACGGAGAGACGCCCGAAGAGGCGCTTCAGCGCGAACGTCCGCGATGCAGTTGCCGCATGGATCGAGGAAGCCGCGTGCGCTGGGCCGCACGGTGCCTAGAGCCCTCCCGCCGTCACGTCGCAGCGGAGTGATATGCTCACGTTGACCCGCTCGCCCAGCCTCGCCATGCAACGCGGACGAACGAATACTCATCCCTTGATATGCGCATTGAAGAATGTGCCCTTCGAGGGCGCTTCCAGGAAAGCGTCGTACGTCTCTTGCTCGACGTCGAAATATCGGTAGATGCTGCCGGAGACGAACTCGATCTCCAGCATTCTGCTCCGGGCCAGGTAGCCGATCGAAGCGATCATGCTCGATGATACCGGTCTGCGGCGCATCTCGTTACCACTAGCGGCTCTTCGGCGGCGTCAGCCCCAGCTCCTCGCCCGCGGGCAGCGGCGCGAGGTAGGCGGCAACCAGCTCCGGCCGCCACATCGGCGAGCCGCGCCGGCGACCATTGCGGGCTGGCGGTCCTTGTCGACGATCAGCGCGCGCACGCCTTCGAGGAACTCGCCGTCCTCGAACAGGCGCACGGTCAGGCGGAACTCCACGTTGAGCGCCGCCTCGAGCGAGCCGAGGCGCCGGGCCTGGCGGATGGCCGCCAGCGTGAGCTTCAGCGACTTCGGCGATTTCTGCGCCAGCGCGGCGGCGGTCTTCTGCGCCCACTCGCCGGGCATGGCCCGACAGCGCCTCCAGCATGGCCTCGACGGTTGCGCTGCCGAACACGCGGTCGATGTCGGCGCGCCGCGCGGCGCGAGCCGGCGGCGGCCCGGGATCCTCGGACAGCGCCGCGATCGCGGCACCGACCGGCCCGCCCTTCGCGTCGATCAGCCGTCGCGACCAGCGCGGCGAGCTTGGCCGAGGGAATGAACGCGTCGGTGAAGCGGGCGTAGATCGCATCGGCCGCGCCCATCGGCTCGCCGGTCAGCCCAGATAGATGCCGACCTCGCCCGGCGCATCGCGCCAACAGCCAGGTGCCGCCGACGTCAGGGATCAGGCCGATGCCGGTCTCCGGCATGGCGAGCTTGCGACCGCTCGGTGACGATGCGGTGCGCGCGCGTGGCCGGAGAGGCCGATGCCGCCGCCCATGACGATGCCGTCCTGGATGGCGACGTAACGGCTTGGGGTAGCGGCCGATCAGGCGCGTTGAGCCGGTACTCGCTCGCGCCAGAACGCGCGCGCGATGGCCCGATCCCTGCGCGCGGCTGTCGTAGAGCGCGCGCACGTCGCCGCCGGCGCACAGCGCCCGCTCGCCGGCGCCGTCGAGCAGGACCGAGCTCGACGGCAGGGTCGTCCTGCCAGGCCGTCAGCGCCTCCCAGATCCGGCCCACCATCGGCATGGGTCAGCGCGTTGAGCGCCGCCGGCCGGTTCATGGTGATGCGCGCCGGCCCGGCCCTCACGGCGGATCAAGACCTCGTCACTTTGCGGACGCTCTGCGTGACGTTCACTTGACATTCCTTGCGAACTCGGGATTAGCCGTCCGCTGACGCGACTGCATCGGCGCTGTCGCTTCTGGCCGGCAGTGAAAGGCGGTAGTCTTGCAACCATGACGGTGTGGCAGAAGATCTCGGGCTTGGCGACAGCTGTCGGCGACGCAGGCGGAAGCCTGCTGGACGAGCTCGGCCGACGCGTTCGGCCTCAGCCGGCCACGGCGGCGAGCCGCAGAAGGACATCGCCTTCACCATCGCCGTCATTGCGCTCAGCGCCAAGATGGCCAAGGCCGACGGCGTCGTCTCGCCGCTGGAGCTCGAGGCCTTCGCGCAGGTGTTCCGCTCCTCGCCGGACGGAGGCCGAAGAACGTCGAGCGCGTGTTCAACCTGGCCAAGCAGGATGTGGCCGGCTACGAGGCCTATGCCGACCAGATCGCGGCGCTGCTCGAGAGACGACCGCAAGCTGCTGCAGCACGTGCTCGAAGGCCTGATGTACGTGGCGGCGGCGGATGGCGTGCGTGCATCCCGAAGGAGGACGAGTTCCTCAAGTCGGTGGCGACCCGCTTCGGCTTCTCCGACAGCGAGTTCCGCTTCTTTCCGCGCCCGCTTCGTCATCGACAACTGCCAATCCCTACGACGCGCTGCGCCTGACGCCCGACGCCAGCGACGCCGAGGTCAAGGCCCAATACCGCAAGCTCGTGACGCGACAACCACCCCGACCGGCTGATGGCCAACGGCGTGCCGGCCGAGTTCATCGAGCTGGCCACCCGCAAGCTCGCCGCCATCAACGAGGCCTACGACACGATCGCCAGGGAACGCGGGCTTTGATGGACAAGCCGGATACCGCGCTGGTCGGCGCAGTCTGTCCATCGCCCAACTTCGAGCCGCGGCGGGGGGCTGCGCGGCCGAGCATTCTGCCTGCTGCACTACACGGGCGTGGCCAGCGCCGCCAAGGCCATCGATTGGCTGTCGCGGGCCGAGAGCAAGGTCTCCGCGCCACTACGTCGTCGACGAGGCGGGCGCGCATCACGCAGCTGGTGGCGGAGGACGATGCGCGCCTGGCATGCGGGCCTGGCCGTGTGGGCCGGCGAGAGCGACATCAACTCGGCCTCCATCGGCATCGAGATCCACAATCCCGGGCACGAGCTGGGATACCCGGATTTTCCCGAGCCGCAGCTGCGGCGCCGTCGAGGCGCTGTGCGCAGGACATCATCGCCCGGCACGGCATCAGGCCCGAGCGCGTGCTCGCCCACTCCGACGTCGCGCCCACGCGCAAGAAGGACCCCGGCGAGAAGTTTCCATGGGCGCGCCTGGCGCGCGGCCGGCATCGGCCACTGGGTCGCCGCCCGAGCCGGTGAACTGGGCCGATCCCGGATCGCGCCGTCGACGCGGCGGGCCCGCTGGTGGCGGCCGTGCAGACCCTGCTGGCAGGCTATGGCTACGGCATCGAGGCGACCGGCGGCTTCGACCCCAGGACCGAGTTCGTGGTCACGGCGTTCCAGCGCCACTTCCGGCCCGAGCGCGTCGACGGGCGCATCGACCAGTCGACCATCACCACGCTGGGAGTGAGCTTGCCGCGCGCCCCGCAGGGCGCGCCGGTGTCCTGAGGGTCATTCCCGCGTGTCTCTGGCCCAGCCGTGGAGCCGACGCCTCGACAAGCCTCGTGCCCCCGCCGCCGGCTTTCATGCCCGGTGTGCCGTCAGCACTGGTATCCATCGTCACAGACGATAGGCGCCCGCGGCATTCGGCGTGGAGCTGATAGCAATACGTACCCGAACGCGAAGTACAC
>ERZ1370068.2423-contig-1577_pt1 | contig 60698 bp, 86 predicted proteins | sample MGYA00561227_ERZ1370068 | MGnify/ENA primary metagenome ERZ1370068 (study PRJEB38410, sample SAMEA6850437) | metagenome | study: Metagenomic assessment of the ecological functions of the soil: analysis of the soil microbiota associated with the... | reverse complement strand
TGTACTTCGTTCAGTTACGTATTGCTAACGGCGAGGTCACGGTCACCATCAACCGGCTGGAGTTCGGCCAGGGCGTGCAGACCGGCCTGCCGATGATCCTGGCCGAGGAGCTCGACGCTGACTGGCGCCTGGTACGCAGCCGCAACGGCTCGAGCGATCCGGCCTACCTCGACCCGCTCTTCGGCATTCACCTCACCGGCGGTTCGCATTCGATCAAGAACAGCTTCACGCAATACCGCGGAGCTGGGTGCGCGCGCCCGGGCGATGTTGCTGTCCGCGGCGGCGCGCGATGGAACGTGGACGTGGCCACGCTGCGCACGCAGGCCGGCACGGTGCTGGGCCCGGGAGGGCGCAAGGCGGGCTACGGCGAACTGGCCGAGGCCGCCATGGCCTTGCCCGTGCCCGGAGAAGGTCACGCTGAAGGAACCCGAAGGACTTCCGGATCATCGGCCGGCCCACGACGCGCCTCGATGCGCGCGCCAAGAGCAGCGGCCGACAGGACTTCGGCATCGACACGCGCCTGCCCGGCCAGCTCACCGCCGTGGTGGCGCATCCGCCCGTGTTCGGCGCCCGCCTGAGCTCGGTGGACGACAGCGCGGCGCGCGCTGTCAAGGGCGTGAAGGCCGTGCTGCGCATACCGGTCGACCGCGGTGGCGAAGGTGTCGCCGTGGTGGCCGACGGCTACTGGCCGGCCAAGCAGGGGCGCGACGCGCTCAAGCTGCAGTGGGACACGGCCTCGGTGGAGAAGGCGGACAGCGAACGCCTCGCTGGCCCAGTACCGCGAGCTGGCCGGCCAGCCCGGACCCGCGCGCCTTCGACGCCGACATGGCGCCGCTGGCCACGGCGCCGCGCCAGCTGGAAGCCGAGTTCGTCTTCCCCTACCTGGCCCATGCGCCGATGGAGCCGCTGAACTGCACCGTGCAGATGGCCGACGGCGCGCGCCGAGCTGTGGGTCGGCACCCAGTGCCCCGGCCTGGACGCCGCGGCGGCCGCGCGCGTGCTGGGCCTCAAGCCCGAGCAGGTGACGATGCATGTGCAGATGGCGGGCGGCGGCTTCGGCCGGCGCTTCGTGGGCTCGAGCGACTACGTGGTCGAGGCCTGCGAGATCGCCAAGGCCGCCCGCGCCGCGGGCCTGAACGTGCCGGTGCGCACGCTGTGGAGCCGCGAGGACGACATCAAGGGCGGCTACTACCGTCCCATGCACCTGCACCGCGCCCGCATCGGCTTCGACGAGCGCGGCAACGTGCTGGCCTGGGACCACGTCATCGTCGGCCAGTCCATCACCACGGGCACGGTGTTCGAGCAGTTCCAGGTCGAAGAACGGCATCGACGCCACGGCGACCGAGGGCATGCGCGACCCCTACCCGGTGCCGATGCGCCTGACCGTGCACCACCCGAAGGTCAACGTGCCGGTGCTGTGGTGGCGCAGCGTGGGCTCCACCCACACCGCCTACGTGATGGAGACGCTCATCGACGAGATCGCCCGCGCGACGAAGCAGGATCCGGTGGCCTACCGCATGCGCCTGTTCGGCGACAAGCACCCGCGCCACCGCGCCGCGCTGCAACTGGCGGTGGACCAAGAGCGGCTATGGCAAGAAGCAGCTTCCCGCCGGCCGCGCCTGGGGCGTGGCGGTGCACGAGTCCTTCGACAGCGTGGTGGCCTACGTGGTGGAGGCCTCGGTGCAGGACGGTCGCCCGGTGCTGCACCGGGTGACCGCCGGTGTGCACTGCAATCTGGCCGTGAACCCGCGCAGCGTGGAAGCGCAGGTGCAGGGCGCGGCGGTCATGGGCCTGTCGATGTGCCTGCCCGGTGCCGCCATCACGCTGAAGGATGGCGAGGTGCAGCAGAGCAACTTCGGCGACTTCGCGGTGCCACGCATCACCGACATGCCGCAGATCGCGGTGCATATCGTGCCCAGCGCCGAGCCGCCCACCGGCATGGGCGAGCCCGGCCTGCCACCGCTGGCGCCGGCGTTCGCCAATGCGATCGCGAGACTGACGGGCAAGACACCACGTGAGTTGCCGTTCAAACTGGCCTGAGTCGAGCCCGCAGACATGCCGCCGTCCACCGGGACCGGCGCGCGCGATCGTGATGAAGTGAACCGGTGCCCCCATAGGGAGCTACATGGACCGCTGAACCGAATGACGGAAACGCCAAAGCGCGGAGGTCCCGACGGCCGGACGGCATTTCTGCGGAGTACACCCAGCGGACTGCATTTTCGGAGCACCGCGGTTGCTCGTGTCCGCTTGCGGTAAAGTGGACTCCATTTCGTCGATATCACTTTAGGCCGCAGGCAATGCCAGGAGGAATCTGTGCTTGACCTTCAGTGGAGCAGAGAAGTCAATCTTGGCAACGTGCTACTTTCGTTGGGCTAATTGCGACCGCGCTCGGTCTTACGTTCACAGCGCGACAACTGCGAAATGGGGTTCGGGTGCAGCGCGCCCCAATTCCTCCTGCAAACAACGGAACGGTATTTCAAAGACACCGACGTCAGGCTCTACTACGACATCGACTACCAAAGGTTCGAGCTTCGGTTCGTCAACGATGAGCCCTGCGGTTTCGGCGCAATGGTCAGGACTTCAGAAAGTTCATCGGCAGCGATGAAGAGCGAAGAAACTGCTCGATGTACTCTGTACGCAACCTTCGACGTCATTGCCCGCGTTGTGGAACTCCGGAGGCGATGAGCGAAGTTGATTCGCGCGTGTTCGCATTCAGGCTGTGCGCGTGTTCCGAGACCGGCACGTGGTTGCCTATCTTCAATGGCTAGACAAGGGCGCACACGATTTGGCGGGGACGTTCCTTCATAAGGCAGCGCGCTGTGAGTTGGTGGGCCGAATTTCCGAAAGTACAAGGCGATGGCGCCTAACCCCTCCATCGAGCGGACGTTCCAAAGGCCGCTTCGCGCCCTTTGGCCCGCCGCTCATGTCGAACGTTAGGCCCCACGATCTCCGGTGTTCGATGGCAACCTCCCGTACTCGCTCGTTGCAGCCTCGCGATTTCGCCTCAATCGTACGTGGCTGCTGTTTCGCGTGAATCAGCTTCCCATAGCCACCGAAGGGAAGTTCGACATCTTCGTTCTACAGGACGCCGCCAGCATGTTCCTTTCGGCACTGCGTTCGCTCCGCGGCGCTGAGTGCCCGCCTAAGCAAGCAGCAACCCGTCTTCTCAAAGGCGTGGTCGCAAAGACAAGAGTGGCCCGGAGATTGTCCTCGTTGGTAAGCCGTCGATGGAGAACGCATTCGCCAGTGCCGCTCGCAAGCAGGCATTGCTGTCCGAGCCGTGGCCGAAGCACACGGATGTGTCGTTCTATATCAAAGATGTCCAGTCATCGTTCGAGGTGTTCGCCCAGAATGGAGACAACGACGATGTCTAGCGCTCCCGTCAGCGCTAGGGCAGCGATGGCGGCTTCTACGAGGCAACGGTCAGGTGTCGCTAACGCACCCATCGAGCTGGACGTGGAGCTTGCACCCGGTTTGATTGACACTCTGACCTAACGGTGAACGCCACAGGAGGTCACCTTGAAGCTTGATACCGATCGAATCGATCAAGCCGTACTAGCCTTGCTGAGCCTCGGCCTACACGACGGCACTCGAGTCTGGAAGTCGTTTGACTGGGACGTCATGGCACGCCTGCACGAGAAAGGATATATCTCCGACCCGCGCGGCAAGACAAAGAGCGTTGCCTTCACCGAGCAAGGACTGAAGGAGTCCGAACGCCTCTTGGGCAATCTATTCGGCGCCGGGTCAAGGTAGTCGTGCCGCGAACAGGAAATGGGTGGATCCGGTCAGCCGGGTGTCGCCGCCCAACGTCCGCTTCGAGGAAACCAGATCCGCCTGCTGGATGGCCGCTCAGGGTCGATCAGAGCCGATCGGCTCGCTGATCTCCGCTGCTGAAAGCGGTCATCAGATTCGAGGCGCCGGCAAGCGGCCTCTCGAGGATGGTTGCCGGCCGGGAGCGGCTGTTGATCGGCGATCGTGGCGATTGCCACCCGCCTCGACGTGTCCAGCATGCCCGTGGGCGCCGCGACCTGACAAAGGTGTCGGTGCAGCTGAACGACCGACGGGTCTAAGAAATCCGTGGGTCGACCGGCGTCTCACAGAGGAGAAGTGGGAAGCGTGCTGAGCGGCAACGTAGCTCGAAGGTGATCGGATTCGCTGCCTCAGAAGAGCCAAGCGGCTAGCCCGGTAAACTAATCAACAGTTTCACTAAGTGGATCGTGGGTGACTCGAATGATCGACCTACGGACTAAATGGCTACGATTTGGCTACGTTGAAGGACCAAGGGGCTAGCTCGCATGAGCTAACCCCTTGATTTCACTGGTGGGCCCTGAGTGACTCGAACACTCGACCTACGGATTAAGAGTGGCTTCCCGCGCATCATTGTCCCCGGCTACGGACACGCGCACGAGGTAGAGCGGGAGCCACAAGGAGTCTCACGGAGCCTGAGAAACTGGTGAAAGTTGACCCGTTTTCGCGGACACCTCATCCTCACGGAAGAAGGAGTCCGATATGCCCACACCGAAACCGCCGTATCCGGCGGAGTTCCGCCAGCAGATGGTCGAGCTGGTTCACGCCGGGCGCACGCCGGCGCAGTCTCGCGCGTGAGTTCGACGTCACCGCACAGAGCATCTCCAGCTGGGTGGCGCAAGCCGCCGCCGACAGCGCCAAGCCGGTTCGCGCGCAAGGATGTCGCTGAGCACTGCCGAGCGCGAGGAACTCGCGCGTCTGCGACGCCAGAGCAAGCAGCTCCAGCTGGAGCGCGACATCCTGGCAAAGGCTACGGCCTGGTTCGCCGGCAAGGGCGACAAGACGTCCATCGGGTCTTCGAACTCGTGAACGCGAACCAGGCCAGTGTCCCGGTGCACACGATGTGCCGCGTGCTCAACGTCTCGGCGAGCGGCTACTACGCGCTGGCGCGATCGGGCGCCGTCCGGCGCGCGATCGACGACGCCGTGATGGTCGAGCGCATCCGCAGGATCCACGCCGAGTCCGACGGCGACCTACGGCATGCCTCAGCGTACGTGCCGAGCTGATCGATCAGGGCGCGAGGATCAGCAGCAAGCGTGTGGCGCGACTGATGCGGATGCAACGCCATTCGCGGCGTCAGCCGGCGGCGCAGCTTCGTCGTGACGACGCGGCGCGATCGCGAAGCAGCGTCCGGCGCCCGATCTGGTCAAGCGCGAGTTCGTGGCCGAGCGGCCCGAACCAGCTGTGGGTGGCCGACATGACCTACGTGCCGACCTGGGCCGGGCTTCATCTTCCTGGCCGTCGTGCTCGACGTCTGGAGCCGGCGCATCGTCGGCTGGGCGATCGGCGAGCAGATGACGACCGAGCTGCGTGCTCGCGGCGCTGAACATGGCGCTGCAGCAGCGCAGGCCGCAGGGCGTCATCCATCACAGCGACCAAGGCAGTCAGTACACCAGCATCGCCTTCGGCGAACGCTGCACGAAGATGGGCGTGCGCCCGTCGATGGGCACCGTCGGCGATGCCTACGACAACGCGATGGCCGAGAGCTTCTTTGCCACGCCTCGAGTGCGAGCTGATCGATCGGCGCAGCTGGCAGACGCAAGGCCGAAGCGCGGCTGGCTCTGTTCACCTACATCGAGGGTTGCGTACAACCCGCGCCGTCGCCACAGCGCGCTCGGACAGATCTCGCCAGCCAAGTTCGAACAGAGCCATCAAGACAAGGCCCGCACACTACCGTCAGCGCACTCGAGCACGACTTGACCACCGTCGGCGATTGCGTGGCGTGCGCCACGCCGCCGGTGGAACAAGTCTGCCTCGGGAGTTCATCGATCAGACTTGAGAATCAAGTCGCCAACCGTCCACGAGACCGGGTCAAGTCCGGCGGCTACTGGTTTTGGCTACGTTGAATCGGCCCGAGGCGTCCAGCTTCCACTGGGCCATTCGCGCTCGATCGCAATCGGGCGAGTGAGCTGGGGTCAGTCGAGTGGGCTCCGCACGCCTCTAGCTTGGCTCGCTTCTTCGGTCGCCCAAATCCAGCCAGTACCCCCACGGATACCCCGACCGCCCCGGGCCAGGAAGTCCTTTCCAGTGCCGAAACGGCCTCCCGGGCGACCTCGCGGCGACCTGCGCTGGGCGACGTTCCTGAAGAGTCATGCCAGGGCCATCCTCGCCTGCGACTTCTTCGTCGCCGTCACGGCGACGTTTCGGATGCTGTACGTGTTCGTCGTCATCGAGCACGGCACACGCCGCCTGGCACACGTGAACGTGACGACACACCCGAGTGCGGCCTGGACGCTGCAGCAGCTGCGAGAGGTGATCGCGGACGCTGATGCTCACAGGTATCTGATCCATGACCGGGACAGCATCTTCGCGCGGCACCTGGACGATTCGATCCGAGCGTTGGGCCTCGCGGTGCTGCGCTCACCGTTCTCGAGCCCCAAGGCGAACGCGATCTGCGAGCGGGTGATCGGCACGATCCGGCGCGAGTGCCTGGACTGGATGATTCCGCTGTCGGAGGCGCACCTCCGCTCGATCCTGCGCGAGTGGGTTGCTCACTACAACGGCGGACGTCCGCACAGCGCACTGGGTCCCGGTGTACCTGGCCCTCCCGCAGGATCTGCACGCGCCCCGAAGTCCGAATCCCGACGTCCATGGACGCCGGGTGCGCTCGTGCGAGCGAAATCCGTGCTGGGCGGACTGCACCACGAGTACTCGCTTTCGGCGACGCTGGCGTTCCTTAGGGCGCTGCGGGCCTCGTCTCGATGAACGCCGGCGGATGGGTTTTGCGGAGCACACCGATCCCACGCGCGGCAGCGCACCCCATCTGCACGCCGGCGGGCGCGACACGCAGATTCACCAGAAGCCGAGGAAGCCCTGACGTCAGCGTCACCGTCATGGGCATCCAGCCGTTTCCATGTTCTGTGGGCGGCGTGATGCGGCGGACTGATCTGCGACTACAGCGGCACGCCGCACTGGCTTTCGGAACACAGCACTGACCATGATTCCGGGGACCCGTGTCCCTGCGTTTTGCACCAAGGCGCCCATCGAGATCTTCATGATCGGGGGCGGCGCAAAGATAAATGGTCAACTCGCACTCAGCGGGGGGCTTTTGCGTCATCGAGGCCGAAACACGGGTGGCACTTTCAAGCGATTTCGGCGCCTGCTTGGTGCCTGGTCCGAAGCACCTGTCGCATGGCTCGACGCAGGAACCGCACAGATCTCTTCCGGGTTCTAAACGACCCACAAGAGTTCGCTGCGGTTCCGATTCCCTCAAGCAGACGCTGGTGAACGACGGTACTGGCCGGGGAGCGCCTGTTCAACTCTACTCTCCGAGCCGCCATTGGAATCTCAGGCCGTTGACGCGAGCAGCTTACGGGTCAGCTTGCGAATTCACGAGTACCGGCATCAACGGACGTTCCTAACCGTCCGCCCAGGAAACGCCAGCAACCTCGTGTTTGCGTGAAGGTGCCGGCACGCACCTACTTTTGTTGCGGAGTTCGCGCTTTGGCGCTCGCAGAAAAATAACCGCCTGTCTCATCCAGGACGATTTCGAAACGGCTTTGCCGAAGGCTTCTGTCGCATCCTGCATCTGCTGAAGTGAACTTTCTTGCTTCGCAATCAGGGACGCATTGACCATCTGTTGCTGCCAGGTATTGTGTGCAAATTCAAGTCGCATTTGTGCCACTACGTACCCGCGCCAAGACTCGTCGAGATGGAAGGATTGCGTAAGCCCCCTGGTTGATGTCCCAGGAAGTGGTGTAAGTCCTTCGTCGCGGCAAGGCGCGTAGGGCGTAGCCCGAAGCGGCTTGCCGCGCGGCGACGGCGATCCCGGTCGGGGTGGCCATCGTGGTCCCGGATATGGTTGAGGTGCGACCCACCAACCATGTCCTAAGGAGATTTCCACGATGACCACCGCCACTATGGCATTGACCGAGCTCGCCGAGAAGGGAGCCGACATCGACGTGCTGCGCCAGATGGTGCAGTTCATGGCCCAGCGGCTGATGGAGCTCGACGTCGAGGGGCGCTGCGGCGCCGGCTACGACGAGAAGAGCGCCGAGCGGCTCAACAGCAGGAACGGCTACCGAGACCGGACCTGGGACACGCGCGCCGGCAGCGTCGAGCTCAAGATCCCCAAGCTGCGCCAGGGCAGCTACTTCCCCGAGTTCCTGGAGCCCCGGCGCACCGCCGAGAAGGCGCTGACCGCCGTGATCCAGGAGGCCTACGTCCAGGGCATCTCCACCCGCTCGGTGGACGAGCTGGTCAAGGCGCTCGGCATGAGCGGCGTCTCCAAGAGCCAGGTCAGCCGGCTGTGCGGCGAGCTCGACGAGCGCGTCGGCGCCTTCCTGAACCGCCCGATCGAGGGCGACTGGCCGTACCTGTGGATCGACGCCACCTACGTCAAGACCCGCGAGGCCGGTCGGATCGTCAGCGTGGCGGTGATAGTGGCGGTGGGCGTCAACACCGACGGCCAGCGCGAGGTGCTCGGTCTGAAGGTCGGGCACTCGGAGGCCGAGCCGTTCTGGACCGAGTTCCTGAGGAGCCTGAACCGCAGGGGTCTGCGTGGCGTCAAGCTCGTCATCAGCGACAGCCACGAGGGCATCAAGGCGGCCATCGCCAAGGTCTTCAAGGCCACCTGGCAGCGCTGCCGGGTGCACTTCATGAGGAACGCCCTGGCGCACGCCGGCAAGACGCAGCGGCGCATGGTCTCGGCAGCCATCGGCACGGTGTTCGTGCAGGAGTCGGCCGATGCCGCTCGAGAGCAGTGGCGATCGGTGGCCGATCAACTGCGAGGCAAGTTCCCCAAGCTCGGGATGCCTGATGGACGAGGCCGAGAACGACGTGCTCGCCTTCATGACGCTTCCCGCGGGCGCACTGGACCCAGATCTACAGCACCAATCCGCTCGAGCGGCTCAATGCCGAGATCAAGCGGCGTACCAATGTCGTGGGCATCTTCCCCAACGACGCGTCGATCACCCGACTCGTCGGCGCCATGATGCTCGAGCAGAACGACGAGTGGAGTCTCAACCGGCGCTACATGCAGCTTGAGGGGCCTGCAAACGCTTTGCGATACTGTTCCCACTCGGCTGTCCGCTGTGGCCCGCTGAGTACCGCGCATCTCAGCCCGTCCGGGCTGTGGACTTACACCATGCGCTGGGACACGACCTGCCTGTGTGCCACGACGATCGCTGCTCCGATAGCTACGATCCATAGTTTGTAGCTCTTGCTCGTTGTTCGAGAAAGGCCAGTAAAGGCAAAGAGGCGCCAAGAAGGGACGATCCAGAATCGCCAAGGCTTGCGAACTGCTTCGCTTGACGGGAACATGATCCGCATACCACTTCCTGTAGAAAAGGTAACTCCCTTGGGTTTCGCACCCGGACAAGAGGGTTAGCTCCTTGGCAGCGGAGAGATATTCCTGCTGCGCTGCGCCTAGTGCGGGAATGACAGTGTTAGGACATAAGTCTGCCGCGAAGGCAAGCGAAGAAGCGAGGCTGAATAAAGTGACCGCGACACAGTGTTTCAGCATGGGCAGACCACCATGGGTGTCTGAGGAGTAGTGCCAAAGGCAAGTCGTTGGCGAGGGGTTAGACGGCGAGCATCGCGCGCAAGCGTGTGGGCGTTTGGTTCAGAGCTTGCGCACCTCATGTCGCGTCGTCGCCACTTTTAACCAAATTGCTAGGGGACCGAGCGTTCGGCCGCCCGAACGCGATCTGCCAGCCCATTGTGCTCCGCAAATGTTCCATCCGGCTCGGGCTCGCGGTCGAAGGTCAGCTAACCGCCGCGGCCTTGTACTCACGCTGTCGGCCCATGACCTGACGGTCAGTCTCGCGCTCGAAAGTTGCCGTTCAAAGCTTCACGACTGCCCGGTCGGCACCTCTACGTCGCGGGACCTGACTACCGGAAAGCGGGCCTTGCTGCTTATCCGGCGTCGGTTTCCCGCTGCAAGGTCCGACAAGTCGGCGTAGAAAGGCGTTCAGCTCAGCGCACGCGCCCTCGCGCACTAAACCTATCTTGCTTCAGGTACCGACCATGCCGACGCCCTCACGCCTCCATCTGATTTCGACTCTTTCCCTAGCTCTTGCCGGTGTGTGTGGCACAGGGGCTGCGCACGCTCAGACCTTCAGCGCGGTGGCGCCCACGCCCGAGCACGTGCGCCCGGCGGTGGATCAGGCGATCACGCAGTTGCTGGCCGCCCCGCAGTCCAGAAGCTGCTCGACACCCTGAAGGCGGACCACGAGCGCTCGATCGAAGACCTGAAGATGCTGACCGAAATCGAGGCACCGCCTTTCAAGGAACAGAAACGCGCCGAAGCGTTCCTGGCGCGCATGAAGGCGCTGGGACTGGCCGACGCGAAGATCGACGCCGAGGGCAACGTCGTAGGTCTGCGCAAGGGCACGGGCGGCGGGCCGAAGCTGCTCGTTACGGCGCACCTGGACACGGTCTTCCCCGCCGGCACCGATGTCAAGGTGAAGGAGCGCGACGGCAAGCTCCACGCGCCCGGCATTTCCGACGACACGCGCGGGCTGGCGGTGCTGCTGTCGTGGTTGAAGGTGCTGAACGACAGCAACGTGCAGACCGTGGGGGACTTGCTCTTCGTGGGCAGCGTTGGGGAGGAGGAACTGGGCAACCTGCGCGGGATGAAGCGGCTCTTCAACGACCACCTGGACATCGATGGCATGGTGGGACTGGAGCCCGTGCCCGACGGCGGCGTGCTTGTCCTCGGCACCGGAAGCCATCGCCACGAGGTAACGTTCAAGGGCCCGGGCGGCCACAGCTACGCGGCCTTTGGTCAGGTGCCCAGTGCAATCCACGGCATGGGCCGCGCTATCGCGAAGATTGCCGAGGTGCGGACGCCGGCGTCTCCCAAGACCACTTTCACGGTTGGCACGGTGAGCGGCGGCACCTCGGTCAACACCATCGCGCCCGACGCGAAGATGGCGATTGACATCCGCTCCGACCAGATGGAGCCTCTGCTCGGAGACCGAGAAGAAGATCCTCACCGCGATCGACGAGAGCGTGACGGAAGAGAACAGGCGCTGGAACGTGAACACACTGAGCGCGGCAACGCGGTTGATCGGCGACCGCCCGGGCGGTAGCGACGCCGGTCGACTCTGTCATCGTAGAGGCCGCGGTGCGGGCCAGCACCCACTTTGGCAGCAAAGACGTTGCTGTCAGGCGCCAGCACCGACGCCAATGTGCCCATGTCGCTGGGCATCCCGTCGATCGTTATCGGCGGGGGCGGCAAGACAGGAGGCTTTCACGCGCTAAGCGAATGGATCGATGTGACCGATGCGTGGAAGGGCGCCCAGAACTCACTCTGTCACGGTGCTCGGCCTCGTCGGCGTACAGGGCGTGACGCAGCCCTTGCTCGAGAAGCGCCAGGCACGCACCCGATAGGTCTTCGCGACCAACGGCTCGGGCCGTTTCCTGGCTCTTCAGTGTCTGGTTGCGAGCCGCGTCGACGGATGTCTGCTGGCGCTCGCGGTCGAATTTTCACTATAGGTCGAAAGCTGCCTTCCTGTCGTCCGCGGCCGGCGAACCGAAAGGCAGCAACGGGTCCGCAAGGTGCCGTTTCTATGGCAGCGGCGGACCGCCATAAGCTGCCGATCAGCCGTTGAAGTGACGGACGAAGTCTACACCATTTCACCGGCACAGGTGGCAGACCGAGTGCCGCGTGCGAAAGTGCCTCGCCTACTCAGCGCACGGCCCCTCAATGTCCCCAGATCTCAAGTTGGGCAGGCGGCGCGGAGTTCACATAAGAGCGAGTCGGCGCGATAGCGAACATCCTTGATTGCCGGATCGCCTGCCTGTCGGGGATTGATCGCCTGGATCGTCGGCCCAGTGTGCCGCCGACGCGGCGCCGCAAGCCCAGCGGGCGGCGGCCTGGCTCACGGACCGCGCAGCACGCGGTGCCGCCGGAGTCTCGCGACAGTTTCCTGCACGGCAACCCGATGCATGCTGTGTTGCCGTCGTGGGCCGCCTCTAGAAGTTCGTTACCCGAATCAGCCCGGCCGCGTCGCTCTTGAAGTAATAAAGGCTGCCAAAGCCCGATGTGATGTCGACGAATGTGAACAAGCCGCTCTGCCCATACTGCAAGGGTCGTGAGCCCTGAGATAGTAGCCCTTGGTCGAAGCTGATTCTGGATTCCGCCCCACCACAGTCGAAACTCCTATCGACAAAGCCCAGAGTCAGATATTCACGGTAACTGACCCGATCCGGCAAACAAAATCTATGGGTCTTCCTGATTAAGGGTGAAGAGCCGAGGTTAATGATAAGGAGGTTGAAGAGGTTATCACGGCGATGATTGAAGCGCCATTCGGTTTCTTTGAGGTGGTCATAGAAGTGCTCCCAGCGAACGCCGCGAAGTTTTGCCAGGCGCAGTTTGGCGTAGCTCCAGAAGGACTCAATGCCGTTGATATGACGACGGTCTCTGGCAAATTCATTGTCGTGATGGTGGATGCGATGGTGCTTATAGCCTTCCATCACCAATCCGTCGTAGGCGCGCCAGCCATCGGTGTAGATCGTGCTCTTGCGGGGAAGCACCTGACCGCGGATCACCTCGATCAATTCAGCCTTTGAGCAGTTCATGACCGGAGAGCAGAAGACCTTTCCCCTCCTCTTGAGCAGACCGATGACAGCAACTTTTCGGCCCGATCCACGGCCTCGGCGGCCGCGCACTCTACGCGGCCCGAAGTAGCTCTCATCCACCTCAACGCTTCCCGTAAAAGGAGCGGCTTCGCCTTCGGCCATTTCCACCACGCGAGCCCGCAGCAACCCGTAAAGACGATGCGTGGTGTTCTTGTTTAGGTTTGTCAATTTACTTGCTGTCAGTGCTCCGACATCCGCGCAATACATCTTCAAAACCTGCCGAAATTCCCGCTCCGAAAGGTGCGCATGCTTCAAATATCTGTTTCTCACTGCTTTCCAATTGCTTATACAGCTCCCCGCTGTCTAATCTAGGAAAGACCCAATCTATCAACTGTCCATGGCGGTCGCATTCATGAATTCCGATACTGCCCGCATATTCACTTCGGACATGCGACAGCCTCGGGGGTTCGGGAGCAACCGAGCCGGTGCAGTTCGCCCCTGGTGGACCCGGCGTGTAGGTAAGTCCTCGGAGCGATCCAGGGAGTGTAGGCGTTTCCTCGGCTTTGCGAGCAGGCTATCTCCTCGATCGAGTTCCCCACTCGCCTTCCAAGTCCGCGGACTAAATGGACAGCCTCGTGCACTAAGATCATGGAGCCCGCTGCAAGCTGTGCTCGCTCGGGGGCAAGTGATAGGTGAAGAGGGACGGTTCATAGTCGCGGTTAATGCAGATGTCATATCCCCTGCGACGGTCCGACTCCCGCATGTGTTCGTCGGGAGGTCGTCAAAAGCCAATCTCCTCCTCGTTCCAGAGCCGCCAGAGTTCGTCTCACAACATCGTTGGCCAGGCGTTGATAGCGTGACTGGAACTCTGCGTCGCCTCCTACCTGCCGCGAACCTATCCGGGTCGGGGATATACGCCTCGCTCTTGCTGTAGTTGCTAAAGCAAAATTTTGACGCTGTGCTGCTTGTGGTGCGACATGGGCAGTAAGCTGAAAATGAGGCTCCGAGGGCATCAACGCTTGCTTTCCTCGCTTCGCTTGACGCCCATAGACGAAGGAAGTCGGATTAAACTTTCTTAGCTGAACGTCTGGACCATGCTTGAAGCGATCCTCAATAGAGTGGAGACCTTCCCGGCCAAAAACACCCGGGATAACTCTGATCTGAGATGTCAGCATCCTGACAAGGACAAGGTCACTTGTTAGCCGCAATGAATTACGACGCGCCCGCCGTGGATATCCGGCCGACAACTGCCTGAACGGTCTCAAACTGGCGTCAAGACGACGCGGACTTTTCCATTCAGACGCGGCACGTTGCATTGTTGTTGAAATCGAGAACAGCCACTTCGCAATCCACGCGCGAGTCCCTCCGCGGGCAGTCATCATGAATGCCCTAACAAGCAAAAACGTTGCAGGCGACCAAGCTCCGAAGGAGAGTTGTTTTGTGGGGCTTACTGGCGTAAGGAATGGGTCGAGCTGGCCCGCCGCTTCGAGGAGAAGACGGCGAATCTCCTGCGCGGTCTCGGGATTTTGCGGTGCGCCTGTGGTTCGAAGGGACGATCTTCTCGCTTGCGGCGGTCTCCAGGTGCGAACTCCAGTAGGGCACAACGCCATCGGTGCTATTGGGCGAGTCCCCCTTGCCGCGATCGCCGATGATGGAGTGGTAGGGGATAGTCCCTTGGCGAGCGGCAAAGTCTCGATGGCCTCCAAAACGGGCGATCCGGATTTGAGAAAGCGGATGCTGTTCGCCGGAAGCGTGAAGAGTCCCCGCAGCGCCTCGGATGGCTTCGACAAGGACCCTCCTGTCTCGCCGATTGATGGTCCTCGGCATTTGATGAAGCGGATCGCAGCGGCTGATCAGGGGATTGTGAGGAATCGGGCTGCCGCGATGAGGAGTCGGCACATAGATTACTCGGGCGATGTCCCTCCGGCGGTGCGAATTCACCATGTCTGCGATCATGCGCCGCGCCTCGGGGCTGAGGTCGAGCTCTTCGAGGGGGTATCCGAAAGCGCCGCCCAGAAAGCTATCTCCCCGGCTCGCGGACAATAAGGCTGGAGATGAGTCCGGCCGTGCTATGGCCCACGAGGATGATGCGGTGCAGGTTGGGGTGGCGCCTGTCCGTTTCCAGTTCGTGGTGGAAACGGTCCAATTCCTGAGCGCAGCAGCATCGAGGATTGCCAGACAGGCAGGCCGGTGGGATAGGAGGAAAACCCAAAACTGGTAGCGTGAGCGACCTGCGGGTCGGCCATGAGGTCGTTCAGCACCCGCACCCAAGCCTCGGGCGCGAGAACAGCGCCATGCACGAGAATCACGGAACCCGTTCGGGTCGTAGAGCTGGAGTTGATACAGTCCCGCATGGCGCAGGAAATGCCGGGTGAAAACAAGGCCAGGGATGTCGAGGGGCGGTTCGGCGAGCGGGATACGGTGAGGCGATCGGGGCGGAAAAGTCGACCGCCAGCGGAACCTCACTACCGCCCGCCTCGACATGTTTCTTTTTCCAGCCGGTTGTAAAAGCTCAGGCGCGCCGTGACGCCATCGAAGTCGAGAAACGCCGTGACCGGCACAAAGATCCCGAACCGGGAAACCCCCGGCTGTTTCTTGAGAAAGGGAGCAGCCCGATCGTAGCAGAAAACAAGGGGCACGCCGGCGCCTTCCCCGGCCGAGCACGGCTCGAGGTCCTTCAGGCGAACGTCTGCCGAGAGATTCACGGCAGTCGCGGCGGCAGGGTCGAGCCGCGTGGCTGCCCGCCTTGGCGTTCGATCGTGAGGCTGAACGACCCGCCCGCTCCCGCGACCTCGCGGTCCGCGAAGCGTCCTTTCCCGCAAGGCCGCAACCAATTTGGACGAGCGCATGGAGTTGTAAATTTCGCCGTCCCGTTTGCTCCCGGCGATCTTGCCAGGAAAGAGCGCGCCTGCCGCGCCGAGGGACAACGACAAGCGGGTCGTCGGGACGGAGATGGCGCGGTTGGCTGCGAACCAGATGCTCTGAGGCCTGAAGAGTTGCCTGTCCGTCCGCGACGCCTTCCTCCGGCCCACGCCACGCCGTTGACCAGCGCCAGCAGAGGCGGCGGCCGGCGCAAGAAAACGTCGCTTTGCCAGCACAGAAAAAGCTCTCTTCATTCCGGCCCATTTCTACTGGGAAGCGCTTCGCTCTTGAAGCGAAAAGCGCCAGCCGAATCACCCGCCATACAGAGGCTCGAAGGGCCCGCGACCTGCGCGCCCTGTCTACCACGCGGGTAAGAAGAAGATAGGCAGAGCTGAGGCCCCAGCGCTCAAGCGGAGGATGTCGTCGATGCCGGACGTGCGGGGCAGGAGTCGGGCGGCGGCGCAGCAACCGATCCGGCATGGCCTCGCGGGGCCTGGCTGGGAGACCGGGAGGAAGGCGGCCGGCAACGACCTGGCGACCACGCAACTCCTCGCCGATGGCAAAGATGATCGTGGAAGACGATCACGATCTGCATAAGCGTGCGAATGAGCGGTGAGCCCAGAAAGCCAGGCGTCATTCGTGAGGGGATTGCAAGGGTGCGCCGGTCGGTGCGGATCCGTTCGATGGCGAGTTCCGCGTTCCAAGGTATTCCTGCTCTCCGCCTAGTAGGGCGGCGGGCCTTTGTGGCGAGGGTAATGCTCCCCGCGAGGCGTTCACCGCGGAATAAGAGCAGGTGTTTAAGGACGTTGCCCACGCCCTTGCAGCCGATGAAAATATACGTGGATGACCAGACTTTTGACGGATGAAATCGTCGACCCGAGTCAGGTAGCGGCGCGTGCTGGAGTATTGTGGCGGATGAATCCGCTGAGCAGCGTTCGTTGGGAAAACAGGGGCTGAGGCAAAGAAAGCTGGACAGGATGGGCAGCTTTTGAGCTGGCATCACGGCCACCGTAAGCGACCTGGGCGAAACGACACCGCTCCGAGTTAGTTCATGCAGAGTGTGTTACTTTTGTGCGACTCGCTGAGATCGTCTGAGCTCTGAAGGGGCATCAGTAGTTACCTCCGGGCGTTCGCTTAAAACGCCCAAAAATGTAACAAAATTCGGGCTATACGTTCTTAGGATCCGGTGAAGCAATCCTTGGGAGTTCCAGTCGCTCTGCGGGTAGTTGCAGATTCAGCAAGACGAAGCAGTTCTCGCTGAACGTGACGGACCGGGCGCTGGGTATCAGCAGATCTTGCCAGCAAACTGCTAAAATTAGAACGTGAGTTCGACCGCACCAGAGCGAGCTTCTCGGTCGAAGACGGGGACGAAAGGTCGTAGGCCTGCATGAGAGGATGGATGAAAAAGGCTATTGAATTCAACGGATTTCCGACGATATTGTGATAACGTTAGTCCCCTCGCCTGAAAGGAAGGTCGTGTGATACTCTTGTGGTGTCTTTACTGTCCGTGGCCTCGCATTAACTTGGCTTGTTTTGATCCTCATTTGCGCACGGAACCTCAAGGCGCAAATCAACTCAGCGTTTCGCCGAACCATCGACGGCTCTCAAGTCGAACTTTATACGCTAAAGAACAAAAATGGACTCGAAGCCACAATCACCAACTACGGTGGAATCGTCGTTTCACTTACGGTGCCAGACAAGAATGGAAAACTCGGCGATGTGGTACTCGGATACGACACGCTAAACGACTATATCGGCAACAACTCTCCGTATTTCGGTGCCTTGATCGGCCGCTATGGCAACCGAATCGCAAAGGGCAGATTCACGATCAACGGTGTCGACTATCAGCTCTGCGCAGAACAACGCTCGAGAACTCCCTGCATGGCGGTCGCAAAGGATTCGATAAAGTCGTCTGGCAAGCTGAAAAGTTGGACACCCCCGAAGGACCGGCCCTCAAGCTGACGTATACGAGCAAAGATGGGGAAGAAAATTATCCGGGCACTCTTCGCTGCGAGGTCATTTACACTCTGACGAACAAGAACGAATTGAAGATCGAGTACACTGCTGAAACCGATAAGCCTACTTTCGTCAATCTGACGCACCATTCCTACTTCAACCTGAAAGATGCCGGAGCCAGCGACATCCTGGGGCACGAGCTGATGATCAAGGCTGACAAGTTCACGCCCGTCGACAAGGGTCTGATTCCGACCGGGGAGCTAAGGCCCGTTGCCGGCACGCCGTTCGATTTCAACAAGCCGACAGCGATCGGAGCCCGGGTCGAAAGCGACGACGAACAGATGAAGTTTGGAGCAGGTTACGATCATAACTGGGTGCTCAACCGGCAGGGAAAAGACCTGGAGTTGGTCGCTTCTCTTTACGAGCCGACCTCCGGAAGATTCATGGAAGTCCTGACAACCGAACCGGGCCTGCAATTTTATTGCGGCAACTTTCTCGACGGGACGAACAAAGGCAAGGGTGGCACTGCTTACCAACACCGGACCGGCCTCTGTCTGGAGACGCAGCACTTTCCAGATTCACCAAACCACCCGGACTTTCCGACGACCGAGCTACAGCCGGGTGAGAAATACACGCAAACGACGGTTTATCGTTTCTCGACCAAGTAGATTATACAAACCAAACCCATACCCCCAGAGTAAGATCCCATGAAAAAGACGAACCGTTCCTCCCACAGCAGCCAAGAAGGCGTGGGAATTTCACGGCGCGAAGCGTTGCGACGCGCGGCCGGCGTTTGGCGCGCTGGCTTCGCTATCCTCGTTCGGACTCGGAATACCTGAAAGCGCAGAGGCCGCCGAAGAGACGGCTTCGGCCTTTTCCCGAAGCATCCGAAATGGAAATTCGTTTTCGTGAATCACGTCACAACGAACCCTTTCTTCGTTCCGACCAAGTACGGCGCCGAGGATGCCTGCGCACTTCTGGGCTGTACCTATCAGTGGACCGGTTCGGAGAAATCCATAGCCACCGATATGGTCAACGCCCTGAATACGGCCGTCTCGGCGGGTGTCGACGGCATCGCCGTCTCCCTGGTTGATCTGACTGCCTTCAACGAACCAGTTGAAAAGGCCCTCAAGGCGGGCATCCCCGTGGTGTCGTACAACGCCGACGCAAAGGACAACAAGCGATTGTGCTACATCGGCCAGGATCTGTTTCTCTCAGGCAAGGGGTTGGGCGAGCGCATCGTTGAGTTGGTGCCGGAGGGCGAAGTGGTGGGCTTTATTGCCACACCCGGGCAACTGAACATCCAGCCGCGCCTGGACGGAGCAGCAGAGGCGATCAAGGAGTCTGGCAAGAACATTAAGTTGAATGAGATAGCCAGCGGACCCACCCTGAACGAGGAGGTCTCCGGGTTGCGGCCTTTTATGCGGGCCATCCAGACATTAAAGGCATGTTTGCCGTGGACGCGGGCAGCACCTCAGCGGTCGGGAAGACGATGAGTGAAAACAAACTACAGTCGAAGGGTATTCACGCCGGTGGCTTTGATCTTCTGCCAAATGCGCTCGACTACGTGCAAAAGGGCGATCTCGACTTTACAATCGACCAGCAGCCTTACCTCCAGGGATTTTACACCGTCATGGTGCTCTTTCTATTCAAGATCTCAGGAGGGCTGACGGGTCCCTCTGACATCAATACCGGTCTGAGCTTTCTGACGAAGGCGAACGTCGAGCCCTTCATAAAGACTGAGAGCCGCTATCAGGGTAACTCCAGCGAGCAAAAGGTGCTTACGCGGTCGGGCCCGATCTAAGGATAAAGATCGGGGAACGCCATGGCAACAGACAAAGCGGATCTTCTTCCGCAACGAAAGGATGCCAGTCCGGCGTGCTGCGCCCCGGAAGCCTGGTGAGCCGGGCGGGTCTGTTCCTCCTGCGCTCCCGAGAAGCGAGCATCGCGATTGCCGGCATCGTGCTGATTATCTACTTCCAGAGCACGGCGCCTGCGTTCCTGTACGCCAAGCAACATTGGAAACCTCGCGGAATACACGGCCATGACCGCGATCATCGCGGCCGGCCTGGTGATGGTGCTCGATCGCCGGCGAGGTCGATTTGTCGGTGGGTCAGGTTTACGCGTTGTCGCCGTTCGTGATGTATTTCGCGCAGCAAGCGGGCGTTCCCTTTGTTCCCGCGGTCGGAATCGGGCTTGATCGCAGCGGCTATCGTAGGCCTTGTCAATGGGTTTTTCACCGTGATGCTGCGGATACCGTCTTTCATCACCACTCTCGGCACGCTGTTCTTGATCAACGGCTTCACGCTAATCATCTCGGGCGGCTTTCCCGTGCGGCCGAAAGCCGGGCCGGTACTTCACGGAAATCTTCGGTGGCAACCCGGTCTCGCAGATCCTGTGGGCGATCGGCGTGACGCTCATTCTCCAGTTCGTGCTCGTCAAGACACGCTGGGGCCTGCACACGATCGCCACCGGAGGCAACATCATTGGTGCCGCGGAGGTGGGCATCAAGATCGGTCGCATAAAGATCGGGAATTTCGTCATTTGCAGTGTCTTGGGAGGTCTAGCGGGTACCTTGGACACCTTTCGCATCGGCTCGATCGATCCGCTCGCGGGTGGAACCGAGATCATGTTCATGGCCATCGCATCTGCTGTCATCGGCGGAACACTCCTCACTGGAGGCTCAGGCACGATCATTGGCGCATTCCTCGGCGCGGCAGTGCTTGGCATTTTGAAGGACGGATTCACGCTCTCAGGCGTCAGCGCGTATACTTTTAACATGATTTTGGGAGGCGCAATCCTCATCACCATGCTCATCAATGTGCACTTGAGCCGTCTGCGCGCGGCGGGAGGCGGATAAATGAGCGAGGAAGTATTGCGCACGGAGCACATCTCCAAATCCTTTGGCCGGGTGACAGCCCTCAGGGATGCGTCAATCCGTCTCGCCAAAGGCGAAGTGCTCGGGCTTCTCGGCGACAATGGCGCCGGAAAGTCCACGCTGTTGAAGATCCTTACCGGATTTCATCGGCCAAGCAGCGGGAAGATCTATTTTCAAGGCGAGGAGATCGAGCTCAAATCTGTCAGCCACGCCCGGTCGCTGGGAATCGAACCCGTTTACCAGGATCTCGCGCTGATCAACGAGCTGAACGTCTACCGCAACATGTTCCTGCAGCGGGAAATCATGTCTAACCGCTTCCTCGGCATTCTGGATGATCGCGCCATGCGCGAGCGCGCGATAGAGCAGCTCAATGACATGGGCGTCAACATTCCCAAGGTTGATGTGGAAATCTCCAAACTCTCGGGCGGTCAGCGGCAGGCGATAGCGGTCGCGCGCTCGGTCTTTGCAAATGCCAAGGTGCTGCTGTTGGACGAACCGACTGCGGCGATGGGCGTGAAGGAGAGCGCCATGATATTGGACCTGATCCGCCGCCTCAAGGAGAAGGGTGAAGTATCCATTATCATTGTGGCGCACAACTACGCGCACGTATTCGATGTTTGCGACCGGGTCAGTCTCTTGCAGAACGGCGAAATCACCTTTGACCGGAAAACGCAGCGAGACTTCCGTTGAAGAATTGATGAATCTTGTTTTGCATGAGATTCGCACCGCACGCGACAGCGTCGAACGCCTTTGAATCGTCGAGTCAGGCAAAAAGCCCTTCCGGCGACCGCTGTTCCCGACGGGTCTTAAGCCGCGGCGCAGGCAAAACCGATGGGCGAGGCATCTGATTGCACCCGGCGGGGCTCGAACCCACAACCTACAGCTCCGGAGGCTGTCGCTCTATCCAATTGAGCTACGGGTGCGCGGGCGGCGAGGTTCGCTCATTCGAGAAGTCGAATCAAGCGGTCGGAGCTTGATTTTGGGAAATTTTCGGGGTGGAGTGTTGAACCGTGAAGCGGTTCCTCGTTGCGTATTGGCGGTTTCCATCGGCGCGGCCTGTGCGCAGGACGAGGTATCGCTGTCATCGGCCTTCGGATCTGGCGAGGGGGTGAACGGCGAGGTGCTGGCGATCGTCATTCAGCCTGATGGCAAGATCGTCATTGGAGGACGATTTAGCTCGAGGTCAATGGGATCGCGCGCAGCAACATTGCCCGCCTGAACGAGGACGGGACCCTCGATCGCACGTTCGCGGAGCCGATGACGCAGGGGATCAACTGGACAGGTCAATGCGTTGGCCGTCCAGCCGCAGGGCGGCATTATTGTTGGAGGCGCATTTCACGCAGGCGGGCCAGGTCGAGTCGCTGAATCTCGCTCGTTACAACGCGGACGGGAGCATCGATCAGTCGCTTTGGAGGCGCCGATGGCAGCGTCGAACTGGAGCAAACGGCGCAGTCTATGCTCTTGCCGTGCAGTCCGGACGGGAAAATTGTCGTCGGCGGAAATTTCAATGACGATCTTTGGCCAACCGAGGCGCAGCATTGCCCGGCTGAATGCGGATGGAACGCCTGAGGCGCCGGTAACAGCTCAAGAGCCTCGCGGGGACTGTCAGAGCCATCGCCGTCCGGTTCTGATGGTTCCTCCGTGGCCGGAGGAGAGTTTACGTTCTGCCGGGCAGATCCGCCCGGAACCTCGTGAAAGTGCCGGCGCAATAGCCGCGCCTTTGAGATCGTCCGCGATCAAGTCTCTAGCGTACTTCGATCGACGAGGGCGGTGGTGTTGTCGCGGCCTGCCTGCGACCGACGGCTGCGTGAACGAGGCGCTGTGCGGGGTTTGATTCCGCCCAAACGGCCGGGAGGTCGCGCAGGATCTCGAGGATCTGCGAGCGTCGAAGAGCCCATCGACCAGGCCGTCGGTGCAAAGCAGGAACAAATCTCCCGGCTTCGAACGCCACGGCTCCGACCTGCGGGTTCACAAATTGGTGGCCGGCTCCCAAGCGCCCGTTGCAGCGCGTTGCGACCGCGGATGCTGGCGCGCCTGCCATTCGGTGATCTTGGCGTTGCGGAAGAGCCAACCGACGTGAGTATCGTCATGGCTGACCTGTTTGATTCCTCCTTCCAGCTGCGGCAAATAGTAGATCCTGCTGTCTCCGATATGGGCGAAATACATCCAGCCCGGGGTAAACCAGCACATGCTCAGGGTCGCGCCCATGCCGGAGCAATCCGGCATCGCTGCAACCGAGATACGTCAGGGCTTTGTGGATTTCGCTGAAGAGTTCCTCGAGCACGTCGTCGAAATCGATTGTCAGGCCGGCTGCGGAGCGTTTGAACGTGGGCGGCAGCAACCTGGTGATCTTGTCAACGGCGACTCGGCTGGCGAACTCTCCCGCCCTCGCGCCGCCCATGCCATCGCTTACCGCGAAGACAAAATCGACATTCTCTGAATCGGCTTCGCCGATCTTGCCGAGATAGCGCAACTCCAGCGCGTCGAACTGAAGGCACAGAAACGAATCCTCATTGTTCGGCCGGACCTTGCCCCTGATCCGTCTGCCCGTACCCAGTGGAGCCGAGCCGGGGCGTTGGGTTGCTGATGCCATTGTCCGGTTCTTCGAAACCGGGAAGGATCGTTGAAAACTCGAAATCGATCAAGCAGAAGCGGCCGTCGGACTGGCGGTAGGTTACATTGCGCGACTTCGGCATCATCATGCCGGACGCCGTAAGGCTCGAGTTCCGCAAACAGCTCCTGGGCCCGCTCTTCGTCGAGATGCTCAACACGGCTTCCGCAACTGGTGGTCACGATTTTTAGCCGCTCCGGATCAGCCTCCAGGAGCCGGGGCACGAACGGGCATCCGCGCTTTTCAAGATGACGCAAGACCTTCACCTCGTTCGCAAACCGCTCTTCCGCCTTCGGACCGCGAAATGTCTTGTGCACCCGGCCGTCGTAGCCGATGCGGACCATTGCTCTGAGCGTATCCTTGACCTGATTCATTTTGTCAAGACAGCATGGCCCAGAGGACCGTGGAGACAAGTTTGGAAAAGGCACGAAAGAAGGCAGGATCGCGGTTTGCAAGTCCGGAGCGAATTGGCAAAACAACGGCCGGGAATTCGCTAAAGGCTCAAAATCATTTTGTTGGCGACATGGCATCGATTTTGCTTACGTTTCCGACACGCCTGAAAGGGAAACCTGGGAGAAAGAAAACAACAGTATGCGGTAAAATCAGGCGGATCCGCTCAAAAATAGACACTCTAACCAAAGACAATATGGCGAAGTACAAACTGGAATACATCTGGCTCGATGGCTATGAGCCGATTGCCAACATTCGAGGCAAGACTCTGATCAAGGATTTTGACAGCTTTCCCACGCTGGAGCAGGTTCCGAACTGGGGATTTGACGGCAGTTCGACCAAGCAGGCCGAGGGCCGCGCCTCCGACTGCGTTCTTAAGCCCGTTGGGGTCTATCCCGACGCGACCAAGACGAACGCCGCGATCGTGATGTCCGAAGTCTTGTTGCCCGATGGCACTCCCCATCCGACCAATGCCCGGGCGACGATCATCGACGATCCGGATACCTGGTTTGGTTTCGAGCAGGAATATTTTCTCTACAAGGATGGCCGCCCGTTGGGGTTCCCTAAAGAGGGATATCCTCCGCCGCAAGGAAAATACTACACCGGCGTGTGGCTACGAAGCCGTCGGGGATGTCGCGCGCGAGATTGTGGACAAGCATCTCGATCTGTGTCTCTACGCCGGCGTCAATCACGAAGGAATCAATGCGGAGGTCGCCAAGGGTCAGTGGGAATTCCAGATCTTCGGCAAGGGCTCGAAGAGGGCGGCGGACGATGTATGGGTCGCCCGTTATCTCATGGCTCGCCTCGGTGAAACAGTATGGCGTGGATCTCGAGCTCCATTGCAAACCGGTCCGCGGAGATTGGAACGGATCTGGAATGCACTGCAACTTCTCGACCAAATACATGCGCGAAGTCGGCGGCAAAGAATACTTCGAGAAGCTCATGGCGGCGTTCGAGAAATATCGGAACGAGCACATCGCGGTATACGGTCCTGACAACCATCTCCGGCTTGACCGGATTGCACGAGACGCAGTCAATCGACAAGTTTAACTATGGGGTCGGAAACCGGGGCGCCTCGGTCCGGATGCCGCACAGTTTTGTTAACAGCAACTACAAGGGCTACCTCGAGGATCGCCGTCCTAACTCGGCCGGCGACCCCTACAAGATCGCGAGCCGGATCCTTCAGACGATTGCCACGGTACTCGACTCTCGTAAGCTCGGTCTTCCGTGGTTCGTCGACCCGGCGTCGCACTTTCTCGGTGACGCCGGGAGGGGGTCGCGTCTCGGTGAAATCGCTTCGCTGAGCCAGCGTGCTCCGGGTGTCGAGCTAACGGGGCAAGGCAAGGGCTTCGGAGACAACCTTTTCGGGTGTAATGCCTTCTGCTTCGCCCTCGAAGTTGATGATCAGGCGGTGCCGAAGCGCGGGGAGCGCCCAGGCGTCGATGTCGTCCTTTGGCCACGTGATAGCGGCCATCGAGTAGCGCGCCCACCTTGGCGCAGAGAATCAGCGCCTGCGCACCTCTGGGGCTCGCGCCGTACCTCACGAATTTTCTCGCGAGGGGAACGGATTGCGGCCGCCCGGGATGGGTGGCCAGGACTAACTGAATCGCCCGGGCCTCGACCTCGCGCACGACGGGCACCGCCCGAATCAGCTCGCGCAGGCTGTCCAGATTCTCCAGAGGCGACGCGTCGAGACCTTGGCGAACCGTTTCTCGCGTGGTGCGGTTGAGGATCTCATGAAGGTCTTCGGGTTCTGGATACTCTATATTCAGTTTTAGGAGGAATCGATCGAGTTGCGCCTCGGGCAGCGGGTAGGTGCCTTCCATTTCGATCGGATTTTGGGTGGCCAGCACAAGGAACGGGCCGCGGGGTCCAATGCTGTTCTCCCGCCACGGTGACGTGCTGCTCCTGCATGGCTTCGAGGAGAGCGCTTTGTGTCTTGGGGGTCGCCCGGTTGATCTCGTCCGCCAGGAGGATGTTGGCAAATACCGGACCCGGTTCAAACCGGAATCGTTTGGTTCCATGAGCGTCCTCCACGATGAGGTTCGTTCCGATGATGTCCGAGGGCATCAGATCCGGCGTGAATTGGATTCGCGAAAATCTTAATCCTGCCGCCGCCGCGAGCGTGCGAACGATAGCGGTCTTCCCAAGTCCGGGCGCGCCTTCCAGGAGGCGTGTCCTTCGGCAAAGAATGCCGTGAGGACGCTGCGTGATGATGGTTTCCTGACCGACGAGGACTTTTCCCATTTCGTCGCGCAGACGCTGGAATGCTTCGCGGAACTCATTGGCGCGCTTTCGTGGTCTTCGCTCATGGATTCTTTAGCTTCCTTCCCTCGCCAATGCTTCGAGGCCTATTCCTTTGGCCTGATGCTCTCGAAATATCTCGCGAACGAGCAGTTGGGAGCCGGTTGGAACTTGCTCTCTGACGACCGTCTCGAGCGCGGCGGAGGCTGCGCGGTTGTAGGCTGAATGATAGGCGCGGCGCGCTTGTGGGTCATCGTTGCCGGCCGCCTGAAAAAGCTCAACCAATGACGCGCCTTCCCCCATTTGTCCCGCGAGGAAATCCTCGCTATCTGCGGAAGAGATGGCCGGCTCGGCGTCCTCCGACAGCTCCGGCCTCGTCCGACATCTTTTTCGGAGCCTGGCTCGCCGGTTGGCTCGGCGCCGTCGTCCCCGGATCCGTCCGGGTGCTTGCGCGCCGGAGCAGTCGCTACGCCACCGGTTCCTTTTTCTCTTTCATGCTCCGGAATCTGCAATCCGCTCTTGACGCTTTGCAAAACGGAAGCGAAACGGCGTCCGGTTTCTGAACTTGAGGAACTGAGTGTGTTTTCCAGCATGAGCTTCGCTGAAACCGGCTTCTGTGCGGCCAGTTCTTGCAAACGTCTGCTGTCAGAGATGGCGCGCTGCTTCCTCGAGCGCTTTTGCCAGTTCTGCCGGATCGAGTTGCGCGACTCCCTTTGCGGCTTCCGTGCTTTGCCGGAGCGAAGGTTGGATGCCAGCTCTGAATTTCTTCGAGCGAGCGCTTCGGCAAGCGCCACGGTCTCAGCCGGATCGAGTTGCGGTTGGGGCGAAAATGCCTGTTCAAGTTCCGCCAAGGCTCGGGCGCGTCCCGCATCGGTTCCTGGGAGCTGGTCAATTGCTTCTGCGTATCCTCCAGTTGTTTCACGACTTGTGAAAGCTCCTCTTTTCTGGTCTCGAGGTGGCGGCGTGCCTGGCTCGTTCAAGGAGATTTCGGGCCATCGCAAGCTCCGGTGCGGCGCGCTTGGCGCGCACGGCATGGATCCCTTCGAGAATTCCCAGAGCCATCAAGGGCACCGCAAGCCAGAGGACTCCGCGGACCGGTAAGGCGAGACGAAGATACTGGTCAAGCTGCAACGTTGACGCGAATGCGGACGTTTCCCGGCGCGCGGCGCCCACCACCGGGTGTGTTTCGCCAGGCGGCAACGTTAGGGCTGTCAGAAGCGATCCTTCGTCTTCGCGCAAGTATCCAATTCCCGAGCCACCGCACTCAAGGAACGCCAGCGAGAATAGGCAGTCAAAGGTGCCAAGCTCAGCGGCACCAAGGCCAAAATCGTAACCGGCCAAAAGAGTTGGGTCGTCGGAAAGACGAGCGATCCCGCGCGACCGATCGCCAGCACGGAAAGCGAGATGAATAAGGCCTGGAAGGCGTTATTCACAGATTGTTGAAAGACCAAACGCCTGCGGGCCCTGTGAAGTTGCCTCAAGACGATTTTGTCCATTGTGCTCAACGAAAGCAGAGGAGAGCGGGAAAGCAATACCCGGCGCGGGAATGGCAAAGATGAGACAACCAACAGATTCTCTAACTTTGCTGAAATTGAAGACCCAAAAGGCTCTTCGGTTCCGGCGCGGGTGTGAGCTGATGGATGGTAGAGAGACAGGCAGTAGCCAATTCACATGGCCTTGCGACCAAATCAAGGTCGAACGCCAGCGATCCCGATCTGCATCAAACTGGCATAGGCAATGCTCGATCTGCTTTAATGAAAAAGATCGAAGCCGTCATCAAACCCTTCAAATTGGAGGCGGTCCAGCAGGCTTTGGCCGAAATGGGAATCGGCGGAATGGCGGTCACCGAGGTCAGGGGCTTTGGGAGGCAAAAGGTCGGCTCGAGCCTTTGACTGGCAATGAGCGAGCGGCTACTTTTCTGCCCAAGGTGAAAGTCGAGGTGGTAGTAGGCGACAGCCACGCCAGCAAAGTCATGCAGCTCATTGTTTCGTCGGCAAAGACGGGAAGATACGGTGACGGAAAGGTATTTATCATTCCTATCGAATCCGCGATGCGGATCAGGACGGGCGAACAGGGGGACGCAGCAATTTAGAACCAAATCGGGGAGGAGCCGTTCGGGCGGCGAAAAGGGTTCCTGGCGGCATCCTCCCCAGAGGTTTTCAAGCCCGTCCATTCTTTCCGGTTGTTTGTATTCCCTGCCCGGCATGGCTAAACTTTGCGCTCGGTGGAATTCAACTGGAAATCCTGGCAACCCAGAGAGCGTGCGACGCTGCTTTTTGTCGTCCGCGACGGAGAAGTGTTATTGATTCGCAAGAAGCGCGGGTTTGGCGCGGGAAAAATCAACGGCCCCGGGGGGCGGATTGAACCCGGCGAGACGTCGCGCGAGGCCGCCATTCGTGAGGCTCGCGAGGAATGGGCATAGAGGCCCTCTCTCCAGAACTGCGCGGCGAGCTGCATTTTCAATTTCTCGATGGCTACAGCCTGCACTGCAGCGTTTTCGTCTCGACAGAATTTGTCGGACAGCCGATCGAGACGGCTGGAGGCCGTCCCGCTCTGGACTCCCCTGGATGCCATCCCCTACGAAGAAATGTGGGCCGATGACATTTGCTGGCTTCCGAGGGTCCTCGCCGGTGAAAGAGTTCGCGGGTTCTTCCAGTTCAGCAACGAAACGATGATAACTTGCGAAGTGCTGGATGACGAGGGCGAGGGACTCGACACCTTCTCGTCTAATCCTTTTTTATGAGGAGATTATGCAATGCAATCGAAAAATTGGCAAAAAGTGCTTGCGGTTGGAAAGACATTGGCTCATTTTACTGCCATTGAAGATTGTTCTGGGGGAACAACAGCCCGTCGTAACATTCGTTGCGGCGGGCTGTATCTTTGAAGTGCCGGAGTTTTGCGCGTGGAGAACGTCTCAATTTCCGAATTTGGCCCTCAAGCTTTGCTTGTCCGTTTCGCCGAGAGCGTTGACGCGTCTTCCTTGGCTCGCTGTCGGGGCATGCTCCGATGCGCTCGACCAGGCCTGCTTGGATGGCATCCGTGATCTGACCCCGGCATATTGTTCTTTGCTTCTTGAGTTCGAGCACCCCGAACAAGTTGCGAATCAACTGGGTGACTTGAAGGAGGTCATCAAATCCGCCAAAGCTTGGCCGGCGGAGGAGGCGCCTCTTCATGAGATTAGGGTTTGCTACGACGGGGCTGATATTGAGGAGTTTGCCCGCTGCGTCCGGCTTTCGGTCTCCAACGTGATCGCCCTGCATACCGCCCCGATCTACAGCGTATTCGTAATCGGTTTTTCCCCGGGCTTTCCGTATCTCGGCCCGCTTGATCCCCGACTCCACGCGCCCGCGCCTCAGTTCCCCAAGGACTCGAGTAGGGGCCGGTTCGGTGGCGATAGGAGGTGAGCACACCGGAATCTATACCATTGCCTCGCCCGGAGGCTGGTGGCTGATCGGGCGCACGGATAGTGAGGTGTTCTGCAGGGCGAAAGCAAGCGATGCCGGCAGCGGCGAGGCGTTCCTTTGCGACAGGGTGATCGGGTGAAATTTCACGCGGTGACCACTTTGGGGGCACAAGCCAAAAATTGAGATCATGAGCCTCGTTCCGGTCCTGCGGGTCCTGACGCCAGGTGCGGGCGCTTCCATTCAGGACCTCGGGAGGAGCGGTTGGAAGCGGTTTGGAATTCCTCCGGGAGGCGCGATGGATCTCGAATCAGCGCGCAAAGCGAATCTGCTGGTTGGAAATCACGAAGGAGCGCCGGTCCTCGAAATTCTCTTTGCCGGGGCAAGGCTTGAGCTGTTGAGAGCGGCTGAGCTGGCTTTGACGGGTGCCGACGTGGACTCAGGGTGTCCTCGATGGAGGAGTTTTTCCGCAGATTCCGGTTTTCAGATTACGTTTGGTTCGCTGCGCGCCGAGGTCTGGAGTTACCTCGCGGTAAGGGGAGGATTCGTGGCTCCCCGCTGGTTCAAGAGCGCTAGCGTTGATCGGCGCGCCGGTTTCGGCGAGGTTGCCCGGACGGGAAGTCTTTTGCATGGAGAGGATCTTCCGCGTTCGAGTGGCATTTCTTCTCGCTTTATTCCGGCTCTCCTTCGGGAACGATTCGACGAGGTTCCGGTCATATCTGTTTGGAGGGCCGGAGTGGGGCCAGTTTCCCGCTGCCGTTCGGGCGCGCTTTCTGGAAGAGGCTTGGCGCGTCTCCAGGCAAAGCGACCGCGCGGGATACAGGCTGGAGGGCCCCGAGCTTGAACTTTCCGGATTTCGCATGTTGAGGCGCTCCCCTGGCCGTGGGCACCGTTCAGGTTCCCGGAAACGGCCTTCCGATCGTTGTTCTTCGGGATGGGCCCACCGTTGGCGGATATCCGAGGCTCTGCCTTCTGGATCCGTCCGCTATTTCGCGATTTACTCAGTGCGCTCCGGAGACATGCGTTCGGTTTCGACTTGTCGGCCGATGGACATAAATTGCGATCTCGGGGAAGGTGAACGGCTGGAAAAAACGCGCCGCCTTTTGCGATGCGTGACTTCCGCGAACATCGCCTGCGGCGGGCATGCGGGAAGCGAACGCTCGATGCGCTCCTGTCTTCGGCTATGCGCCGAGTTCAAGGTGAACGCGGGCGCGCATCCTGGTTTTCCCGACCGGAGACATTTCGGGCGTAGTGAGATGCCCATTTCTCCTTGGCGGCTGGAATTGCTTCTCGGGCACCAAACGGGTGCCCTTATCAGGCTGGCAGCGGAGGAGAAGGTCCCAATTACCCATCTGAAGCTGCACGGCGCGCTCTATCACGTGGTGGAGCAGGATCCCCGTTTATCGAAAGTGTATGCCCGATTTGTAAGGGAGAATTTCTCCCAGATGCGCATCATCGGATTGCCAAACGGCTCGGTTGTCTGCAGCGCGCATGGTCTCGGGATAGACGTTTGGGGGAGATTTTCTCGGATCGGGAATATGGACCAGAGGGAGATTTGGTGCCCCGAAGCCGCCCGGGTGCGGTGATTGAGGATCTCGCCTTGATCAGAAAGCGGATGGAAACGTTTCTTCTGACGGGACGCCTGCCTTTGAGCAACGGCAGGACCCGAAAGATCGCGGCCAGAACCATCTGTGTCCACGCGGACTCGCCGGGATCTCCGCGCATCGCGCGGATGCTTGCCAGGCTCTGCGTCAGCGCTGGTCGTTCCGGTAGGACGTAAAGTCGAATGTCTCCGCGCTATGGCGCTTATATTTCGCGACGAGCCTGTCGAGGCTTGGTTCGAATCCTCGCAAAAGCACAGGCTCTTCGAAAAGTGCCCGATTGGTAAAAAGTGACCACATCTGAGGGCTGTATTGGCGTGCCGCCCAGGGCATGCCGATATTGAGAAGGAGAGGCACTCCATCCGCGTCGGCGCGTCGCAGTGCCGCGATGAAGTCGCCGGCCGTATCGAGCCGGACCATCGAGGCGTCGTAGAGGTAAGGTGGGATGCAAAAGCTGGCGGTGCGCACCTGCTGCTGGGCGATGCTGGATGGGTCAAGCGTGCCCCGGCAGTAAACGACAGATTCGCGGATTTGCTGGAGCGGGTGCCGGACGATCCATTGCCGCAGGGATTGGTGTAAAAGAAGTATCCGAAAACGATGAGCGCGGCCACCACGGGCGTCGCCAGCACGACCTTCAGAAGGCGGTTGACAGACGAGCCCACGAGCATCGTTCCAACCGCGGCGCAAACGACTGCGCCGGGGAGGGAATAAATGATGTAGTTCTCGTACAGCAGAAATCTTTTGAAAAAAGCGAAGACGAAGGTCATCGGCGGACAAACGGTCATGACCAATACGAAGGTGGCGGGCGCCCAAGCCGGACCGCGCGAGGCGAAAAGCTCCAAGAGCGATCAAACCGATTGCGAAGGAAGCAACCGTCAGGAAAAAGGCCGGGTTCTCCGCGTAGTAGGCCAGCCATTCCGGATATCCGGCGAGCGGTTGACCGCTTTTCGACCAGCGGCGCGCCGCCAATCATGAAGCCGGCTGTGTTTCGGACCCACGACCAGCCGGAGACGAAGCCTTGAGAGGACACGAAGTCGAAATACTGCTTGGCCTGCGGATACAGAGGAAACATGAATTGGAGAACCAGAGCCGCGGCGAGGACGTTCACGCAGAACCACCTGCTCGACAGCGCGCGGCGCGACTCGGGAAGCCCTTTCCCGAAGCGATCAGCACGACCGTGGCAAGATTGAGCACGATCAGCACGAACAGCGTATCCAGGATAGCAATAAATGAGAGCAAACTCTGCCAATGCGAACGAGGCCCACCATCTCCAAAGACCCGTGATCATCGCTCTTCTCCAGCAGACAAAGAGAACAGCATCAGAAAAACGAGCAGACTGTATCCGCGGGCCTCGCTTGCGTATCGAATGTGCCAGGGGTGAATCGCCAGCAGAAAGGCGGCAACAATGCCTTCACCGGGCATGGAGAACTCCCTCAGCAGCCACGCTATTGATCCGACCGCCAGCATCCCAAAGATCAGCGCGGGAACCCGGAACGGCCATTCGACCAGAGGGAAGCCTCGGGGTTTCACCAGAAAGTTCCAAATCTCTTCACAGGCCCTCGAGGCGATGCCGAAGAGGGTATGGCTATTCGGCCCTCTGCTGTAGCCGTAAACTGTCTCCACCCAATCGAAGTGCTTGAATTCCACTCCGCCCGTTTTTTATTTGGTTTGAACTTCCCGTAGAGCGTCGTGCGCACGTTGAGCTCCCCGTCATCCCAGAACCCATGGTTCATGCGCGGAAGGCTGTACAACAGAGTCGTCAACATCGCGATGCCCACCAGCGGAACAAACCATCGACCGCTGCGAGAATTAATTCTGGCGTTGGTTGGGGTTCGGGGGCCGCCGCTCGACAACCTTGAGCTTCCCGCCCACCAGGGGCACAGGATGGCCAGCATCCCCAGTACGGTGATGTTGACGGCGCCGGCGACCCAACCGTATATGCGCACGTAGTCCAGGGTGTCCATTTTGCCCTGAACCTGCGCTGCCGCTGCCCACGGCTTGGGCGCGATAAGCAGCCAGAGCGCCAGGATGCCAATGATTGCTCCCAAGGCGAGCCGCCAGCGTCGCGTCGGATGACTCCTTTGCCAGAAGTTGAGAGCTGCTCGGATCGGCGAAGCCGCCAAATTGTTCTCAGATTTCAAAAGGCCCGTTTACGATTTCTGGTGGCCTAGCAGACGTTCAATGTACTCTTCGGAGGAAAGTTTGAGGGGCACGGGGCCATCCGCTTCTCCCTTGATAAATTGCTGAACTTCTGGATCCGGATGCTTCGAAATCTCTTCAGGCGTCCTGATGGCGATGATCGTTCCGGCGACGCTTCCCCGCGCCGAGCACGATCATTGTGGTCCCGATGCGGAAAGCACTCGTCATATCGTGGGTTACGACCACCGCGGTCATGTCGAGCTTGCGAGTGAGGTCGAGGGTGAGCTGATCGATGACCGCGGTCATGATCGGGTCCAAGCCGGAGGTGGGTTCATCGCTGAAAAGGAGCTCCGGGTCGAGCGCCACGGCGCGGGCCAGGCCGACGCGCTTGCGCATTCCGCCGCTGAGTTCGGCGGGCTTCAAATTCTCGAAACCCGTGAGCCCCACAAGCTCCAGTTTCATCTTCACGACCAGGTCCACGATGTTCGGATCCACACGGCTGTTTTTCGATCAGCGGCAGCGAGACATTTTCGCCGACGGTAAGAGATTGCAGCAAAGCGCCAAATTGAAAGTTCATGCCGAAGCGAAGCCGGAGTTGATCCAGTTCGTTGTCCGACATGGACGTGATTTCCTGTCCGAATATCTTGATGGAACCGCTGGTTGGCCGAAGCGACCCGATGATATGGCGGAGCAGCGTGCTTTGCCGCACCCGGAGCTCCCCATGATGATTACGGTGTCGCCCTTGTTTACCGTGAAGCTGATTCCGTTGAGGACAGTGCGTTTTCCAAACGCGCGCACCAGATCGCGCACTTCGATGACGGGTTCACTGATGCTTTGCGTCATGGCTGAAGCGGCTGCGCGGCTAGTCCAGCACCAGCGTTTCTCCCCCGGCAGCCTGTTTCGTCCTCGTGAAGTCCCGAAGGGTATACGTAACGGTCAGAACCCTATCGGCCTGACTGAGCGGCTCTTGTCCCGCAACAGGATTGATCGCGCTGCTCGTTGACCGTTTGAGCCGGCGAGCAGCGGAGGAACCCAGCAGCGCATCCGAGACGAGATATTTCATAGCGCCCTGAGGCATCCGGGGTGATCAGAGATTGCACCATTCCGGTAACATTGTAGGCCTGTGCGCCGGGGACGCCGTAGTGCGCCGATTCGATCTTCACGACCACCGGGGGAACCTCGTCGCGCGCAATCTCCCTCAGGATTTTTACATTGTCGAGCCAGAGCAAAACGGTCTGGCCGTTGATAACTGGTTGTTCCTCGCTTGCCATAGTCCCGCACCGACTCGAGAACAAACTGCTGGCCCTTCCGGAAGGAACCTTCGGCGATACTGAAGTTGCTCGTGGCGACAGCGAGAAAGCGCCGGCTGGTTCCCGGAGAAACCGCCGGGGCTGGACTTTGAGGTCGAATTCCAGAGCCGCGGCCTCGGTGGCTGTCACGCGCAACGGCCAATTGGGGTCCGCAAAAATCGGGTGGTTATACTGTCGCAGCCACTCGATGCGCGCCAATATTGCTTTGCTAAGAGCGCTGTCGGGTTCCGCGGATTGGGGTGCAGAGCGCGCGAGCGATCAAGGCTCCGCTTGACTGCCGCGCCGAACTCGTCTCCGCCGCCAAGGGTGGCGCCGAGAGTTGCAACGATGATCATCAGCCCAAAAACGGCTTTTCGCAGGGCATTACCTTTCCAGGCCCGGGGCGTCCTCGCTTTCGCTCTTCGCTTGGCTGCATCGCAATCGAACGCTGCGAGGCGGGGGCAGACCTTTTTGTGGATCGGCCTCTTGCGGAAGCGTAGCACACCGCCCCGGTCTGAAACCATGTGATCCAAGGTCGGCGATCAGTTCGCAGGGCCCGGATACCGCTCCCGATATCATCGACGGTTTGGGGCACAGAAAAAACAGCGGGCCCATGGGCAATCAGTCCGTGAATCTCTCCTCGACTTTGCCCGCCAGGCCGGCACGTCGCACGAAGCCGGCCCGAGCTTTCACGCAGATCCCTTGGCGGGCCGCCCGCCAGACAGGAATGTCCGCGCGAGCGTCCCCAATGTAGTCGAATCCGGCCTTTCCGAACTTCTCGACAAGCCTCTGCGCCTTCTTCTTCGCTTTCAAATTGACCGACCCGTCGCTAGCGAGGGAACCGGTGAAAAATCCAAGCCGTTCCGCGATCGCTTCCGAGTAGGTGGCGTCCGCCGCCGTGGCAAGATAGACCGCCCGCCCGCCGGCGGCTTGGAACTTCAGCCAGTGAATGAGCGATTCACGCCATGGCAGCGCATCCAGATCCACTTTGGAGGACACGGAAACGGCCGCCTTAAACGGGGCACGGCCGTGACGGAGAAGAGGCAGCAGAGCGAGCAGCGTGAAAGGTCTATGCCTCCAGCATATATTTGATTCCTTCCCAGAGCACGTCGGTGCGGATCAATGTGCCGTCAAGGTCCACGCACAACGGAACCTGATCATCCAGGGAGTGACCTTTCATGAAATGGGCCACCAGCATTGCACACGTCCGCGGCGCTCGCAGCGAAATCCGTCACTCACTTTTCATCCGGCCGAAGGGGAGCGTTGTTGGGCGAACCGAGCGTTAGTCACAAGACTCATCGACGCATCCATGCGCTAGGGATCGGCACTAACGAAAGAGGTTGTATTTCAATATGCACCACATGGCTTTTAGACCGTCCCGGCTGCGAATCTTCTTTCCCTCGGCATAGGTTCTACCGTGGTAGGATATGGCCACCTCATAAATGCGGGCGCTCATGCGGGCGACTTTCGCGGTGATCTCCGGCTCGAAACCGAAGCGATCCTCTTCGATTTCAATTGACTGGATGATCTCACGCCGGAACGCCTTATAGCACGTCTCCATGTCTGTAAGGTTCAGATTGGTAAGCATGTTGGACGCCAAGGTGAGAAGCTTGTTTCCGATGGAGTGCCAGAAATAGAGCACCCGATGCTCTTCGGATCCCACGAAGCGCGACCCGAAGACAACATCCGCCCTGCCTTCCAAGATGGGAGCGATCAATCTTGGATATTCCTTCGGATCGTATTCCAGGTCGGCATCCTGAATGATCAGGATGGGAGCGGAGGCCTGCGCGATGCCACTGCGCAAAGCGGCGCCCTTTCCGCGATTCACATCGTGTCGCAGGGCCTTCACGCGCGGATGGCGCGCCGTGCAGTTTTCCAGAATGGCGGTCGCACCATCGTTCGAGCAGTCATCAACGCAAATCAGCTCCGCGACGGTCGGCTGCTTAAGCACCAGCTCGATGATCTCACCCAAAGTGTCCTCCTCGTTATAGACCGGCATGATCACCGAGAGACACGGAGTGTTCGGATCGAAAGGTAGCGGGCTCACGGCGAGAATCTGGTGTCGAGTCGCGCCGAGCTTCCAACCAAGGCCGCTCCCTCTGAAACGGCCACAGCCCAGCGAAACTCTCTATTCTTCCACATGCTCGGGGATGAATCAGTCGGCCTGTAACAGCTTTTGAGCCAGCGGCAGGAATGCGCGGGCGCGCTTGTGCCACTTCGCGATTTTTGAAGGCGAGCCCGAGCCGTCCGGCGGGAGTCCGCCGGCAGCGAAGGCAGCAGGGTCTTCAAGATCGTGCAGGCCGCTCGGCTCCGGAGGCCAGGCGTGGCGCCAGGCGCCGCTGAAGAAACGCCCGAAAGCAGCGGTTTTAGCTCCATCGTCGCAAGGTATCTGTGGCTCCGCTCGCCGTATTCTCTCACTCTGGAAATCGCGCCGAGTTCTTCAAGCCGGCGCAATCCCTGGCTGGCCGAACCTTTGCTCATCGCCAAGCGCCTGATGATTTCTTCCATCGCCAGCGGCGTGTCCGACGAAAACAAAAGGCCGTAGATTGCCCCGTGAGATCGGGGATTGCCGAAAAGATCGGCAAGATCGGAGAAAACGGCGACAATTCATGTTCCAGCGCAGACTGCGCGGCGCCAGCCGTCCCCTTGGTCAGAAGGCATAATCCAACCATGGGGCGCCGGCTTGGAAGTTCAATTCAAAATGAACTGACCTTTTCCGCCGACGAGGGCAAGACCGTGTGGCCGCCTCGCGGAGAAAATCGTGTGTGCGCCGCGGGTGGGTCCCGGAATGGCCGCCGAGTTGTTGATCTTCCTCGTGCGAGGCTAACGCGATGACAAACTAAGGAGACAAAAGCCGGCGATTCTTCCACAAGTAAGCGGAACCCGAGAAACTGTCAGAACGGTCAGTTACGGTGACGAGGAAAGCTCCTCCGCAGGACCAGAGGAGGTCCACGGTTGGCGAGTTCTCGATGGCCAGCTCGCTGAAGAGCGAGCAGCGCAAGAAGAAGACCGATGGTTATCATTTGCCAGGCGGTCTTGTGCTTCCCGAGTTTCTCCGCCGGAAGTGATGACCCCCTTTGAACTCGCAAGCAAGCCGAAGGCCGGTAATTAGGAACTCGCGGCTGATGATGATGATGACCGCCCAGGCCAGGCAGCGCCCTGAATGGAATCAGACAGATGAAGGCCGAGGCGGTGAGGACCTTGTCCGCCAGCGGATCCATCAGCTTTCCAAAATCCGTGATCAAGTTCCATTTTCGGGCGATGACGCCGTCCAAATAGTCCGTCAGGGACGCCAGAGCAAGAAAGGAAGAGCGCGATCGACGAAGATGCGCCGGATACTGCGACAGAAAGGCTGGCGACCAGAAGCGCTGTCAACGCCGAGGCGGAGCAGCGTGAGAATATTCGGCAGGTTCATTTGCAAGTTGTCGATTGCCTTGGCTCCGTCCTCAGCGGCTACTCTGATCGGCCACATTCCTGCACAATTCATGAATCAAAGCGATATCGGATTAATCGGCCTCGCCGTCATGGGCGAAAACCTCGTTCTCAACATGGAAAGTCAGAGGCTTTCGCGTCAGCGTCTTCAATCGAACCACCGCGGTGACCGAAAAATTCGCCTCGGGACGCGCCAAGGGCAAGAATATCGCTGCTACCGAAGACGCTCGAAGAATTTGTCGCAATCCCTGGCGCGGCCGCGCAAGGCGCAAATCATGGTCAAGGCCGGGGCGCCCGTGGACGCGGTGATCGACCAGCTGGTGCCGCTGCTTGAGCCGGGAGACATCATCATCGATGGAGGCAATTCGCTTTGGACCGATACGCAGCGGCGCGAGAAGGCCCTCAAGGAGAAGGGCATCCACTTTTTCGGCGTCGGAGTGAGCGGTGGCGAAGAAGGCGCGCTGAAGGGCCCTTCCATCATGCCCGGCGGCTCCAAGGAAGGCTGGCAGGCGCTCGCGCCGATCTACACGAAGATTGCGCGCGGTGGCCGAGGGCGAGCCATGCTGCCGGCACATGGGACCGGACGGCGCCGGTCACTACGTGAAAATGGTGCACAACGGCATCGAGTACGGCGACATGCAGCTCATTTGCGAGGCCTATGCGATTCTCAAGGCGGCGCATCAATCCGAGCGCGGAGGAATTTGCGCAGATCTTCGGCGAGTGGAACAAGGGGCAGCTGAACTCGTTCCTGATCGAGATCACTGCGAAGATTTTCAAGAGGAAAGATCCGGAAACCGGAAAGCCGCTGGTGGATGTGATCCTCGACAAGGCCGGCCAGAAGGGCACCGGCAAATGGACGGTCGGCCATGCGGTGGAAATGGCGCGTGCCGCTATCGGTGATCGGCAGCGCGGTCGAAGCGCAGGATCCTGAGCTCGCTGAAGGACGAGCGTGTCGAAGCGAGCAAGGTGCTGCCGGCTCCGTCACCGAAGCCGTTCTCCGGCGATCGCGCCAAGCTCATCGAGGCCGTTCGCGATGCGCTCTACGCCAGCAAGATCATCAGTTACGCGCAGGGCTTCGTGCAGCTCGGCGCTGCCAGCAAGCTCTACGATTGGGACCTCAACTTCGGCGACATCGCTTCGATCTGGCGCGGCGGATGCATCATCCGCGCCCACTTCCTCAATCACATCACCGCCGCCTACCGTCGCAACCCCGGACCTGAAGAACCTGATCCTCGATCCGTACTTCTGCGACATCATCGGCAAATCTCAAGCCCACTGGCGCTACGCCGTTCAGACCGCCATCGAATACGGCGTCGCCGTGCCCGCCTTTAGCGCCGCCCTCAGCTACTACGACAGCTACCGCGCCGAACGGCTGCCGGCCAACCTCCTCCAGGCGCAGCGCGATTACTTCGGCGCACATACCTACGAACGCGTCGATAAGCCGGCCGGACGAATTTTTTCATACGGAATGGTTCGCCGAGGAGAAGTGAAACGTGAAGGCTCTCCACGGCAGCCCGACGTTCAGAACTCCGCCGCGAGATGCGTCTTATCGCCCTGTCAGAAATTGGTCGAAAATTTTGCGCAAATTTCAAAAACTCCGTTGACGACGTTCGCGGATGGAGTATTCTGACAATCCCGCACGACATAACGAGTCGGAGCGGGCAAAAGTTCTCGCGGGCGCTGACCTCGCTGGTTTCGCGCTGATGACCATGCCGATTCACGATCGGCATTGTCGTCGCCGGACCACGGCCGAGTAGCCCGCTGAGCGTTGTTTTTGACAGCCTGATTCTGGTTTTGCCGGCATGGCAAAATTCAGAACGTTTTCAGCACAAACACATTCAGCAAATGCTGGATAGTGCGTTCTTTCGTCGATTTCGAAACGAAATTTGACGGCTATTCCTGATTCGCGGTTTTCTCACAATCACCGCGGATCGGTGTGAATGAATGCCGGAACTTTCCCGCCCTTAGCAGGTGGGAGAAACTTTCCACGGAGAGTTTGATTCTGGCTCAGAACGAACGCTGGCGGCGTGGATAAGACATGCAAGTCGAACGGGACCAAGTTTGTAGCAATACCGGCTTGGTTCAGTGGCGCACGGGTGCGTAACACGTGAGCAATCTGCCGGGAAGTGGGGGATAGCTCGCCGAAAGGCGAATTAATACCGCATGTGGCCATCCTTCGAGTAATGGAAAAGCCAAAGCAGCAATGCGCTTCCTGATGAGCTCGCGGCCTATCAGCTAGATGGCGGGGTAAAGGCCCACCATGGCTATGACGGGTAGCTGGTCTGAGAGGACGACCAGCCACACTGGAACTGAGACACGGTCCAGACACCTACGGGTGGCAGCAGTCGAGAATTTTTCACAATGGGGGCAACCCTGATGGAGCGACGCCGCGTGGAGGATGAAGGCCTTCGGGTTGTAAACTCCTGTCATGCGGGAACAAGCAAGTGATAGTACCGCAAGAGGAAGAGACGGCTAACTCTGTGCCAGCAGCCGCGGTAATACAGAGGTCTCAAGCGTTGTTCGGATTCATTGGGCGTAAAGGGTGCGTAGGTGGCGACGTAAGTCTGGTGTGAAATCTCGGAGCTTAACTCCGAAATTGCACCGGATACTGCGTTGCTCGAGGACTGTAGAGGAGATCGGAATTCACGGTGTAGCAGTGAAATGCGTAGATATCGTGAGGAAGACCAGTTGCGAAGGCGGATCTCTGGGCAGTTCCTGACACTGAGGCACGAAGGCCAGGGGAGCAAACGGGATTAGATACCCCGGTAGTCCTGGCAGTAAACGGTGCACGTTTGGTGTGGGCGGGTTCAGACCCCGTCCGTGCCGGAGCTAACGCGTTAAACGTGCCGCCTGGGAAGTACGGTCGCAAGATTAAAACTCAAAGAAATTGACGGGGGCCCGCACAAGCGGTGGAGTATGTGGCTTAATTCGATGCAACGCGAAGAACCTTACCTGGCCTTGACATGCATTGTGTCCCCGGTGAAAGCCGGGTAGCTGGTAGCAATATCAGCAGCCTTGCACAGGTGCTGCATGGCTGTCGTCAGCTCGTGTCGTGAGATGTTGGGTTAAGTCCCGCAACGAGCGCAACCCCTGTGTCCTGTTGCCCGCTAAGGGAGTCTCTGGACAGACTGCCCTGTGAAACGGGGAGGAAGGTGGGGACGACGTCAAGTCAGTATGGCCCTTACGGCCAGGGCTGCACACGTACTACAATGCCCAGTACAGAATGAACCGAATCCGCAAGGTGGAGGAAATCTCTAAAACTGGGCCCAGTTCGGATTGGAGGCTGCAATTCGCCTCCATGAAGCCGGAATCGCTAGTAATGGCGCATCAGCTACGGCGCCGTGAATACGTTCCCGGGCCTTGTACACACCGCCCGTCACATCATGGGAGTCGTTTGTAGCCGAAGTCGCGCGCGCTAACCGCAAGGAGGCAGCGTCCTACGCTATGAGCGGTAACTGGGATGAAGTCGTAACAAGGTAGCCGTAGGGGAACCTGCGGCTGGATCACCTCCTTTCTAAGGAGTAACGCCTAACCCGCGACGCTGGTCGCGGCACGGCGAGTCTGATTCGGGCAAGACCTCGGCGAAGCAAATCCGCTGGACCGAAAGCCCCGTAGGTTCGAAATCAGAAAGAACGCACTATCCAGTGTTTGCCGAATGAATCACGAGTCGCAACGCGTTCCAGCTGGCCATCGTCATGCTCTACAGACGAGTTGCAGACCGTCTGCTGGTGGTTCCGACGCGGAGTTGAGGATTGCCTGGCAACTATCAACCGAACTCAGCTCTCAACATCTCAAACGGGGGCATAGCTCAGTTGGTAGAGCGCCAGCTTTGCAAGCTGGATGTCAGGGTTCAGAGTCCCCGTTGCCTCCAGATTTTTGCTTTGCAAAGATCTTTCACCAACTTGCCTCAGGCAATTTATCGGGCCTGTAGCTCAGTTGGTTAGAGCATGCGCTTGATAAGCGCAGGGTCATAGGTTCAAGTCCTATCAGGCCCACGATCCTGCTGAAATCCTCTTCGCCGTCCGGCTTGCCGGCCAGAAGGAGGGCGCGTTTTGAATTTTGTCGCCGGTTCGAAAACCGGACAGGCGTCAAGCCGCCGCGGGCCCGTCCCTCGGCAAGCTCTTTGACATCCGCATACAGGGCAAATTAAAATGCAACTTCAACAATTTGCTGAGTCTGCGCAATTGCCGCCCGACGATCGTCGGCACGGTGATTGCACAAATTAGAGATTTCCAAAATATCGAAGAAATAAAGCTACTAAGAGCGCATGATGGATGCCTTGGTGCCAACAGGCGAAGAAGGACGTGATAAGCTGCGATAAGCCGCGGTGAGCCGCAAATAGGCCCCGACCCGCGGATTTCCGAATGGGGTAACCCGTTCCGGTTAATACCGGATCGTCTCCGATTGAATTCATAGATCGGAGCACGCAACACCCGCTGAAGTGAAACATCTCAGTAAGCGGAGGAATAGAAATCGAATGAGATTCCGTAAGTAGCGGCGAGCGAAAGCGGAAAAGCCCAAACCCGGAAGCTTGCTCCCGGGGGTCGTAGGAGCCCGTCGTGGCAGTGCAACGGTTAGGAGAAGCGGATGGAAAGTCGCTCCATAGAAGGTGAAAGGCCTGTAACCGAAAACCCAAGCACGCCTAGGGAATTCCTGAGTAACGCGTCACACGTGAAACGTCGCGTGAATCCACCCCGACCACGGGGTAAGGCTAAATACTAGTTGGCAACCGATAGTGAACAAGTACCGCGAGGGAAAGGTGAAAAGAACCGCTGTGAGCGGAGTGAAATAGTCCCTGAAATCATGTGCTTACAAGGTGTGGGAGCCCGCAAGGGTGACCGCGTGCCTTTGCTTAATGAGTCTGCGAGTTAGTGTCAGTGCCAAGTCTAAGCCCTTCTGGGGTGTAGGCGAAGCGAAAGCGTGTCCGAAATGGGCGATCAGGTGCTGGTGCTAGACCCGAAGCGGAGGTGATCTACCTATGGCCAGGATGAGGCCCCAGTAACATGGGGCGAAGGTCCGAACCGATGGACGTTGAAAAGTCCCCGGATGAGCTGTGGGTAGGAGCGAAAGACTAATCAAACCCCGAGATAGCTGGTTCTCTCCGAAATCTATTGAGGTAGAGCCTCTTGTGCTGACCTGCGGAGGTAGAGCACTGGATGAACTAGGGCCCATACCCGGGGCACCGAATTCAATCAAACTCCGAATGCCGCAGGGTGTAACAAGGGAGGCAGTCCGTGTGGGATAAGCTGCACGGTCGAGAGGGAAACAACCCAGACCAGCAGCTAAGGTGCCTAAATGACGTTTAGTGGAAAGGATGTGAAGATACTTAGACAGTGAGGACGTTGGCTTAGAGGCAGCCATCGTTTAAACAGTGCGTAATAGCTGACTCATCGAGTGTTTTCGCGCCGAAAATGATTGGCGATAAGCGTCATACCGAAGCTCTGGATGTTCCGGCGCAAGCCGGAGCGTGGTAGGAGAGCGTTCTCAGCGCCTTGAAGCGGCAGGGTAACCCGCCGTGGAGTGCTGAGAAGTGAGGATGCAGACATGAGTAGCGATAAACCAGGTAAAATCCCTGGTCGCCGTAAACCCAAGGTTTCCTGGGGAAGGTTCGTCCTCCCAGGGTTAGCCGGATCCTAAGTCGAGGCCGAAGGGCGTAGACGATGGCAAGCAGGTCAATATTCCTGCCGCCGCCGAAATTTAAACTGAAGGGACGCTGGTTGGGAGAAGAGCCGCCGATTGAAAGTGGCGGTCCCTCGCGTGAGCGGGGGGACGTGGAGGCTTCGGCCGAAGCGGATTCTTTAAACAGCCAGCCAAGAAAAGCTTCAGCGTATACTAAGGCGTCCGTACCGCAAACCGACACAGGTGGGTGGGCATAAGTGTGCCAAGGCGCGTGAGTGAAACCTCGTTAAGGAACTCGGCAATCTAGCCCGTAACCTCGGAAGAAGGGGTGCCCGCGCAAGCGAGCCGCAGTGAAATGGGTCAACCGACTGTTTAACAAAAACACAGCACTCTGCCAAGTCGTAAGACGACGTATAGGGTGTGACACGTGACCAATGCCGAAAGATTACGGTAAGAGGTTAGTCCGCAAGGGCGAAGCTTCGAGCCCAAGTCCCGGTGAATGTCGGCCGTAACTATAACGGTCCTAAGGTAGCGAAATTCCTTGTCGGGTAAGTTCCGACCTGCACGAATCGTGTAACGAGTTGACCGCTGTCTCAACGAGGAGCTCAGCGAAGTTGTAATGGCGGTGAAGATGCCGCCTGCCCGCAGTAGGACGGAAAGACCCTATGCACCTTTACTGTGCGCTGTTACTGTTGTTTCGATTTCGATGCTTAGCGTAAGTGGGAGGCTTTGATTCATCTCTTTAGGGGGATGATGAGCCGACAATGAAACACCACCCTTTGGAATTGAGACATCTAACCGCGACCCGTGATCCGGGCGCGAGACACTGGCAGCCGGTCAGTTTCACTGGGGCGGTGTCCTCCCAAAAAGTAACGGAGGATTACGAAGGTTGGCTCAACCTGGTTGGCAATCAGGTGACGAGTATATGGATATAAGCCAGCTTAACTGCGAGACCCACAAGTCGAGCAGATACGAAAGTAGGTCCAAGTGATCCGGTAGTTTAATGTGGAATTGCTATCGCTCAAAGGACAAAAGGTACGCTAGGGATAACAGGCTGATCCTGCCCAAGAGCTCATATCGACGGCAGGGTTTGGCACCTCGATGTCGGCTCATCACATCCTGGGGCTGGAGAAGGTCCCAAGGGTCCGGCTGTTCGCCGGTTAAAGTGGTACGCGAGCTGGGTTCAGAACGTCGCGAGACAGTTCGGTCCTTATCCACTGTGGGCGCAGGAGAGTTGAGGGGTTCATTCCTTAGCACGAGAGGACCGGGAATGACGAACCTCTGGTGTTCCGGTTGTTCCGTCAGGAGCAGCGCCGGGCAGCTATGTTCGGAAAGGATAAGCGCTGAAAGCATCTAAGCGCCAAGCCTATCCCAAGATGAGCTCTCCCTGAAGAACCGTGGAAGACCACCACGTTGATAGGGTCGGGTATAAGCGCAGCAATGCGTTGAGCTTAGGACTACTAATGTTCGTTCGGCTTTTTTATTCTTCGATCAGCTTCATGCAGATTCAGATCGTTGGAATTGCGGGTTTGCCCATGTATGCGGTTGTCAGAGAGCGAAGACGTTCTCTTGAAATTATGGCAAGAGTTACAGGTCGTCAGACACCTGGGAATTTGAAGTTCGGATTTCGCGATTCTTATCGTCTGGTGATCTTTGCGTGGTGGCCCCACCCGTTCCCATCCCGAACACGGAAGTGAAACGCCACAGCTCCGATGGTAGTGCTTGTCTAGCTTGCGCGAGTAGGTCGTTGCCAGAGTTAATGCCCAGCTTCAGTTGAAAGATCGGAGCTGGGCATCTTTTTTGAGTGTGTTCGTCGCCTGAGCGGTGTGCGCTGCAGCTGTCCGCCGCTCGCTCGAGCGGAAGTCGCAATCCGGGGCCTACGCTTTACTGGTCTGCCTTATGCCCGGTTCATCGCTTCGGCTTCGAGGACTTCGCGCCGGATGCTCTTGCCGCGCAGTTTGGACCACCAGAGCACGATCGGGCGCGGCGATATAGATCGAGGAATAGGTTCCGACAAGGATGCCGACGAGAATGGCGAACGAAAAGTCGCGCAGCACGGCGCCGCCGAAGAAATAGAGCGCTCCGACGGAAAGCAGTGTTGTCCCGCCGGTGAGGATCGTGCGGCCGAGCGTCTCGTTGATAGACGTGTTCATCAAGGACTGGATCGAGCCGCGTTCCCTGTGCTTGAGGCCTTCGCGGATCCGGTCAAAGACGACGATCGTGTCGTTGATCGAATAGCCGGCGATGGTGAGGATTGCGCCGACCATGACGAGCGAAAGCTCGCCCCGATCAGGAAAACAACCCCACGGTGATGATCACGTCGTGGAGAAGCGCAACAACGCGCGCCAAGCGCGAACGAAAATTCAAACCTGAAGGTCACGTAGATGAGAATGCCGATCATGCCTGAGCCAAGGGCCAACGCTGCCCTCTTTGCGAACTCCAAGCCGATTTGCGGCCCGACGTTTTCCTGCGCCACCGCGGTGATGCCGCGATCTGCGAAACGCTTCCTGAAGCTTGGAAAGGATCGTGGCGGAAGTGCCCTGCGGGCTGCGAATCGAGAGACGAGTCTTGCATGCCTGCACGCTCGAACTGGATGACGACGTCGCCCAGACCAATGCCCTCAGAGCGCCCGCGCGCCTCGGCGACGGTCACAGGTTGTTTGGAATCGACCACCAGCAGGTCGCCGCCGCGGAAGTCGATGCCGAAATTCTTCTCGCCCCGGAGCGCGAAGACGACGATGGATCCGCCGATCAACGCCAGAGACAACGAGGGCGGCGATCCGACGCTTGCCGAGGAAATCGAACTTCCTCTTCGGGATCAGATCGAGCATCGTGAGCTTCTTCAAGCCCGAAGCTTTCGATCAGCCAGCGGAACGCCGTGCGGGTCACCAGCAGAGCAGAGAACATCGAGGCGATGATGCCGAGCGTCGAGAGTAACGGCGAAGCCTTTCACCGACCCGGTCGCCTGCCAGAAAAGGATCACGGCGGTGATCAGGGTGGTGACGTTGGCGTCGAAGATTGCGCTGAAGGCCTTGTCGTAGGCGGCCTCGAGAGCTGCGGTGAGGGATTTGCCTGCAGCCGATGTCTCTTCGCGGAGCCGTTCGTAGATGAGAACGTTCGCGTCGACGGCCATGCCCATGGTGAGGATGACTGCCGGCAATGCCGGGCAGCGTCAGCACAAAATTGAAACATCGCCATCGCGCCGAAGAGGATGATCATGTTCACCAGCAGGCCGACAGAATGCCACGATGCCTGCGAAGCGGTAATAGACCATTACGAAGCCGAAGACGAGCGCTAGGCCGGTGAGACCAGCGAGGACGCCGCTCGGATGGAGTCCGTTCCCAAGCGTCGGAGAGACGCTGCGCGTTTCTTCGACCTCCACCGGCACGCGCAGCGGATTTTCCAGCGCGCTGGCAAGGTCTCTCGCTTCCTTGTCTGTGAAGCGGCCCGTAATCACCGCGCTGCCGCCATAGATTGGCTCATTGACGCGGGGCGCTTTTGGACTTCTCCGTCGAGCATGATGGCAATCTGTCCGCGGCTGGGCGCGAGTGACTGCGTCAGGTCGCCGAAGATCTTCGCGCCTTCGGCATCCAGCGAAAGCGACACGCCGTAACCCTGCTGGTCAAAGTACGCGTAGGCGCGCTTGACGTGCTCGCCGGACAGTTCCGGCCGCCGCTTGACGAGGAGCTTGAACTCCTGCCTCCTTGCCTTCGACGCTTGTCCTTGTAGGTCTTTATCAACATAGCCGGGCGGCATGATTTCCTCGCCGGCTTCGATGCGAGCGATGCGTTCCGCCGCCACCGGCAACCGTGGCGAACTCGAGCTTCGCCACGCGCTGCAATTCGCCTTTGTGGTTTCGATCTGCTTCGGTGTCCAGCCCTGGGATCTGCACGAGGATGCGCTCGCGGCCTTGAGGCGTGATGACAGGTTCGCTCACGCCGTAAGCGTCCACGCGTTTTCGAATTACCTCGACCGCTTGGTCCGAGAAGGTCGGACGTGATTGCCTGATCACTCTGCGGCGTCAGTTTGATCAGAAACGAAGTCCCGCCTTGAAGATCGAGGCCCAGCTGGATCTTTTCGCAGGGAGGCATCGCTTCCTCCAGGCAAAAGGCGACAAGCAGAACCGACAGAACCGAAGCCAAGCCACCGCTTGCGGCCCGGAAAATCGGTGGCGAAATACCAGCCGAAGAGGATGAGGAGCAGAAGCCCGACGAAAAACGTCAACGCGGGAGACATGGCAGGAACTATTCAATGTTCAGCAAGGAAGCACACTTCAAGCAGCGCCGAAACTGGCCTGCGCATCTGACGTCACCGAGCATCTGGCTTATTTGACCTCTTCCGCAACTTCGGCGCTCTTCTCCACTGCCGCGACCGAGGAACGGTCGAACTCGATTTTCACGTTATCGGCGACTTTCACGAGGATGGTCTTATCCTTCACATTGGCGACAATGCCGTGGATGCCAGAACTTGTGACGATCTTTATCTCCCGTCTTGATCGATGCGACAAGCTTCTCGTGGGCTTTCTGCCGTCTCTGCTGCGGACGGATGAGCAGAAAATAGAAGATCACGAAGACGAAGATCAGCGGCATGATCGACATGAGGAAGGAGGGCTGAGGGCCGGCGCCTTCCGGGCGGGACTCGCTGCTTGGGCCAGGAAGGAGAAGATCGATGAGAATTCATGAGAACCGCGCAGGATACGGGAGGCCTTGCTGTCAAGGCAAACGAGAAGTGAGGGCGATCCGCCCGCCGCATCAAACGGGCCAGGCGACGACGTGAGGGGTCGTTTCAAAGAAAAACTGAATCGCGCCTCCTGGGCGGGGTTCCGCCCTTGATATCCGCCTCTTAAAGCGCCTGAAGCCTCGAGCAACAAGCACAAATTCTCGCCACGCTTCGCATAACGGTCTACAACGTCGAAGCCGCGGCGACAAGACCCGCTCGTCGTGCCATGAGATCCATTCCCGGAGTTCTGTCCGAGGGCCTTGCCCGTTGAGCGTTCGGGCGATTCTTCAGTAGGTTTCAGCTGAGCCGCACTTGTTGACTTTTCTCAGACGTGTTGCAAGTCCGACAAACTGCTAACATCATTTGGCCGCGCGACCATGGTTCCGGCATCGGTGCGTGGCGGTTCAGATAACTGCTCAGACGCGAGTCGACGATCACCTCGCGCGCGTTCTTCGAGGCATGCATGAAGCGCAGGACGCCGTTCTTGTCCCGGTAGGCGAGCACCGACGTGGGATGTGTATCCGCTCGGCCAGGTGGTCACGATGCAAATGATGTCGCCGTTGCGCAGATGCTTTCTCCGCGGCGGGGACCTTTGATTTAGGAACATACCAAATCCCCCGCCTGCGAGAGTTGTCCTTCAATGCGGGCCAGTTCCGGAACCAGCGCCGGATTTGCGCGGAGCTGCTTGCTGCTGCGCCATGTCGCTGACATCTCTTTCATGTCGCGCTTGAGCTTTCTGGCGCCAGGCAGCGAAGGTGTAACGTCCTTTACGAGGCCGCGACTCTGGTTGTCGTAAAGCCATTGCTCGAGGTAGTGCAGACGCGAGGTGAAGATGCCGTTGCAACGCCCCGCCGCGGTAGCGATCGAGTTCGATCATGCGCAGGAAGATCTTGAGACGTCGGGATTTCCGGAGGTCTTCAGCGCTCGGGCCGTGCCGAGGGCAATTTCGAAGAATGTCCAGCAGTCCATACCCGCCATGTTTACGCAGGGCGTTTCAATGCGGTCGTCGAGCTCCAGCGTGTAATTCCTGTAAGGAGTCCCCACGAGCGCGAGCCCGACTTTCGTGGTTCGATCTCCGACCGGCAAGGCGCTCCAGTTCTCTGCGCAGTCCGCGCTCGATCAAGGCCTGGTATTTTGCCGGGCCTACGAAAACTAAGCTTTCCGATAGCCTTGCCGCCTGCAAGGACGTTGAGAACGGCGACCGACGAAGCACAAACAGAAGCTTTCGCATGAGTAGCCAACTCTAGCAGCGAAATTTTCCCGCCGCAACCCGCAGAATGGGCTTCAATGTCGGAGGAAGAAATGCTGCAGAGTGTAGTCATGGACACTCCGCCGCCACCTCCGCAAGGCGTGCCGCCGTCCCTGCAGCCGGCGTCGGGGTCGGATGCCACCGAACGTCAATGGGCCATTGGCATTCATTTGAGCGCGCTGCTCGGATTCGCTGGACCTCATCTGCTAAACGTGCTCGGCCCGCTGATCATCTGGCTGATAAAGAAACAGGAGAGCCCCTACCTGGATCGCTGTCGGAAAGCGCGTGCTGAATTTCCAGATTTCGTATTCCCTCTACGGATTTGTTGCGGCCACTCTCATTGGCCTGCTCTGGTGGCTGGTGATCGGATTATTTTTCGTGCCTCTTTACGCGGTTATAGCTGTCGCCTGGCTGATCTTTACCGATCATCGGTGCGGTGAAGGAGAGCAACGGAGAGACCTACGAATATCCTTTCGTCATCAAGTTCTTTCCGTAATTCGAGACGGCTCCCCTGCTCGCCGACTCTGCCGCACGGCTCCGTCCAGTCAGCGCACTCAACGCCTAGCCACTGTTCGGTCATGCTCTTGAGCGCTCTTGAAATTCACCGAGTTTCACGTTATCATGTTTTGGTTTTGGGGGCGTATTGGTTTCGACATGAAGTTCGATGCCAGGCTCGCATGCCGAGGATGATTCGTTGGCCTCGTTAAAAATCGGATCAAACAAATAAACGCAGATCACGAAGATCTCGCTCCGCGGCCTAACGTGCCGTGACGTGTCCGGGCTGACGCCTGCTAAGAACGGATACGATGGCAGCAGGCTGGCCTTCCGCCGGGGCGACCGCGGCGTGGGGTGAATTCGATTTCGTGGCCGCTCTGGGAGCCTGTGGCGTGACGGTCCGCAGCATCGCTCCGAAACCAAAGATCGCCTAAGCATGTAGAAGGTCTCGCTGACCGCTTTATGGACAGGGGTTCAACTCCCTCGCCTCCACCATATTTGTAATCAAGGGATTACCGGTTTGAAAAATTCAAAGCAAGACGCTGCAGTAGCGCTTGAAAATTCGCGCCATTCCAAGGAAACCTCCGGTTTCACCCAAAGGGGTCCACCGCGGGGTCGGCCTTTTTCCGTGCATCGCGCGGGGGCGATTCTTCCTCCCGGTCTTGAATGTGTCTCCAAATCTTCCTCGAACAATCTCTGAATTTCGAGGCCGAGGGGAAAGTCGATGGGCAAGACGGTGAATTTACGAGAAAGGCAATCACGCTTTTCAAACGCTCCCAAGGGCAAGCAGATTCAGCGGCGCGAAATTCCGAGACTCCAATCGACACAACCGGGTTGACCTGCCAGTGTTGATCCCGTCCTTACGGCCTACCCTGATAACAAAAGGGGCTACCGGGAACGGATGGCATCCGCCATGCCAATTGGGACGTCGCAAAACTGGCAGGGATGGTGAAACCAGGTGTCCCGGTTGTTGTGGAGTAAAAGACCCGTGATTAATCATACCGATTCACTCCGCGAGGCTCCGCATTGCCGCAAGATCTTTCACGACTTGCTCGTCGCGCTGGGGGGTGGGTTCTGACTAGGAACAAACTTTGCCCCTGTGATAGAACGTCGTCGTATAGGCCTCGATCACCTGGTCAGGCAAGTCATAATCGGCAAGATGGGACTTAAAGGCCCCGACGGTGTTGGGCACATCGCGCACATCGCGTTCTACGCTGCCGCAACCTCTCCAGGAACTACGCCCGGCGCAAGCACGGGACTGACCGGAACGGGACCGACAGGGCACAACGTTGCCCGGCTCTTTGTGCTACGGACGATAGCCTCATCGTAAACGGCGGTCCCGTCAAATCCCGCGCTAGCCAATTGCGCCGCGGCTTGCTCCAGGTCATGGGCGTTATCGAATATCCCAACAGTGACGGATCGTATTTTCGCTGTATTGTCATCTCTAAAGAGGATTCGAAATCCGCCCCTTGCGCGGCCGCGTGACAGCCCCGTAACCGGGAGATCCGCTTCGGATTCGGAAGGCTTGCGCAAAATCGGTCGCCATCGTGGCAGGTGTTGGGAAGGCCAATCTCGGCGCAGAACGTCACGACCTCGCATCGTGGGTGATTCGCGGGCGGGCGAGCAGTCCTGATTTAATGCTTCGCTTTCGACCTTGTGGGTCTCGAGCAGGGTCACGACAACAAAAGTCGCGGCGCTGACATGCTGCTGTTGTTTTGTTGTTTTGACCATTATCCTTGTCCAATTACGAAAAGCCGGGCTGCCGATTCTCAGGACTCAGTTCTGATTCATCATCAATAGTAATTTTTGTGGGCGTCCCTTAGATGATCTACCATTTTCCGAATGACGCCAGTTCTGGCTTCGTCGTCCTTCCCGTGATCGACCATGCACTCCTCTGTTTCGTGGCAGATGCGGGCAATAAGCCTCGAAAAAGATCTCGCCGTCTTCTTCGATCCTCTCAACGTAAATCAGTTGAACCAGTTCATCTCTATTCATGGGCGTATGAAGGTTCATTAGATATCAATCGACCACGAAAATCAAAGGGGAACAGCCGTCGGAGGCCGTTTGAGAACACCAATCCGGCTTCGAGATCATCGATTGAACATTGTCGCTGGGTGAGCTCGGGGTCCCCGCAGCATTTCCGCCGAGCGCTCCCCGTGTGATATCCTGGGCCCTCCACGATGCCTCGGTCAATCAACTCGGCTGCCGCTCTGCGGTTCGAGTCCTGGCCCCCAGTTCTTATCGGTGCCAGCCTTGTTAAGATGGCCGATATCTCCCGTGGCCGTCTTGCAGAAGAACTTTAGTTGTGGTCCGAAATCCCACTGAGAATACTAGATCCTCCTTGCACTCTAGACGATGGACTACCTATTTTTACTCACGACGCGCCGTTTCTTCGGCAAGCGCTGTTTGGACGATGCTCACGCGGGCCGGTCGATAGGGTCGTCACACTGACAACTTAGGCTATGCTCGACGACGGACTCTCTGTCTGTGACCACCGCCCCTTACGGCTCGTGGAGGTCGCCCATAACCGCCGATCTAATCGTCGGGGATACGGTTGCCTTGCCGGAAGCCTGGCTCGATGGAGATGACGTTTACTGGTGCGAAGGGCGTCCGAAGGAAGGCGGCCGTTTCGTAGTGGTAAAGTATGGCGTCCACGGGCCTGCGGAAGACGTGACGCCTCCCTCCTTCAATGCGCGCACCAGGGTCCATGAGTATGGCGGGGCGGCGGCGCTGGTTCGAGAAGGGACAGTCTACTTCGCCAATTTTGCCGATCAGAAACTGTATCGCCAATCTTTGGCGGATCGCCGCAACCCATTGGCCAAACGGCGCAATGCCGTTATGCCGATGCCGTGTTCGACGGCGCCCGCCGACGGCTGATCCTGGTGCGGGAAGATCATCGGCGTCAGCGACAGCCAGCCAACCAACACGGTTGCCGCCGTGGCAATCGACGGTTCCAGCGAGATCGTGCTCGTGGAAGGAAACGACTTCTACTCCAATCCGCGCCTGAGTCCCGATGGCCGTAAACTAGCATGGCTCACATGGAACCATCCGCATATGCCATGGATGAGCACGGAATTGTGGGTGGGCGGGTTGGACCAAGCCGGCCAGATCGTGAGCCGAAGGAAAATTGCCGGCTCGCAAACTGAATCGCTCTTTCAGCCGGAGTGGTCGCCGGAGGGCGTCCTGCACTTCGTCTCCGATCGCACAGGCTGGTGGAACCTGTATCGGGAAAGTTCTGGTCAGATTGAAGCGCTCTTTCCCAAGGAGGCAGAGTTCGGCCAGCCGCTGTGGAACCTGGGTGCCTCCACGTATGCATTTGCGGGCGGCGGTCGTATCGTTTGCAGCTACCGCGAAGGTGGAAAGACCCGGCTCACCGTCCTGGATAGCGCTGGAGGCCAGCGCGAGTTGGATCTCTCATTTACCGAGGTTTCGAGTCTCCGGTGCGCAAACGGAGAGCATCCTGTTGCGCGGCGGCGCGCCGAACGAACCTGCCTGCATCGCCCGCGTAACCCTCGAACCACTCCAGTGCGAAGTGCTGCGGAAAGCTTCAACCGTCGCCGAAAACCCGGAGCTAGCGCAGCCTGCCTCTCCACGCCCTCGCTGATTGAATTTCCCACCGCCAGCGGCAAGACCGCCTTCCTCTGGTGCATTATCCCCCGCACAATCCTGCCTTCGCCGCCCCCTCCGACGAGTTGCCCCCGTTGGTCGTCAAGTCGCCACGGCGGGCCGACCGCGGCCGCTTCCAGCACGCTTGATCTGGAGGTTCAATTCTGGACCAGCCGCGGCTTTGCGGTCGCGGATGTCGACTACGGCGGCAGCAGCGGCTACGGCCGCGAGTATCGCGAACGGCTGCACATGCAGTGGGGCGTTGTGGATGTGGAGGATTGCACGAACGCCGCCAAATATCTGGCGGAAAAGAATCTGGCCGATCCAGCGCGCGCCGCCATTACTGGCGGGAGCGCCGGCGCGCTATACCACGCTCTGCGCCTTGACTTTCGCCGATTACTTCAAAATCGGCGCGAGTCACTATGGCGTGGGCGATTTGGAAACGCTCGCCACCGATACCACATAAGTTCGAGTCGCACTATCTGGACTGGTTGGTTGGCAAATATCCGGAGGAGCGCCAAACCTACATCGATCGTTCGCCCATTCATGCCACTCGATCGGCTGAAGGTGCCGGTGATCCTCTTCCAAGGAGAAGAAGACAAAATCGTGCCACCGAACCAAGTCCGAACTTATCGCCGCGTCGATTGCGAGCGAAGGGGCTTCCGCTCGGCTACCTCCTCTTTGCGAAAGAACAGCACGGTTTCCGGATCGCGGAAAACATCAAGCGCGCCCTCGAAGCCGAGCTCTACTTCTATTACTGCCTTCTGGTGCGCGGCGGTCTCGGTTCTAGCGGTAGCCGACCTCGAAGTCCCTTCTGCAAGTTCTATCGGGCGTGCGAGATGGGTGATTTATGAACCGGATGAATCGAGCATCACGGCATTGGCAATCGCAAAGCACTGCTGATCAGGCTTAGGATCACGCTTGGGGATTCAATCCCTTACCGGGCGATACGGCAGATAGCCTGAATTCTTGTTTGGAGTGAGTAAGCCTACGTCGGAGTGGAATAAGCTGCTGCCAAGCCGGCTTGCCCGCTACTTCAGGCGCGGATCATACCGAAAGCGGACAGGAGGTTTCACGCGAGTCGATGCGGAAGGCGGGATGGCGGGGGTTAATGAGGGCGTTTTGCTCGACCTGGACGATTACGCTGGGCACGAGCAGTGCGACGCTGCGCTGTTCCATCACGCCACTGGTCGCCCATGTTTCGGCTTGCCGCTACCGGCGGGTTCCGAATCCCAGCGCGCATGGTAGATCTCCGCTGGAGGGTGCCTCGATTAGGTCATCGGGGATTTCAATGGCGAAAAGCCATCGCTCCTCCAACCGGCGCGGCGTTCGCATGTGCGCGAGGGTCTCAGGCAAGCCAGTGCCACCGAACTGGAAGCATAAACCGTGCGGCTCCCAAGTGAATTCCAGCGGCCTGCGGCATGGAGGCCGCCCTCACCGCTAAACGCCTCGCCGGGATCGGAGCGATGCAGCATTTCCCAGTCGGTAAAAAATCACGCATAAACCCCACTTGATGCAGTTGAGGAGGTTGACGACTCTCCGTGCGCACCGACATCGGTGTCGAGAAGATCCACTGGGCGTTTGCCTCCAAGCGCCATTACTGGCTTCTCCCAGCCATTCGCGGGCCTCGTCTTCGCCGCCGAGCACCTCGTTGGCCGCGAAGAACACTCGCGCAACACGCAAACTTTTCTCGGCCTCATCGGGGGAAAGGACGCGCGACTTCCGCTTGCGAAGTGGTCTGGGCATTGATGTTGAGCTTGCGGGCCAGAGTCTCCTTGCCAAGGCCGAGTGCCCCGGCAATCTGGTCGAATGTTTCCGCGGAGATGCCTTTTCGGATCGTTTCCACCTGCTCCAGGGTGGCATGGCAGCCATCGCTGCCAGACGGGCGGAAACGGACTTCGGACGAGAGGAGCTGCCATGAAAGTAAGGTATAGGTGAGTTCTACCGATGGCAAACGGTATTTTTACGGACTCCGCGTGTAAGGGCGCCTTTTGATCTCGTGGAGTTGGTTTCGGTCTGCTTGGTATTGTCGCGTGTCGTGTCCATCGCGTCCTCGGCGGACGAAGTCATTTTGGCTCCGCATGACGACGGACCGCTCAGGGGAAACAGGAGGCCATCGAGTTCAACAAAAAATTTCCGAACAGGGGCATGTGGCATTTTGTCAATCTTCCGGTTGGCACAGTCTCATACTCGGCAAGCCAGCCAGTTCCACATCATCGGACGATGTCGTTGACGCGATATCTCGCCGTATCAGGGTGCTTGAGTCCCAGATTAGCTATCGATCAAAATCTGGTTCGGATTGATATTGCACTACCCGCGAACTACCTCGATAACAATAAGGTGCACGCCGCCAAACAGCTGACCGAGCCGGCGTGCGACCTGGCTCAGCTGCTTGACAGTATCACGTGGCAATGCCTTGCTAAAAGGGAGGACGCCGCTGCTCTAGCACCGTGATTCTAAGGAGCAACAGCGATGTTCGACCGCCTTCGCCGACTCCCTATCGCGGCCGGGATTGCTCCTACGCCTACTCGGTCATCTCCATTTGGGCCACGCGGCAACTTTCTGGAAGGCTTATGAACGAGCCGTGCAGGCCCGAGGGGTTGTGATCCTGCGGATTGAAGATCTCGATCCCAATCGGTGCAAATCCGGACTACGCAGTTGCGGCCATGGAAGACATGAGTTGGCTTGGAATTGAATGGCAGGAAGGGCCGTTCTACCAAAGCGGGCGCAGGGCGTTGTATCTCGATGCATGGCGCAGGCTGCGCGGCGGCAGGCTTTATTTATCCGTGCGTTCGTTCGCGAAAGGACGTTGCGCAGGCGGCCATCGCTCCCCATGAGGGAGGGTCCCGTTTTTCCGGTCGAATGGCGATGCGCCGGTTGAGGAGGAATAAGATTCCAGAGCCGGAGGGCCGCAATTGGAGATTTCGCGTTCCGGACGGGGAGGTGATTGAAGCTTTCGTGATGGAAATCGCGGTGATGTCACGCGGACGGCGCTGCGGGATTTCGGTGATTTCATTATTTGGAATCGGGAGAACATTCCGCGCTTATGAATTGGCCGTCGTCGTGGACGATCTCGCCATGGGCGTCACCGAAATCGTTCGCGGAGACGATCTCCTGACATCAACCGCGCGGCAGATACTCATTTACCGGGCCCTGGATGCTGCTCCGCCGGCGTTTTTTCACTGCCCGCTAGTCTTGGAGACAAAGCGGACGCCGCCTGGCGAAGCGTGATGTCTCTCTCTCAGCTTGCGAGCATTGCGCGGCCGAGGCTGCTCGGCTGAATGGGTGATTGCGCAAGCCAAGGCGCTGACAACAAGATAGCTCCTCTCGCAACGAAGGATGCGACGGGTAGAGACCGACGCTACCAGATCTTAGACCGTTATGCGAAGTTTAACGGGAATTTTGTTCTCGTTGCAATGAGGCGTCATGCGGCCTTGAGGCCGACGGCACAAAGGAGCTTCTCGAGATCGTCGACGACCTTTTGATACAAGCGGTCCAACTGGGTGCGCTTCTGCGGATGGAGTTTGGAGTCCGGCCGGTAAGGCTGAAGCAACCCGGCAGTGAGCGGGCTGTAGATGCGTTCGAAGAGTTTGAGAAACAGCTAGACAAATAGAATATCCCTGTGGGCAGAGGCGATAGCGACGCGATTTCGGCAATTTCTCAACCAACGCCTTGGCTCTGAGTTTGCCGAGGTCGTAGCGCAGCGAAGCCAGACCGTATTGGTCGGCGGATAGCCCCAGAGCAGCCAAAGTGTGCGGATAGATCTCAGCGGTGGTGAACGGTGCTTCCCGCGGCGATGTGAGCAAAGCGCACCAGGGCATGCATGAGGGCCAATTGTCGGGCATTATCCAATTTCAAACCCGGAATCCGTTTGCCAGAGCGGAGCACTGTGGGCGCTGTCAACTTGCGCAGCTGACCGCGATCGACAAAGGTCTCCAGGATGTCCTGTTGTGCGGTGAGATAATTGTCGCAGATAGCCACCAGCTTCTCTTGGAGTTGCGGGAGGTTCTCCACAGCCTTCTTGACCCCGTAGTCGGTGACGTCATTGGTGGCTGACTCGGTGCGCAGGCAGAAATGATCGCGGACATACTGCTTGATGAAGCCGTTTCCATAGTGGCTACGAATCACGGGGTTGGGAAGCTCCAGATCCTCGATGACGGTCTGAAGCTTTCCCTTATACTGCTTAGTGACCTTGCGACCGAAGATCATGGTGATCTTGTTAGGTTGGCCGATTGTGCGATTGGCATCCAGCATTCTCTGGCCGAGTTGATCGACTGCGGCCCGCCGGTGAAAGATCAGGTTGTCGCAATATTCCACTTGCGAGAAGAAGAGCCGATGCTGACAGCCTGCTTGCTTGCGTTCGCTCTCTTTGAAGAATGGGGTCAAAGACGCTAGCCATTTTTGCCCGCAGCTCAGCAAATCACGGGCTGTCAAGGAATCTGCCAGCTCTTGGAGCTTCTGGGGATGACTGCATTTGAGAAAGGCATTTGAGCGTTGCTCAAAATCGATGCCTTCTGAGCGCATTGAGTTGGCCAGCCAGTGGTGCTGATTGAGGCACACACGTGCTGAAAAAGGGCAGATAGGGGCAGATTCGCAGCGAACATCCGACCCCAGCGTCGGTCGTTAATGTAAAAGCTGTACTGCACGATCCAACGCTGCGCGAACTGTAGATGCCAGCGGTCTTCTGTGCCGATCGCGGTCATGATCCGGGCCGGTTCCCTGGCCTTGAGAATCGACCACCACCTCATCGCTCTTGGCCTGCTTGAAGTAGGGATCTACAAAGTCATCGCGCCTTCCCGCAGGTGCTTCGAGGATGGGCGAATCCCCATTTCTCGAGCTCGGTTCTTCACCCAGTTCTGAAATTGCTGGGCGATATCACGTAGGCGCTTGCGAGTGACCCGCTCGCCAGCGCGATAGGCATTGAAGAAACCGATCACCCGTTCGGGCTGCTGGAAGGGCTGAATCAATCCGTTCAAAAGGATCCGGTCAAAAACAACGGTAGGCCAATTTGATGCTATTCTTATGATGCTCGTAGAAGGTGTTCATCGCTTGCTCCTGTGTGGTCAGATACCAGGAGCATACGCCGTGAACACCTCTACGACCTCAACTGCCTACGCATCCGGACCGGATATCAAGGGCGTGCCCTTGCCTGAGTTGAGTTACCACCTTAGACTGGCAAACCTTCGTGCGGCCTCTTCGGCATTGGCGCGACTATTAAACGCGGAGATGCGGAAATAGCCTTCGCCAGCGCCGCCAAAGCCGCTGCCGGGCGTGATAACGATGTTAGTGTTATTCAAGACGCGATCGAAGATCTCCCAACTCGTGGCGCCCTGCGGACCGCGAACCCAGATATAGGGCGCATCAACGCCCCCATAAACCGTCAGTCCGCTACCGGAGTTACCGCCTCGCGAAGAATCCTGGCGTTTCCCATGTAGTGCGACACCAAGGATGCGACCTGCGATTTTCCTTCGGCGGAATAGAGTGCCTCCCGCGGCACGCTGCGTGACATACGAGACGCCGTTGAATTTCGTGCTGAAGCGACGGTTCCAGAGCGGATGGAGCGGACGTTTCTCACCCTGCGGAGGCTTGGCACTCGAGTTCCTTTGGCACCACGGTGAACGCGCAGCGCACCGGTAAACCCGCCGTTCTTGGAGAAGCTGCGAAACTCGATCGCGATCTTGCGAGCGCCAGGGATTTCGTAGATCGAATGCGGAATATCAGGCCGGGCAATATAGGCCTCATAGGCCGCGTCGTAGAGGATAATGGCCTCGTGCGCGAGCGCGAAGTGCACTAAGCTCTCAGAGGTGCTCCCGTGTTGCCACCGCGCCGGTGGGATTGTTGGGCGAGCAGAGGTAGATGAGATCGACCGTTTCGTCGGGCACGTCGGGCATGAAACCATTTTCGGGGTGCATGGCAAATAAAGGAGGCCGCTGTAGACGCCCGCCTCGTCTGCCGGCCCGGTGTGGCCGGCCATCACGTTCGTATCGACGTAGACCGGATAGACCGGGTCCATGACCGCAATCCGATTGCTGTCGCCGAAAACGTCGAGGATGTTCGCGCAGTCGCATTTCGAGCCGTCCGAGACGAAGATCTCGTCGTCTGCGACCTCGATGCCTCGGGACCGATAGTCGTTCTCCGCGATGGCGTGGCGGAGAAAATCATAGCCCTGTTCGGGTCCGTAGCCGCGAAAGCTCTCGCGCACGCCGAGCTCATCGACCGCCTTGTGCATGGCGCTGCGCGCGACGGCGGGCAGCGGTTCGGTCACGTCGCCGATCCCGCAACGGATCAGACGCCGGGCGGCGTCCGGGTTCGCGTCGGTGAACGCTTTGACGCGCCGATTGATTTCGGGAAAGAGATAGCCAGCTTTGAGTTTGAGGTAATGGGAGTTGAGGTGCGCCATGGAAGCGATTCAGAACGCCCGTAGATAGAGGAAGGAGACGTATTGTCCAACTTCGAATCGTGCAGACAGACGGACCCGCGCCTGCAGCTGTCACCAGCGTGCAAGCGCCGGGCCGGACTGGCCGCGAACGCAAACAGAAGTCGCCGCTCGGGGTTTGGAGCGGCCGCGTGGAGAAGTTTTGGGTGTTTAGCCTAGCGCGGCTTCGTAGTTCTTCTCTGCGGCGCTCCAGGAGACGACGTTCCACCACGCCTTGAGATAATCGGGGCGGCGGTTTTGGTAGTTGAGATAGTAGGCGTGTTCCCAGACGTCCACTCCGATCACCGGCTTGCCTTCCGCGCCGGCGATAGCCTTGCCCATGAGCGGGCTGTCCTGATTCGCAGTGGAGACAATTTCAAGCTCCTTGGACGGATTGACGATGAGCCATGCCCAGCCGCTTCCAAATCGCGCAAGTCCGGCGGCTTCAAGCTTGGCTTTGAAATCGTCGAAGCTGCCGAATTTCGTCTTGATGGCATCGGCCAGCTTGCCGCTTGGCGCGCCGCCCGCTCCCGCTGCCATGATCTTCCAGAAAACGTATGATTTGAATGGCCTCCACCATTGTTGCGCACCGGTCCGCGAATGGCTTCGGGCACGGCGGAAAGGTCGGCGATAAGTTCATCTACCGGCTTTTTGGCCAACTCGGGCGCGCTTTCGAGTGCCTTGTTAAGATTGGTCACGTACGTCGCATGGTGCTTGCCGTGGTGAATTTCCATCGTTTTTGCATCGATGCTGGGTTCGAGAGCGTTGGTTGGATAGGGCAGAGGTGGAAGTTCGTAAGCCATAAATTTGTCTAGGTTCGTAGAAAGCCTAGACGCTTCCCCGGAGTGCTTCAAGCGGGAATGTGACTTTGGATGAGAGGACATTTGTCCGAGCGTCGCGATGAGTTCTTGATATCCCAGCCGGAAGTGCCGTTCCGTCTCTTCTGGCGGTCGGGCGGCGAAGATCTTCAGAGGTTCGGCCTCGGGCCGAAAATTGCGGTGCCCACCCGTGCGAGCGTAGCCCCTCTTCAATTGCAGCCACGAAATCGTCGCTCATCCCCATTGAGAGAGTAGTTAGCCGAATGCCAGTTTCCGCGGCGATCTCATCGCGGAGGATCCGTAGTTTGGCAAAATGGGCGAGCCTCGTTTGGGTGTTCCCCGATAGGTAGCAATACGTAACCT
>ERZ1370068.2738-contig-187_pt1 | contig 60702 bp, 58 predicted proteins | sample MGYA00561227_ERZ1370068 | MGnify/ENA primary metagenome ERZ1370068 (study PRJEB38410, sample SAMEA6850437) | metagenome | study: Metagenomic assessment of the ecological functions of the soil: analysis of the soil microbiota associated with the... | reverse complement strand
TGCATGTGCAGGCCCGCAGGAACCGGATCTCCGCGCGGCCCTCGCCATCGAGCTTGATGGCCCGCGCATAGCCCGGGCCAGCGCCGCCTGGAGCCAGCCGCCGATATAGCCGCCGCCCGACACCGTTGACACGCGTAGTCGAGGTGCCGGAAGAGCTCCAGCTGGAGCGCCTGGGTGCGCCGAGTGCAAAGCACGCGCTTCGGATGCCGCCGCCAGAGAGCGCGAGACAACCGGAGAGCGGATCCTCCGGAGGGCTTCTGGAGATGCTGGGCGCGCTCGTGGGCGTGCACCTCATCTCGAAGTGATCGGGGCCTTCATCCAGCCGACATCCGAAGAGCAACGGCTTGCATGGCGAGCGATCGAACTGCAGAACTGGCGGCAAATCAAGGCGGAAGTCGCGCCAGCTCAGCCGTTTGCAGCGCAGTCCGTCTATACGGCAGAAAGAAACCACTTGGTGAAACGGTGCCCGGACGCGGCATCGTATTTCCTGCTTCGACCGGACCGGACCACGTGATGGCCGGAGGTTCATTCCGGTCTTTCAGCTTGGAGACGACCGTGATGCTCGTGTCCCGTTCTGTTCGCGTTCGCCGCTCTGACGGCTGTGCTCTCGTGCGTGGTTTCGTCGGTGGCGCTGGCTCAGGCCGCGCCCGGCACCGAAGCCGTTCGAGCTGAGCGTCGGACAGCCCGGCAAGGACGTCGTGTGGGTGCCCACGCCGCAGGCGCTCGTCGAGAAGATGCTCGACCTGGCGAAGGTCACGCCGCAGGACTTCTGATGGACCTCGGCTCGGGCGACGGCCGCACGGTCATCACGGCCGCGAAGCGCGGCCTGCGCGCGCAGGGCGTCGAGCACAACCCCGACATGGTGGAGCTGTCGAAGCGCAACGCCGACGGCCGCCGGCGTGCGCCGACAAGGCCACGTTCGTCAAGGCCGACCTGTTCGAGACCGACTTCTCGAAGGCGCAGGTCATCACGATGTTCCTGCTGCCGTCGATCAACCTGCGGCTGCGCCCGACGATCCTCAACATGAAGCCCGGGCACGCGCATCGTGTCGAACTCGTTCACGATGGACGACTGGCAGGCCGACGCGACCGCCGACGGTGGGCGGCGACCGCCGCGAGCTGGTGCACCGCTTACCTGTGGATCGTGCCGCGGCCAAGGCTCGCGGGCGCCCGGCAGCCTGCATTGGCGCCAGCACGCTCACACCCACGCAGGAGTTCCAGGTGCTCCGGCGGCACCCATGCAGGCACGACGCCGATCACGCCAGCGGCCGTCTCGGACGGCGAGGACGTCACGTTTCGCGGGCCAGCGGCGTCACCACACCGGCGAGCGCGCAATCGGCAGCTCGATGGCAAGTGCGACCGGCGCCGGCGCGAGCCCGGGCGCCACGATTGAAGTATTAGCTAACAAGCAAAGGCTCCTCGGCTTCCGGGCTTCGGGCTCCGGCGCCCTGGAGAGCCAAACGCGCCATGCCACGCGGCTGGCCGGCCGCTGAAGACTGACGGCGGCTCGCTATCCTTCGTTCGACCTTCCATCGCCGCTCGGTAGCGCCGCAGCGAGCGTAATCGTCCCAGCCCGCTTGTCCGGGTCCTCCGGTGCGGCGCAACTGGGTTCCACGCCCAGCGGTCAGTTCTCCCATTGCCGGCCCGTGAGGTCACGCCGGTGACGTGAAGCGGTGCGGTGACGTCCCCGACCGACGGCTCCGTCGTTGGGCTCTCCGAAATTCATGCCGCGTTCAGACAACACTGCGGCGTTCATGGGGACTCATCGCGGAAATATCGCGTAGGGTAGATCTATCCGCGAGGTCGTGCCGAATGGACTGAGTCCGATGCCGGCCATCAGCGTCCGTCACGTATCTTGTTACCGGCCATAGCTATGAGCCGGGAGCCCAGAGCCGGCAAGTATCATACAGATGAGGTGTGGTCCGGCCCCCTCTCCCGTTGTCTTCCATAGAGCGGCGGTCCCGCCGCCGGGGAGGACAGTCGTCATGAAGCTCGCGGTTGCCGTCAGTGGAGCATTTCTCATCCGGCGCGGCCCCGGCTTCCGCGCAGAATTCCATCGGCGACGCCGTGCTGGCGCTGTGGAACGGCGTTGCGGATGCGCCGGTTCAGACCGTCAACGGCCGGATCTACGGCGGCACCATCGAGGCCACCGTGCGCAATCTGGACGGCGGCGGCGCTCGCTCGGCGCCAACGACCTCAGATTCCCGCCTTCCGTATCTGCGCGCAACGGCCGGTTCCTCGAGTTCCCGGCAGACGACCTACGCGCAGCGTTCAACCGCTGGGTGAACGACAACGCCGGCGCGATCCTCGCGCTCCTGTTTCCCTCGAGCCTGTCCGAGAGCGTCACCGGCCGCGATGCGGCCCAGACCTACTCGCAGCAGTTCCTGCTGACGACCGCGTCGACATCACGGCCGGTGCGCCGCGCGCGCTGCGCGACGGTTCCAGGAATCGCCGCCGGGCTGCTGGAGTTCCGGGCAGATCGAGACGCCGGGGCAGACCGGCCACGCCTGGCAGGGCCTCTACCGCCTCGAAGGGATCCACTATGGCGATCAGGGCCGCGCGACCGCAGCAGCACGAGGAACGTCCGGTACGCTGCGGCAGACCGGCACGCCGTTCGTTCTCCGTGGGCGCCGATTACCACCCGTCGATGGAGATCGAGGCGCCGCTGCCCGTGCGGGTCGGCGTCAACGCACGCTACGGCGTGCTCTACGCGCATCGGCGACACGCTCGATTTCGGCGAGTTCGATCTCGGCGGCGGCGTCTGGTCGTCGGTCAAAGGACTGGATAGGGTTCGCATCGCCGGCGCCGGGATGCTGCAGGGGTCGAAGAGCCTGGTGCCCACCGGCCTCGATCGCCGAGGAGATGCGGATGCTCGCCGACGCGATCAACGATCGCGGCGTGGCCTGGGACCTCGCCTACGGCGTGCGTCGGCGGCTACGCTGACGTCGCGCACGTCGCTGAACGGGAGTTCTGCACACGGTCCGCTCGGCTCGCCGGCGCGCCGAAGACCAGCCGGCGCCGTGACTCGTCATCGCCGGCGTGTCGTATCTGATAGCGGGCACACGCCGATGGACGTCGGCTACAAGCTGTCGAGGGCTCGCGGCCGCAACGGCGCAGCTCGGTGTTCGTCAGGGCCACTTCGGCTTCTGACGGGAGCCGGCATCATGGTTGCGCGCTCGATCGCGGCGTGGCTCACCCCTGCTGCTCGCGGGCGACGCCTGGGCGCAGACGGCGCGCAGATGGAGTTCCAGCTGACCGGCCCGCGCAGCGCGTGCGCTGGCGGTCCGCCTGGAGTATCTCGATCCGTCGGCCGTCGATCCGCTGCTCGGCGGCTCGCGAAGCGCCGCCGTGCGGCGGTGACGGTGCGCAACACGTCCACCGAAGCCGTGGCGCTCGACTGCGAGGCGGTGCGGCTGGGACTGGGGACGGCGACACGACGCTGCGGCCGCTGGCGGCAGCAGCCGTCGCCGGCGAGATCCGCAAGATGAAGCGGATGCCGAGCGTGCTGCGGTTCATCGGCTCCCAGTCGTCGCGTTTCATCCCGGCGCGCTCGAATCGGCGCTGGCCCGCCAGCAGCTCGCGAGCGGACGTCTGCGCTCCGGGCGCCGAGCGCAAGGGGCTCGTCTACTTCCTGCGCCCGCCGGGCGTCAGCGCCGCGAGCTCGAACGGCGCGTCTCCTGTTCGAGGTGGACGGCCTCCAGCCCCAGATGCTCGCCACCTCGAAGGTCGGCGTCGAGGTCAGGGCGGCGGATCACTCGAGCTTCACGTGCGCCTGTGGGAGTTGTGGACGCACATACCTGTCGCCCACACCGCCCGCGTTCAACAAGAGTTACGCCCTCGTCGTGGGCATCGGAAGTCACCGCCACATGCCGCCGCTCGCCTCGCCGGGCGCAGGACGTGCTCAAGATGAAGGAGCTACCTCGACGCGCAAGGCTTCGGACGAGGTGGTGACGCTCGTGGACGACCAGGTGACGCTCGACGCCTTCCGGCATCCGCAGCGCTATCTGCAGGGCAAGATGCAGGCGAACGACCGGTTCCTGTTCTACTACTCCGGCCACGGCGTCACCGACGGCACCGGCACCTCCACCCGCGGGTTCATTCCGTTGACCGTCGAGACCGACGACGGGCGCCACCGTAACTCGATTGCCATGCTCGATCTGGTGCGATGGCTCAAGAGCTTGAGCGTGCAGCACCTGATGGTGGTGCTCGACTCGTGCTTCAGCGGCCTCGCGGTGGACGGCATGGAGATGAAGTCGAACATGATTGGCCAACCGAACCCCAAGATCGATGCCGAAGCGCTCAACCGCATGGCGCGCGGACCGGCGCGCTACATGCTGATAGCTGGCGGCGCCGGGCAGCAGTCGTTCGGCGGCGCGCGATGGAACGGCAGCCTCTTCACCCAGGAGGCTGCTCACCGGGCTTCGCCACGAAGCCGATCTCTACAGGCGACCGGATCGTGACCGCCCGTGAGCTCTACGTGTGGCTGCGGCCGGCGGTCGAGCGCGAGGCGCGGCGGGCCAACCGCGAGCTGTCGCCGATGTTCGTGGACCTCGGCCCGGCGGGGCGAGCCGGGGCGAGTTCGTCTTCGTGCAGTAAGGGCTCCTAACGGACGCGAGGAGGCAGCGATGTCGTGGGTGTTGTCGTGGGTGCTCGCCGCCTCGGTGGCGGGACTACTGGCGTGCGTCTGGTATGTGAACCTGGTGGTGAAGCGCCCGCGCCGGGTGATCTCAGACCGCCGCGCTCACCGCGCTGGCGGCGCTCGTGCTCGGCTACGCGTTCTCCGGAGCAGGTCGAGGCCAAGGGATCGCTGCACGAGACGCTGGCGATCGTCTTCTGCTACGGGCGCCATGCTGCTGGGAATGGCGGCCCAATACGGCTTCGATCGGGCGCGCACGCGCGATTTCCGTTTCGACCCGGCGGCCTTCTTCATGCCCGATCTTCGCGTCGCCGATCGTGTTTCATCCCGCTGCTGGGCGTCGTCGCCGACCTCAACGCCTCGGGGGCTCGCCGCCACGCCGAAGCTGATGGTGTATCTCGTGGCGTTCCAGAACGGGCTTCTTCTGGCGCGGGTTCGTCGAGGCGCAGCGTCAGGCGCCCGCCTCCTCGACCCTGCCGTCGGCGTGACGCGCGAAGCGGCCGCGATCGCGCGGGTGGACCGGCGCGTTCTCGGGGAACGGCCAGCCGCCGAACTGCGTGCGCCGGTAATCCTGGAACGCCTGCTCCAGCTCGGCGCGCGTGTTCATCACGAACGGACCGTGCTGCGCCACCGGCTCGCCGATGGGACGGCCCTGCAGCAGCAGGATCTCCGCCGCGCCGTCGACCGCGGCGATCGGCACCGGCTGGTCGGCGTGCACGCGGATGGCGGCCGGTCCCGGCACGACGCGATCCGCCGACCTGCAGCGCCGTGCCCTGGAACAGGTGCAGCGTGCGCACGGTGGCTGCGTCGCGCGCCGGCGGCACCATCCACGACGCGCCGGCCGTCGAGCGCGATCGGACCAGATGGCCAGGTCGGCTTCGGGCCGCGCGGCCCACGAGTTGGGCGGCGGCGCCAGCGGCGCGCAGACCGTCGAGCGCGCCGGCAATCACGGTGATCGTCGCCGTGCGCGCCGGCCGCATCGCGATGGACCGGCCCGCGGGATGTCCTGGTCCCAGAGCATCGTGAAGTAGGGCGCCACCAGCTTGTCGCGCGCCGGCAGGTTCAGCCAGATCTGAAACAGCTCGAGATCGTTCGGGCCGGTCGGCGTGCAGCAGCGGAAACATCTCGGAGTGCACGACGCCGGCGCCGGCGGTCAGCCACTGCACGTCGCCCATGCCGAACCGCGCCGTGGCCCCCAGCGAGTCGGAGTGATCGATGTAGCCGGTGCGCACGATGGTGACCGTCTCGAAGCCGCGGTGCGGATGCTGCGGAAAGCCGGGCACCACGTCGCCGTGGTACATGCGCCAGCCGTCCTTGCCCTCGAAGTCCTGGCCGATGTCGTGGCCGGCCAGCGGCGCGTCGGGGCCCAGCCGCTCGGTTGCCCTGCGGGTAGTGATCGATGTGGTGCACGCAGAACAGGAACGGGTCGGCGGTCTGCCACCGTGAGCCGAGCGGTGACGTCTGGATGATCGGGTCGCGCATCTCTCCCACCATACGGCGACCGCTCGAGCGTGCGCAACGAGCGCGGCGAGCCAGCTCGACGCGGCCGGTATAATCGGACGCCTCCTCCCCCAGAGGACGCATGGCCGGAACCTTCATCAGCTACCGCCGCGAGGATGCGGCGGGCTACGCCGGCGCGGCTGCGCGAGTCGCTCGAGCGGCGGCTCGGCGCCGTCACGCGTGTTCCGCGACGTGGACACGCTGCGCCCCGGCCAGGACTTCGTCCAGGCGATCGAAGTCGCGCCTCACCGACTGCGCGCGTGATGCTGGCGGTCATCGGGCGCGAATGGGCCGGCGCCCGCGACATGGCCGGCAGCCGGCGGCTCGACGAGCCCGTACGACTTCGTGCGCCTCGAAATCGCCGCCGCGCTGGCGCGGCCCAACGTCCTCGTCGTGCCGGTGCTGGTCGAGGGCGCGGCGATGCCAGCCGCGCAGCGAGCTGCCCGAGAACATCCAGCCGCTGGCGCGCCGCCACGCGGTGTCGGTGCGCGACGAGACCTGGGACGCCGACGTCGATCGGCTCGTGGGCGTCATCGAGTCGGCCATCGAGCACGCGCGGATCCGTCGCGCGCCGACGCGCCGATCTCGCCGGCGCGGCTGTGGGCGGGAGCGGCGCTTGGCCGTGGTGATCGTGCGGGCTGCTGCTGTTCAACGGCAACGGCCGCGATCCGCGCGACGGCGGCCGATCGGCGCGGCAACGGCGCGGGCGCCGCGTCACGCCGCAGCCGGCAGCCGCCTCGAGCACCAGCGGTGTCTCCAGCGTCCGGCGGACCGCCGATCTCGGCGGCCGGCGGCTCGCCATACGATCGACATCCCGCGCATCGCCGAGGCCGCGTTCGGCGACGTCGATCTACGCCGTCGTCGTCGGGCAACGTCGTGATGCGCGGCGACACGCCCGGAACTGCGCCTGCGCATCCGGCTGATGAACTTCGGCCGCTACGACGTCGGGCTTCTGGGACGACTTCGTTCCGGCTCGCGGTCGGCGGCGACGTGCTGAGCCCGACGAGCGGCCTCAACACCGCCGTGCCCCGGCAATTCGCTGCGTTACGGCATCGTCACGTTCCGGCTGCGGCCGCAGATGCGCGGCGGCACGTTCCGCGATCGTCAACCGGCAGGAGACGCGCCGAAATTCCGCTCGACCTGTCGCCGACCGGCCGGCCGCCGGTGGACGAGCAGGCCGAGATCGCCGACTCGATGGCGCCAGGCCATCACCGCCGCGGTGGTGCGCGACCCGGCGCCGCTGCTCGACACACGCGACGTCGGTCGTGACGCTGCTGCGGGCGTCGACGCCGGCGCTTCGCCAACACTGCTGCGGTTGACCCTGCAGGTCGCGCATGAACAACCGCGGACGCTACCGGCGTCACAGCAGCGCCATCACCATGCGCGCATCGAGCCGGCGGCGAGCAGTTCGCGCCGTTCCAGTTCCCGAGCGAGAACCTGGAGCCGATGACCACCGCGACGGCGGACCGTCGTCTTCGACCTGCCGACGACGACCACCCGCGCGGTGCTGCGCACGGCCATCGCGGATCAGTCCGCGGAGAAGACCTCGTAAGTCAGGCGGCCCTGGGCAGTAGCATCAGCTCACTCGTCGCGCACCCGCATCGCGCCGAACCGCCGGCAGGTCCACGCCTTTCCCGATCAGCACGGAGGCGGCCACGCGCTCCGGCTGGCGAAGGAGTCCAACGAGCATGTGCGCGATCCCGGCATGCTCGTGCACCAGGCGGTCAGCCTCCTCGTTCGCGGCTCGCAGCACCAGCCTGGTTGAATCGCTGAAAGCGATCTCGACCGAGGACGGCAGCGGTTCTCGAATCCGCAGTCCGTTGGTGTCACCTCGGCCCGCGCGCCCGCGAGCGAGAGCTCCGCGCGCTCGAACAGACGGGTCTTCCCGCTCTCGCCGGCCCGAACCAGACCCAGCAGGAGGTGTTCCGGTTCGATGGTGACGCTCCCGCAGTGACTCGCCTCGTAGCGCGAGAAGAACAGCGCCCGCCTGGCCTTCGGCGTGAAGCAGCGCGAACGCGGTAGCTTGTCTGGACGACCCAGCGATTCGACGTGCGCTCGCAGCTCCGGCCAGCTCACGAACCCATACTCGCGCGCGACATCATGCTGGGCGTCGGTGAGCTTCGCCTGGGGGTTGCGGCCTGGAGCTCGCGCAAGCCGCTCTTTGGCCTGCTTCCTCGAAATGCTCGATGTTGGCGCGGAGTGGAAGTTCACGGGACATGACTTCCTTGCGCCCAGCGCGTCCGACCCGTGAGCAAGAAGCGATCACCTCAGAGGGTTGCTCCGACGCTGCGCCAGTTTCGCCCTTCAGCTTCTCGACCACGCCATCGGACTGAATGCGGAGTGATTCGGCCCGTGATACGCTCCTCGCCGCGTCTTCTCACAGAAGCCGGACGACGACAGCCAGATCTTCCGGCCGTGCCAATCGTCCTGTCGGCGACGCCGACGCCAGGCTCGCTCTGACACCGGCAGTCATCCATCCCGTATCGATCGGACCCGGGTCGACGGCATTCACGGCCACCCCGACGCGGCGAGATCAGCCGCCAGCGTCAAGGTCAGGGCGTCCAGGCCCGCCTTCGTGACCGCGTAGGCCAGCGCGCCCGGCATCGGCCCTGCGCCCTGGCCAGACGTGACGTTGATGATCCGGGCCACCGCCGCCTGGCGGCCGGCGTGCCGGACGAACTTCCGCACAGAAGTACCGCGGCCCGGAGGTTGACCGCATAGTGGCGATCGAGGTTGGTCCGCAGACAGGTGCGCGACGCCGCCCGGTTCCCAATGCGCCGCGTTGTTGACGAGAATGTCGACGGGCCCGAACCGCGCGCTCGCCCGATCGAAGAAGATCCGCAGGCGGCTGACGGTGCGCTGAGGTCGAGCTCGATGCCGGCGGCCGTCGCACCCAGCGCACCGAGATCGATTCGGGTTCGCCATCCGCGACACCCCACGCCTGGCGCTGGTCGCGCGGTCGGAAGTGGTCTGAACACCGCCGCGCCTGCCTCGACCAGCGCTCGGGCAATGGCCGCCCGAGGCCAGCGTGCCTCGTGCACACCGGTGACGACCGCAACCGCGCCAGCGAAGCCGCACTACCCCTGGCCGTGATCTTCAGATTGGAAAAGTAGCCCTCGGTGCCTGGTCCCACTCCACGCTAGGCCACGCCTTCGATGGCGCGGGTCACGCTCGCGAGCGAGGGGAACCGTGGTTGCATTTCAGACCTGCTCGTCGTCCGGCAGGCCCTTCCGGCGCCGCGCGGGGGCCTGAGAAACGTCCGCGCCGTTCCATCGTCATGTGGACCACGCCGCCGGTCCAGCGACGTGGCGGGAATCCTCCGGGCGTCCCAGCCGAATGGATCCTGAGGTTCTCGCCACGCACGAGATACTCGATCCCTTCGTTTCAGCAGCGACTCTGGCGAACGGATCAGACGCGGCATCCCTGCGCAGACGAGCTCGAGGCTCGGTCTCAGGAGCCTGCGCTCCAAGCGCCCAGACCATGTCCGGCGGAAGGGTTCTCCACAGTGCGAACACTCGCTCCCTCGATGGCTCCGGAAATAGATCTTCCACAACCTGACCTGCCGATCGGAGGATCGGGCGGCGGCGAACGACGGCGCTGGGTTCGGCGCGAATGATCCGCTGCCCTGGTGGACTCGGCCGGATCATCGCGCGCGTCGAAAGGTTCGTCGTCGGTCTTGCGGCCCAACTGCTCGGCGTCTGTCATCGGTCAGCCTCTCCACCTGATGCTACGACGGGAGCCGCGGGTGCGCGATGGGGATATCGAGGCCCGCCCGCCTGAACCAGCCAAGCGACTGGCTTCGCAGAGCACAGGGACGCTCGCTGTGTCACCGATGAGCTGCTCGTGCAGCTCCGCACCATGCTGGACCGTGATGGTAGATTCCGTCCGTGAAAACCGCCGTGGCCCTCGTCGTCCTCGCACTGTCGTCGTCGCGACCGCCGCGTCGGCGCAAGCCCCGCCCGCGCCGACGACGTCGTCGTGGCTGCGCGGCGCCTACGCCAGCAACCGCAACTACATCGCGCGCGCGGCCGAGAAGATGCCGGAGGAGCACTACGGCATGCGACCCGGGACACAGACCGAGGTGCGCACCTTCGGTCAGCTGATCGGCCACCTGGCCGACCTACAACTACCTGTGGTGCTCGCAGGCCAAGGGCGAGAAGAACCCGGGACCGGGGACAGGACCTCGAAAGCTCAGAGCAAGGCGGCGCTGGGTGGAAGGCGGTCAACGACGCGCTCGCCTACTGCGACGGCGTCTATGACGCGCTCACCGACGCCTCGGGGCAGGAAGTGCTGACGATCACGCAGGAGAACGGACGGCGCACGCAGTCGCTGCGCGCTGAGCCTGCTGGTGCTTGAACTACGGCCACAACAACGAGCACTACGGCAACGTGGTGACCTACATGCGGATGAAGGACATCGTCCCGCCGTCGTCCGAGCCGCGGTAGAGAGTCGTGCGGGCGGCCGGCCTACGTCTGCCGCCTGAAGGCGGCCCCATTACGGTGCGCGTGCGACGCCATGCCCTCGGCCGGCGACGGCGCGGGGTGCGCTTCGACTGGGTGCGGGGCGCGTGGCCGGCTCGCGCTTGCGTGACGAGGCGCAGCCGCAGCCCCTCGATGTAGACTGTAGTAGACCGGCGTGATGTAGAGCGTCAGCAGCTGCGACACGATCAGGCCGCCGACGACCGCCAGACCGAGCGGCCGCCGCGATTCGGCGCCGGCGCCCGAGCCCGAGCGCGATCGGCAGCGTGCCGACGAGCGCCGCCATCGTCGTCATCATGATCGGGCGGAAGCGCACGAGGCAGGCTTCGTGGATCGCCTCGGTGCGGCGTCTTCCCGAGCTTCTGCGCCTCGACGCGCGAAGTCCACCATCATGATGCCGTTCTTCTTCACCAGCCCGACGAGCATGATGACGCCGACGAACGCGTAGAGGTTCAGCTCGACGTCTGAAGATCATCAGCGTCAGCAGCGCGCCGAGGCCGGCCGCCGGCAGGCCCGAGAGAATCGTCAGCGGGTGCGTGAAGCTCTCGTAGAGCACGCCGAGCACGATGTAGATGACGACGATCGCCATCAGCAGGACGAGGCCGAGGCCGCGCGAACGAATCCTGGAAGGCCTGCGCCGCGCCCTGGAACTCGAGCGTGACCGACGACGGCAGCGTCTCGGCCGCCGTGCGTCTGAATCTGAGTCGACGGCGTCGCCGAGCGCGAAGCCGGGACGCGAGGTTGAACCGATCGTCACCGCCGGCAGCTGGCCGAAGTGGCTCACCTGACGTGCGGGCCGACGTCCGGTCTTGCAGCCGCGCGACCGACTCCAGCGGGATCAGACGTGCCGCTGCTCGACCGCACGTAGAGCAGCGACATCGCCGCCGGATCGTCCTGGAACTCCGGATCGACCTGCAGGATGACCTGATACTGATTGTTCGGCGCGTAGATCTGCGACACCTGACGCGTGCCGTAGGCGTTGTAGAGCGCGTTCTCGACCTGCGTCGCCAGTCAGACCGAGCGTGGACAGCTTGTCGCGGTCCATCTCCACCGGCACCTGCGGGTTGTTCAGCAGCAGGTCGCTGCTGACGTCCTCGAAGCCCGGGCAGCTGCCGCGATCTTCGCCTCGATCACCGGCGCCCACTTGTAGAGCTCGGCCGGTGTCGGTGTCCTGCATCGTGAACTGATAGAGGGCCGCGCTGTCCGCCGCCGACCGCCGCCGAGATTGATCGGCGGCTGGTTGACCATGAACACCCGGAGGCCCGGGAATCTCCGCCATCGTGGGCCGCAGGCGCGGATGATCTCGTCGACGGCTCACGACGCTGCTCGCGCGGCTTCATCTCGACGAAGATGCGGCCCTGATTCGATCCGCCGGTCGCGTTGTTGCCGATCGGCCCCGACGTTCGAGCTCACGCCAGGCAATGCTCGGGTCGGGCCAGTGAGGATATCGGCTACTGCAGCTGGTGATGCGCGGACCATCTCATCGGAAGCTGATGCCCTGGGCGCCTTCGGTGTTGACGTTGAAGCGCCCCTGATCCTCGCTCGGCAGGAAGCCCTTCGGGACGATGCTGAACAGGTAGCACCGGTCACGCCGAGCAGCACGATCGAAATCACCATCGTCACCGGCGCGGAAGCGCAGCGTGCCGCGAGCGTGATGTCGTAGAGCCGGCGCCACGCGTCGAACACCTTTCGAAGGCGTTGTAGACGACGTGCCGTGCGCGTGCGGCGGTCGAGGAAGCGGCTGCACAGCATCGGCGTGAGGCTGATCGAGACGAAGCCCGAGACCAGAATCGCCGACGGCGATCGTGACCGCGAACTCGTGGAGCAGCCGGCCGACGATGCCGCCCAGGAACAGCACCGGGATGAAGACCGCCGCCAGCGACAGCGTCATCGACAGGATCGTGAACGCCACTTCGCGTCGAGCCGTCGAGCGCCGCCTGCATCGGCGGCTTGCCCATCTCCATGTGCCGGACGATGTTCTCCGAGCATGACGATGGCGTCGTCGACGACGAAGCCGACCGAGAGCGTCAGCGCCATCAGCGACAGGTTGTCGAGGCTGTAGCCGAGCAGATACATCACCGCGAACGTGCCGACGATCGACGCCGGCAGCGCCAGGCTGGGGATGACCGTCGCCGACAGGTTGCGCAGGAACAGGAAGATCACGCAGGATGACGAGGCCGACGGTCAGCGAGCAGCGTCACCTTGACGTCGTGCACCGACTCTTGGATCGTCAGCCGAGCGATCGCTGCGCACGTCGAGCGTCACCGACGCCGGCAGCTGCGCTTCGATCGACGGCAGCAGCGCCGCTGATGCGCGTCGACCACCTGCGACGACGTTCACGCCGGGCTGCTTCTGCACCGGACAGGTAGATGCAGCGCTCGCCATTCGACCAGGCGGCCGTCTTGTCGTTCTCGACGCCGTCGAAGACGTGCGCCACCTCGTCGAGCCGCACGGGGTTGCCGCCGCGGTGGGCGATGATCGTCGGGCCATGGGCCGCCGCGCGCATCAACTGGCCGTTGGTCTGGACGGTGAACGTCTTCTCGCCGTAGATCGTGCCGGTCGGCAGGTTCGAGTTGGCGCTCTGCACCGACGACGCGACCTCGTCGATGCCGATCGACGCGCGCGGCGAGCTCCCGCGGATCGACGTCGATCCGCACCGCGAACTTCTGCGATCCGAACACGTTCACCTGCGGCGACGCCGCTCACCATCGAGATGCGCTGGGCCACGACCGACTGCGCGATTTCGTCGAGCGTCGACAGCGGCAGCGTCGCCGACCGCAGGACGATGAAGAAGATCGACTGATCGTTCGGATTGACCTTCTGGAACGACGGCGGCGCCGGCATCTGCGGCGGCAGCTGGCGTGAGGCACGCCCGATCATCGACTGCACGTCCTGCGCTGCGGCGTCGATGTTCCGGCTCAGAGTCGAACTGCAGCGTGATGTCGGTCCCGCCCAGTGAACTGGTCGAGTTGATGCTGCGTGAGACCCGGGATCGACGTGAACTGCTTCTCGAGCGGAAGCGCGACTGACGAGGCCATCGTCTCCGGACTGGCTCCGGGCAGCGAGGCCGACACGCGGATGGTCGGAAAGTCCACGGCTCGGCAGGTCGGCCACCGGCAGATCCTGGTAGGCCAGCGCTGCCGAACACGATGGATGCCCAGCATCAAGCAGCGTCGTCGTGACGGGCCGGGTGATGAAGACCGACGATGGAGTTCATGGGTCCGCTTTCGCCCTCAGTCTCCTCGACCGGGTGGAATCGGCGCCCTGCCCTTTCACCGAGATGCGGCTTCCGGGCACCAGGCGCAGATGGCCATCCGTCACGATCGTCTCACCCGGCCTCGACGCCGGAGGCGATGATCGTTTCTGGCGCCGCGTCCGGTTCACCACGACGTTGCGGAGCTCGACGGTCTGATCCGGCTTCACGACGAAGACGAACGATCCCTGCTGGCCCGCCTGCACTGCCGCCGGTCGACACCACGGTGGCGGCCTCTCCGGTCGCGAGCTCCACTGTGACGTTGACGAACTGCCCTGGCCACGAGCCGGCGGTCGGCGTTGGGAAAGGTGGCCCTGACTTGATCGTGCCGGTCGCCGGGTCTACCGCGTTGTCCACGAACGAAATCCGTCCGGCAGCCGGCGCCGGCGTCGTCGTTGGGCAGGCTGACCGAGCACACGCAACGCGCCCCGCGCCATGTAGCGTTTGAGCTCAGCGAGGCGCGCCCGGGAATGGAAAAGGCGACCTGCATCGGCAGGATCTGGATTGATCACGACCAGCGGTGTCGTCGTCGTGGCGCGCACGAGGTTGCCCTCGTGACCATCAGCGCGCCGGTGCAGGCCGGAGAGCGGTGCCTCGATGGTGGCGTATTCGAGCTGCACCTCGGCGTTCTCGAGCGCGGCGCGGTCGGCGGCGACGGTGGGCGTTGAGCGCCGCCAGGCCCGCGCGCGTGGTGGTCCATGCCTGTTCGCGCGGAGCGATGCCCCTTGTCGGCCAAATCCGATACCGCTTGGCCGGCTGCGTGCGGCGCGGCCGCCTGGCCCTCGTCGCGTCGCGAGATTGGCCTCTGGCCTGTTCGAGCGCCGCCCTCGAGCGTCGCCGGTCGAGCGCGAACAGCTGCTGCCCCTTGGTGACTCGTCGCCCTCGGTGAAGTTCACCGAGATCAGCTGGCCGGTCGGTCTCGTGAGCGGGATCGAGATACGGTCGACACGGGCTCCGTACGCTACCGATGATGCTGGATCACCGCAGCGGCATTGCCAGCTGCCACCAGCACGAGGCGGCCGTCGTCACGGGCACCCGGACCCTGAGCGCCACTCTCGACCGCCGCGCCGCGCTCCGTGCCCGGAGCGGCGCTCCGCCATCCGGTTGCACGACGCGCAGGCGCCTCAGCGTCAGCGCCGCCAGCGGCAACGCGACACCAAGCGCCAGTCTCAGAAACACCCATTCGGCCCGCTCCCGTAGAACCGGCTCGATCGCCAGGTCCGGTGCCGCCGCGGGTTGATGTGCTGCCGGGACGCCCGGTAGGCGCGGGCCTTCGGAGCGCGAAAAAGAGCGCCGGCAAACAGCAGCGACACGACGAACGCGCCGGCGGCGGGAATCACCCAGGCCGGGGTCCAGGTCGTTGGCCGCGCCGCGGCGGCACAGCCATCCACCACGCGGCCCGACGCCCACGAGCCGATCGAACATGCCGACGTCCGAGGCGTCACGAGAGCGCAATCAGCTCCTGCGCCGCCGGCCGCAGGTCGGACGGGGCTGCGCTCGTCCACGTAGATCTGGGCCGGTGACGAAGAAGAAGTCGTGCTGGCAGCACGCCGTGCGGCAGGATGCGCCCGCGCACAGCATCCAGGCCGGGCTGTCGGGCATCCCCCTAGCGCGAGGAACAGATACCGGATCGACCACGCGGCACATGCCCACCGGGAGCATCCACTCTGATGCCGAGGCGGAGCGCAGCGAACCACGGCATCGCCAGCATGGGGCTCGATCTCGGACATCTGGGCCGAGCGTCAAATCTTCGCCGGCCGGCGTCTTCACTCACGCCGATCTGCTGTGAAAGGGAAGAGGTTGGCGAAGGCGTAACAGTAGACCGCAGCGAGGGATGCTGGATCAGGAGACGAGCCGAGCACGAGGCACGCGAACGACCGGTCGCGCAGCATCTTTTTCAGCGCGTCGAGGACCGAGCACGCCGCCGAGCGATCGCGCCGGCGGCCAGCCGTGCCGGGCGGCGTGTGCGGGAAGAACGCCAGGCGGAACACCGCCGAGCAGGAGCGAGGGCGCTGGCGGCTGGCGAGCGCATCGGCATCGCGGTGGCCTCGAAGGCCCGAGCGCGAGCCCACCATCGAGCCCGGCGACAATCCAGCCGATCGTGCCGAGCACACGGATCGGCGGAACTCGCGACCCGGGTCGCTCATCTGCCGGAACGAGATCGCGTTGCTCAGCGCCAGGGTCGGCATGAAGCAGAGGGCGCAGGCCAGCAGCGCCAGGTGAAGCGCCGAAGGTCGACGCGGGTGGAGGCGTAGAACAGGATGACGCCGCGCCGACCACGTGCAGCAGCGCCAGCAGACGCTCCGGTGGCGAAGAAGCGGTCGGCCACCATCCCGACGAAGAACGGCGGAAATGATCGCGGCCAGCGCCGTGGTCCCAGAGGCGAGCCCGATCTGTTCGCCCGAGAACTGGAGCGTCTGGCCGAGCCAGGTGCCGAGCGTCACCGACCAGGCGCCCCAGACGAAGTCACTGCAGGAACATCAGGGCCGAGAGCCCCTGCGCGCGTGCCGAGCGTCATGCCGCGCGCGCTTCACGTAAGTCGACGCACGTCCGCACCCAGCGACTGCCCCAAGCCTCGCCTTCTTGTGCCGCACTCGATGTAGGCGCGCACCGGCCACTTCTCCTTCTTCAGCAGCTGCAGCACCTGGGCGATCGGCGTGTCGCCCTGCCCCCACGGCACGTTGTCGCCCTGATTCTTCTTCCGATCCTTGAGGTGCAGGCTGGTGATGTCGGTCGTGGTGCTCGCGCGAGTAGGCCACCGCGTCGTAGTTGGCGGCGCCGTGAAGTGGCCGATGTCGAGGTTGATCTTGAAGCTTACTTCGACATCGTCGACGCGCCGGCGAAGCTCTCGCGGCGTGGCGAACTCGCTCGGGGTCGTCGGTGTTCGGGAGTGGCCGTGCATCGCGCACGACCATTTTGTGCTTCGCCGCGATCGGCGCGATCGCTTCGCCACCGCGAGCGTGGTGTCGACGAGGTGATGAACCGGCGCCGAGCGCCTTCGTGATCTCGAAGCCGCGATCGATCTCCGTCGTCGGTGAAGCTCGGCGTTCGGGCTGGTGTTGTAGGCCGCAGATCGACATGCCGGCCGACTCGAACTGCTTGCGGATCGCCGCGGAAGTGATCGAGCGGCGTCTCGAGCCGCCAGCTCCGCACGGCCTCGCGGGCTTGCTGCGCGCTCGTCGGCCGGGCGCCCGCGGCCGAGCAGCCGCTCGCCGGCTCGATCTGCGGCGCGAAGAGCTTCGCACTCGGTGAGGCCGCGTATTGTCATCGCCGCGATGATGGCGGCCGTGGCGTCGCCGCCAGGCGTCCGCGCCAGCTCGCGGAAGCGAGTAGGTCTGGACGCCGATACGAACGCCGCCCACGATGGTGTCGGCCAGAGCGCGCACCGGCAGCGCCAGCCCCGACAGTGTCAATCCAGAGACCGTCATCGGCCGAATTCGCGTCGTGTATCGCATCGTCGCTCTCGTCAGCGGGCCTCAGGTCCTTGTAGACTCGTGCGCCTTACCGCCGCTCACTGCATGCAGCGCGAACGAGTAGCAGCGTGTCGCCCGCGGCGACGAGCACGTGCTGGCGCCCGCCCGACCCTGTAGGTCTGCGGCGCGTTCGACACCGCGCCGATGCGCGCGTGCCACAGCATCGAGCCGTTGGCCGGATCCATCGCGAAGAAGTTGCCCGACACGTCGCCGCCGAAGAGCAGCCTGCCCGCCGTCGCCGAGCAGCCCCGGCGCACGGCCGGCGCTGTTGGCGGTCTGGAACCGGTGCCGCCACACGCGTGCGTGCCGGTCTTGTAGTCGATCGCGGCGATGTAGCTGCCGATGGTCGCGACCCCACCTCGTCCTTCCCGCCGAGCCCCATCGCGCCGCGCGCGGATCGAGTTTCGGTGAGGTGGTACATCGCATAGCTCTCGGCGCTCGGCACGTAGAGGAGGCCGGTGTCGGGGCTGAACGCCTGCGGCGGCCAGTTGGTGGCGCCGCTGTTGTTCGACGACACCAGCGCGCCGGCCAACGTGATGGTCCTTGGCGGGAATGCGGCGCGGCTGCCCCTTGTCGTTGAGCCCGTCGGCCCAGTTCGCGGTGTCCGGAGAACTGGCTCGTGACCAGCCGCTCGCCGGTCAGGCGATCGAGCGTGAAGTAGTAGCCGTTGCGGCTCGCCGTCACCACCAGCTTGCGCGGCTTGCCGTTGATCGTGCCGTCGACCAGGACCGGCGTCTGCGCCGAATCCCAGTCGTGCGTGTCGTGCGGCGACGTCTGGTAGCTACCACGCCATCTTGCCGGTGTCGACGTTGCACGGCGACGATGCGCGCAGGTGAACAGGTTGTCGCCTTCGCCGCGTGGCGCGGCCGTGTAGGCCGGCGTCGGGTTGCCGGTGCCGAAGATGTAGAGGCGCGTCTCCGGGATCGTAGGCGCCCGGCAGCCACGGATGCCCGCCGCCGTTGCCGCGCCGCGTCGAGGTTCTTCCAGGTCTCGAGCCCGGGATCGCCCGGGTTCATCGGCACGGTGTAGCAGCTTCCACTGCAGCTCGCCGGTCTCGGGATCGAACGACTGCAGGATAGCCGGGCGAGTCGAGGTCGTTGCCGGTGCCGACGATCACGTGGTTGCCGACGACGACCGGCGCCGACGGTCGAGAAGCTACTGCTGGTTGAAGGCGGCGATCTCCTTGTGCCAGCGCTCCTTGCCCGGTCCGCGCGTCGAGCGAGATCGAGGTAGTCGTCGGGCGTGACGAAGAAGAGGTAGTTCCGCCACATCGCAGCGCCGCGATTGCCGATGTGCGTGCCGCCGCGTGCGTCGCCAGTAGTAGTGCCACAGCTCGCGGCCGTCCTGCGCGTCGAGCGCCCACACGTTGTCGGGCGCGTGACGTGACAGCACGCCGTTGACCGTCGAGCACCGCCGCCCTTGACGACCGTGGCCGCCCGACGAAGTCGTTGTCGCCGACGCCGCCGACGATCGTTGCGCGAGGGCCTGGGGCCGAATGGCGGCGGCGGCAGCGCCGGCGCGCGGAGCCCGGTCCGGCCACCAGCCGCGACGTCCACGCGAGGCCCAGGCGCTTCACGTTCGACTGGTTGATCTCGGTGAGCGCGCTGTAGCGGCGGCCCGAGTAGTCGCCGGAATACGTCGGCCACGAGTCGCCGAGCGGCTTCAGGATCTGCGCCGGGATCGGAGACCGTCGGCCGGCAAAGAGCGCGCCGGTCACGGCGAGGACGAGCCCCGCGGCGAGAATCCGTGGAAGCGCCGATCGTCGTCATTTCAGGGTCGCCAGAGAACGCGGTGATCGCTCGTGGATGTCCGCGTCCGTGCATTTGCGGAGCAGGTCCTTGTGCGGCGCCAGCGGATCGTTGACCTCGACCTTCGTGCGCGGCGTGATGCGGAACGACCGATACGCGCCGTCCGCGGTGGTGAGCGACACCACGAAATCGTCGATGCGGCCGAGCGTGCCGGTCACGGGCGCCTGGCCCGGCTCGGTCACGGTGACGGTGGGAGGCCGTCGCCCTGGCCGGCGGCGGCGCGCCGCGGCCGGCCATGCTGCCAGGCATCAGCCACGACTGCTGCAGTGACGCGCTCGTCGGCGATGCGGCTGGCGATGCCCTGCAGGTCGCCGGACGCGGAGTGGCACGACGGCAGCAGGCTTCGCTGAAGCTACGCCTCGCCCGCCGCGGCGTTTCCACCGACGATCGTCGGCGGCTTCTGACGCGAGACGTCGTAGCCGGCGACGCGGAACGAGTGCAGGAACACGGCGACGTCGGCCGACCTGATCCGGCTTGAAGCCGAACTTCGGCATGCGCGCCGCGCCCCTGCTCGAGCACCGGCCCGATCAGCTCGCCGTTCTGATCGGCCAGCACTAGGCCCGAGCGCAGCAGGCTCGGCCCGCCGTCGCCGCCGCGCGCGTCCTGCCCGTGGCAGAAGGCGCAGTTGATCTTGTAGAGCGCCAAGCCGCGCTCGAGCGCCGCCGGATCGCCGGGAGGCCGCACCGGATAGGCACCGATGCCCGCGCCACCGATGCGCCCGCGCCCGCCCTCTGGACGGCGTCGCCGGCTGTTGTGCCTGCGCGCCCACGACGGCGAGCAGGCCGATCGTTGCCGCGCCAAGAACGAGGCGCTCTCCCACACCGCGCTGCCCGCCTCACCGCCTCACCGTCCGTCGACGCTGAACGCGAAGGTGGCGTTGCCGGCCATGAACCCGATCGATCCGCAGCCGAGTTCACGAACAGCATGCCGCCAGCGACGCGTGGCGCCGGACCGTTATCCCGCCGCCCGCCGCCGGCACGCCTTGTTCACCGTGCTTCATGCGCGCGCGGTCTCGACGTCCCAGAGCACCTTGCCTGCCCGCGTCGTAGGCGCGCAGGTGCCATCAGCACGCCCGAGAGGCGACGCCGCGGCATCGCGCTCGCCGCGAGCCGGCTGGCCGGTGTTGCACCCGGCGCGCGTGCCGCACGTGTCGGCGCTCGGCGGCGCGGTCCAGCGCGGCTTACCATCGGCGAGGTTCACGCTCAGCAAGCCGCCCGCCTCGCCCGGCTTCTTCTCGAACGCATTCGAGCAGCGAGACGAAGCGCCGAACGGCCGTCGGTGGCGAATCACTCGATGCCGCCGAGAACGCCGCCGTCGCCGGCGCGCGCTCCAGACACGCGGCGCCGTTCTCGGCGTTCACCGCCCGTGCGCATGCCGGACTTCTGCCCGGCCACTGACCAGCCGGCGCCCGTCGTCGGGCGTGACAGGCGCGTGGCGCGGCGCCGAAGTCGAAATCGGGACCCGCCTTTTCAGGACAGTTCTCCTTGCCAGCCCGTGTCGGGACCGAGGCACGCGGTCGGTCCAGGCGTCGCCTGCCGAGCGCCTGCTGCACCCACACGATCCGGCCCGTGTCCATCGCCAGCGCCATGATCGCGTCGGTCGTCGACGCGCGCGGCTGGCTGTGAAGTAGCTGTCGCCGGTGGCGATGTAGACGCGGTTGCGCGCCGCATCGAGCGCCGGCGCGCCCCACACACCGGCACCCGACGGTCCGCGGAGCTGCGTGCCGCGAGGTGCTGCATGCGTGGTCGGCTGCGGCGCTTCGGGAATCGTGTCAGGTCTTCCAGATCTCGTGCTTGCCGGTGGCGCGCGTCGAGCGCCAGGACGCTGCCGCGGAACGTGCAGCACTGATACGTCGGGATCGCGCCGACGGCTTCCTCCATCGACGCCACCGGCACGAACACGCCGCCCGTTGGCGGCGACCACACCGCCGGTGATGATGGCGTCGAGGTGGTCCTCGGCCTTCGTCTTCCACTTCAGCGCGCCGGTCTCGGCGTCCACCGCATACACCTGCGCGTGCGCGTCGCCGAAGTACGGTGCCGCCGGCGCCGTCCCTGCCGCTGACCGACGAGCGGCGTGGAGCGCACGGCCGCCGACGCCTCGAACGCCCACACCAGACATGCCCGTCTTCGCGTCGAGCGGTATGACGATCCCGTTGCGGCTGCCGACGAACGCGCGCGAGGCCGACCACCGACACTTGCGAGCCCGGAGGCCGACACGCCCGGCACAGTCCGAAGGCCCACTTCAGCTTCAGCTTCGGCACGTCGGCCGCGTCAGGCCAGCGGCGGCCGCCGGCTGGAAGCGGCGTGTTGCGCGCGTCCGCGCCCCAGCCGTTCCAGCTGGCGCCGGCCAGCGGCGCCGGCCGCACGCGGCCGGCGGCGCAATACGCGCTCTTCGGAATGACGTCGAGCGGCGCAGCATACGATCCCGCCGGACGGCCGGTGACGATGTCGGCCACGGCGCGGCGCTCGGCCGAGCGGGCGACGACTGGCGCCCTCGCCGCCTGCGCGCTGAACGAGCTGAGCGCGGCCTCCGGCCGTGCTCGGGCGTCAGCCCGCGCAGCGCCGCCCGCGTCGGCATGCGCGGCGGGTTGCCGTCGCGGGACACGCCGCGCAGGTCTGTCCGTAGACGGCCTCTCCTGCCGGCGCCCGGACGAAACCTGCGCCTGACGCCTGCGCCGAGCGCCGCGGCGGCGCCAGTCGACACGACGGCAGCCGCGGCACGAACTCGCATGATGCAGCCCTCCTCACGCTTCGACCATCACCGGCTCCGCCGGTTCGCGCTCGAGGTGCAACGCCGGGGCCGAACCCGGCGAAGAACTCCGCGTGCGGAAATCCGATCCGAGGCGTTTCAACTCGCTCGATGAGCTACTTCGTCGATGCGCCGCGCCTGCGCGGATGCGTGATTAGCTCCGACGAGCCGCCCTCGCTCGCCCTTGCGCATCATCGCGGCCGGCCGCGAGAGCGACAGGAACTTGCCGGTGCTGAACTTGTCGTCGATGCGTCTTCATGTAAGTCGAACGACGACTGCTCGGTGACCCGGCGAGTGACCTCCGGGCGAGACGTCCACGCCCAGGAACGCCGCGACGCGGCGCACCGGTGCCGTCGAGGTCGCGCCGCATCTCCTTGAACGAGCAGATGAGCACGTTCGGCTTGTCGCGCTGGGCGCCGCAGCGCCCGGCAGGCGGTGACGGCCCACGAACCGCCCATGACGAACTGGTCCGGACAGGAACGTCTCCAGCCAGCGCGCCACGCGACAGGTTGGCGAAGCTCGGAACGGGCCGTCCTTCACGAAGAAGTGAGTAGCCCGAGACGAAGACGTCCTTCCGGGTCGCGGATCACGATGATTTGTATTTCGCCTCCGGCGAATAGCGGCACGTCCTCCCACGAGAAGTGCGGTCTTGATCGACGCGCTTGCCCCTCGGGCGACGCCTGCCAGACGCGCGGGTCCTCGGACCGGGATCGCGTAGTTCGCCATCGGCCCCATCAGCTTCGTGTCGGGCCACGCCACCACGCAGTGGATGTGCTCGTATTCGCCGCTTGCCGTGAACAGGAGCTGGTGCGCGAGCTGCATCATCCAGTTCGTCCCGCTCTTCACGTAGGTGACGACGAACACGTCGTGTTCGGTCGGCTGGTATGCCGCCTTGAACGGGTTGTTCTTCCGCAGTCCTCGCGCTGCCCGTCCCGCATCTTGCCGATGAGGCGCCAGATCGAGCTTGAACCGCTGCAGGAGCCACATCACCGGCCCCATCGCCAGCATCATTCCGGCAAACACGACTCGCATCGCCAACGGCGGCGGCGTGCGCTTGTAGGGAACCATCGCAGCCTGAGTCACATGGGCCTCCCAGCCCGGCGAGCGAAATCATACAGAGCCTTTGGCCTTCTGGCGCTTGAGCCTTTGGCGCGGGCTTCCCGGCAACACGAGTAGCACCTGCCAGAGGCTAGGCTACAGGCCATCTTCCGTACCACCCAGGTGGTCATGCACCGCTGGTTCTGCACCACCGTCGTCTTCAGCGGATCCAGCAACCGGCCGCCCATTTCCTCCGTGAGCGTGGTCAGCAGCTCTGCGTCCACCAGATAACGGTCGAGCCGTCCGGCAGGCGGTGACGGCGGCCTGCGATAGAGCGCACCTCCGCCTCCATGCCGATGGACGAGGCGAAGCTGGCAGAAGAACAGCCCCCCGGGCCTGAGCACGCGCCACGTCCCGCGCAGCATCGCGCTGAACTCCGCGTCGTCGCGGGCGAAGCTGCAGCACGGCGCTGTTGATCACGACGTCGGCGAACGCCTCCGGAAACGTGTCGGCCTCCGACGGGCGCCACACGAAAATTGCTGGACGGCACGCCGCGGCGCCTAGCGCGCGAGGCGAGCGACTGCACGGACTGGATGGCGGCCGGGTCCGCATCGACGCCAAACACCTCGAACCCGGCGCGGAGCAGATGGACCAGGTTGCGGCCTGCTCCACAGCCCATGTCGAGCACCCGCATGCCCTCGCCGATGCGGCCGCGCAGCAGCTGGTCGAAGAGATAGATGTCGATGTCGCCGAACTGTTCGCGCAGATCAAGCATGTGCTTGCCAGCAGGTTGACAAGCGTACTCTTCGGGCGTCAGCGAGCGTCACGCCCGAAGCCCGAGGCCCCTTCCTCATCGCCACCGGAAGACCTTCAAGCGCGATGACGAACGGAACGATGCCCCAGGCGGCGAGAATCGCCCAGCTCGGTCGCTGACCTGAGGCGAGGCCAGCGGCGCCCTCGAGGATGACGGCGCGCAGCGCGTCCACGAGCGCGGTCAGCGGCAGCGCCTGGACGAACGGCTGCAGCACGTCGGGAAACCGCGACGCCGAGAAGAACACGCCGCTGGCAATCCACATCGGCAGCAGGATCAGGCTCGACCAGCCCGGAGATCGGCCTCGAAGCGTCTTGGTGCGGCTCGCCGCGACAAGCAGGCCGATGGCCGCCGCACGAGAGCGCACCGCACGAGCGACGACCACGGTGAGCGCCACCAGCGATCCGCGCAGCGGCATGCCGATGCACGTAGCGCCCGAAGAGCAGCGGAACCGCCACCTCGGGCAGCAGAAACAGCAGCCGCGCCAGCACCTGCGCGCAGCAGGTAGTGGCTGCTGCGCATCGGGCTCGCCACCATGCGCTTGAGCAGCTTGCGCATGCGGGCCTGCACGATCGAGAACGGCGATGCCCCACACGCTGGTCGCGATGATCCCCATGCCGACGAGGCCGGGGATCAGCCAGTCCACGTAGCGCGACGCCGGGCACCGACACGTGCTCCTCGGCGGCGGTCCACGGATTCGGCGCGCCGCCGGCGCGCTTCAGCGCGTCGTCCAGCACCAGCCGCGCGGCGCGGCTTTCGGCCGCGAGCCGGATCGTAGCGGTAGGTGGGCGGCGTGCCGGGCACGACCACGAGGTCCACCTCGCCGTCGCGGAGCGCGGCGCTTCATCGGCGCGCAGCGACGATGCGCGGCGCGAGCGCTCTTCGACGCGGCGAGCGAGGCCCGCAGGGCCTCGGCGCCGTCGCCCTGCGCGCACGCCCACGGGCACCGGCGCGCTGCCGGACGAGCGGGAAACGCGCACCGCCATCGCCACCGACATCAGAATCGGAAAGATGAACGCCCAGAAGAGCGCCTCGGGCTCGCGGAAGATTTCGCGCAGCCGGGCCAGCGTCAGCTTCGACGAGCGGATGCGGACGCGCCGCCGCGGCTCATCTCACTCCTCCCGCAGGAGCCGCCCGGTGAGCGACATGAAGACGTCCTCGAGCGTGCCGTGGTGCGTGATCACCTTCGGTGCGCCAAGCGAGGCGATGAGGCGCCTTCGGCGTGTCGAGCGCGATCACCTTGCCCTGGTCCACGATGGCCGACGCGGTCGCACAGCACCTCGGCTTCGTCCATGTAGTGCGTGGTCAGCAGGATGGTGCCGCCGCCGCGCGGAAGCGCTCGAGGATGCCCCACAGCTGCCGCCGCGACTGCGGATCGAGGCCGGTGGTCGGCTCGTCGAGAAACAGCAGATCCGGAGCGCCGGCCAGCGCGCACGCCACCGACAGGCGCTGCTTCTGTCCGCCCGACAGCTTGCTCACCCAGCTGCCGCGCTTGCTTTCGAGCTCGACGAGCTGCAGCAGCTCGCCGACGCTCGCGGCCGCGGGTGATAGAAGGATCGGAACAGCCGCAGCGTCTCCTCGACGGTGAGCTTGTCGGCGAGCTGCGTTTCCTGCAGCTGGATGCCGAGCCGCTGCCGCAGCTCGTGCTCGTCGCGGGCCCAGCGCAGGCCGAGCACCTCCACCGTCCCGGCGTCGGCGCGAGCAGCCCTTCGAGGATCTCGATGGTCGGTGGTCTTGCCGGCGCCGTTCGGGCCGAGCAGGCCGAAACACTCGCCGCGCCGGCACCGACGAGCGAGCAGGCTGCGTCCACGGCCACCAGCATCGCCGTAGCGCTTCACCAGCCGGTCGTACTGAAAGCGCGGTCTCGACACGGTTCGCCTATTCTCCTCGACCTGCGTGGCGCACGCGGGCACGCGCGGTGCACTACAATCACCGTCCACTGCCGGGACACTCCATGCCCGCGCACTCGACCTGCCCTTCCGGCCGCCGTGCTCGCGGCGGTGCTGCGCCGCGGCCGCGCCGCTGTCGGCGCAGTGGCCCCATGCACCGGTCCGCGGCGGCGCCCCGCGCGGCCGACGGCCGGTAAACCCGCTGGGCGCCGGCGCCGCGCACGCCGCGCCGGCACGCCGGACCTCTCCGGCGTGTGGGAGAACGTCGGCTGGCGCGAGCTGCAGCAGCGGAGCGGCGACGTCAGCGGCACCGGCGGCTCGCCCGGCACGCGCGGCCGCTGCTCACCGGCGGCGCCGGGACTCTTCTTCGACATCGGCGCCGGCGTGGCCGGGCGGCCTGCCGCTGCAGCCGTGGGCCGCCGAGCTGCAAGACAGCAGCGCATGGCCGGCAACAGCAAGGACAATCCCGACGCCGCACTGCCTGCCGCTCGGCAACCTGCAGCTGCACACGCACCCGCAGCCGCGCAAGATCATCCAGACCGCCGACGTCGTCGTGATCCTCTACGAGGGCAACGCCGGCGTGCGGCAGATCTTCACCGACGGCCGGCCGCTGCCGGCCAACGACCCGCAGCCGTGGTGGTTCGGCTACTCGACCGGCCGCTGGGTGGGCGACACGCTGGTGGTCGAGACCACCGGATTCCGCGACGGCGGCTGGCTCGACGTCAACGGCAGCCCGCTCACCGATCGCGGCCGGACGACCGAGCGGTATCCGGCGCATCGAGCTACGGCGTCGATGGAGGTCGAGGTCACGGTCGACGATCCGAAGGCCTACACGCGGCCGTGGACGGTGACGATCGCGCAGCGCCTGCTGCCCGACGACGAGCTCATCGAGTTCGTCTGCCTCGAGAACGAGCGGTCCACAGCATCCAGTGAGTCGCACCGGCCAACGCGCGAGCCTCGCAGCGTTGACACCGCTGTGATCGCCGTGTTCCCATGACGGCCTAGATGCCCACCACCTCCCCAGCGGTCGAGCTGATCCTCGCCCGCCTGCGCGAGAGCGGCGACTTCCCGCCATGGCCAAGACGGTGGGCTCGGTCGAGCGCGCTCACCTCCTCGGAAGACACGTCGACCAGCGCACTCGCCGACACCGTGCTGCAGGACTACGGGCTCGCCGCAGAAGCTGCTCGCGGCTCGTCAACACGCTCGCCTACGCGCAGCACGGGCAGGTGACGACCGTGTCGCGCGCGGTGCTGCTCATGGGATTCGACCGCGTCCGGACGCGTGGCCACCGGGCTGATGCTCTTCGAGCGCCTGCAGGCCCAGGCCAAGACGCCGGCCCTCGTCGACGCGCTGAACATGTCGTTCTACAGCGCGATCCTCGGCCGCTCCATCGCCGGTCGAGGTCGGCATCGCCGACGCGCGAAGAAGCCTTCATCAGCGCGCTCTTCCACAACCTGGGCCGCACGCTGGTCGCGCCTGTACCTGCCGTCCGAGGCGCAGGCTGATCAGGACCGCAGCAGCGACCAGAACCCCGACGCCGCGGTGCGCGCGCGTGCTCGGCACGTCGCATGCGTCGCGATCGGCGCGGCGGTGGCGCGGGCGCTCAACCTGCCGCGAGCGGCTGCTCCAGAGCATGAACCGCGTCCCGGGATCGCAGACGCACGCCGTCGATGACCGATGAGGAGAAGCTGGGCGCGCTGGCCACGCTGTCGAATCGGCGTCGCCGACGCCTCGCCACGAAGGCCAGCCCTGCAGCGCGAAGAAGCAGGCGATCGACCGGCTGGTGAGTCGCACGGCGCCCAGTTCGCCGCGCTCGACGGCAAGACGATGGACACGCTGATCGCCGGGGCCGAAGCCGGAGCTGCACGAGCACTCGAGAGACCTTCAAGCTTCGCTCTGGAGGGCAGCACCTTCGCGAGCGGGCTCGCGAGTTCGAGTCCGACGCGATCGTCTCTGGCGAGCGTCGCCCAGATCTGCCAGCGTGTCGGCCGCGGGCGGCCTGGTCCGACATCGAGCCAGCCTGATCTGCCGGCGCGACGATCTTGCCGGAGACCGTGCTGACGCAGGGGCTGCACGAGGTCACCAGCCTGCTCGATCGACCGAGTTCACGCTCGACGACGTGCTCGCGTCATCCTCGAGACGATCTACCGCGCGCTCGGCGTCGGCGCACGCGGGCGTTCTTCCTGCTGAAGGACGCGACGCTCGCCGAAGGCGCGCTTCCGCTTCGGCATGGGCCAGTCGGCCGCCGACATGCGGACCTGGATGGAGGTGCCGCTCAAGGGCACGCAGGACCTGTTCGTGATGGCCATGAACCAGTCGCGCGACCTCGGTGATCAAGGACCTGGCGGTCGCCGGATCTGGCGGCCGCTCATTCCGGAGTGCAGCATCGGCCGACGGCGCAGCGAGCGCCGCTACGCCATCGTGCTGCTGCCGCTCGTCGTCAACCAGAAGAGCGTCGGGCTGTTCTACATCGACGGCGACGACAGCCGGCGCCCGGCCTGCTGACGCCGACCGGTCCTCAACAATCTCGAATGCTGCGCAGCCAGGCCGTGCTCGCCATCCACCAGAGCACGCCTGCTGCCGCGGCGCGCAAGCGCTGACAGCGCAATCGACTGTACCTACCCGGATGCCCACTCCGCCCTGCATCATCACCGCCGCCATCACCGGTTCGGTGCCACGCAAGGAGAACAACCCGGCCGTGCCGATCACGGTGAGCGAGCAGATCGAGTCCACCCACGCGTGCTACGAAGCCGGCGCGGCGCTGGTGCACGTGCACGTGCGCAACGACGATCAGTCCACGACGTCCAGCCCGGACAAGTTCGCCGACTTCCTCGAGCGGGTGCGCGTGCACTGCCCGGACATGATCGTGCAGTTCTCCACCGGCGGCCGCTCGGGCGTCGGCTCGGAGCGCGGCGGCATGCTGCACCTGAAGCCCGACATGGCGTCGCTCTCCACCGGGTCGTGCAACTTTCCGACCCGCGTCTACGAGAACCCGCCGAGCTCGATCGTCGAGCTCGCCGACAAGATGAATCGAGCATGGCGTGCAAGCCCGAGATCGAGGTCTTCGACCTCGCCGATGCTCTACAACGCCGTCAACTACGTCGCGCGACGGGCCTGCTCAAGCCGCCGCTGCACGTCAGTTCGTGCTCGGCGTCAAGCACGCGCTGCCCGCCGAGCGCGACATCCTCGAGTTCGAGGTCGGCCAAGCTGCGCGAGCTGATGCCCGACGCGACGTGGGTGGCCGCGCGGCATCGGCCGCCATCAGATCGACGTCAACCGCTGGTGCCTCGAGATGGGCGGGCACTGCCGCACCGGCCTCGAGGACAACGTGCGCTGGGACCAGCGACCGCCTGGCGGCGTCGAACGCCGAGCTCGTGGCCCGCGTCGCGAGTCTCTGCGCGGCGCTACGGGCGGCGCGGTGGCCACGCCGGCCCAGGCGCGCGCGGACTATGTCATGCCGGCTTCAGGGCGGTCTGAAGCACCGCCCCTCGCTACCTCCGGCGATACGAGCGTCTGGCGGCCCGTGGTGGCCATCGGCACGAGCCGCGCGTCCGAGATCCGCGCGCGCCGAGCCAGCAGGTCGCCGGCGTCACCGCTCGCGCGAGAAACGCGTCCGACATCCGGCAGCGATCGTGCAGCGCCCGCCCGACGCTGCGCACGACGAATCGATCCGCGTGCGGCCACGCCTGCGCGTAGACGCGCCGCCTGGCGATCGTCGGGAGCATGCGCCAGGACAGGCTCCTGCGCCGATCGGTCCGACGTCGAGCAAGCTGAGTACGAGTGCCAGCGCGAGCTTGCCTTCGGCCACGCCGACGCGGCCACGCAGCGGCCACGACGCCGCCACGAGCGCTGTCCGGCGCGGAAACGGCCGCCGTCGCGCGCCACGCCTCCACGCACCAGCCAGGCGCACGCCGAGCGCGAAGCAGCGGGTAGAACGAATTCGAGTACCACCCGAGTTTGGTCACCACGACGGTGGGGAGCAGGAACGTGGCCGCGAACCACGACGCCACGAGCACGACCGTGGGCGCGGTCGGCGCGCGGCGGCATCGCGAGCGCGCGCCAGTCTCGCCCACCGGCCGGGCAGGCACGCAGCGGCCACGAGCCGCGGCGAGCAGCCAGTCGTAGTGATGCTTCTGCAGGAAGTGCAGTAGGTAGTGGCGGCGCCCTCGTGCCCGTCGAGCACGCATCGATGCCCGCGCGACGAAGTCCTGGAAGAAGAGCGCGCTCGAAGAAGCGCCAGCCGTCGAAGCGCCAGCGCGCCACCGCCCACGGCGCCACGACGCAGCACGAACAGGCCGGCCGCGGCCTCGCAGCGGCAACAGCCGCGACGCGCGCGCGCGGCCGCCGCGTCCTGAGCTCGACGCCGCCGATGATGACGAGCGGCATCAGGATGCCCATGCCCTTCACCATGAAGACGAGACCGACGATCGCGCCGAGCCAGGCCCGGCGCCACGGATGGTCGCGCGCCGCCCACAACGTGACGACCGTCGAGCAGCACCAGCAGCGTGAAGAGCGCGTCAGGAGTTGCCCGAGCGGCCCGAGTGCACGTAGAGGAAGCCGTAGCAGGTGGCCGAGGACCAGGCCGGCCACGACGACCGATCGGCGCGGCCGAAGGCGCGCGATCCCCACCACAGCAGCAGCGGCCACCGTCAGCCAGGCCGCCAATGCATCGCCGGCAGGCGCAGCGTGACGAGCCCGGGCCGAACGCCTTGAACGCCAGCGCAACCAGCCAGACGTGCAGCGGCGGCTTCGAGTTGTAGTAGTCGAGCGCGCCGAGGAAGGTCTGTGCCGATCCAGTCGCCCGATCCAGCATCTCGCTCGCGCTGATGGCGAAGAGCGACTCGTCCCACACCTGGACCATCTCGTTTCCGACACGAAACGCCAGGTTGAATGCGGCGAAGGTCAATACCGCACCGGCCGGCCACCGCCCCGCGAGGGCCGAGCCGTTCGACGAGGAGCCGAACGGACGACAAAGGCGGCACACCGCTCAACACGGAAGACGCTGAGCTGGGTTAACGTATTTCTTAACAATCTCGTTAGCATTCTTTAACACTCGTCCGCGCCAGGTTGCGCCGCGCGGCAATCCGGGCCGCTCCCCCGCCGTATCCCAAGTAAGTGCTCGATCTAGACGAGATACGACACGCTGGCCGCCAGCTCACGCCGCGGCTTGCGGGTCGCGCGTGCGTGGCACCATCGCGGCTTCCCGCGTGCCCGCGCAGGACCGACCGACGATCTCGCCTTCGCTGCAGAGGATTGCCGCGCGCGACGACGCGGCCGTGGCGGAGTTCTACGACCGCCACTGCCGGCTCGCGCTCGCGCATCATCCGGCGGGTCCTGCAAAGCCCGTCCGGACGCGGAAGAAGCTGCTGCAGGGAGACCTTCGTCCGGGTCTGGTCGCGGGCCGAAACCTCACGATCGCGCGCCTCGGGTCGCCGCGGCCGTGGGTCGTGCGGATTGCGCGCAACCGCGCCATCGATCGGCTCCGCGCCCGGCAGGCGCGCGCCGACGTCAACGCGCCGGTGCCGCGCCGGCAGCCGAGCGCGCCGCGCCCGAACCGCCGACGCGCGAGACGCCCGGAGACGGTGCTGCAGCACGACGCACGCGGCCATGGCGGTGCGCGGCGCCGTGGCGGAACTGCCGGCCGCGCAGCGCACGCTCATCGAAGCGGCGCTTCTTCGAGGGCTACACCCACCAGGAGCTCGCCGCCCGGTTCGGCGTGCCGCTCGGGACGGTCAAGACACGGATCCGCAACGGCCTCGTGAGCCTGCGCGGTGCGCCTGAGCAGACGGCATGATCCCCGACGACCTCGAAGCGCTGGCGCTCGCCGACGCGATTGGCGCGCTCGATCGCGAGCGATCGTCTCGCGCTCGAAGCGCGCGTGGCCACGCTCACGCCCGACCAGCGCGCGCACGTCGCCTCGCTCTACGACGTGGCGCTGGCGCTCGGCGTCGACGGTCGATCAGGCCGAGCCGCCGCCGCACGTGCGCGAGGCGGTGATGGCCGCCACCCGGGCGCCCGGCCGCTTACACGCTGCTCAGCCGGCGACCAGGCGTGGGCCGACACGCCGCTGCCCGGCATCCAGACCGAAAGTGCTGTCGGTGGACAAGGCGCGCGGCGTCGTCGACGATGCTGATCCGCGCCAGCGCGCCGGCGCGTGTATCCGTCGCATCGCCACTCCGGCCCCGAGGAGTGCTACGTGATTCGCGGCTCCGGCCGTCATCGACGGCCGCGTGCTGCGGGCCGGCGATTTCCATCACGCCGACGCCGATTCGACCACGGCGAGATCACCACCGACTGAAGGCGCCGAGGTGCTGATTGTCGGCGCCATCGACGATTACCTGCCAGGCCACGCGTGAAGGAGTATCCGATGCCGAAATATCTCGTATCCGTGTCGTATTCAGCCGAGGGCGCTAAGGGCGTTCGCCAGACGGCGGGACCAAGCGCCGTGAGGTCGCCAGCCACGCCGTTGAAAGCGTCGGCGGCAAGATCGAGGCGTTCTACTTCTGCTTCGGCGACCAGGACGCGATCATCATCGCGGACCTGCCCCGACGCGCGTCCGCCGCCGCCGCGAGCCCGGCGGTGTCGTCAACCGGCGCTGCGCGCCTGACGACGACGCCGCTCATCACCGTGGAGGAAATGGACCACGCGGCCGGAAAGAAGACGGCGGCCAGGCCCCCGGCGCGTAAACAGTTCGCATCTGTAGAGGGCGGTCTTCGTGACCGCCCTGCCACTCCCGCGCTCGCAGTGGACGATAGGATTCCGCTGGTCCTCCGGTTCGACCGCGGAAGAAAGCCGCGCGCGGCCTCCGGGGAAGGCCGCGCCTCGTCAGTTTTTCATCTATCGCTGGCGCTCGCGGCGCTCACAGTCGGCCCAGCAGAACTCCTACCGCCCTGCGAGTCAACGACCCACCCGGCCTACCTGGCCACCCGGCCCACCGGGCCTAGAAACTCAGCTGCGCTCTCATGTCCACCTTGCGCGTGCCGGTCACGGCCGTGGGCTGGCCGAAGAAGGGCGACGTGAGCACGCCGCTGTAGCCGACGTAGTTCGCGCGGTTGGTCAGCGTTCTGGACCTGCACGACGAACTGCAGCCGGAACCGCGCGCGCGTTCTGGTCGACGGTCTGACCGTGCGGGCCGCCGCCGCCGGCATACGACGGCGATGCCCGGGCGGCAGCCGCGTCTGCTGGCGGCCGAACAGGAAGGTGTAGGCGGCCGCCGTATTGATCGTCCACTGCTGTCGGCGCCCGCTGGGTGTTGCGGGCCACGCCGTCCGGGCGATCGTTGTAGACCAGGTCGCCGTTCTCGTCGAAGCCGGTGCGGATCGTGTACGGTCGCCGCTCGGCGTTGATGTTGAAGTTCACTGCGCCAGCGAAGTTCCTGCACGATCTGGTTGTTGAACGTGACGTTGAACCGGTGCGGCACGTCTGGACGGCGCGCGCCCCCACTCGGCGTCCAGGCTGCCGGTGGCCGGCGATGGCGAACGCGCCGTCGGAGTTGTTCTTCAGGTTCAGCCCAGGTGTAGTTGGCGAACACGCGTCACGCGCTTCCAGTTGATGAGCGGGGCGTTGAACGCCGGGAACAGCGCGCCCGGGTTCACGGTCAGCGCAAACTGCACCTCGTGCTGCCGCGACCGGCGCGTCCGACACCACCTCGACGATGTTGCCGAACAGCGGGTCGGGACGCACGCCGTCCACCGGCGCATTCGAGGTTGAGCCCGCGAGACAACCGACGACGCCGCGCTGGTAGGCGTAGGTGGCGCTCGTCTGGACCAGCCGGTGCAGGCGCTGATCGACGCCGACGCTCACGCGGCTGGTGCGCGGCAGGCGCAGATCGCCGTCGAGCAGGTAGCGGTTCGCCGGCGGCGCGGTCGCCGACGTCGCCGACGTCGGGATAACGACGGGTCGAGCGATGATCCACCTCGCGCTGGTTGATGCCGTCCACGCGCAGCGTCTGCTCGTAGGTGCTCGCGCGGCAGCCAGTCGTGGAAGATGCCCCAGCTCGTGCGCAGCGTCGTCGCGCCGCTCTTGAACGGCGCCCACGTGACGCCGACGCGCGGCATCACGCCGTCGTAGTCGCTCGACGTGCGTCTGCGCCTCGTAGCGCACGCCCGCGCTCAACGTCAGGTTGCGCCGCATCCGCATGTCGTCCTGCACGTACCACGCCCCCTGCAGGTTGTTGTAGCGGATGTCCGGATCGCCGACGCGCTGCGTGTAGCTGCGCGGGCGCCCTGCTCGAACGCCTCGCAGGCTCTCGAACGTGTAGGTCCCGAGGTAGTTCGGTCGTGTCGTCGGCGCGCACGCGCAGGCATGTCGAACTGCAGGCCGGTGCGGAACGAGTGGATGCCGCGCACGTAGTCGAGATCGCTGCCGACGTTCAGGCCGCGCGGTGTGCTGGCCGCCGGCACGCTGCGCGCCGCCGCGCGTGAACGCGTCGAGCACGCGGATGGTCGGCGCCTCGAACGACGAATCGCGATTCGGAGTCGGTCCAGCTACACCTGCATGCCGCGTCCGCAGGAACATGCGGCGGCCCGAGCGGCCCGATGTGCTGCGCGCGGACGTTGTGGTTCGTAGTTCTCGGTCGAGTAGGCGCGCTCCTCGCGATCGTACTCGCCGATGCCGAGGTTGTCCGCCGTGTTCCGGCTTGCCGATGTAGCCGAAGCCGCAGCGTCTGATCGAGCGTCAGCGCGTAGTCGACGTTGGCGTTGACGCTGCACGTTGTCGCGCGGCGTGCGCAGGCGCAGCGCCTCCGGATCGCGTGCCTGCCGCGACCGGTGAGCGCGTTGATGTTCGGCGTCTCGTACGAGTCGACGCCCGTCGACGTTGAGGTTGAACGACGCCTTGTTCTGCACCAGCGTGCCGTTCAGCCGCCGATCATGTAGTTCCGCATCTGCTCGGGCCCGCGCGTCGGCGTGAACGGGCTGCGCCCGCTCAGCCGTCCGCCGCGGAACCGGAAGGCCGGTGTTGTAGCGGATCGGGCCGAGGCCCGGCTGCGTGATGATCTCGATCGACGATGCCGCCGGCCGAGTGGTTCTCGGCCGCGAACTGATCGCGCGAGATGCGGATCGAGCGGATCATGCGCCTTCGGCGGCAGCGCGGCGCCCTCGAAGCTGTCCACCTTGATGACGGCGCCGGGCCCGGCCATGTCCTGCAGCTGCTGCGCGCAGCGATGTCGGGATCGTCCGACAGCGCCTCGAGCTGCTCGCGCGTGAGCACGGTGCCGAACGTGGACTGGCGATCGGCGGCCGTCTCCTGCTTGTCTGCGCTCGACGGTGACCGTGTCCTGCACGCCGGCGATCGGCAGCATCATCACCTGCTTGTTGTCGCTCGGCGCGCACGCGCACCTCGGGCAGCAGCGCGCGTCTCGAAGCCGGGAAACTCGGCGCGCACCGAGTAGCGGCCCGGCGGCAGGCCGGCCACGCTCGCCACGCCCTGCGCGTTGGTCTGCACCGGCGCGGGCGTCTGCGCCTTCGTGGCCGCTTCGGCCCCGTCGACGGTGACGGTCGCGTTGGCGATCACGGCGCCGCTCTGGATCGACCACCGTCATCTGCAGCGCGCCGGGCCGCGCGGTTTGCGCCGCGCGCCGGCGGCGCGGCGGACACGTCATCGCCCGTCGAGCAGGCACACGAAGAGCGCGACGTGCCCGTAGCGGGCAAATCTCGAAACCATGGGTTTGTCCTCGTTGGGCCAGCTGCCGGCGGTTCGAACCGCCTGGGATCAACGCGCGCGTTGATCCGGAACCGATCGAACGTCGTTTCCTCCGTGGTCTCGCCAGCCACCGCGCGCCGGACGCGGGTGGGCAGCTGCAGCCCGTCGAACGACTCGGTGCTCCGCGAAGTAGAGCCGGTTCTCCACCGCGCGGCAGGCGGTGGACCACGCCGCACGAGCGGTCCGGCCGCCGGCCGGCGGCGCGCACGCCGGTGGCGGCGGCCGGCGGTGCGGCTCGCCGCGCCGGCGACACGCGCCGGGCCTGGACCGCGGCGCGTGCCGGCGGCCGTGATGCCTGCCAACTGAGCATGATCGGCAGATGCGTCTTGCCGTCCACGAACAGCCGCGCGGCGAAATCGCCGTCCCTTCACGTCGATCGACGTCGGCGCTTTCCTTGCGGCGCCTCGGCCTGACCGGCGTAGCGCGAACGTGAGCGGATGGCTGGATATGACGACGCGCGAACAGCCCAGCATCAGCCGCGCGAACTCCTGCTTGGCCGCCGCCAGCTGCCTGGCGCGCGGCCGCCTCGAGCTGCTGCGGCGTCGGCGGCGGCGGACCGCCAGGCCGCGCCGGCGGCGGCTGCGGCGCCGGGCTCTGCACATAGCGGTCGCCGTTGAAGCCGGTGACCGTCGGGCCGGCGTCCTGCGCCGGAAACTCGTCGCGCCGGGCGAACTTGTCGGGCAGCTCGGCCTGGATCTCGAATTCGATCGGCACCAGGTTGTCGCCGCGCACCTGCCGCGTGCGGCCGGTGACGATGAACGTCTTCATCGCTGACAGCCACGCTTGCCGATCGCCGCCTGCGCCTCGCTCATGATGCGCACGCGCCGCGGCGTCACCTGACTGCGCCGGCAGGAGCCGCGCTCTGTCCGCTTGTGGGACGCCCGGCGACGAGCATCGCGGCACGCGCACGCAGGCCACCAGCCACCGACTGAACGATCGCGCAGCGCGTCGCGGCGCCTCCTCCAACCAAGAGCCTCCTCTCAGCGAGTGGTCGGTTCTGAATACGGCCGGGCGACATGCACTCGTTACATGCGATCACCCGCTATTTTTTTGACACCTGGTGCGCCGCTGACTGCCGTGAACAACCGACTTAGACGCCGACGCGGCAAATGGTTCACAGCGCCTTGCCGGGATTTGACGACGACAACGCGTAAGAAGTTGGCTGCCGGATCGGGGTCCCTGAACGGGGTGACTGCGCGCGCGGCGTACACTTCGCGGTGATGCGCATCCGACTGTCCGACGACCGGCGCGCGCGCTGCTGCTCGCCATCAAGCGGCACTTCGACACCGAGTTCGACGATCCGATCAGCGACTTCCGCGCCACCGGGCTGCTCGACTTCTTCGTGCGCGAGCTCGGGCCCGCCGGTCTACAACCAGGGCGTGCGCGACGCCTGCGGCTACGTGCAGGACAAAGCTGGCCGACATCGACGGCGAGATCCACGAGCCCGAACCCGAGCCAGCGCTTCAGAACTGCCGACGCGATTCGTCCCCGCATCAGGGAGGACGCCATGAAGGCGCATCGTTACCCTGCGGTCGCTCGCCGGTCGCGCTCGCCGGCAGCGGCGAGTCCGGCATTGGCGCACCACTCGTTCGCGGCCGAGTACGACGATCAGAAGCCGCTGAAGATCACCGGCACGCTCACCAAGGTGGACTGGATGAACCCGCACATCTGGGCACTACGTGGACGTGAAGAACCCCGACGGCACGGTGACGCACGTGGGCGATCTCGGGCGGCGCGCCCGGGCCAGCTGATGCGGCGCGGGATCACCAGGGACCTGCTGGTGGTCGGCTCCACGGTCAACGTCGAGGGCTTCCGCGCCAAGGACGGCTCCAACAACGGGTTCGGCCAGCGCGTCACCTATCAGGACGGCCGCAACGTGTTCACGGCCACCGACCCCGCGGGCCGCGCGCCGCAGCGCTGAGGAGGACGATATGAAGGGCATCTCTTTCGCGGTGGCTGCTGCTGGCGCTCGTCGTCGCCTGCCCGTGCGGCCTCTCGCTCATGACCGGCGCTCGACGCGCCAGCAGGCCGCGAGCCCGGCGGGCATCCCGCGCACGGCCGACGGCAAGCCGGACTTCACCGGCACCTATCAGTGGCCGACCTATCTGCCGGGTGACGAGCGCGGCCGCTCGTCGGCCACGGTCTTCGATCGCAAGCGCTTCGCGCCGCTCAAGCCGGGCGGCGAGGCGTTCCTCGAGCCGCGCACCGGCGACCCGCGCCACGACGAGCCGCGCGACTTCTGCATGCCGGCCGGCTTCCCGGGCGGCATGCTGTCCGGCAACGCCATGCAGTTCTTCCAGACGAAGAACCACCTCGTGATGGTGCACGAGTTCCAGCGCATGAGCCGCGTGATCCCGCTCGACGGCCGGCCGCACCGCAAGGGCTCGAGCCGATGTTCTACGGCGATCCGGTGGGCCGCTGGGAGGGCGACACGCTGGTCATCGAGACGATCAACTTCAAGCGCTGGGCGCTCGACGACTACTACTACACGAACCCCAAGGAATACCGGATGCACAGCGACGCGCTGCGCACCGATCGAGCGGCTGCGCTGGAAGAGCCCGACCGCGATCTCCTACGCGCTCGACGATCGACGACCCCAAGATCTTCACCGCAGCCGTGGACGCAGGAGTTCGAGATCCTGGCCAAGCCGGAATGGGACAAGGACGGGGCTCTTCGAAGTACGTGTGCGAGGAGAACAACCGCTGCCCCGGCGGCAAGTGCGGCGGCGAAGAAATAGAACCGTGAGGCTGGTCTTCAGCCGGCCGGCTGGGACCGGCGGCGTCCCGCAGCAGCCGTGCACTTCGTCGTCGCTGGTCTCGCTGAAAGTCAGATACCACGCCCCGACGGCGACGAAGCGATCCGGGCGTGAGCACGCACACGCACGTCGTCGGCCACGCGCCGCATGCGCCTCGCAGGTATCGCGCGCGCCCGACCGGCGCGGCCACGACCACGCTGCCGCGCGTGGAGTTGCCGCACGGCCTGCACGGCGGCGCGCATCGTCGGACCCGGTGGCGAGGCCGTCGTCCACCAGGATCACGGTGCGCCCTCGATCGAGCGCCAGCGGACGGCCGTCCGCGATACAGCCGCTCGCGCCGATCGAGCTCGACGCATCTCCGCCCGCGCCACGGCCTCGACGATGTCGGCCGACGGCCGCATACCACGCCAGTGACCTCGTCGTTGAGCACCTGCACGCCGCCGCTCGCAATCGCGCCCATTGCCAGCTCGGCGTGGCCCGGCACGCCGAGCTTGCGCACGTGAGAAGCACGTCGAGCGGCACGTGAGCGCCGCGCGCCACTTCGTAGCCGACGGGCACGCCGCCGCGCGGCAGCGCCAGCACGACCACGTCGTTGCGGCGCGCGTAACCCTGCAGTAGATCGGCGAGCGCACACGCCCGCTTCGTGCCGGTCCTTGAAAGCTCGAGCGTTGGGGCCTGCCACACGGCGATGCATGCACATCGCTCAATGGTGCAATCAGCTGTAGCCTCGTGGCACCCCGCGATTGCTTTTCTGCAGACTGAGCCGCGAAGTGAGCGCGGATCACCACACCCGCACCCGCTGGTCCAGGCCAGATGACAAGCGCCGCCCGGGCATCGCGTCGAACGCGTCGTGCACCACGCATCGAGGTTCCGCACCGCGTCGGCGCGATACTCGCCCGGCGCGTGGCCGTCGGTGATCACCGCCTGCCGCAGCGCCGGCTCGCGCCACTTCATCAGCCAGCTCTGGCGCGTAGGCCAGGAAGAACTGCTGGGCGCCGGTGAAGCCGGCCATCGCGGGCGTCGGCGCCGTGTCGCCGAGCGACGCGCGCCAGCCGTCGTAGGCAGTGGCCAGCCCGGCCACGTCGGCGATGTTCTCGCTCAACGTCTGCCGGCCGTTCAGGTGCGAGATCGGGAAACGGCATGTAGGCGTCGTACTGCGCCGCCAGCTGCGCGCCGGCCGCCTGGAAGTGCTGCGAGGTCCTCCGTCGTCCACCAGTTGGCCAGGCGGCCGTCGGCGTCGAACATCGCGCCCTGATCGTCGAAGCTGTGCGTGATCTCGTGGCCGATGACGGCGCCGATGGCGCCGTAGTTGGTCGCGGCCGGCGCGGCCGCGATCGAACGACGGCGGCGCGAGGATGGCGGCCGGAAAGTTCAGCGCGTTCTGCAGCGGCAGGTTGACGCGCGTTGACGGTCTGCGGCGACATCCACCACTCGCCCTTGTCCACCGGCGCGCCCAGCTTGGCGAGGTGGCGCTGGTACTCGAAGCAGCTCGGCCCGCTGGCGGTTGCCGAACGCGTCGCCCTTGACGATCTGCAGGCGCGATAGTCCGTCCACGTGTCGGGATAGCCGACGCCGACGCCGCAGCGTCGCGAGCTTCTGCTTCGCGCTTGACCTTGGTGGCCGGCGACATCCACTCGAGGCGATCGATGCGGGCGCCGAAGGCGGCGATCAGGTTCTTCACCATCGCCTGCATCTGCGCCTTGGTTTCCGGCGGGAAGAAGCGCTGCGACGTACAGCTGCCCCACCGCTTCGGGCAGCGCGGCGCTGGTGGCGGCGATGCCGCGCTTCCAGCGCTCCGCCAGCTGCGGCGTGCCGTTCAGCACTTTGCCGTGAAACGCGAAGCGCGCCTCCACGAACGCCTTGGGCAGCACGGCGGCGTTGCGATCGATCGGCGTGAAACGTCAGCCAGTGCTTCCAGGACGCGAGCGGCTCGCTGCGCACGAGTGCCGACAGGCCGCGCGTCGGCCGACGGATGCCACACGACGATGACCGGCGCCGCGATCGAGCCGGCGCGCCGGACAGGAACGCGTCCCAGTCGAGGCCCGGCGCCTGCTGCGGGAACTCGGCGCGCGCGCCACGGGTTGTTCGCCTTCGAGCACGTCGAGCGAGTCGGCGCGCGTGGCGTGCACGCGCGCCATCTGCGTCTCGAGCGCGACGACCGCGGCCGCCGCCGTCGTCGGGCATCGGCGACCCGGCGAGCGCGCAGCGTGCGCGAGACGTGCGCCCGCGAACTCCTTGCGGACGCCGGCCATGCGCTCGGAGCCGTCGAGGTAGTGCTCGCGATCCGGCAGGTCGAGCCCGCCCTGCAGCAGGTACGGGCACGCTCGTCGACGGATCGTTCAGGCTGCCCGTCACCCACACGCCGAACAGGCGATCGGTGTGGAAGTTGGTGTAGTTGAGCGCGTCCACGTCGGCGCGCAGCTCCTCGCCGAGCGCCGCGACAGCGCCGCGTGCGAGTCGATGGCCGCGATCGCGATCGAGCATCGGCTTGAGCGGCGCCAGCCCTTCGCCTCGATCGCCGCCTCGTCCATGTAGCTGGCGTAGTAGTCGGCGGCCTGCTGCTGCACGCGTGCCCGCGGCCGGCGGGCGCCCGCGCGGCCTCCTCGAGCAGCTCGCCGGGTGCGCCGCGCCGCCTCCTCGGTCATCGCCTCGCTCGGCCCCCACGTGCTGCGGTCGGCCGGGATCTCCGTCTCGCTTCAGCCACGCGCCGTTGGCGAACGCGTAGAAGTCGTCGCCGGGGTCGACCGAGCGATCGATCGCGGTGACGTCGAGACCGTGAGCGCCGTGGACGGGGCGTCGGCGGCGGCGCGGGCAGCCTCCGCCGAGGCTGCCGGACGGCAGCCGGCGGCCAGCCGAGCAGCGTGGCGGCGAGCACAGCAGAACGGACGAACAAGATGCAGGTCGGGTTTGCGCATCGGGCACCTCGGGCCATGGTGTCCCGATCAATTAGCATTGCAAACCGCATCAGTCGGGAAAAGCACGCCGCCGCACGAGGCACCCGCTTTGCACAGGCCGGACATGCGTGGCCGTGCTTTGATCACAGCTGTCGTCACCGCGACTCGCGTCGCGCGTCCTGCTGGCGGCTGCGCCGCCGGCCTGGTGGCTACTCGGTGCTGTCGCACGAGTCGGCCATCGACGCGGCGTGGGACCGCGGAGCTGCGGCCGCTGCTGCTGCGGCGCTTTCCGCGCTCGACGCCCGCCGAGCTGGAACGCGCGCGATCGTTCGCCTACGGCGGCTCGGTGATCCAGGACCTCGGCTACTACCCGTTCGGCAACAAGTTCTTCAGCAACCTGCTGCACTACGCGCGCACCGGCGACTTCGTCGAGTCGCTGGTGCGGCAGCGCAGAACGGTGGACGAGCTGGCGTTCGCGCTCGGCGCGCTGGCGCACTACGCCAACGACATCGCCGGGCACCCGCAGGCGGTCAACCGCTCGGTGCCGCTGGCGTTCCCGAAGCTGCGCGCAGAAGTTCGGCGACGACGTCACCTACGTGCAGGCGCCCAAGCAGCACGTCATCGTCGAGTTCTCGTTCGACGTCGCGCAGGCCGCGCGCGGGCGCTACTCGTTCACGCCAGTATCGCACGCTGCTCGACTTCCAGGTGGCGACGGCGCTGCTCGAGCGCGCGTTCCGCGACACCTACGGCCTCGAGATGGCGACCTCTTCAGCGACGAGAGCGCGCGATCTCCACCTATCGCTACGCGGTCAGCCAGCTGATTCCGGCGCTCACCGAGGCGGCGTGGCGCGACAAGCGCGACGAGATCCTGGCGGCGGCGCCGCACGCCGAGCGCAGCAGCGTCGTCTTCGTCTATCGCCAGCGTGGACTACGAGGACACCTACGGCCGCGACTACCAGAAGCCGGCGCGCGTTCGCGCGGTTCCTGGCGTGGATCTATCGCCTGGTGCCCAAGGTGGGGCCCGCTCAAGCCGCTGGCGTTCACGGCGCCGACACCGGAGGTGGACCGGCTGTTCGAGGACAGCATCGCGCGGGCGCACGCGCCGCTTCCGAGATGCTGCTGCGCCAGGTGCGCGACGGGCGTCTCGACCTGGCCGAACACCAACTTCGACACCGGCGAGCCGGCGCACGTCCACGATTACGCGCTCGCCGACGAGACTACACGCCGAGTGGCTCGAGGCGCTGGCCAAACGCGAGTTCGCCGGCGCGTCGCCCGCGGTCCGCCGCACCCTCGACGCCTACTACCGGCAGCGCGCCGGCACCCGACCCCGGCGACCGCAAGGCGCGAAAGGCCTGGAGCGCACGCAGGAAGCAGCTCGCGCGTCTCAATCCGTGACAAACTCAGCGGCGCAATCTTCGCTTCGCGAAGGTTTACCGCCGTCAGCTGCTAACCCAACTGAGGGAGGCAGGGAGTGTGTCACTTGTAATCACCTGTTCTTTTCTGTTAAATCCCATCCCGCCAGCGGCAGCGCTGGGTTCCTCTGCGTTCACTTCCGTTCACGTCGTCGTCGGTGTGACCGTCGTTCCAGACACGGAGAACTTCATGAGAACCCTTGCGGCCCTCGTCGTCCTGCTGGGTGTGGTCACTCCCACGCTCTCGGGGCAGACCGTTCCGGCAACCAAGAAATTCCTCGGCGGGCCCCTCGTCATCGAAGACCAGGGCAGCTTCTTCGTCGGCGGCGTCCAGAAGATCACCGACTACGCGTCGGCGCTGCCGCCGCCGGCCCCGGGCACGACCGCGCCCACCGGCCCCGTGCCGCAGCAGATCACGATCGGCCAGATGTACGTGCAGTTCCAGATTCCGGCCAAGAAGCTACGCACGGCGGCTGGCCGGTGATCATGGTGCACGGCTCGACGCACACGGGCGCCTGCCTCGAAGCGACGCCCGACGGCCGCGAGGGCTGGTATCCCTACTTCGTCCGCAAGGGCGTGCCGAGCTACGTCGTCGATCAGGCCGGGCGCGGGCGCTCCGGATTCGACGAGTCCGTCATGCACGAAGCCGAGGCCCGGCTGGTCAGCCGGCGACGCCAAGGGCGCCGCCGACCTGATTCCGAGCTTCGGCCGCATCACCGACAACGGCGCCTGGACCGCCTGGTTCGGCCACCTCGTGCCGGCGGGCTCGACCGTGCTGCACCGGCACGCTGATCCCGCACGGCGACCCGGCGATCCGAATCCGAATCCCGATGCGCATCAAGCACGTCGCGCCGCTCTTCCCGCTCGACGCGGTCGACGCGCATCGTGTCGCGCACCGGCGCGATCGGTCCGGCGCCGGCGGATCGCCGACTACTACGCGCTCGAGTACTACAAGCAGCTGGTGCCGAACGCCGAGGTGACGCTGCCCGGCTCGACCTGCGCCAGCTGCGATCCCGAAGGAGCTGTCGCCGGCCAACACCTGGACGCCGCAGAACCTCGCCGCGCTGGTCGAGCGGCTCGGCGGCGCGATCGTCGTGACCCACTCGCAGTCGGGCATCATGGGCCACCACATGGCCCGCATCCTCAAGGAGCGCGGCCACCTCGATCTGCTCAAGGGCCTCATCACGCTCGAGGGCTCGTGCTCGCTGCCCAACAGCGGGCTGACGGCCGCCGACTTCGACAACATTCCCTACATGGCGCTGAAGGGCGACTACACGGCGACCGAGCACCGTGTGCCAGGAGACGGTGGACGCGATCAACGCGCGGCGCGCCGCCAAGCAGGGGCACCGCGAAGGCGGAATACCTCAAGCTCGACGACATGGGCATCCTCGGCGTGACGCACATGATGATGCTCGACAAGAAGAACCTCGAGATCGCCGACGTCATGCTGAACTGGGTCAACAAGAACGTCCGCGCCAGCAAGCGCTGATCGCGTGCCTGAGGCGGGCGCCATGTGGCTCGCGACCACTGCTGTCCTCCCTGGAGAGAGCGAATATGAGCAGATCGTCCCGGTTGTCCGATCATCGTCTGCCTGTCGCATGTTCCGGCCGTTGCTGCCGCGCTGCAGCTCGGGTCCGGCGCCCGCCATCGTCCACCGCGCCACGCCGTCGGCCCCGCCACGCCGCCGTCGGCGCGACAAGCGACTGGACGATGCCGAACAAGAACTACGCCGGCGACCCGCTACAGCGCGCTCGGCGAGATCACCACCGAGAACGTCAAGAACCTCAAGGTGGCGTGGACCTTCTCCACCGGCGTCCTGCGCGGCCACGAAGGCGAGCCGCTCGTCGTCGGCAGCACGATGTATCTGCAGACGCCGTTCCCGAACATCGTCTACGCGCTCGATCTGAGCGAAGGAAGGCGCGCCGATCAAGTGGAAGTTTACGTGCCGAAGCAGGATGCGGCGGTGATTCCGATCGCCTGCTGCGACACGCGTCAACCGCGGCGTGACGCTACGCCGAACGGCAAGATCTTCCTGAACCAGCTCGACACCAACACCGTGGCGCTCGACGCCGAGACGGGCAAGGAGCTGTGGAAGGTCAAGCAGGGCGACTACAAGCAGGGCCAGACCGATCACGTCGGCGCCGATGGTGATCAAGGACAAGGTGATCTCCGGCATCTCCGGCGGCGAGTTCGGCGTCCGCGGCTTCGTCACCGCCAACGACGTCAACACCGGCAAGCAGGTCTGGCGGATGTACAGCACCGGGCCCGAGGCCGAGGTCGGCTTCCCGGGCTCGGTCGAAACCTGGAAGGGCGACGAGTGGAAGCGCGGCGGCGGCACGACGTGGGGCTGGTATAGCTACGACCCTGAGCTCGAACCTCTTCTACTACGGCACCGGCAACCCCGGGCTCGTGGAACCCCGATCAGCGGCCCGGCGACAACAAGTACTCGATGACGATCTTCGCCCGCAATCCCGACACCGGGAAGGCGGCGTGGGCGTACCAGAAGACGCCGCACGACGCGTGGGACTACGACGGCATCAACGAGAACGTGCTGGTCGACCTCAACATGAGCGGCACAGATGCGCAAGGTGCTCGTGAACTTCGACCGCAACGGCTTCGCCTACGTGCTCGACCGCAAGACCGGCGAGCTGCTGCAAGGCCGACCCGTTCGTGCACGTGAACTGGGCGAAGAGCATCGACCTCAAGACCGGCAAGCCGGTCGAGGATCCCGGAGAAGCGGACGTCGGCGACGCAAGAACACCAAGGACATCTGCCCGTCGGCGATGGGCGGCAAGAACCAGCAGCCGGTCGTCGTTCTCGCCGCGCACCGGGCTTCTTCTACGTGCCGACGCAACAACCTGTGCATGGACTACGAAGGCGTCGAGGTGAAGTACCAGGCCGGGCCAGCCCTACGTCGGCGCGATCGTGGTCAGCAAGCCGGGTCCCGGCGGCAACCGCGGCGAGTTCATCGCGTGGGATCCGAGCGACCGGCAAGAAGGTGTGGGGCATCAAGGAGAACGCTGTCGGCCTGGGGCGGCGCGCTCGCGACCGGCGGCGACGTCGTCTTCTACGGGCACGATGGAAGGCTGGCTCGAAGGCCGGTGAACGCCAAGACCGGCGACGTGCTGTGGAAGTTCAAGACGCCGTCGGGCATCATCGGCAACCCGATGACCTACGTGGGCCCGGACGGCAAACAGTACGTCGCGATCCTCTCGGGTATCGGCGGATGGTCGGGCATCGGCGTCGCCGCCGACATCGAGCCTCGAGGATCACGAGCGCCGGCCTCGGCGCGCATCGGCGCCTTCAGGCGACCTGGCCAGCTTCAGCAACCAGGGCGGCGTGCTGACGGTCTTCGCGCTGCCGTAGCGGTCGGCTCTCGTAGCTCGGGACTCGGTATCGGCCTCTCGTGCTCGTGCTCGCCTGCTCGGCGCCTCCGCTCGGCCGGGCAGGGCGTCCGCCTTCGCGCCGAAGCCGGCATCGCCAGCCGCCGGCGCAAGCGTATTCCGCGTCTGCGCCGATCCCGACGAACCTGCCGTCCTCGAACCAGCAGCTGCAGGGGTTCGAGAACAAGATCGCCGTCGCTCACTCGCGAAAGAGCTTCGGCGCGACGGCGACCTACCACCGTGGTGGGGACAGCGGCAGCGGCTTCATCCGCAACACGATGAACGCCACGCTCGAGGAAGGGCGCTGCGACATCGTCGATCGGGCGTGCCGGTAGGCTACGACCTGGTCCGCACCGACGACGCCGTACTATCGATCGACCTACGTGTTCGTCTACTCCAGCGCAGGCGCGACACGCCGATCGCGTCGCTCGACGATCCCGTGCTCAAGAAGCTGAAGATCGGCGTGTGCACCTGCTCGGCAACGACTACGAGAACCCGCCGCCGGTGCACGAGCTCGGCAAGCGGCGGCATCGTCGACAACGTCGTCGGCTTCAGCACGTTCTACTCGGCGCGAGAACCCGCCGAGCGCGATCGTCGACGCGGTGGCCGGCGGCAAGATCGACGTCGCCATCGTGTGGGGCCCGGTGGGCGGGTACTACGTCAGCACGGCAGAAGACGCCGCTCGCAGGTCGCGCCGATCCCGTCGAAGCAAGGCGATCTGCCGTTCGCGTTCGACATCGCGATGGGCGTCAGAAGCGGCAATCGACGCGCTGCACGCGCGGGTGCAGCGAGGCGCTGACGCATCAGGCAAGCGCGCCGAAATCCGAGCAGATCCTGAAAGATTTCAACGTTCCACTTCTCGAGCGAAAGGTCGAGCACCGAAACGATGAGGACTCCTGGGTCGACCGTGGCGAGCTCTGTTTCGTCGGGCGTCGTCATCTGGTCCGCGTCTGGACTGCGCGCCGCGTGCACGCCGAACCGGGCGCGCCGCGCAGGCGGCACGCCGACCGCCGAGCTCTACACGGACGTGTACAACGGCTGGAAGTGGTGGCACGTGTACTTGTTACCGCTGCCACCGGGACGAACGCGATCGCCGGGACGCTGGCGCCCGATCTGAGAGATCCCAAGCTCAAATGGACCGAAGGCGCAATTCGTCAGGATCGTGCAGACCGGCTTCCCCGACGATGGGATGCAGGCGTGGGACAAGCTGCTCACCGAAACAGATCGCGCAGCTGTATTACTACGTCATCGCCCGGACGGACCAAAGGTACTGCCGCGTCGGACAGCGGCCGGATCAAGTCGGGCCGAACGGCGGACCGTGGGTGCCGCCACGCCGGTCTGGCCCGAAGCCGCGGTGGCAGAAAACCGCCGGACGCAGGTTCTAGCGCCGGTCGCGCTCTTCTGCTCGAAGCGCTTCCAGTTCAGCCAGGGCTGCAAAATCCTTAGGACGGCCTGCGGCGCGTTTCACGTGAATGAGCGTCTCAGATCGATGCAGAGGCACTGAAGGCCGAACAACTCCAACGGTCGGCTGTGCCAGTAATTCCTGGTGTCCCGCCGCCTGTGGGCTCACCGAGCAGATCCGGGTCGCCCCGCCGACGTCAGGCGTGAAATTCAGCCTGCTTGCAACGTCAGGGCATCCAGCCGGAGAAGGTTCGGCGGCGCACCCCGAGGGTAGGGACAGATCGGCGACAGCGCCTGTTGTTCGAGTCCTCACTTGGTGTCTGCCGAGCGCGTACTGTGTCCAGATCCCTCGTGGTCCGGATCACGCCGTGCGCGTTGGCGGCGATCCCGCCGACGATAATGATGAACTCCACCCTGCCCGTGGCAGAAAGCACCCGGAGAACTGCTCGAAGTCGGTCACCGGAACGCCCGGTCGCCCCGCCTCACGCAGCGCCGACGCCGCGCGAAGGAGGTCGACCAGCTTTCGCAGGCGCTGCTCCGGCGTCAGCTTCAGCGCTTCTCGCAGCGGCGTCCGCGATCGACGTCGCTTCTTGTATAGGTCCACGACATCGTCGATCGACGAGCGCGCAGTCTGATGCTGGTTGCGGTCGACGCTCACACTCCAATTGTGCGCCGTTGGGGCCGCCCGGACGGGTTCCTGCCGGCGGGCGCGAGCGAGCCCCGCGAAGCAGACCGCGTCGGATCCGCAAGACGTCGCTCAACACGCCGGGCCACCACAGCGCGTGCCGGGCGAGATCTCCTCAGCCTGATGACCGAAGGAGGGATATCGCGACGGAAAGAACCGATCATGAAAGAGCTGCTCTGTGCCACTCGCGTGCGCGGTCGTGCTGTCCTGGCTCGGCAGCTGCCGCACGCACGCTGCAGGTGTCCGGCGAAGCGGTCTACCGCGAACGCTGCGCGGGCTGCCACGACCTGACCAACGCGCGAGTTCCGCCGCCGCGGATGCGCTGAAGTTGATGCCGGCCGCGCGGATTCTTCGTGAGCGCTCGACTTCGGCGTGATGATGAACGTCGCGTATCCGCATGCGCCGCGACGAGCGCGAAGCCGTCGCCACGTATCTCGGCAGCGGCGCGAGCGAACCGACACCGCCGCGCGGCGGCGTTCTGCGCCGATCGCACCGTCAAGCTCGCGAGCCGGCCGAAGGCTGCAGTGGAACGGCTGGAGCCCGGGCGACGCGAACACGCGTTTCCAGGCCGCGACGCGGCTGGGCCTCACGGCCGATCAGGTGCGCGCGGCTCGAGTTGAAATGGGCGTTCGCGTTCGACGGCGACGTCTCGGCCTTCGCGCAGCCGACGGTCGCTCGATCGCGATCTCTGTTCGTCGGCAGCGCCGGCCGGCATCGTCCACGCGCTGAACACCGACACCGGATGCCTGCACTGGATCTTCCAGGCGAACGGCCCGGTGCGCTCGGCCGATTCTCGCCGTGCCGCTCGGACAGCGCCACGCGCTGCTCTTCAGCGACCTCACCGGCTGGTTCTATGCGCTCGAGGCCGAGACCGGCAAGCTCCTCTGGAAGAAGCGCGTCGACGATCGCGAAGCGACGCAGGTTGACCGGCGCGCCGATCGTGCACGACGGCGTCGTGTTCATTCCGGCGGCGTCCTGGGAGGAGTCGCGCGCCATCGGGCCGCTCATGCCTGTGCTGCACCTTTCGCGGCAGCGTCGTGGCGCTGCGCGTGCGCGACGGATCGCTCGTCTGGAAGGAGCACACGATCCGCGAAGAACCGAAGCCGACGGTGACCAACCGCGCCGGCACGCCGCAATGGGGACCGTCTGGCGCGGGCGTGTGGGCGACTCCGACGATCGACGCCAAACGCGGCCTGATCGTACATCACCACCGGCGACAACTACTCGACGCCCGGCGACGCAGCACGAGCGACGTCGATCATGGCGCTCGATCTCAAGACCGGCAGAGTCGTGTGGTCGCGGCAGATGACTCGCCAACGACGCGTACAACTCCGCGTGCGGCGACCGCGACGCCGAACTGCCCGGCCGGAGAACGGGCCGGACTACGATTTCGGATCCTCGGCGCTGCTGGTCGAACGCCGGCGACCGCGACCTGCTCGTCGCGGGACAGAAGTCCGGCGTGGTCTACGCGCTCGATCCGGCGAAGAAGGGCGAGATCGTCTGGCAGGCGCGCGTCGGCAAAGGCGGCGTCAACGGCGGCGTGCAGTGGGGCATGGCGAGCGACGACCGCCACGTGTACGCGGCGGTGTCCGACGTGGTTCAGAATCCGCGCGGACCGGACGGCGACCGCCAGCGATCCGGCGCGCTTCACGCTCAATCCGACTGAAGGCGGCGGGCTGACGGCGCTCGATCTGAAGCGACGGCCGCAAGGTCGTGTGCGCGGCGCCGCCACCGTGCAGCTCGGCGTCCCGGCTGCAGCCCGGCGCAATCCGCGGCGCTGACCGCGATTCCCGGCGTCGTCTTCTCCGGATCGCTCGACGGCCACCTCCGCGCCTATGCGACCGACGACGGCCGCGTCGCTGTGGGATGTGGACACCGTGCGCGACTACAAGGCGGTCAACGGCGTCACGGGCCACGGCGGCTCGCTCGACGGTCCCGGCCCCGTCGTCGCCGGCGGGATGGTGTTCGTGAACTCCGGCTACTCGCGCTTCGGCGGGATGGCCGGCAACGTGCCCTCGCCTTCGCGCCGCGATGATCCAGGGGTCCGGCTGAAGGCGGGTACGACGACCTGCGGCGAACGCAGGGTCCAGCCTGTCCGACCGGCCGCAACCGAGCCGGTAGCGTCCGGCTCTAGCCCGACCTGACTCGATGACTGATCAGATCTGCTTCACTGACGCGACCGAACTGGCGCGCCTCATCCGGATCGGCTCGCTGTTCGCGGCCGAGTGATGCGCGGCGCACTGGCACAGATCGACGGCTCAATCCGACAGGTCAACGCGCTCTGCACGCGTGTCGACGACGATCGACTGCTCGGCCAGGCGCGAGCGGCCGGACGAGCGCCTGGCGGCTGGCACTGGCGACGTCGGACCGCTTCACGGTCTTCCTCACGCCGTGAAGGACCTGGTGCCCTGCCGGTCCGCACCACCTACGGTTCGCCAATCTACCGGGACAACACGCCGGCCGAGGATGCGCTGCTCGTCGAGGCGCTTGAAGCGCCGCGGGCGCCATCATCATCGGGAAGTCAGAACACGCCCGAGTTCGGCGCCGGGTCGCAGACGTTCAACGTCGATATTCGGCGCGACGAAGGAATCCGATACGACCTGACCAGGACGTGCGGCGGGAGCAGCAGCGGCGCCGCGGCCGTCGCTGTCGCCTGCGGCATGACGGCCGCTCGCCGACGGCAGCGACCTCGGCGGATCGCTGCGCAATCCGGCGAGCTTCTGCAACGTCGTCGGGTTCCGGCCATCGATTGGCGCGTGTGCCGGCCTGGCCGAAATCGCAGCCGTGGACGTCGATGAGCGTCGACGGGCCCGATCGCGCGATCCCGTGGCTGACGTCGGCGCTGCTGCTGTCGGTTCATCGCAGGGCCGGATGCGCGCGATCCGATCGCGATCGACGAGCCAGGTTCGGTCTTTCGCGGATCGCTCGGCCGCGATTTCCCGGGGTGCGCCGTCGCGTGGAGCCGCAACCTGGGCCGGTATCCGGTGGAGGCGGTTGTCACCGCAGTGTGCGACACGGCGCGTCATGTTTTGCGGATCTCGGCTGCATCGGTGGAAGACGGCGAGCCCGATGTTCGACGGCGCGGACGACATCTTCCAGACACTACGCGCCTGGGCATTCGCGCACGACCGCGGCGGTGATTTCAGGAATCACCGCGATCTGATGAAGGACACGGTGATTTGGAACACCGGAGCGGGGACTTGCGGCTGTCGGCCGCCGACGTCGCGCGGGCCGTGAGGCCGGAGCGAGCGGCGCTGTACGGCCGGGTGCGCCAATTCCTCGAGCGCGCACGAGTTTCTCGTGCTTCCCGTCTCGCAGGTGGCGCCGTTTCCGGTCGACGTCGAGTGGGTCAGGGACATCAACGGCGTGACGATGGACACCTACATCGACTGGATGGCGACGTGTTACGCCATCACGTTGACCGGCTTGCCGGCGATCTCGGTCCCGTGCGGGTTCACGCCCGGACGGGCTGCCTATCGGCTTGCAGATCGTCGGACGACGCCATCGCGACCTGGACGTGCTGAAGCTCGCGTATGCGTTCGAGCAACGCACCCAGTGGGCCGCGAAGCGACCACCAGTGGTCGGGTAGCCTCACGCCATCAGCGCAATAGCGACGAATCCGAGAGATCACCACATCCTTCGTCCTGCGGTAATCTACCATCATTCCGCGAACGCCTGACATGCCGGTGCCTCACCGTCGATCGCCGCGTCGACTGGGCGCGCTGCCGCCGCGATACTCGTTTGTTTCTCAACCCGCACGTTCGGGAGCGTTTTACAAAAGTGCCCGACTTGCGAGGCTTCGACCAGAGTCCGCAGTTCCGCTGGGTCGTCCATGTCGGCAATCCCGACATGCCACGATTGGCGCTGCTCAACAAGACGTGCCGTCTCTGCCTGCGCTGCGAGACGCTCATCGTTGACCAAAGCGAAGGTGGAGCGCGTCATCACCGGTGCTGGATTCGGCGCCGCAGTCCAGGCGCGAGACTACCATTAGCGCTGGCACGATTGATCGCCGCGCGTGGCGCAGAGGTGTCGGCGCCGGCGTGCAGCTACGGGACATCAGAGAGAACATGGCGGACTTCAAAATATCTCGAGGTCAGTGTCGTCCCAGCTCACTGGGAACGATCGAACAACAGTGCTGGCCAGCCTCCGAATGGAGCTTCCGACGCGCCGCCTTTGTGGTCGCGCGCGGCTCAATCGTGCCGAGACGGTGGACGTAAGAGATCCAATGCTGGACGAACCAGTTCATCTTGAGCCGCACGATCCCGTCGTGGAATCAAGCGCTTCAATCGATTCGTCTACGTGGCTCACCAGAAGCGGCCCGAGAACGTGGCCGAATCGGCCGAGCGGGCTGCTGTCGCGTGGCGGGGCCGCGACGCTGCCAGATGATGCTCCCGGAAGCGAAGAGCGGGGCTATTGAAGAGCTCCTTCGCAGAGCCCTCGAACAAAGATGCTCGTGATGCGCCCACGCCGTTCCGTGCTGCAGGCGTTAACCGGGGCGCACCGTCTCGACCGGACGCCTCGCGCCGGCGCAGCCCGCGTGCACGGGAAGCCCGAAGCCGCTGCCGGCCGGCGCGGCTCACGCACGATTGGCGGTCGTTCCTCGGTCCGTCCACAACGGGGTGTCAACTGAAACGAGAGGCATGGCCGGACGCTCCCTCCCTCCCTTGATTTGGGAATGCCCCTAGGGGACCGGATATACGTCGCCCGCGCTCGCTGGCGACTATCTCGTGTTCGTCCATCGCGTGGGCGACTGAGGAAATCGTGCGAGTGCCTGCAGCTGGAGCACCGGCGGCGAGCCACTGGCAATTCCGGTATCCCACCGAGTTCGAGGACCGCTACGGCTACAACAACGGCCCCGATCGAGCCCGGTGATCGCCGACAGGCGCGTCTACACCACCGGGGCCGAGGGACTGATGCATTGCCTGCGATCTGGCGTCGGCGGCGTCGGAAAGATCTGCGCGCCATCTACCACGTGCGGCAGGATTTTCGGGACCGGGTCTACGCCGCTCGTCGAAGGCTCGTTGCTGCTCGTGAATGTCGGCGCGCCTGGCGGACCGTCGCGTGGGGCTGGACAGGCGCACGGGACGCGAAGTCTGGCGCACGAGCACGCGATGGGGTCCCAGCTACGCGTCACCCGTTCCAGCCGTGGTTCGAGGAAAACGGCGGGTGTTCGTCTTCGCGGGCGGCGAAGCCGGACCCACCCTTCGGGGGGACTGCTGTCGATCGACCCCGTCACCGGACGCGCGGATTTCGCCTGTCCCTGGCGAAGCCGCACGCGGGAATCGGTCAACGCCTCATGCCCCGTCGTGTCCGGCAACAAGGTCCTTGTGTCAGCGAGCTATCGGACAGGGAGCGCTCGTCGAGGTGCTGCGGAACTTCACCTACAGAGTCGTCTGGACTACACAGCAGTTCGGGCTGCACTTCAACACGGCCACTCTATCGGAACGGCTACTTCTACGGGTTCGACGGCCGCAATGAACCAGACGCGTCGCTCGCCTGCGTCGATGCCGCGAACGGGAAGATCGTCTGGCGAGAGACGCCGGAGTGGATGGAGGTCGTCGGGACGGAGCGACCGGACGCGCGAACAGTTCGCCAGCACGCTCCGCGGATCGCTGCTCGCGGTGGACGGCCAGTTCCCTGCGCCTTGGCGAGCTGGGGCACCTCCTCTGGATGGACCTGACACCGGCGGGCTACCGGGAGGTCGCGCTCGTGGGCGGCTCTTCTGCGCCCCCGGAGTCGTGGACGCCTCCGGTCATCAGCCGCGGCTCTGCTGTGCGTCATGCAGAACACGCGCGACGTGTTCCGGGGGAACAGGACCGCGTCTGCTCTGCTACGACTTCCAGGGCATGAAACAGGCACGTTCGCCACGAAAGCATCGGAATCACGAAAGCCTTCTTTGACCAGCGTGACATTTCGTGTTTTCGTGTTTTCGTCGGCGGTTCTGAAGCGCTGCAGTGGCTGAGCGCCCGCCCGGTCACCGATTAGAACCCATCTCATAAATGGGGCGCAGCACCGAGGGCGGCGAGGCGCCCGGATCGCAAGGCGCGAGGAGGGAGAATGCCGGGAGCATTTGACCGACGAGCAACGCCGCGAGGCGGGGTCCCCAACGCGGCAGCCGCGTTGGGGTGCAGAAGGGATGCATCGCCGGCCGAATGCCGGCCCTATTTATGAGATGGGTTCTAGTGCACGGCCGCCGGCATCCCCTTGAACGTCAACTTCTGCATTCCGGCGGTGGTCTGCGCGATATAGAGATTGCCCTTCGAATCGGTCGGCGATCTGGTGGCCCGCTCCGATGATGCCCGCGGGCTGGACGTTGCCCACAATCTCGAGCGTCTTGCGATCGACAATGAACACGCCGTTGCCGCCGCCCACGTAAAGGAACTGCTGGTCCGCATCCGGGAGACAAAGCCAGGTCGCGAGCGAAAGGCGCGCTGTTTCGCACCAGCTGCTTCACGAACTTGCCGTCTTTGGTGAACATCTGGACGCGCCGGTATTCCCGATCCGCCACATACACGGTTCCGTCCTTGGCGACGCGGATGGCGTGCACGATGCTGAATTGCTCGGGACCGGGATCGAGAAGCTCGTCGGGGTGACCACCTCGCAATGGTCATCGTCCACCGGCTTGTTGCCGAACGCGCCCCACATCCGCTTGAACGCGCCGCTATCGGCGTCGAAAACCGCGATGCGATGATTGCCGTAGCCGTCGGCCACGAACAATTCGTTGGTCTGCGGATGGACCCACACATCCGCCGGCCGGTGCAGATTCCGCGTGTCGGCATTGCCCTTGCTCTGATTGCTGCGGCCGATCTGCATGACGAACTTGCCGTCCTGCGTGAATTTCAGGAGCTGGTCATCCGCAACCGGCTTGAGGCCAGGCAGGCCGTTGGTGGGACAGTTGTTTCCGCCGAGCCACACGAAGCCTTTGTAGTCGATATGGATGCCGTGCTCGCGTTCGGGCCATTCATAGCCATTGCCGGCGCCTCCCAGGCCTTGATGTAATTGCCCGCGGCATCGAACACGATCACCGGCGGCGCAGCCATGGCGCCTGCTCGGGCTTGAGCGTCCGCGGACGGTGCAGAACCCAGACGTTGTCCCGCGCGTCGATGGCGACACTCGAGGCATCTCCGAGCTCCATTGCGCCGGAACCTGGGGCCAGGCCCGATCGACTTCGAAAGTCGGCAGGCTGCGGCCTGGAGCTTGGACGACTAGAGGCAGGCTCACCCCAGACAGCCGAATCGCTGCCACTCCCAGCGCGATGAAGATGGCCAATGCCACCGCAGGCCGAGACCCTTGTTCGACATGCGGCTTCCTCCTCGTCCATCCGTGAACGTCAGCGGCCCATTCTAGTGCCGGGTCTCCGCTGATTCATTACGGATTGTGGAACAGCCAACGAAACCACAGACGCACGAGCGACCTCTGAAGAATAGCTTTGCTTTCGTGCGTTCGCGGCAGCTATCCAGCGGGCACAGCGTCAGCGAATACATGCCGTCAGCGGGCCGCCCACCCGCCGGCCTTGATTCGCTGCCCCCACTGGAGAGAGACTGCGAGGGGTTCTGGACCGTGCGGCGGAGAGTCAACCGGTAAACCTGGCCCCTGGAGAGATCAATCCCGCGAGCGCTTTTTACGTTGAAGGTGAACGGGACCTCGCACGCCGTGGATGTCGACGCCTCGACGCGCCCGCTGCGCAGCACGTCCTGCGCAACGATCTCGGCCTGCAAGGGCCGCGCTTCGGTTGCGGGCTCGGCCAGTGCGGCGCGTGCACCGTGATCATCAGCGGCGAGGCCGTGCGCTCGTGCGTCACGCCCGGTGTCGACGCGTGCAGGGCGCCGAGATCACCACGCTCGAAGGCCTGGCCGCAGAACGGCAAGCTCCACCCGCTCCAGCAGGCGTGGATCGACGAGCAGGTGCCGCAGTGCGGCTTCTGTCAGAACGGCCAGATCATGACGCGCCAAGGCGCTGCTCGATCGGAACCCGACGCCCGACCGAGCGCGCAGATCCGGCAGGGCGATGAACGCGGACGCTGTGCCGCTGCATGACGTACTACCGCGTGCAGGCCGCCATCAAACGCGCCGTGAATCAACGACTGCCACGCGGAATCGAGAGCGAGGTGATCGCATGACACCGTTCACGAACGCCGCAGCCGATCGAAGACGCGTCGGCGACGCCGAACGTCGCGCCGCGAGTTTCCTGAAGACGTCGGGCATGCTCGATCGTCGGCTTCGGCGCCGCGTCGGTCGCGGCTGCAATCCGCTCGGCGCGACGGCAGGCACCGCCGGCGCGGCGCTCCGGCCGCGGGCCCGTATCCCGATCCCGACTTCCAGCAGCTCGACTCGTGGATCGTGATCCGCGCGGACAACACGGCGACCTTCTACGTCGGCAAGACCGATCTGCGGGCAGGGCACCGGCACGGCGTTCCGCCAGATCATGGCCGGACGAGCTCGACATCGCCTACGACAAGACCAGCCTGCGTGATGGGCAGCACCGACGTCACCGTCGATCAGGGCGGCTCGGGCGGATCCGGACGCGCTGCAGACCGACGGCTGGCCGATGCGCCGCGTCGCCGCCGAGGCGCGGCGCGTGCTGCTCGAGATGGCGTCGGCGCGCTTCGGCGTTCCGGTCGATCAGCTGACGGTCAGCGACGGGTCGTGATCGCGGTGACGGCGCGATCCGTCGAAGCAAGGTCACCTACGGCGAGCTGATCGGCGGCAAGCGCTTCAACGTCACGCTGACCGGCGACAACATCGACGCGACGACCGGCGTCGGCGAAAGTCAAGACCGGTCCAGGAGCTCAAGATCGTCGGCAAGTCGCCGCAGCGCTACGACATCCCGCCGAAGGTCGACGGCTCGCTGAAATGGGCGGTCGACGTCAAGCGTCCCGGGCATGGTGCACGCGCGCAACGTGAAGCCGCCGGTCGGCGGGCGCGAAGCTCGTCAGCATCGACGAATCGTCGGTGCGCGGCCTGCCCGGATTCGTCAAGGTCGTGAGCAAGGGCAACTACGTCGCCGTCGTCTGCGAGCGCGAAGAGCAGGCGATCCAGGCGGCGCGGCAGCTCAAGGTCAACTGGCAGAAGCCGGCGACGGCGCCGTTCCCGGCCTCGGACGATCTCTTCACGCTACATGCGCGCGCGCGACGCCGACGTCGAGCGCGCCGGCCGAACGTCGGTCGGCAACTCCGGACGCGGCGCTCGCCGGCGCGGCGAAGGTCGTCGAGGCCGAATACGACGTGCCCGTTCCAGGGCCACACGTCGCATCGGCCCGGCGCACGCGATGGCCGATCCGTCGAACGATCAGATGACGATCTACTCGAACGACATGAAGTCATACGGCATGCGCAACGGCGTCGCGCAGTTTCTGCAGCATGCCGCGCGACCGCGTGCGCGTCGTCTGGATGGAAGGCCCGCAGGGCTACGGACGCACGGCGGCGGACGATGCCGGGTTCGAGGCGGCGTTTCTGGCGAAGGAGATCGGCCGTCCGGTGCGCGTGCAGTGGATGCGCGCACGAGGAGACGGCGTGGGACACGAAGGGCCCGGCGTTCGCGTTCAAGATGCGCGGCGGGCTCGATGCGCAGGGCAACCTCGTCGCGCTCGACTACGACGCGCGCGCCGCCGACTCACAACCACGTCGGCTACAACGAGCCCGACACGGTGCTGATCGCGCAGCTCGACGGGCGTGCGGCGCGCGACGCCGGCCGCGCGGCAGCGCGCGACGCCGTCGCAGTATGTACGGCATCCCGAACCAGCCGCATCGACGACGCACGTCGTCGGCGCTGCCGCTCGTGTGGGAGACGCCGCTCCGCACCGGAAATCTGCGCGATCCCAACGGTCCGCAGTCGACGTTTGCCGTCCGAGTCGTTCATCGACGAGCTCGCCGCGGCGGCAAAGGCCGGATCCGGTCGAGTTCCGCCTGAGGCTGCTCACGGCGAGCACCGACCGACGACAGCGGCTTCAAGCGCGCGCGGTCGATCGCGGTGATCAAGGCGGCGGCGCGAGGCGTTCGGCTGGGACGCGCGTCCGTCGCCGAAAGCCGCGCGGCACCGGCGACGATCCTCGACCGGCCGCGGCATCGCCTACGCGTTCCGCAGCCAGACCGTCGTCGCGGAGATCGCCGAAGTCGAAGTCAACCGCGACACCGGCCACGTCTGGGTGAAGCGGCTCGTCGTGCGCGCACGACTGCGGCCTGGTCGATCAACCCCGAGGCGCTGCGCCGCACGGTCGAGTGCGGCGATGCTGCACTCGCTCAGCCGCGCGCTGCACGAGGAGGTCGCGTTCGACACCGAGAAGGTCACGAGCGTGGACTGGGCACGTCGCATCCGACGCTCACGCACGCCGACGTGCCGGAGAAGATCGACGTCGTGCTGGTGAACGGCGATCCGAATCCGAACCGGCCGGACCTGCCGCACTACGGCGCCGGCGAGACGACGTGCAAGCCGATGCTCGCGGCCGTCGCCAACGCCGATCTACGACGCGACGGGCGTGCGCCTCGGCGTGTGCCGTTCAGTCGCGCGAGCGCTCGCCGCGCTCAAGGCGGCGAACGTAGCGGTCCTCGACGTCAACCGACGGCGTCGCGGGCCTGACAGCGCGTGTATTCGTGGCGGATCGCAGACGTTGATACCGGCCGTCATCGCGTCGACGGAACACCGAGAAGCGCCGCCGGCGTCCGGGCCGCATAAGTGAGAAGTGCCGGCGATCCAGCGTAGCATATCCGGGGTGGCTGACTCACGCTCAGCTGCGTACCAGCCGTCGCCGAATCCTCCTCATCGGCAGGTCACGGTATTGGTCCATCAGTTCGCGCGTGGGGGCAGTTACGCCTTCCACGCGGTCCGTTCGCAGCAGCTGCCCGGCGACCTGCGGATCGCCCGCCACGGGCTCGACTTCTGCAGTCGCCCGGCGAAGCACCGGCGACATACTGCTACCGAGCTGACTCACGGCCGCCGCCGTGCGGCAAACAGGCGAAGCTGCCCCGGCTGCGGCCCGGGAGCGCCCCAGCTATACAGAAAGTTCCCGCGTTGAGGCCGACCTCGTGGATCCGTTCGTGTGACGTTGTCTCCGACCCAGATGAACCTGCGCTGGTCGATGAAGTGATTGACCATGAGCGTGCCCTGCTCGCCGGGCCAGTGCGGCGAGCGCAGCGGCCACATGTCGAGAAGGGTGCCGTTCGTCGAACACCTGCGACTGCGCCGGATGGCCGCGATCGACGCACGAAGAGACGCTGGTCGGCGCTGATCGGCGATGCTGTGAACGGTGTTGAACTCGTTCGGTCCGGGGTTCTTCGGATCGGCGCGGCCCGCCCAGTCCTGATGAACGAATCATCGGCCGCCATTTGGCGACGCGCGCGCCGCCGCCGTAGCCGTCGGTGATGAAGCGCGGTGCCGTCGGGCAGCCACGGCGATGTCGGTCGGGCGATCGAAGGTGTTCGGTCCGCGGCCGCGCACGCCGAGCTGTCCCTTGCTGTGAACGAGCTTTCCGTCGTGCGTGAACCGGTAAATCATGTGCAGAGCTGGTCATCGATGATCCAGACGTGCTTCTCCTTGTCGCGACGGGCTGATCTTTGATCTGATGCGGGCCGCGCCCGCATGGCAGCTGGCCGAACAGCTTGTCGAGGTGCGGCCACCGTCCACGATTGCCGGTCCGGTCGAGGACGAGTAGATCGAGTGCTCGGAACCGCCGCTCCCATCCGCGCTTGGCAGCTCGGCTTCGCACGTGGCGGAGAGCCGTCGGCGTTGCCAGTGGCGACGCCGCGTGACGGGGTGAGCGCCACGTACGGCGTCCACGGCGTGGCGCCCTCCGGCAGCGGCAACTCGCCGCGCATCGCGACCCGCCACCCTGTCCGGATTCTCGGCGCACACGCCGCCGACCGATCCCCACGTCCAGCCGGCGTGCGAGTGCCGCGTGCCGGGCAGCGGTTTGGGCCAGGCCTTCGAGACGACTTGCATGACCGCTGGGCCAGTCCCGTGGAAAAACTCTGGCGCAGCGGCCGCTTTGCCGTCGCTTCTGCGGGCTGCAGGCTGGCTTGCGCCGCAGGCGGCCGCGAGCCCGATCGTCGCAACCAAGTCCGCCGACCGCGAGCACGCTTCAATGAAGGGCCGCGCATGAGGAGCCTCCGCGCTCAGAGCGCATCGTATCAGAGACAAAAACGTCAACCACTTATGCTCGTAGCATAACAGAGGAGGGCGCCAGCTTCCCCGGAAACGTGATGGTGGCTCAGTCCCCTGAAACGCGTGATGTCACCTATCTTCGGGCGGGGCATTTAGCGCCGGCGCGTTGCTCTCATCGCTCAAATATCCCGATATTCTTCGCGTTTCGCGCCTTTGCGATCCGGCGCAATCGCTGCCTCGGTGACGACGGACTTTCACTCACGGGCTGCTGGAAACCGATTCTCATGCGACGGGGTGCGCCTCGCAGGACGGACTGCGCTAGTAAACGTCAAACTGATTGGTCGGCGCGGCGAAGGGGTAAACCGCAGACAGGAAGGAGGTTCGATCAAAATGCGCATCCAACGCTCTCGGCATCGATGATTCTCTGCAGGCGCTCTGCCTCTCGGCGCCTCCGGCAGCCTTTGCTCATCACGGGTGGGGCGGCAACTCCGACGAGGAGCTCGAGATCTCGGGCACGGTCGGAGAACCGGCGTCAGCCTGGGGCCGGTCCGCACGCGACGATGCAGGTGAGGGCCGAGCGATCAGGGTGCGGGACGTCACGCTCGCCCCGCCTCGCGCGGGATCTGGCGAGCGCCGGCCTGGAAAGCAGGGCGTCATCCCGGCGGGCGCCGCCGTCACCATTCATGGCCACGCAACAGCGATCCGAAACGCTTCAGCAATACGTAACTGAACGCAGCAGCAT
>ERZ1370068.10009-contig-8743_pt1 | contig 60718 bp, 68 predicted proteins | sample MGYA00561227_ERZ1370068 | MGnify/ENA primary metagenome ERZ1370068 (study PRJEB38410, sample SAMEA6850437) | metagenome | study: Metagenomic assessment of the ecological functions of the soil: analysis of the soil microbiota associated with the... | reverse complement strand
GTCGGGCCTTGTCCGCAGCAGAGCCTCACCCCGGAGCAGGGCGAGAAGCCCGCGAAGCAGCATGGTGAGAGGCTCAGCACCACTCCAACGGGCAGCAGAAGCGGCAAGAAGAAGTGCCACGCCTGGTGGTCACGTGGAGCTCGACTCAGGAGGCCCGCTCCAGAGCAACGGAGGTCAGCATCTGGGCCCAGAGCGAGGCCAGGGCCAAAGCAAGGCCAACGGCACAGCAAGGCCAACGGCCACAGCCACGATAAGGCCAAAGGCCAGGCAATGGTCAGGGCCACGGGCACTCCAACGGCCACGGCCACGGCCACGGGCCACGGCCAAAGCCAACACGAGAGCCACGGCCATGGCAATCCCGGCGACGGAAACGGCAACGCCCACGGACACGAGAAGTAGGCAGCCGCCACCAGGCCGGAGCATCGACGAGAGCTGCCCCGGACCGGCTCTCTCGCTAAGCAGGGCGCTTCTCGACCGAGCCCGACCCGGCCCGCTGCTTCCAGGATCTTGGCGTCAACTACTCGCGCGCAAGCGGCGCTGACCAAGGATCTCACGGGCGGCGTTGAGGCCGGGCGTGCCCATCACCCCGCCGCCGGGGTGGGCCGCGGCGCCGCACAGGTACAGGCCGCGGATCGGCGTCCGGTAGCCCGCGTAGCCGGGCACCGGGCGGAAGCGCGAAGAGCTGGCCGGGCGTCATCGCGCCCTGGAAGATGTTGCCGCCGGTGAGCCTGAACAACGCGCTCGAGGTCGAGCGGGCGTCAGCACCTGCCGCGTCGAGCGACCGAGCGGCTTGAAGTTGGGCGCGTACTCGTTCAGCAGTCGAAGCAGCGGTCGGCGAACGCCTCGCGCTCGTCGTCCCAGGAGCCGTCGCGAAGCTCGTACGGGGCGTACTGCGACGAACATCGACATCAGGTGCCGGCCCGGCGGTGCGACCGTCGGGTCCACCACCGAGGGAATCGTGCACTCCAGCACCGGGCTGCGCCGACGGGCCGGCCGTACTTGGCGTCGTCGAAGGCGCGCTCGATGTAGTCCTGGTCGGGACAGATGTGGATGGTGCCGCGGTGCTGGGGCCCGGTGCTCCGTGCCCGGGCAGCGCCGGAAGCTCGGCAGCTCGGCCGAGGGCCACGTTGATCTTCAGCGACGCGCTCGAGTAGCTGATGCGCTCGACCGCCGGCGACGAAGGCCGGGGCAACGCGTTCCGGGTCGAGCAGCTGCAGGAAGGTCACGTGGGCGTCGGCGTTGCTGGCCACGATCGCGGGCGTGGAACTCGTCGCCGCTCGCCAGCGCCACGCCGACAGCCCGTCCGTCGCGCACGAGGATGCGTGCCACCTCGGCGTCGCAGCGGATCTCGGCACCGAGGTCGCGGGCGGCTGCGCGCCAGCGCCTGCGTCGAGCCCGCCCATGCCGCCGCGCATGTAGCCCCACACGCCTCGCGCCGCCGTCGGCCTCGCCCATGACGTGGTGGAAGAGCACGTAGCCGGTGCCCGGCATCGACGGGCTCGCCATCGCCCCGATGATCGCGTCGGTCGCCAGCGTCGCCTTCAGCTCCTCCGACTCGAACCAGCGATCGAGGATCGGCCGCGCCGGCCCGGTCGAGGATCTCGACCGCCTCCGCCGGCGCCGTCGCCCAGCCGCCGGAACGCGCGTCCGAGCCAGAGCAGCGTCCGGAGGTCGCCGAGGTGCCGGCCTCAGCAGATCGGGCGGCGTCATCGCCGAGCGTGGGCTCGACGACCGCGGCCACGCCGCTCCAGCATCGCCTCGTACCTCGGATACGCGCTCGGCGTCGCGCGTGCTGAACTTGGCGATCTCGCTGCGGGTCAGCTCGGCGTCCGGGCCCATCAGCAGCGAGCGCCCGTCGGGGAACGGCGTGAACGACGACGGGTTGCGCGGCGAGCACCTCGAAGCCGTAGTCGCGCCAGGCTCGAGGTCGCGGACGATCTCCGGGCTGGAAGAGGCTGTTGACGTAGGCGGCGGTCGAGACCTTGAAGCCCGGGAAACGTCTCCTCGGTGACGCAGGCGCCGCCGACGACGTGGCGCCGCTCGAGGACCAGCACGCTTGCAGCCCGCGCGTCGCCAGGTAGCACGCGGTCGACCAGTCCGTTGTGCCCGGCGCCGATCACGATGCGCGTCGTAGGTCGAGGTGTTCCTCGGCACCCCGTCAGTCTCCCACCATGAACTGGGCTCGGTGAGTCGGTACATAGCCTCCAGCCACCACTGCGGAAAGTGCGCTGGCAACGGCGCCCTCCGCTCGTCCGCTGCATAACCGCCTGGCTGCAGCCGGTAAAGCCCCCGTCCGTGGCCTCTAGAGGCTCCGATCCTTCCCGTACCTCCGGGCGGCCGCTGCCAGCATCGGCGGCAGTGGCGCCGACGGCGATGTCACTCAATCGTGAAGCTCCGCGTCGACTTCAGGCAAAACGGTGCCCCTGGAGGTCGAAGCTGGGCCATCAGCCGATACTCGGCCCGATGCCACGGCGCTGCACCCCTCCACCAGTAGCATGAAGCGCCTCCCCAACACCGCTGCTCGCCCCCTGGCCCGCGAAGAGACATGACGAGACGAACGCGAGAAGCAGATCAGACCCCAAGAGGCGCTGAGCTGAGATGCTCGTCAGGGGAGAACGACGGTCGCGACTCGCGCGTCTAAAGCGGACCATTCTGCAACGAACAAGAAGCTCAGCAGCGCGATCCTCTGAAGACCCTTGACAGGGTGCGAGCGGATTCGGATACTTCGGCGAACCGGGTCCGGCAACCGGGAACTCACGCTCGCACGAGAGCTTGCGGCCGCGCTAGGTGTGCCCCATGCTGAGCTGGACTCGCTCTATTTTCGGCCCGGACTTCAGTAGAGCGCTCCCTCTCCCTGCTGCGCGAGAGGACAAGCGCGCGGCAATTGCAGGAGATCGCTGGGTCACGGACGGCAACAAGCGCGCCGTGCGCGACTTGGTCTGGCCTCGAGCGGACACAATCATTTGTGCTGACTTACCCCGTAGGTATGAGCTTCTGTGGCGGCTTCCCGCCGCCAAATGCGCGCACCCGTGCCATCGGCGCTCAGCGCGCGCAGGCCGCTCAGACCGGTCGAAGCGACCGGACTGCCCAAGCGAGATGCTCGCAGCCGCGAGAGGGAGTGCTCACGGCGCTCAGATCATCATCAGGGACAGCGCCGGGAATACCCGCCTGGCGTTCACCCAGCCGGCGGAACCAGCATCTCGCTGTGGCACGCCTGCGTTCACCCCGTGCTACTCGTCAGTGGATGGCTCGCGTCACCGAGTGTGGCCCCGCCCGCCCGCGTAGGGGCGAGTGGTGCCGATCGGCGCGGCCTCTCCGGACGCTTACTGCTGCTTTCCGCGCAACGCGCAGCAGCCGGCGGAAGCCGGGCAAAGCGGGCTGTAACGGAGCGTGTCGGGAAGTACCGTAAGCGTGCGCTAGCAACGTTTCGCACTTTTCAGGGAGGGCCGCATGATGGGCTGGATCAAGCCGGTGGGAACTGCGACCTGCGGTCACACTCTTCCTCGCGTGGCCGGCATCCGCGGGCGCGCACGTGAAGTGGGTCTGCGACGTCCCCGGCGAGCTGACCGGCGACTTTCGAATCAGTCACCAGATGCGCTGCGCGGCATGGGATCGACACAGCGAACGCGCACGCGGGTCAGACCTTCAACCGTAATACCTCGGTGAGGTGTGCACCGTCGCACAAGACTGACGATTAGCGGCAGTTCAACACTCAACAGACCAGCAAGGGGCAGCCATCCGGCGCCTCAGGCCTGACCCTCAGCGCGCGAGGCCAGCGCTGCGAGCACCTCCGGAAGTCACCGTTGATCTCGGACCGATCTCCGGCCTACCGTTTTCGGCGCCGGCCCAGACCCATCCGATAGGTGATGCGCGAGCGTTCATGCCCACGGTCTGACCGAAAAACGTGACGACGAAGTCGCCGCCGCGCTTCCTCGCCGACGAACAGCCGGGCCGATGGTTTCGGCGATGGAAAGAGCCAGATAGTCGTCACCGGCGGCGTCAATATCAGGATCGGCGCCTGACGGCAATTTTACCTGAAGCCGATCCGCCTGACGGTTGCGGTACCCATTCGGGCCAGCGTCGACGTCCGCCTGAAAGCCGCCAGGATTCTTGGCCCAGGGGACCCGCACTGTCTCGACGCTGTGCTCGACGGCCCACATGAGATCACGCACAGTAGTCGCGACCCTTGCGGCCGCGATCAGCAGAGATCAACATGGTTGCCCTCGCATTCCGGTGAGGCAACGATCGATCATGCGCGAGAGAACTGTTATGTTGCCGGGCAACGAGCGCGAGTCGATCTTCGATTCGAGCTCGGTGCATCCGCATGCCGCTGCGGAGCGCCTGCCGCTCTGCGATTTGAGCATGCTGAGCGCCTCTTTGAGAGATTCGGATGTTAGCCATTGACGATCCTCCCGTCTTGCTCTACCCGGTACGAGTCCTCGCGTGGCCGCGAGGCGTAGGGTGGGTGTCCATCGCTCGCCGGCGCGATCTCGAGGTGAAAGCCCGCGTCGGTTGCCAAGTCGTGGACAGAAAGCCCACCTGGTCGGCCGTTGCCATAGGAGGAGAACTTCGACCGTTCCCGCTCAGCCGCTTGGCCAGTTCTCGTGTGATCTTGCGTTTCATGGGGTCCTTTCCGTCTGAGTGGTCAGTTGGTTAGCGCAGCTTTGTGGCCCCCAAGCGGTGGTTCCCGCGTATTTCTTGGTCTACGGAACGGGCACGCCGTCCACGAAGAGCGGGATCGTGCCGGCGGCGAGGCCGCTGGAGTCCACGGTGTCGCTGCCGTCGAGTGTGTTGATGTCGAGGCGGTCGTTTGCGCCCTCGGGGTGGAGGATCTCGACCGAGCGGGGCGAGGCCTTTCACGTTCACGCCCTGTGCGTCGCCGAAGACCCTGATCGCGTCGTCGCCGTTGGTGCCGTTGAGGACGACGCGGTCGGCTCACCGTCGCCTCCGCCGGGAGCCGCGCCGTCGAGGTCGAGCTGCAGGGTTCGGAGGTCGGTTCCAGTCAGGTCGCTGACCGTGACCAGGTCAGGCCCCGGCGAGGGCCTGAAGTCGATCTGCTCGACGCCGGCGGTGTCCATCGTCACATTGCCGATGTCGCGGGAGAACCGCACGCGGTCTCCGTTCGCCGAGACATCGATCTTCTCGGCGATGTTGGCTCCGATGAAGCTCATCGTGTCGGAGCCGTCCTCGCCTTCGACGGTGTCGCTGCCGTCGCCGGGATCCCACTCGAACGTGTCGTCGCCGGCGCCCATCTGGGCAAGGTCGTTGCCCTCTGCTGCCGTCGAGCGTGTCGTTGCCGTCTCCGCCGACCAGCCGTGTCGTCGCCCTGGCCGCCGAAGAGTTCGTCGTCGTTCCAGGGCTCTCCGGCGATGACCAGGCCGATCGCCTGAGCCGTGGAGGCCGGCTGCCGCGCGATGTCGTCGTTGCCACTCGAGACCGTCAACGGCGAGCTCGTCGTCCGGCTCCTGGTGCTGAACCGCGACCGACGGCCCGCAGCCCGGCGACGGCGACGACGGAGGCGTTCACTGCTAACGTCGATCGCTCGTCCCCGTCGTTCGTGCCTTCGACGATGACGTGGTCGGCCTGGTTGCCGCTCCGCCGAGCGTCGACGACACGCAGATCGAGGTTCACCGTGCCGACGTCGGCTCCCGTCAGGTCGCTCGACGCGTCGACGTCGGCGCCCGCCGAGGGCGTTGAAGTCGACCCGCTCGACGCCGGCCGTGTCCATCGTCACGTTGCCGGGGTCGCGGAAGAACCTGAGCCGGTTGCCCGTCGGCCGACCGAGCGACAACGCTTCGGCGATGTTGGCGCCGTTGAAGCGTATCAAGTCGGCACCCGTCCCGCCTTCGATCACGTCGCTGCCGTCGCCTGATCCCAGACGAAGACGTCGTCACCGGCGCCCAGCTGCGCGCGTCGGTCGTTGCCGCCGTTGCCGTCGAGCGCGTCGTTGCCGTCGCCGCCGAGCAGTAGTCTCGACACCCGGCTCCCGGCGATCGTGTCGCCGCCCGCGCCGCCGTCGAGGGTCAGTGAGATCACCCTGGCCGCGAGCGCGGTCGCCGAGATGTGGTCGTCACCGCCGAGCCCGTTGACGGCGAGCTCGTCGGTCGGCTCCTGGTGCTGGATCGCGACCGCTGCCCGCAGTCCGGAGACGGCGACACCGGAGGCGTTCCCACTGACGTCGATCGTCGTCGCTGCTGGCGGTGCCGTTGACGACTACGCGATCTGCCGCGCCGTCGCCCTGCGCGCCGCCGATGGCCGAGGCGAGATCGACGTTCACCGCGCCGACGTCGGTGCCGGCTCAGGTCGTTGACCGTGACCAGGTCAGCGCCGCCGAGCGCGTTGAAGTCGACCCGCGCTCGACACCGGCCGTGTCCATCGTGACGTTGCCGACGTCGCGGAATGAAGCCGGAGCCGGCTTGCCGTTCGCCGAAGGCGGTCGAACTGCTCTGCTGCCGCGTTCGCGCCGTTGAAGCGCATCGTGTCCGAGCCGTCCGGCCCTCGACCGACGTCGCTGCCGTCGCCAGGATCCCGGACGAACAGGTGTCGTCACCCGAGCCGCAAGCTGGCCGGTGTCGTTGCCCTTGTTGCCGTCGACCGTACGTCGTGTTCTGTCCGCCGCCGATCAGCGTCTCGGCTCCGGAGCGCTCCGGCGATCGGTGTCGTTGCCGGTTCCGCGCGTCGATCGTCGTCGGGATGGTGTCCGTGAAGACGCCGTTGTTTTCGTCGATGCGCACGAGGTCGTCGCCGGCTCGAGCCGTCGACGGCGATCTTCGCGATCTTCTTGCGCTTGAAGCTGAAGTCCGCCGAGCCGTCGTCGCCGACGTCGACCTGGAGCGTGCCGGGGTGTCCCGCCGGGCGAGCGATCTTTGTCGCTCGCCGGGGTGCCCAGGACGTCAGCACGCGGTTGATCTTCATCGGCATCTGTACTGCGGCGGTAGGCGAGACGTCCACCTGCCGCCGGGTCGGTCCGTCCTTCGCCGGAGGTCTGGCCTGGCTTGGTGTCCTCCGGAGGAAGCGGTAGCTGGTGGGCGGTAGGTGACCTGCATGCGGCCGTCCTTCGCTGGGTGGTGCTCAGCATTCTGCGTTCCGCTGGTCGCCTCGGCTGCCCTGTGGTGAGGGCGGCCAGTAGACGCATGCGCCGTAGCAGGTGCCTTGTGGTGGTTTTCTGCGCCCACAGGTGTCCGCCGTGGGAGTCGGCAGAGATCTGGTCAGGCCGAGGGCCGCTCTGGCGGAAGTTTATCAGTTCCACTGCGTCGCGGCAGCGGCAGCCGTGGCCGAGCGCCGCGGCCAGGAGCAGAACGATTCATAGGCGCATGAGAACTGTGGTGCGAGATGCCGCGCGTCGCCGACGCGCCCCCACGCGCCGGGCGCGTCCTGCGCTACCCGTGAGTCGAATGTGCTTCTTCATGATCGTCCTTTCGAGTCGTTGATCGCTCAGATCGTGGTACAAGACACCGCGGTGCGCTGCTCCTCATCGTGAGGAGCGGACGCGAGCGGTCGTTATGACGCTGAATAGCCCTCGGCAAAATGGTCCTTCAAGATGTGATCGGATCGGTCCACTCCGCGAACGCGACTCGCCCCCAGCAGGGAGCTACCGTTCGAGGTGCCGTGCCACTGGAGACCGCGTCTCACGAGATGAAGCAGGCTGCGGAGGTCGTCGAGTTGGCGGCTGCGGACGGATCGCTGCTGGCAGATCGTCGCGGCGCGCCTTCGAAAGGAACGGGTCGCGGTGGTCGCCGGAGCCAGCCGACCGCCTGCCGAGCAACAGCGGCGCGGTCGCGCTCGCACAGAGCGCAGCGGTGAAGGTGCCGGAGAACCTGGGTGCGCGCGCGCGTCGAGGCCTCGACGCCGCGCCGGTTCGGTGCGGGCGCTCCCGGCGCGTGCCTCGGCCGGTCGCGGCGGCTGCCATCGTTGGGGCTGTCGCGCTCGGGTTGATCGTTTCGCTCCAGCACTGGCTGGAGCAGTTCCACGCCGCCCTCGGAGCAACCCCGTCGCTGCCCAGTGAGCGGCGAAGCGACGCTGACCAAGACGCCGTCCGGTTGGTGGATCGAGCCTCGACGCCCAGGGCTTCCCCGTCTCGAAAGTGGGCGTTTCGGCCGAAGCGTGGTTGTACGCGACGGAGCTGGAGCTCTCGTCCCGATCGACCTTCAACGAGGGCGAAGAGGTCGCTCTCCTGGGCGGGCACGTCTCCCCGGAAGAGTTTCCCGACGCTGACGGTCACGCGCGAGCAGGCGAGACGGCAATCAGGCTTCATCCCGGGCGAGAAAGTGCTCGTCGGAACGGCGTCGAGCCGAGCGGTCGACTGACGCACGGCGCAAGCGGCGGCGTTCATCCGGAGCCGCCCTCGATTCTGCCGAATGACCTGCTGGAGCGAGCGCGGTAGTAAGCTCGGCTCATTACCGTCCCTTCGCGGAGAGTTTCCTCAGGGCTCGGGCCGTCTCCTTGTAGGAAAGACCCGTGACGTCGACGGCCACGAGAACGTCGCGAAAGTCGTCGGGAGCTCCGCGATCGCTCCGTACAGCTCGTGCGGCCTCGAGCGCGAGCTGCGGCTCACGCGCATGCGGGCCCTGGACGAGGTCGAGGGTCATCCGGCGGGAGTGGAGCGGGCCGCAGCCGGCGGCTCTCGGCCCGCTTCCGGTTCAGGAAGGTGCTGCGCAGGGCGCGGATGAGGTACCCGAGGTCGTCCTCGCTCCGAAGCCAGGCAAAGGCGCGCCAGCACCCGCGCATAGGTCTCCTGGACGAGGGCACCGGCGTCCTCGCGGGATCCAGACGGCGCCCAGGCTGCCCGGATAGAGCCTGTCGAGGTGGTCTCCGGAGCCGTGGCGGGGTCAAGACGGTGCTCCATGAGCGGACGGCCTCCGGCAGCCTGTGGTGTCGGGCGAGCATATGGCCCCGTGTGGCGGGCGGCGGCCGGACGGCCTCGCCCGCCACCTGGCGCCGACGCCGCTCGACGAGATCCACTCAGGGGCTGCCATGCCCCATCGCGTCTGTTGCCGCACGGTTTGGGCCCTGCAGCTCATGCGACCCGGAAGCTGCCGTGCATGAACCCGGCGCGCGGATCGCAGAAGCAGCTGATAAGCGCCCTTCTTCAGCGTGAGGTGTAGCTCTTCGACTGCCCTGGAAGGCCACGCCCGTGAGTGACGCGGTCGATCCCGGCGCCGCGGGAGGATGGCAGTCGTGGATCGTCGCGCGGTCCCGATGACGAACCGGTACGGCGTGTGGGCCTTCAGCTCCGTGACCGAGTAGTCGGCCCTCGTCAGCCCGATCGTGAAGCTTTCTCGGGCCGACCGTTCCGGTGATGGCCTGCGCCGGGGCGGCCGATGTCGGTGCCGTCGACGCCCGAGCTGCCGCGGCGACGAACGCGCCGAGCAGCCAGAGCGCGGGACGGGGGAGATTGTCCTCATCGCTATGGCTCGTCGAGGGTCGAATCGGACGATCTCGATGCTGCGCCGAAGGTGGGTGCGAGTCATAAGTCCTCCCTTGGTCGCTGGCGTCTGCCATGTCGCCACCAGGATCGAGTCGGCCGCCGTGGCGGCCGCCTCACGGAGGGGCGGTGAGGTATTCCGTGAAGAGTAGGCGTTGCAGGTGAAAGCCACAGGGCGCGAGCGAGCTGCGAGCGCGAGCGGATCTCGAGCTTGCGGAAGACGCTGCGGAGGTGAGTCTCGATCGTGTTCTCGGTCAACGAAGAGCAAGCCTGCGCGATCTCCCGATTGGTCATTCCTTCGGCGGCCATATCGCGCGACGCGGAGCTCCGAGGCAGTGAGGTTGCTGCGGCTCTCGGTGGGGTCGCGACGAGGGCGGGCACCCGCTGCTGACGAGCTCGTCGTGGGCGCGCGCGGCGACCGCCTCGGCACCGCATGACACGGGCCAGCTCGAGCGCCTTCGCGGAGGCTGGCCGCGCGCGTCGGCGCGGCGTCGGCGCGGCGGGATCGCCGCGCCCAGCTCGACCAGCGCGAGCGCGTGCTCGAGTCGAGCCGGCGAACGCTTCGGAGGATGCGCGACTGCTTGCTCAGGGAGTTCGATTCCCGTGTCGCCTCCGCTCGAGAAGGCCAAGCGTCGCGAGGGACGCGCCGAGCGGAGCTTGTGCGCCGAAGGCGCGGCAGCGCTCGAGCTCCCTCGCGCGCGAGCGCGCACGAGCCTCGTCGAGCGCCGGTCAACTGATGCCAGAAGCGGCGCGGCGTCCAGCACGCCAGGTGCGAACGCGGGCGTGCGGATTTCCCACTCCCGCTCGAGCCGCCCGCATGCGAACAGATCTTCGAGCGCGTCCTCTGGGCGCTGGGAGGCTGCTCGGATGCGCGCGCGCGTCTGCAGGTAGCGGATCTGGCCTGTTGCGGCGGGCTCGGGCCGAACCTGCGCAAAGACGTCACCGCGGTTCAGTCGGCTCGCCGCGCGAGCAGGACGATGACAAGCGCACGTGGGCGTAAAGGGTCTGGGGAGCGGGTTGCTGCTCGAACGTGCTCGCCGCGATCCGCCTTCGGCCTCTGCGCCAGTAGGCCGCGACGCATGGAGGCAGCACGCGCGGAGCTGAGCGGCCATCGAGAACGCAGGCGCGAAGCCCAGGTGCAGAAGCCGCGGCGATCGCCCATCTCTGGTCGCAGCGTGACGGTTGCGTGGCCGCTCGAACACTCCCAAGCGAACGCCACAGGAAATCGAGCACGCAGCCACGAAGACCGTCGTCAAGCTCCGGAGAGATCGGCAGGACACACCCTCCGAAGCCGGCGGTAGAAGTCACACAGGGACTCGAGCTGCGGTTCGTCGCCAGCGCGATGTGTCGATCTGGGCGACACCGTGACTGAGTTCACTACTCACCGGTGCTCCTCGAGGGGCTACCGCGCAGCCCGCGCTCACAACCGGTGAACGACTGGCCGTGGTACATGGCGACTCCTTTTCGCCCAGGATCACGCACCACCACACCCCGGACCTCACGAATGCCCGGTGAGAAATCCCGTGAGATCCAGTTGCGGGCTAATGGCTAGCTTTGGGCGGTGAGCGAAGACGCGATTCGCGAGCTGGCTCGGACGCGGCTCGGGTTCGAGCGCCTGCGGCCTGGGCAGCTGCGGGCTGTCGCCGCGGCGAGCGAGGGCGCGACGTGCTTGCGGTGCTGCCCACGGGCGGCGGCAAGTCTGCGATCTACGAGCTCGCCGGGCTGATGCTGGACGGACCGACGGTGGTCGTCTCGCCGCTGATCGCGCTCCAGGACGACCAGCTCGCGCATCTGCGCGACGCCGGCCTCTCCGCGATCGTGCTGAACTCGCAGCAGTCGTCGAGGGCGCGGGCGGCGGCGCTCGACGCGTCATCCGAGTCCGGCACGCTTCGTCTTCCTCTCGCCGGAGCAGCTGACGAACGAGCGAGACAAGGAGGCGCTGCGGCGGCGCGCATCCGGGGCTGTTCGTCGTCGACGAGGCGCATCTGATCAGCCAGTGGGGCCACGACTTCCGCACCGACTACATGCGTGCTCGGCGCGCAGGCCGATGCGTCTCGGATCGCCGGTCCGCATCGGCTCTGACCGCGACGGCCGCGCTGCCGGTGCGGGACGGAGATCATCCGGCGCCTCGGGCTGCGTGAGCCTGAAATCGTGATCGGCGACTTCGATCGTCCGCATATCGAGCTGTCGGCGCGCGCGCGTCCGCTCCGTTGAGGACAAGCATCGCGAGCTGCGAGCGGTCGGCCACGGAATTCGAAGGCGCGGGAATCGTGTACGCCGCGACCCACGCGAGACGCAGAGGCGGCGCGGGACGTCGCTGTCGGCGGCCGGCCAGCTCGGTGACGCTCTACCACGCCGGGCTCTCCGGCGCGGGCGCGGCACGAGGCGATGACGGCCGTTCCTCGACGGCTCGGCGCGAATCGTCGCGGCAACGGTCGCGTTCGGGATGGGAATCGACAAGCCGGACGTCCGCTGGGTGCTGCATTTCGACCCGCCTGCCTCGCTCGACGCCTACTACCAGGAGTTCGGACGCGCAGGCCGCGACGGGCAAGATGCGCACGCTCGCCTCCTCTTCCGGCCGGAGGACTTCGCCATGGCGCGGCATCTCACCTCGCGGAGCGTCGGAGAGAACGTCGTCTATCGCGTCGCCGAGCGCCTGGCGGCGGGTGGCGACCTCTCAGAGCTCGGCGGGCGGCAGCCGACGGCGGCGCTCGTTCGCCTGGTCGATCTCGGCGCCGCGGCGTGGGAGGTCGACGGGGAGTGTCCGCTGGACCGACGACTCACCGTTGCGGAGGCGCTGAGCGCCTCGGCGGTCGAGAGCGAGCGCGAGGACGAGGTCGAGCGGTCGCGGCTCGAGATGATGCGGCGCTACGCGGAGCACACCGGCTGCCGCCGTTCCTTCCTGCTCTCCTACTTCGGACAGGAATACCGCGGCCCGTGTGGGAACTGCGACAACGACGAAGCGCAGGTTTCGCTGCCGGCCGCGTCCGAGCCGTTTGCGGTCGGCAGCCGAGTGAGGAGCGACCGTTGGGGCGAAGGCACCGTCCAGCGCTACGACGGCGACCAGTTGACGGTGCTCTTCGACGAGCACGGCTATCGTGACCTGCTCGTGCCGCTCGTCGTTGAGCGAGGGCTGCTGCTGCCGGCTTGAGCCGATAACGTCCTCCGCTTGGAACGGCCTCGGCGTGCGCTCATCTTCGATCTCGACGGCACGCTCGTGGACACGGTCTATGCGCACGTCTTCGCCTGGCAACGCGCCTTCGCGGAGGTGGGACTGCCGATCGACGGCTGGCGGATTCATCGCCGAGTCGGCATGAGCGGTGGGCTTTTCGCGCGGGCCGCGGCGCGCGAGATCGGGCGTCCGCTGTCGTCGGAGGAGGCAGAGGCGCTGCAGCTGCGCCACGGCGAGCTCTTCATCGAGCTGTTGCCCGAGCGGCGGCCGCTTCCGGGCGCGGTCGAGCTGCTCGCCGAGCTCGAGGCCGAGAGGGTTCCACACGGGATCGCGACCTCCGGACGCCGGCCGGAGATCGACTCCTCGCTGGAGGCGCTGGGCGTCGGTGACGAGACCGTCGTCGTAGAGCGTGGCCACGTCGACCGGGCGAAACCGGAGCCGGATCTCTTTCTCACCTGCGCGGAGCGAATCGGCGCTTCGCCCGCGGATTGCTACGTCGTCGGCGACGCCGTCTGGGACCTGCTCGCCGCCCGGCGCGCCGGCATGCTGAGCGTCGGCCTGCTCAGCGGCGGCTACGGCGAGGACGAGCTCAACCGCGCGGGCGCCTTCCGCGTCTACCGCGACGCCGCCGAGTTGCGCAGCTCACTGGACGAGCTCGGAGTTCTCACCTGAAGCGAACGGCGGCTTTCGCGCGCTCGCTCCGAGGCGTCAGGCGGGCTGCTCGCCCGCGTGGGCCAGCTCGGGGACGTCGCTTAGAGCAGCGGGGGCTGCCCCAAGGTCGCCGTCTCGACTCGTGAGCGCCGTGTAGCGCCCGCCCGCCAGGATCAGATCCTCGTGCCGTGCCGGATTCGACTACTCGGCCGTGGTCGAGGACGATGATCTGGTCGGCGTCGCGCACGGTCGACAGCCGGTGCGCGATCGCGATCGTCGTTCGCCCCTCCGAGAGCTGGTCGAGCGCCTCCTGCACGAGCCGCTCGGTCTCGGTGTCGAGCGAGCTCGGTCGCCTCGTCGAGCACGAGGATCGGCGGGTTGCGCAGGATCGTCCGCGCGATCGCGATCCGCTGCTTCTCGCCGCCTGAGAACCGGTAGCCGCGCTCGCCGACCACGGTCTCGTATCCGTCCGGCAGCGCCGCGATCACGTGATGGATGCGCGCCGCCTCGGCCGCCGCCTCGATCTCCTCGTCGGTCGCGTCCGGCTTCGCGAAGCGCAGGTTCTCGCGCACCGATCTCGTGGAAGAGGTACGTCTCCTGCGAGACGACGCCGACGAGGTCGGACAGCGCCTGGAAGCTCAGGTCGCGGATGTCGATGCCGCCGATGGTGATGCCTCCGCGGCTGACGTCGTAGAGCCGAGCGGCGAGGTAGCCGAGCGTCGTCTTGCCGGAGCCCGTCTCGCCGACGAGCGCGGTCGTCGTGCCCGCCGGCACGGTGAAGGAGACGTCCTGGAGCGTCCAGTCCTCGCCGTAGCGGAACCAGACGCGATCGAAGGCGACGTCGCCCGGCCTGGCCGACGGCGATCGCATCCGGCTTCTCCTCGATGTCGACCGGCTGGTCGAGGTATTCGAAGATCCGGTCGAAGAGCGCGAGCGAGGTCTGGACGTCGAGGCCGACGCCGAGCAGCGAGCCGATCGGGAAGAACAACCGTGTCTGGAGCGTCGTGAAAGCGACCAGCAGCGGGAGCGACACCGCGGTCGATCCGTGCGCGAGCGCGAGCCCGCCGAACCAGTAGACCGCGGCCGGCATGATCGCGAAGCTCGTCTGGATCGAGGCCATCACCCAGCGGCCCGCCATTCGCTGGCGCACCTCGAGGTCGGCGAGGCGGAGCGAGTCGGCCTCGAAACGGTCGGCGAGCTCGTCGCCGCGCCCCATCGTCTTGCCGAGCAAGATCCCCGAGACGGAGAGCGACTCCTGCACGAGGCTGGAGATGTCGGCGAGCGTCTCCTGCGTCGTCTTCGCGATCCGGCGCCGCTCGTTGCCGACCCTGCGGGTGAGCAACGCGAACAGCGGGATCAGCGCGAAGGCGAACAGCGCCAGCTCCCAGCTCAAGATCAGCATGCCGACCATCGTCGCGGCGACGGTGGTCACGTTGGAGGCGATCGACGTCGCCGTGTTCGTGACGACGTTCTGAACGCCGCCGATGTCGTTCGAGATCCTCGACTGGACCTCGCCGGTCCGCGTGCGCGTGAAGAACGCGAGCGAGAGGCGCTGCAGATGGCGGAAGACCGAGGCGCGCAGGTCGTGCATCACGCGCTGGCCGACCTGATTCGAGAGCAGCGTCTGGATCACGCCAAGCACCCCGGTCGCGATCGCGATCGCGATGATCCCGGCGGCGTTGATCGAGAGCGACCTTGTGTCGTTCCGAGAGATCGCCTCCAGCACGTACTTGAGCAGGAAGGCGGGAACTACGCCGAGCCCTGCCGAGACGACGATCAACAGCAGCACTCCGCCCAGCCGCAGCTTGTAGGCAGCGAAGAGCCTGCCAATCCGGCTCAGGTTCGCGCGGCGCACCGCCGGGTCGGCGGGACGCTCCGGCGGCGCTTCGGCGGAGTGAAAGAACATCCCCATCGGCGCGTCAGGGTACGTCGCGCGGCATGCGTGATGTCAGCCCGTTAGAACTTCCACCATGACCTCGAAGATCGCCCCCGACCCGTACCGGGAAGAGGAGATCGAATCGCGCCGGAGGCCGCGCCGGCCGTCGCCACGATCATCGGTTTCCAGCTGGTGCTCGCGACTGTGAGCCGCATCGAGCACTGGACGCTCTGGACCTTGCCGTGGTGGGTGTGGTTGATCTCCGTCCCGCCTGAGCCGCGCTCCTGATCCCTCTCGCCTGGAGCTCGGCCAAGGCACCGGCTCGAGCAACTGGGGCTGCGACGGATGGTCGCGTTGGCGCTGCTCGGCGTGATCAGCCTGACGACTGCCCTACTGCTGGTCGCGCTGATCGGCTCGCTGGTCGAGGGGAAGGAAACGAGCGGCGCGCAGCTCCTCCTCAAGGCGGTCACCGTCTGGGGGACCAACGTGATCGCGTTCGGCCTCTGGTACTGGGGTCTCGACCGCGGCGGGCCGGTCAAGAGGCTCCAGCCGGACTCGCCGTCCTCGGACTTTCAGTTCCCCCAGATGGAGAATCCGCAGCTTGTCGCGCCGGGTGGTATCCGGAATTGATCGATTACATCTACGTCTCGTTCACGAACTCGATCGCCTTCAGCCCGACGGACGCGATGCCGCTGACCCGCCGGGCGAAGCTGCTGATGCTGTCCGAATCGGCGATCTCGGCGATCACGATCTTGCTCGTGGCCGCCCGCGCGGTCAACATCTTCAAATAGGTCATGCAGGCCAAAAGGCCTGATCTCGGGCCTGTCCCTGAATCGAGGGATAGGGCGCGTTGCCTCCGACCGATTTCGCGGAGACGGCAATCACGCCTTCTCGGCGGTCCGGAGGTCTTCTTGGCTCGACGCACGCTCCCGGTTCTGGCAGCTCTTGTTCTGGCTCTGCTCGCCGCCTCTGTCGGCCGACGGCCCGAGCTCGAGTGCAAACGCGTGCGGCGCCCGCGAGTACTCCTACGCCGACCTCCAGAGCGACAGCAAGGGGCACGGTAGTCGGCGCGACGCTCGTCCCGCTCCGGACGCCGGCCGTCTCGGCCGGCCACGTCGGCGCCTGGATCGGCGTCGGTGGCGTCAACCTGGGGCCCAACGGCGCCGGCCGAGTGGCTTCAGGTCGGTTTCAGCGCCTTCCCGTCGGACCGGATGAGCCGGATCTACTACGAAGTCACGGTTCCGGGATCGGATCCCCGCTACGTCGAGCTCGACCCCAGCGTCAAGGCGGGCGAGAAACACAGCTTCAAGGTGCTCGAGATGGCGAACCGGAAGGCCTGGTGGCGCGTCTGGCTCGACGGCAAGGCCGTCAGTCCGGCGATCCAGCCTTCCAGGGAGCCACGGCGCGTGGTATCCGCAGGCGATGGCCGAGAGCTGGAACGGCGGCGTCAGGGCATGCAACGCATTCAACTACCGCTTTTCGAACGTGACCCAGGCGCACGCCGACGGCGGCGACTGGCGGCCCCTGACGCGAAGCGTCTCCTTCCACGACGCCGGCTACCGATTCGTTCAGACCTCGCGGCGTGCCGAGCAGCTTCCTCGCAGCGAGCCTTAACAGCTCTTCGCCGGTCGTTACGACCCCGAACCGTGTCAGTCGTGCCAGCGCCAGACTGGCGGCGCTGCGAGACGGTTCAGTTCACTCGTTCGCGCGGAAAGTAGCGACGAGGCGGCCGGAAAGGCCGCCTCGTCGGAAAGCGTGCCTAGCGAATCGTGACCGGCGTGCCGACCGGCATCAGCCGGCCCAACGCCAAAATCGCGGCGTTCCGGAGACGGATGCAGCCGTGCGAGATGTGCCCTGGGATGAGGTGCGGCTCGTTCGTGCCGTGGATGCCCACGTAGCCGCCGCCCGGCCAGTCGGTCAGGACAGCGGAACGGGCGCTGATGCCGAACGCCAACGGCCCGTAGAAGGGTTGTTGAAGTTGGTCAGCTTGTCACGGACATAGAACTCGCCGCGTGGGGTCGGCCAGTAGCTCTTGCCGACGCCGACGCGCGTCTGGAAGACGACCTGCCGTCCCGCTTCAGCGTCGCGGACGTCGCGCCGCGGTTGATGTAGAGGTGGGTGTGGACGGTGAACAGAGGACTCAGGTCGCGCTTCCGCACGAAGCCGGTCGAGTTGTTCGGCAGGATCGGCAGACGCACCCGGTACCAGCTGGAACGAGGGCTGATGTCGGTCCGGGAAAGCACGAGCACGTCGTTCTGGGTGCCGTCCGTCGTTCCGGCAGGAAGGGTCGTCACTACCCGCGAGGCTGAGACCCGGCTTCGCGCGCACGACGGTCCGCCTCATCAGGACGGCCCAGTGGGCCACCTTGTCGTCGGTCAGCTTCGTCGAGCGCGGATGAGGGCGCCCGCTCTGGAGCCGCCCTGCGCGGCTGAAGCGAGCGAGAGCAACGCTACTGCCAGTGCGCCGGCGAGTGTGATCGACGCGAGCAGCGCGCGACGATTGGCAAAAAGGATGTGTTCACTGATGTCCCCCGGTCTCTGTCGATCACTGAGCGGCTCGTGAAAGCGGCTCCAGTGTAGCCTCGGTCTCGGTCGTTAACCCCAGACGATTTCCTCTACAGAGCTTAGGGTGCGCTCGGAGGCGAGCGGTCTAGATTGGCCTGGACAAACGGACAGGACCGGCTCTGGCGGTCTGACCGCTTTTCAGGCATAACTACGGTCGTCGGCAGGAAGGGGCGTCGCAATAACTCGACGAGTTGCGTTCGTGCTCGCGGTTGTCGCTGCCGCGTTGGCGGCAGTCGCCACGGTCCAGGCCGGTGACGGCAAGGAGCAGATCAGGTTCAACGCGGCCGATCAGGCAGCCGCGAAGGCCGTTGTCATCCGCCCCGCCGATCTCGGCTCCGGCTGGGTGGGCGGCCCTGCGAAGCCAGATCTCTCCGCGGGCCCAAGCTGCCCCAACTATCACCCCAAGGTCTCCGATCTCGTCCTCACCGGCGCCGCCCGGACGACCTTTCAACGCAGCGGCTTCGAGTTCGACAGCCAGTCGGGCGTTCTGAAGACGCGGCGGATGGTGGCGCTCGACTGGCGGCGCTCGGTCCTCGCGCCGGGTGTCGTACCATGCCTCCGCCAGTCGATCGGCAAGGGGCTCGGCACGAACGCGAAGGTGGTCTCGTTCAAGAAGCTCCCGTTCCCACAACTCGCCACCTACGCCGCGCTCTTTCGTGGGGTGATCAGCGTCCAGGCGCAGGGCAAGACGGTGCGAGTTCTCACCGACCTCGTTCTCGTCGGGCGAAGCCGCACCGAGCTCACGCTGACGATCGTCGGGCCGGCGTCCGCGAAGAGCGCGATCTCGGCAGCCGAACGTCGCCTCGCCCGGGTCTCTGATTACACGCGCGCGCGCGTGACGACTGCGCCGCGGGCGCGCCGGCGCTAACCCCGTGGGAAGTCTGGCGACCCCTCTGCTCATTGTCGTGTTCGCTGCCGCGGCCGGGGCGACCTGGATCGCCGGCGTGGCGCTGTCGAAGACGACCGATGCACTCGACGTGCGACTCGGCTTCGGCGAAGCGCTCGGCGGGATCGTCCTGCTCGCCATCGCGGGCAGCCTGCCCGAGCTCGCGATCACGATTTCCGCGGCCTCTGGCGGGCATCTCGACCTCGCCGCCGGAAACCTGATCGGCGGGATCGCGGTGCAGACGATGGTGCTCGTCATCTGTGACGCGGTCGCCGGGCCGAGGTATGCGCTCACCTTTCTGGCCGGCGCGTTGACGCCGGTGCTCGAGGCGTTGCTCGTCGTTCTCGTGGTCTCAGGGGTGCTGATGGGTTCGCTGCTGCGGCCGTCGATCGCGATCGGAGGCGTCGTCAGCCCCGCCTCGCTCGCGATCGTCGTGGTCTGGGTGATCGGGGTCTACGTGATCGACCGGGCGAGAAAGGAGAAGCGCTGGACGGTGACGATGCCGGGAAGCCGCCGCGGCCGCCTCAGCCACCGCGAGCCGATGCCGGCGAAGCCGCACCCGTACACCGGTTCCTCGACGCGTCCGAGTCGCCGCGATCTTCGGTGCCGCCTGCGCGATCACGCTCGCCGCCGGCGTGGCGCTGGAGGTGACGGGCAACACGCTCGCCGACCGCGCCGGGATCAACGGCGTCATCTTCGGCGCGACAGTGCTCGCAGCGGCCACGGCCCTGCCCGAGATCAGCTCCGGCATTGCTGCCGTACGCCTCGGCGACAACGCGCTTGCGCTCGGGGACATCTTCGGTGGCAACGCGTTTCAGGTCTGCCTCTTCCTGCTCGCCGACCTGATCGCAGGCTCGCCGGTACTGCCGAGCGCGGGCCGGCTGAACAGCTGGGTCGCCTCGCTCGGGGTCGCGCTGACGGCAATCTTCGCGACCGGGATCATCGTCCGTCCCCAGCGCTGCTTCCTGCGGCTGGGCCCGGATTCGTGGTTGGCGATCGTCGTCTTCGGGCTCAGGATCGCCGGACTCATTGCCCTCGCGTATTAACGAGCCGGCGCGGAAACCCGACGCGTCCGCTATTCGTTTCATCGTCGATGGGCCGATTCCGCGTCGTCGCCGTCGGCTGCGCCTGCCTGCTGCTCGGGGCCTGCGGCGGGACGACGACGAAACAGTCCTCGATCCAGCGTGCGACCGCGAACAGGCTCGCGAGCGAGAGCGAGGCGGTGGCCGCGGCTCTGGGGCGCGGCGATTCCTGCGCGGCCGCGAGCAAGGCCAAGACGCTTCACTTGCACGTCGCGAATGCAATTGCGTCCGGCTCGATCCCGCAATCGCTTGCTGCGTCCGCCCGAAGCGCATCTTCGCGGCTTGCCGACCGGATCGCCTGCACGCGTCCGCCGCCGCCGCCCCCGGCAGCCCCAACCTGCGCCGATGTCGAACACGATAAGCACGGGTCCGGGAAACACGGGAAGGCGCGGCCAAGCGGAAGGGTTGCGAGTGAGCGCTCCGCAGACCTCGACGAAGCGCTACCGCCGGGTGCGGCTGCTCGGCCACGGCGGCATGGCGACGGTCGAGCTCGCGCACGACACCGAGCTCGACCGGCCGGTGGCGATCAAGCGGCTCGCCGAGAATCTCGCCGCGAACAGAGGAGTACAAGCAACGGTTCCTGCGCGAGGCGAGGCTGGCGGCACGGCTCTCGCACCCCAACATCGTCGGGGTCTACGACGCCAGCGCCGAGAACGGGATTCCATACATCGTCATGGAATACGTCGAAGGCGAGACCGTCAGCGACCTGTTGCGAAACCGCGGGCGGCTCGAGCCGGCTGAAGCGGTCGCGCTGGGTCTCCAGGCCTGCTCGGGTCTCGAGACCGCGCATGATGCCAGCCTCGTTCACCGCGACATCAAGCCGCAGAACCTGCTGATCACGCCGGACGGGACGCTCAAGATTGCCGACTTTGGAATCGCCCGCTCGCTCGACGGAACGCAGCTGACGCAGGCCGGGACCGTGCTCGGCACAGCCGCCTACCTGGCGCCCGAGCAGGCTGCAGGCGCACAGGTGACTGCGGCCGCCGACATCTACGCCCTCGGCGCTGTGCTCTACGAGCTGCTGACGGAGCGGCCTCCGTACGAGGGCGGACAGCCTGGCCGAGCTCTTCGCCAAGCAGACGGAGGGCTCGATCACGCCTCTCCGGGAGCTTGCACCGACGGCGCCGGCCCGGCTCGAGGATGCCGTGATGCATGCACTCGCCCGTGCTCCCAGTACAGGCCCGAGTCGGCTGCGGCGTTCGCCGTCGAGCTCGACGCGACTCCGACTGCCGTCACAACCGTGGACCGGTCACTGGCACCGACCAGGCCGATGCGCCGGCTGCGTTTGAATTGGGTGCCCGCCGCGCCGCGGCGCTGGCGCTGGGTTTTGTCCGCTGCGGCGATCTTTGCCGCGGCGCTAGTTGCGCTCGTCCTCGCGCTGTCGCTCGGAGGCGGTTCGAAGTCGCCGAAGCCGGTCGCACCGCCCTCGACGAGTGGGTCGACGGCGCAGCAGGCGCGGGCGTTCTCCGACTGGCTGCGTGGCTACGCGGCCGGCGGCTGAGGGAGGCAAAGGCATAAGCTCGAAAACCAAGCCGAGGAGGCAAGAGATGGCAAATCGCCGTGAGCTCGTCGTCGAGCAGCTGCACGCGCTCGCCGACGACCTCGAGGAACTCTGGAAGGCCGCAACGCGCGACCCGGTTGCGGAGCGGCGCAAGCAACGAGGCTGGCTTCTGCTGACCGGTGCGCTCGGCGCGGTGGCGACGATGGCGAGCCGGAAGGCGCTCGCAAAGCTCTGGCCGATCCTGACCGGGGAGCCGGCGCCTGGGACGAAGGCGCCGGGCGTCCCACGCGAGCGCGACCGCGAGCGCGACCGCGTGGCCTAGTCCGAGCGCGCGAGCTTTCGCCGGTTCTTCGAGCGGTACATCGCTTCGTCCGCCGCACGGAGCAGCCCCTCGGGCGTGTCGTCCGCCGCGCCGGTTGCGGCGATTCCGAAGCTCGCCTCCACACGCAGGACGGAGGAGCGCCCGCTTCGCTCGAGCCACTCGACAAGCCGCTCCGTCACCTCCTCGGCACCCGGCCCGCTCGTTTCCGGGAGCAAGATGGCGAATTCGTCGCCGCCGATTCGGAACGCCTGGTCGCCCGGCCGGAGCTCAGTACGAAGAAGCCGGCCGACTCGGACGAGGCAATCGTCTCCCGCGGGGTGACCGTGCCGGTCGTTCAGCTGCTTGAGTCCGTCGAGGTCGAGCACGATCAGCGCGAGAGGAACGTCGGCGGCGACCGCCTCAGCCACAGCCGCGATCGAGCTCACGCATGAACGCGCGCCGGTTGGGCAGGTGCGTCAGCGGATCGTGGTCGGCGAGATAGCGCATCTGCTCGAACTGCGTCGCAAGCGTCAGTGCGCTCGCCGTCTGGTTGGCGAAGATCCGCAACGCTTGCAGCCTTTCCTCGCTCGGTAGCAGCCGGTCCTCGGGCTCGTCGACCCAGATGACGCCGATGACCTCCTCCTGCGGTCCGTGCAGCGGGATCACCAGCCAGTGGTGGTTCCATGCGTGCGGGCCGCGCCCGTTCAGCTCGGACTCGTAGATGACCTGGCTCGTCGCCACGCGTTTCCGGGCTTCCTCGCCCGGGACGAGGAAGCACCCGGCAACCTCGAACTCGGAGTCGAACAGCGACGCGATCTCGGTCAGGGAGAGGTTCTCGGTCAGTAGGCGGTCGGTGGCCGCCCACCCTGCTGCGGCCCGGGTCACGAGCGTCAACCCGTCCTCGGCGAGGAGGTCGACGCACACCTTCTCGAAGCCGAGTGCGTTCGCGATCCCGTTACAGACGGATTGCAGGATCGAGTCCGCAGAGAGCGTCCGCGTCAATCCCGAGGAGACGTGCATCAGCTCTTCCAGCGCTACACGATGCCGCTCGCGCACGATCGCCGCTTGCGCGGCCGCGAGCGCCTGCGCGGCGTAGTGGGCGAGACCGACGAGCAGCCCGAATCTCTTCGTCGCTCGGCCGCAGGCCCGAGGCGGGATCACCGAGCGAGAGGATCCCGAGCAGCTCCTCGCCGGGTCCATACAACGGCACGAAGACTTCGTCATCCGGGTTCCACGCCTCCGGGTGCTCGCCGACCTCGCGCACAGGGACGTAGCGCTTGCCGGTGTCGCTTTGCCAGTCGAACTCGCCGTGCTTGATGAAGAACGCGCCGTCCCGGAGGAAGCGGTCGTCGAGCAGCTGGGTCCAGCTCTCCCGGCTGTAGGTGCTGCCGAGCAAGGCGCGCTGCACTTCCTTGTCGCCGTGAACGGTCGCGACGCAGAAGTCGTCCCACTCAGGGCGGTAGAGATTGAGAACGACGGTGCCGAAGCCGACGACTTCCGCGACCGTCCGCGCGATCAGCGAGAGGACGGTCGGAAGGTCGCCTCCGCACGCACGAGCTCGGTGACGCCGACGAGCGCGCCCACTCCACAACGTCGCGCGGCCGGCGCCTCGCGTGCGCGAACAGACGCGTCAATCGCGGGGTGTCGTCGCCCATGAGCCTTTCGGGTCATTCTGTCGCCGCCGATCGAACTGCCCTCCTCTGAACCCCGCCTATCGCCGCACTCCCAGCATCCGCCATCCCAACAGAGTTCGAATCGCCTGAGTGGGGATCTCGTCTCCGGGGCTGGTCACGGCCGTTCGACTCGCGACGCAAAGCGGTTGCGTCGTGGCGTACGGGGGTCGCGGTCGCGTCGCTCCAGGTCGCTCGAAGACGCGAAAGAAAGCGTCCACGATCAGCGGTGCGAACTGGCCGCCGCGGTGCCCTGGGGCGTCGCTCGCTGAATGATCGGGCCGTTTGTAGTCTTCCGGCGATGTCGGCACGGGATGCGCTTCCGGCAGGCAGGGCTCTACGGGCGGACGGTCGCCCGCGTCGCCCAGCGGGGTTTTCGGGAGCCGGGCGGCGATCCCGAGTTCGCGACCGAGCGGATCGTCTTCGTCGTCGGCTCGCCTCGTTCGGGAACGACCTTCCTCGCCGACGCCGTAGGCTCGCAGCCGGGATTCGTCGACCTCGGCGAAGTTCGGCCGGTGAAGTCGAGTATCAAGCGCTGGGCCACGCTTCCGGAGGACAAGGCCGCGACGGAGCTGCGCTCGACGCTCGAGCGCATTCGCCGACTCGGCTTCGTGCGCGACCTGAGGCCGGTCGAGCAGACGCCGGAGCTCAGCTTCGTCGTCGGCGCCGCCGTGCGGGCCTATCCGCGGGCGACCGTGCTGCACATCATCCGGGACGGGCGCGACGTCGTCTGCTCGCTGCTCGAGAGGGGCTGGCTTCGCGAGCGGGAGGGTCACGACGACGCCGGTCAGCCGTACGGTCCGCACCCCGCTCCTGGGTGGAGCCCGAGCGCCGTGAGGAGTTCACGCGCGCGCGAAGCGACGCGGGCCGCGTGGGCCTGGCGGCGGTACCTGACCGCGGCTCGCGCAGCGCCCGAGCACCGCTCGAGATCCGCTACGAGGAGATCGCGGCCGATCCGGCGACCGTCGCCGAGCGGATCACAAGCTGGCTCGAGGCGGATCCGACGCCCCTCACCGAGGCGCTCCGTCAGGTCCACAGCCGCTCGATCGGCCGCTGGCGTCGCGATCTGACGCCCGAGCAGGTCGAGGACGTCGAGCGCGAGGCGGGTTCGCTCTTGCGCGAGCTGGGTTACGACTGAGCGCTCGCAGGCTCCCCGCAGAGCTGATTCCCGCATCCCGCGTCCCGCGCGGGCGGTGCTGCGCACAATGCCGTCTGGACCTCACGGCCGCGCCACCTCGTTCGCACGGCCGCTGCCGGGCTTCCTGATCCTCGGCGCGCAGAAGGCCGGCACGACGGCGCTCTACGCCTACCTGCGCTGGCACCCGGGCATCACAGGCCCGGCCTGGAGGAGGTGAGCTACTTCGACCGGCACTACCGTCGCGGAGTCCGCTGGTATCGGGGCCACTTTCCGCTGCGGCCGGGCGAGCGGCTCGTCGGAGAGGCGAGCCCCGGCTACCTCTTCCACCCGCTCGCGCCGGAGCGCGTGCGGGCAACGGTTCCGGACGCCAAGCTGATCGCGCTGCCGCGACCCAGTCGACCGGGCGTTGTCCCACTATCACCACGAGGTTGCGCTCGGCCGCGAGCCGCTGACGTTCGAGGAGGCGATCGAGGCAGAGCCCGAGCGGACGCGTGGGGAGGAGGAGCGGCTCGCGCGGGAGCCTGGCTATTTCAGCCACGCCTGGTGGGACTACACGTATCTCGCCCGCGGCTGCGCTACGCGGAGCAGCTCGAGCGCTGGCTGGCGGTCTTCCCACGGGAGCAGCTGCTCGTCGTCGCAAGCGACGAGCTGGCCGTGGAGCCCGAGGAGACGTACGCCCGCGTGCTCGAGTTCCTCGGCGCGCCGGCGCACGCGCTCGGGTCGTACCCGCGCGTCTACGAGCAGAGCTACGCCGGAGATGCGGCCGGATACCCGACGCCGGCTCGCGGAGCATTTCGCCGAGGCCCAACCGGCGCCTCTACGAGCTCCTGGGCCGCACGACTTCGGCTGGCACGTGATGTAGGTGGTACACCCACATCACTTCAGTTTCTGAAGCGTGAGTCAGTAGTCCCGGATCGTCGCGGCCGTCCCGATCACGATCTCCGGCGACGCCGCTGGATCGAGCCAGCGCAGGACTGTGACGAGCTGCGCCCTCGTCAGGCTGACGCAGCCGAGAGTCGGACCGCCGCTTGCGCTGATGTGCAGGAAGATCCCGGAGCCTCGCCCTGGGACGATTGGGTGCGTGTTGTAGATCGATCACCGCGAGGGACCGTGTACGAGATGGGCGACCGCGACATGTCCTCGCTCGTGATTCGGAAGGGCGGTTTCATCCCGCAGCGCACGTGGCGGAAGCGGTTGTAGAACGGCGAGCGAATGTCCTCGACCCACCAGTCGCCGCAAACGATGCGGTGATACCGGTAGCGCACACCCGGATTAGGCCCGACGCCGATACATCACCGGCTGGATCCCGAAGGCTCCGGCTGGCGTCGTCTCTGTCTCCCTCGCGTTTGGTCTCCAGCGACGCCGTTTCGCCCGAGATGTGCCGTCCACGGGCCGTCGACCCCGACCCAGCACTCACCGGACTTCCGCCAGAGTCGCAGCGAGCCGGTGCGTCGAGCGCGCCCGCGCCGAGACGACGGTGATCAGTTGGGTCGCCGAGCCTGTGTCGGCAAGCTGATTCGCGAGGTTCGCGGGGCACGTGGACGCGCGTGCGTCGCTGCCGCCGCTCGCCGCCGCCAGAACAGAGCAAGACCAGGGCGGAGAGTGCGATTCCCCAGCGCATCCCGGGCCTGCAGAGTACGCTCGGGGGCGCGATGACGACGCTGATGCTCGCGATCTTCGCGGCGGTGTCGCTGCAAAGCGCCGCCCTTCAGCCACAGCGTCTCGCGCGTGACCGCCGCGCAGTTGCGGTACTCGTGGCACCCGGGCTGTCCTGTGTCGCCCGCCCGGCTACGGCGTGCGAGGCTGACCTACTGGGCTTCGACGGGCGTGCGCACACGGGTGCGCTGGTCGCCAATGAAAACGCTGTTTTCGGACCTCGTCCACGCGTTCTCGGGGCTCTACTCGGCGCGGTTTCCGATCAGGCGGCTGCGGCCGATCGACGCCTACGGAGGCAACGACGAGAGCGTTCGCTCGATGCCGACAACACGGCTGCCCTTCAACTGCCGGTACGTGATCGGCCCCGGGCCGCGCCGCTGGTCGGCGCACGCCTACGGCGAGGCGATCGACGTCAACCCGGTCGAGAATCCCTACCTCGAGAGCGGCCGCGTCCACCCTCGCGCCGGACGCGCCTACCTCGACCGCGGCAGAGTCCGGCCGGGGATGGCGGTCCGCGGCGGGCTGCTCGTCCGTACCTTCGCAACCGTCGGCTGGCAATGGGGAGGGCGTTGGACGGGCTCGCCGGATTACCAGCACTTTTCGGCTACGGGCGGTTGACCTGAGGCCGTCGCTCGCGACGCCGACCTGGAGGGCGTCCGGGCTTGCCCGGGCGCCCGTCCACTCCCGGTGGCAAGAGCAGTTGCGGCTGAGACCTTCCGAGGTTGACTCTTAACCTGATTTCACAAAAATTGGCGAGGGTGAACGTACACTCGACGGAAGTGTGAAGGGCCTTCTCTCCATCCTCGTTTGCACGGCCGCGCTCTCGGCAGGCTCTGCGGGCGCGGCGCCCGGCGCAGCCGTACTGGCCTCCAGCAGGAACTCAAAGCCGGGGCGGGCACCGAGGCGAAGCAACGAACTGGGCCGGCTATGCGATCACGGCCCGGGAAGTCCTTCACGAGCGTCACAGGCAAGTGGGTGCAGCCGGCCGCGACGTGCGTCGACCTGTCGCCGACCTACTTCCGCGTTCTGGATCGGTCTCGGCGGCTTCCTCGAACAACTCCGTTCGCGGTCGAGCAGACCGGCACGCTCGCGAACTGCTCGTCCGGCACCCCCTCGTACACGGCCTGGTACGAGCTTTATCCGGAAGGCGCCGGTGATGCTGAAGATGTCGGTCCGGCCCGGCGACACGTTCTCGGCCACGGTCTCGGTGGCCAAGAAAACCGTCCTCATTCGGATCAAGAACGTCACCACCAACAGGCTCTTCACGAAGAAGCTCCACATGGCTCGGCCCGACCTGGGCTCAGCCGAATGGGTCGCGGAAGCGCCGAGCGGCTGCGACTCCGCCGGTAACTGCACGACCTCGCCGCTGACGAACTTCGGCACGGTGGCTTTCGCGCAGCACAGCGAGCGTCAAGGGCCACAGGGGTCGTATCACCGACCCGGTCTGGTCGGAGACGGCGATCGAGCTCCACGGCGACCTTCCGAGCAGCGATTCTCAGGCCGGCGCGAACGCGATTCCCGGAGCCGTTGGCCCTGACGGAGGCTCTCGTTCGCGAGTCACCTGGCAAGACCTGACTCCGCCTACCGGCTGAGTCCCATGTGCTTCGACCTCGACTCGCTGCCACCGGTCCCGCCGAATTGCCGGCGCTGCGGTCTCGCACAACGACATCGAGCTCGAGGCGGCCGACGGCAACCGCTTCGCAGCCTTCGCAGGCGACGCCCGACGAGCCCAGCGGGATCGGCGTCGTCGTCCTCCCGGACGTTCGGGGGCTCTATCGCTTCTACGAGGAGCTTGCCCTGCGCTTCGCCGAGCGCGGCTTCGACGCGGTCGCGATCGACTACTTCGGTCGGACGCGCGGGCGCGGCGAAGCGGGACGACGACTTCGACTACACCGACGCACGTCGCGCAGACGACCCAGGAGGGAATCCAGGCCGACGTCCGCGCCGCGGTCGACCATCTTCGCCGCTCGCGGCCGCGCGCGATCTTCACCGTCGGCTTCTGCTTCGGCGGCCGTAACTCCTGGCTCGCCGCCGCCTCGGGACACGGCCTCGCGGGCGCCGTCGGCTTCTACGGCGAATCCGGGCGAGCGCGACGGCGTCCCGGGCCGACCCAGCGCGCGGCGGAGCTGGAGGCCCGATCCTCGCGCTCCAGGCAGGCGCCGACCAGAACATCACGCGCGGAGATGAACGCGGCGTTCGAGCGGGCTCTGACCGACGCCGGCGTCGAGCACGAGCTCGTCACCTACGAGGGCGCGCCGCATAGCTTCTTCGACCGCCGCTACGAGGAGTTCGCCGAGGCATCCGAGGACGCCTGGCGGCGGGTGCTCGAGTTCCTAGAAACGCATTCCGCCTAGACGGGCGGCTGCGCGACGTTTCCGTCCGACTCGCGGTAGCGGTAGACGATCCGCCCGCGGGTCAAGTCGCACGGCGACAGCTCGAGCTTGATCCGGTCGCCGATCAGGATCTTGATCCGGTACCGGCGCATTTTCCCGGCCGTAGCCGAGGGCCTCATGGCCGTTGTCGAGCGCGATCCGGTACATGCCGCTCTTGTAGGACTCGAGAACCTCGCCGTCCACTTCGATCTTCTGCTCCTTTTCGGAGATGGCACACCTCCTTTCGTGAGGGTGCGCGCGGGTGATTGCTCACCCGCGCGCGAGAATCGGGACTAACCGACGATGCTGACGTTGCGGGCCTGGGGGCCTTTGGGGCCCTCTTCGACCTCGTACTCGACCTTCGCGCCTTCGGTGAGGCTCTTGAAGCCCTCGCCGGCGATCGCGCTGGAAGTGAACGAAGACGTCGTCGCCGCCGTCGGCCTGCGAGATGAAGCCGTAGCCCTTCGAGTCGTTGAACCACTCACGGTTCCGGTTGCCATGCATTCCACCTCCCTGCTCCTTCACGAACGTGCAGCGGAGGCGTGATCGCACTACCGGTACTCGCTCTTGATGATCTGTGGCGCGAGAAAGGTAGCGCATTCGGAGCAGTGGCTGCCTGGGGGAGATCGTCGCATCCTCCATGTGGCTTGGAGCGACGGCCGCGGCGGCGAAGCCGCCACGGCTTTATGCGGCATCGCAAGCGACGCCTCAGGGAGCAGCTAGGGGCTGGCCGAGACCGCGTGCGGCGCGGTGGCGCGCGCCTGCTCGGCTCGCGGCCTTCACGCCCTCGCCGAAGGTCGGGAACGTGTGGTGGGCGTTGGCGAGTTGGTCGACAGTGACCCGAGACGGATTGCGATCGAGAGTCCCTGGACGATGTCGCTCGCGCCTGGCGCGACCACGTGCAGCCCGAGCACGCGCCGGGTGGGGCGGTCGAAGACGATCTTGTAGAGCCCATGCTTCGCGTCGATGTAGGACGCCCTGCGAAGGTGCTTCAGCGGGTGAAGGACGGTCCTCGGCCTCGAAGCCCTGCTCCTCGGCTGCCGACTGGGTCAGCCTCGACGCCGGCGAGCTCTGGGTCGGTGAAGATCGCCGTCGGCAGAACCGAATAATCCGCCGCGGCCTTCGCCCGGGTGGAATCATGTCCTCGACGGCGATCCGCGCTCGTACTGGGCGACCGGCGTGAACAGCGCCTGGCCGCTGACGTCGCCTGCAGCCCAGATACCGGGGACGTTGGTGCGCAGGCGCTCGTCGACCACGATGCCGAGCTTGTAGGTCTCGACGCCCGCGACTTCGAGATTCAACTCCTCGATGTTCGGACGGCGCCCGGAGGCGACCAAGAAGCAGTCGAACTCGATCTCCTGTTCCATGCCGCCCTCGCGCGGTGTGATCGTCGCGACGTTGCTCTCCTCCCGAGCGGCGAGCTTCGGGACGAAGCTGCCGAGGATGATCGGAATCTCCTCGTCCGTGAGGGCCTCGCGAAGCTCCATCGCGGCGTGGTGGTCGGTGTGCGGCGCGATCTCGTCGACGGCGTCGACGATCGTCACCTTTGAGCCGAAGCGGGAGAACGCTTGGCCGAACTCGAGCCCGACTGGGCCGGCGCCGCAGACAAGCAGCCTCCGGGCAGTTCTTCGATCTCGAGCGCGCTGACGTGATCCACCCAGTCGATCTTTTCGATCCCCGATCGGAGGCACCGCGGTGCGCGAGCCGGTGGCGATCAGGATCCTGTCGGCGTTGAGCTCGGCTTCGCCCACGCGGACCGTGTGCGGGTCGACGAAGCTCGCCGTGCCTTCGTAGGTATCGAAGCCCGCCGCGTGGAGACCCTCGACCCACTTCTGCTGCGGCTTCTTCAGCGAGTCCTTCCAGGCCTTGACTTTCGCCAGGTTCGTTGTCGCCGGGCCGACTTCGATGCCGCGCTCGTTCGCCAGCGTGTTGATGGAGTGCGCCAGACCGGCGGCGACGAGGTAGGCCTTCGTCGGCACGCGCAGGCGACGTTGGGGCAGCTGCCGCCCCAGTGCTCGGCCTCGATCAGCGCGACCTTCGCTCCATAGTCCTTCGCTGCCTTGTTGGCGCCGTCCCGAGCCGCGGAGCCGGCGCCGATCGCAATCAGGTCGTAGTGCTCGCTCTTCATCGGATCCTCCCTCGTTTTTCTCGTGGCACAGTCGCACGCCGGCGCGCGCTGTTACAAGCGTTGTAACGACCCAGTGGGGCCCTGACCCCGGACAATGGCTCAGAGGTCACGCGGCCGACGCCGACGCGTAGGAAACCCGCGTTACAGTCGCCGCGTGGACGACGCCGCCGTGATCGCAGCTCTCCGCGCGCGAGACGAGCGGGTCTTCGCGGAGCTGATGCGGATGTACAACGCTTCGCTTCTGCGGGTGGCGCTGATCTACGTCGCCACTCGGGCCGTGGCCGAGGACGTCGTCCAGGAGACGTGGATCGGCGTTCTCAACGGGATCGACCGCTTCGAGGGCCGCTCGTCGCTGAAGACCTGGATCTTCCGGATCCTGACGAACATCGCAAAGACGCGAGGGCAGCGCGAGGGACGGACGGTGCCGTTCTCCGCGCTCGAGCGGCCCGACGCCGTGCCCGAGGCCGCGGTTGGACGCCGACAGGTTCCTGCCGCCCGATCACGAGCGCTGGCCGGGCCACTGGGCGTCGAGGCCCGAGCCCTGGCCGGAGGAGCGCCTGCTGGCCGCCGAGACGCGCGCGGTCGTCGAGCGCGCGATCGACGAGCTGCCGCCGGCACAGCGAGCGGTGATCAGCCTCCGGGACATCGAGGGCTGGAGCTCGGAGGAGGCGCGTAACGCTCTGGGGATCAGCGAGACAAATCAACGAGTACTTCTCCACCGCGCGCGCTCGAAGGTCCGGCAGGCGCTGGAGGACTCACCTCACGGAGGCCCAGTGAGCGCAAGCATCGAACAGCTGAGTTGCCGGGAGCTCGTCGAGCTGGTGACGGACTACCTCGAAGACGCGCTGCCTGAGCGCGAGCGCAACAGCTTCGAGCACCACATCGAGGGGTGCAAGGGCTGCCACGAGTACGTCCGGCAGATGCGGGAGACGATCGAGCTCACCGGCACTCTGGCGCCGGCCGACATCAGCCCCGAAGCCGAGGCGGCCCTGCTCTCGGCCTTCCGGGACTGGACGTCTCGCTAGCCGATCCCGTCGCGCTACGATTCCGCGGCCGTGTGGCTCTACTTCATACCGCTCTACATCGCCGGCGCGATCATCTTCATGCTCGCGTTGTTCACCCTCTTGGCGCGGGTCAGGGGCGGCAAGTACGCACGGCCGATCATGCAAGGGATCGCGAAGATCCCCGGCGTTCGGGGCCTGATGATGAAGGCCTCGCGCGCGTGCGCTGGCGAAGCAGAACCCCGAGGCCGCGAGCGCGCTCGAGAAGCTCGAGCGGGCCGGGGTCGCGAACGATCCGCAGCGGGCGCAGGCCGCCCTCTCGCGACTCAGCGCCTCGGAGCGGCGCGCCTATCTCGAGGCGGCCGGCCAAGAAGGCGCGCTACCTGAGCCGCAGAACCGCCAGCAGCGGCGCGCGATGGAGAAGCTCAAAAACAGCGCCGGGGGCGCTAGAGCTTCACTAGGCGTAGGGCCGAACCGCGCCGACGTAGCGGCGCGCGTACTGATTGAGGCTCGAGATCTTGACGACGTCGCCGGTATGCGGCGCGTGGATGAAGAGGCCGCCGCCGATGTACATGCCTTCGTGGCCGGGGATCCCGAAGGCGCCGGGGTCGAAGAAGACGAGGTCGCCGGGCTGCAACGCTTCGGGCGGCACGGGCTTACCCTCGCGGAGCTGGGCACCCGTGTAATGGGTCAGCGGAACCCCGAGCTGTCCGTAGACGTACATCGTCAGCCCGGAGCAGTCGAACCCGGTCAGAGGGCTCTCGCCGCCCCAGCGGTAGGGAACGCCGAGGTACTGCGCGGCAATTGCGACCGCACGGCCGCCGATCCCGTTGGCGGCCGGCAGGCGCGCCGGCGAGCAACGGCTCGGTGACGACGGGCAGTCCCGCGATCGTCGGCGCCGCGCCGAAGCCGAGTGACGCCCACGGCCCGGCCGCGGTGACGACGCGGCTCGCGAGCTGGTTGGTGCTGACGTTGCCCCGTTCACGCAGGCCGACGAGTACCTGGGCGCCGCTGGGGACACCCGGATAGCCCGTCTCGACGCTCAGACGCAGCCCCACATAACCCGTCTTCTTGCCGATCACGGCCTTCTGGCTGACGACCAGGTAACTGCCGGTGTCGAGCTGGAAGAGCGCATTCGAGCTCGCATCCCGCAGCAGGCCCTGGACGACGAGCCCGGAGATCGCCGCGCGGCGTCCGTGCCTGATCGTGACGCGGTCGGCGTGGACGCGTCCGCCGAGCATGGAGACGTCGTCGAGCTCGACGCGCGTCTCGGTCGCTAGAACTTTGCCGATCGAGAGCACCGAGCCGTCCCGCGGATAGGTGAAGGAGCCGTTACCGGCAGCCGCGAGCAGCTTGCCGTCACCCGTGCGTACCTGTGCCGTGCCGAGAATGTCGGCCGCCGCCGCAGGCGCCCCGACGAGCGCGATCGCGACCATGAATGCGAGGGCGCGCATCCACCGGCACGATAGAGACATGCGTGCCATGGTGCTAGACCGGCCGGGCTCTCCACTACGGGAAGTGGAGCTGCCCGAACCCACGCCGGCGCCGGGGCAGCTGCTCGTCAGGGTGCAGACCTGCGGCGTCTGCCGTGACCGACCTCCACGTCTTCGACGGCGAGCTAACGCACCCGAAGCTGCCCCTCGTGCTCGGCCACCAGATCGTCGGAACTGTCGTCGGCGAGGATCGGCGCGTCGGGATCCCCTGGCTCGGCTGGACGGACGGCGACTGCCGGTTCTGCCGTTCTGGTCGCGAGAATCTCTGTGACAACGCACGGTTCACCGGCTACGACCTGGACGGCGGCTACGCCGAGTACACCGTCGTCGATGAACGTTTCTGCTTGCCACTTCCCGAGCGCTATTCCGGTCTCGAGGCAGCTCCCTCCTGTGCGCCGGCCTGATCGGCTATCGCTCGCTCCGGTTCACGGGCGACGGCGACCGGCTCGGGCTCTACGGCTTCGGCGCGTCCGCGCACATCATCGCGCAGGTCGCGAGGCACGAGGGGACGCCGCGTTTTCGCCTTCACGCGTCCGGGCGACGAAGAGGGGCAGGGGTTCGCGCGAGAGCTGGGCGCAGTCTGGGCCGGCGGCTCGGACGAGCGACCGCCGGAGGAGCTGGACGCCGCCATTATCTTCGCTCCCGTTGGTGCGCTCGTTCCGCTCGCGCTGCGCGCGCTTGCGAAGGGCGGCAGCGTCGTCTGCGCCGGCATCCACATGACGGACATCCCGGCCTTCCCGTACGAACTGCTCTGGGAGGAGCGCGTCCTGCGCTCGGTCGCCAATCTGACGCGTCGGGACGGCGAGGAGTTTCTGGCGCTGGCGCCGCAAGTGCCCGTGCGGACGGTGGTCGAGGCGTTTGCGCTCGAGCAGGCGAACGACGCGCTCGAGAGCATGCGGAGCGGCCGGCTCCGCGGCTCTGCGGTGCTCGACGTGGTCGGCGAGTGACAACCGAGATCGTCTTCGAGACGCATGCGATCAGTACCGACAACGAGGCCGGGATCGCGACCGGGTGGCTCGAGGGTCAGCTCTCAGAAGAAGGGCGGCGGCTCGCGCGGCGCCTCAGCGCCGGCCAGGCGAGTGGATTGACACCGTTTACACCTCCGATCTCGGCCGCGCGATCGAGACGGCCGGAGCTCGCCTTCGGCGACAGCGGCATTCCGATCCGCCGGGACGCCCGCCTGCGCGAGTGCAATTACGGCTCGTTGAACGGCGGCCCGGTCTCCGAGGTCGACCGAGACCGAATCAAGCGGATCGACGAGCCGTTTTCCGGCGGGGAGAGCTACCAGCAGACCGTCGAGCGGATGCGCTCCTTTCTCGGCGACGTCGCCCTCGAGCACGGCTCAGGCCGCATCGTCGTGATCGGCCACTCGGCGACGCGTTGGGCGCTCGACCACTTACTGGAAAGGCGTGCCGCTCGAGTGCTCGTTGGAGCGCCCTTCGAATGGCAGGAGGGATGGCTCTACGAGTTGACCGGTGACGCCGAGTCGACCGCCTCCCGCAGCGTGGAGACGTAATCGCGGAGCGCCGCCGGCCCATCGGTCGCAACCTCGACGGCGCGTGAGCCGACGACGATCCCGTCGGCGACCTCCGCAGCGGCGGCTGCGTCCGCGGGCGTCGAGATCCCGAAACCGGCGTAGAGCGGCAAGTCGGTCAGGCTGCGGGCGCGTTCGACCAGTCCCCGGAGGGCGGGGAGACCCCCGTTCGGGCGCCGGTCGTGCCGGTGACGGTGACCAGGTAGAGCCAGCCGTCCGTCCGTTCGGCTGCGAGCGCGATCCGCTCGTCGGTCGAGGTCGGGGCGACCAGCTGGACACGGCGAATGCGCCGGCTCTGCGTCGACGGGCAGGTCGGCGACGATCAGGCTGGTGGCTCCCGCATCGATCGCCGCGGCTGCGAAGCGCTCGTACCCGTAGGCCTCGAGCAGCGAGGCATACGTCATGGGGATCAGGGGCACGCCGAGGCGCCGCCGGGTCGCCGCCAAGCAGTCGAGGCAGGCGGCAGTCCGCATTCCCTGGGCGAGCGCCCGTTCGCCCGCCCGCCGAATCACGGGGCCGTCGGCGAGCGGATCCGAGAACGGGAAGCCGAGCTCGACGATGTCGGCGCCGCCTTCGACCGCAGCCTCGGCGAGCTCGGGCGTCTCCGGACCGCACATCAGATAGATCGCGAGCGTCTTCACGCCTCAACCGGCGCACTATCGGCGCCTTTGCGCGTGAGACAGGGCGCAGATTCTTCGATAGCGTCATCCGCCGAGGGCGGAGGGAGCGGCCCCACCCAAATGAGGGTGGGGGCGCGGGCTGCGCCGGGCGCCAGGCTCACCGGGAGAGGACCTCGGCCAGGTCCCTGTCGCCGCGGCCGGAGAGGCAGACGAGGATCAGCTCTTCATCCAGCTCGAGCGCTTTCGCGAGCGCGTGAGCCGGCTCGAGCGCGGGAATGATCCCCTCGGTCTGAGCCAGGCGGCGGAACGCCGCGAGCGCCTCGTCGTCGCCGGCGGCCACGTACTCGGCGCGGCCCAGTGTCGCGGAGGAAGGCGTGCTCGGGGCCGACGCCGGGATAGTCCAGGCCGGCGGAGATTGAATGGGCGTCCAGCACCTGGCCGTCCTCGTCGGCGAGCAGCGACGAACGCGAGCCGTGGAGGACGCCCGTACGGCCTGTGCCGAGGCTCGCCGCGCCCGCGCCCTCGACGCCGATCAGACGCACACCGGGGTCGTCCAGGAAACCCGCAAAGAGGCCGATCGCGTTCGAGCCCCCGCCGACGCACGCGACCGCGACCTCCGGCAAACGGCCCTCGGCGGCGAGGATCTGCTCCCGCGCCTCGCGGCCGATCACGGCCTGCAGCTCGCGCCACGATTTCGGGGTATGGAGCCGGACCGACGCATGACCCGATCAGGTAATGCGTCGTCTCGACGTTCGTGATCCAGTCGCGGATCGCCTCGCTCGTCGCCTCCTTGAGCGTCTTCGTCCCGAACTCGACCGGCCGCACCTCGGCGCCCAGCAGCCCCATCCGCTCGACGTTCGGGGCCTGCCTGCGCATGTCTTCGGCGCCCATGTAGACGACGCAGTCGAAGCCCGAACCGCGCGCAGACGGTCGCGGTCGCGACGCCGTGCTGACCGGCGCCCGTCTCGGCGACGATCCGCCGCTTGCCGAGGCGCCGCGCGAGCACGGCCTGGCCGAGCGCGTTGTTGAGCTTGTGCGCGCCCGTGTGGAGCAGGTCCTCGCGCTTCAGGTAGAGGCGCTTGCCAGGCGCGAACCGCTCGGCCAGCGTGAGCGGCGTCGGGCGCCCGCCGTAGGAGCGGCCGAGCTCGTCGACGCTCTTTGCGGAAGTACAGCGTCCGCGGCCGCCTCCGACCAACCCCGCTGAAGCTCGTCGAGCGCGGGGATCAGCGTCTCAGGCACATAGCGACCGCCGTAGGGACCGTAGAGACCTTCCCGCGGAAAATGCGCAGAATTTTTCGCGGTTTTCATCGAGCCGCCGCGACGAAGGCGCGCACGCGGTCGTGATCCTTGATCCCGGGCTCGGTCTCGAGGCTCGAGCTGGCGTCGACGGCCCACGGCCGCACAGCCTCGATCGCCTCGCCGACGTTCTCGGGGTAAGCCCGCCGGCGAGCACGATCCTGCCCTCGTGCTGCCCGGGCACGCTCGATGTGTTCCGGATCCTCCTGCTGCCATGCGCGGTCGACGACCGCACGCGACCTGCTCTCGCCGCGAAGCAGGACGCCGTCACGCGCCCGATGTCCGTTTTCGCGCGCGTACAGCTGCGCGAGGTCGCTGGGCGCATCTCCGCGCTCGCCGACGTAGACGGCCACCGAGAGCATCGTTTCGGGCACGGGGAGAACTGGCGGAGCGCGGCGCGGGGTCTCGCGGGCGAGGATGAAGCCGGCGAGGTCGGCGCCCGCCTCGGCGGCGACCGCGACGTCCTGCTCGCGCGTCAGGCCGCAGACCTTGACGAGTGGCCGCGCGAGCAGCTCGCGCAGCTTCGCGAAGGGATCGGCGCGCGCGCATCAGCGCCGAGCCGACGAGGATCGCATCCGCGCCGGCGAGCTCCGCAGCCGCACCATGGGCGCGCGCCGTGATTCCGCTCTCGGCGACGACGACGCGGTCGCTCGCGGACCGAAGCTACGAGCTCGAGCGCGCGGCTCCGCGGTCGATCGCGAACGTGTCCAGGTCGCGGGCGTTGACGCCGATCACCTCCGCGTCGAGCCCGACCGCGCGCGCCAGCTCGTCGGCGTCGTGCGCCTCGACGAGCGCGTCCAGCCCCAGCTCCGTCGCGCGCGAGAGCATGGCCGCCGCGCGCCGGTCGTCGAGATCGCGCAGGAGCAGCAGCACGGCGTCGGCTCCCGCCTGCTTCAGCTCGTCCAGCTCGGCCTCCTCGCGGAAGAAGCCCTTCGCCAACAGCGGCGCGGAGGTCACCGAGCGGGCGGCACGCACGTCGTCGACCGAGCCGCCGAAGCGTTCGTCGACGAGTGACCGAGACCGCCGCCGCGCCGGCGGTCGCGAATCCTGCCGGCGAGCTCCGCTGGATCGGCGTTTGGCCTGAGGTCCCCGGCCGAAGGCGAGCGGCGCTTCACCTCGGCGATCGCGCCGAGGCCTGATCCGCGGAGCGCGTCCCGGAAAGGGCCAACCTACGCGGCCCCCTCGCCCTGAGAGAACATGATCAACTCGTCGAGCCGCGCCGCCGCCGCGCCCGAGTCGACCGCCTCGCTGCGCGAGCTCGAGCCCCTCGCGCAGGTCGTCTGGCGTGCCCGCCTGCCGCGATCGCGCCGGCGGCATTGAGCAGGATCGCGCCCGACGGCCGCCGTCCTCACCCGCGAAAACGGCGCGGATCGCGGCGGCGTTGTCGTCGGGCGAGCCGCCCCGCAGGTCGCCCGGGTCGCACGCGCGGAAGTCCGAGTTCGAGCGGGTCGATGTCGCGCGCGCGGACCTCGCCGTTGACGACCTCGCAGACGAAGTTCGGCCCGGCAGGCGAGAGCTCGTCGATCCCGCCGGCGCCGTGGACGACGAAGGCGCGGCGTCGCACCGAGCTGCGCCAGCACCTCGGCGATCGTGCGCACGAGCTCGGGCGCGTAGACGCCGACCACCTGAGCGCGTGCGCCAGCCGGGTTCGTGAGCGGGCCGAGCACGTTGAAGACCGTACGCGCGGCGAGCTCGCGCCGTACCGGCGCGGCGTGGCGCATGCGCGGGATGGTGCGTCGGCGCGAAGAGGAAGCCGAAGCCGAGCTCGTCGATCGAGCGCGCGATCTGCGCTCGGTCGACAGGCTCGAGCTCGAAGCCGAGCGCCTCGAGCACGTCGGCCGATCCGCGAGGCCGACGAGACTGCGCGGTTGCCGTGCTTGGCAACGCCGGCGCCGGCCGCCGCCGCGACGAGCGCCGCGGCGGTCGAGATGTTGATCGTGCTGCGCGCCGTCGCCGCCGGTGCCCGCGCGTGTCGACCAGGTCGTCCGCGCTGCGGCCGCACCGGCAGCGCGTGCTCCCGCATCGCCTCGGCGCAGCCGGCGATCTCGTCCGCGGTCTCGCCCTTCAGCGCGGAGCGCGACCAGGAACCCGGCGATCTGGGCGGGCGTCGCCTCGCCGCTCATGATCGCGTCCATCACCGTCGTGCGCCTCCTCGCGCGAGAGATCGTGGCCGTCGAGCAGCCTCGCCAGTGCCCGCTGAATCATCGCGTTCGCCTCCAGGAAATTCCGTGCGAGCGCGGGCCGACCGGCGTCAGCACCGACTCCGGATGGAACTGAACGCCGTCGACCGGGAGCGAGCGATGGCGCACGGCCATCACCTCGTCCTCGAGACATGTCGCAGAGACCTCGAGCCATCGGGGACGGAGACTGCGGCGAGCGAGTGGTAGCGGCCGGCCTCGAACTCCTGCGGCAGGCCGGCGAAGATGCCGCGGCCGTCGTGGCGACACCGGGCTCGCCTTGCCGTGGACGAGCTCGCTTGGCCAGGCCGATCTCGCCGCCGAAGGCCTCGACGATCGGCCTGATGTCCGAGGCAGACGCCGAGCGTCGGCACGTTCGGCGCCAGCCGCCTGACGATCTCGACGCTCGCCCCGCGTCACGCGGCCGCCCGGGCCCGGGCGAGATGACGACATGCGCTCGGGCTGCGGTCCGCGGCCATCGTCCGCATCGATCGCATCGTTCCTCACGCACCTTCACCCGCAGCCAAGCGCCCCGAACAGATGGGCCAGGTTGTACGTGAACGAGTCGTAGTTGTCGATCAGAAGAATCATCGCCGAGCCTCCGCCAGCTCGATCGCCAGCTCCGAGCGCGGCCAGCTTGCGCAGGCACTCCTCGTGCTCGGCGGTCGGGTCGGAGTCGGCGACGATCCCCGCGCCGGCCTGCAGCAGCGCCGTCGCCGTCGTGCAGGACGATCGTGCGGATCGCGATGCAGGTGTCGAGCGTCCCGTCCGGCAGCGCATAGCCGACCGCGCCCGCGTACGGCCCGCGCCGGTGGCCTTCGAGCTCGGAGATGATCTGCATCGCGCGCACCTTCGGCGCGCCCGGAGACGGTTCCCGCGGGGAAGCAGGCGCGCAGCAGGTCGAAGGGCGAGACGCCGTCGCTGCAGCTCGCCGGCGACCTCGGAGACGAGGTGGGTGACGTGCGAGAACCGCTCCGGCTCGAGGAAGCGCTCGACGTGGACGGTCCCGGCACGCAGACGCGCGAGAGGTCGTTGCGGCCGAGGTCGACGAGCATCACGTGCTCGGCGCGGTCCTTCTCGGACGAGAGCAGACGCTCGGCGTCGCCCGCGCCGGGCGCGGTCGTGCCGGCGATCGGGTTCAGACTGGCGCGGCCGGCCCTCGAGCTTGACGAGCGTCTCCGGCGAGGAGCCGACCAGCGCGAGGCCGTCGAGCTCGAGGAGGAAGAGGTACGGCGACGGGTTGACCCGCCGCAGCGAGCGGTAGAGCTCGAGCGCGGTCGCCGAGGTCGGTCGCTCGGCGCGCTGCGAGAGCGACGATCTGGAAGGCGTCGCCGACCCGGATGTGCTCCTTGGCCTCGACGACGCTGCGCTCATAGTCGTGACGCGACGGCAGTCGCCGCGTCGAGCCGGCCCGCCCTCGTGCACCGGCGGCTGCGTCAGGCTGCGGACTGCCTGAGCAGTTCCGTGACGACGGCCGGCTCGCCGCAGAGCACCTCGGCCATTCCGAGCCCGTGGTCGAAGCGGACAAGCGTGTCGAGCGACGACGAAGCGGCCTCGTGCAGATCGCGGCCAGCCCCAGGGAGAGAACCGTCGGCTCCAGCACGGCTCGCGTGGTCGCAGCCGAGGTAGCCGACGACGGGTACCTCGAGGGCCTCGGCTCTCCGCCAGGCCGACCAGCTTCGAGCCGGCGCCGACGAACGAATGCCGCCCGAGCCGGCCAGTGCTCGGACGGATTCCAGCAGAGAACGAGGCCATTGCCGTCGGTCTGGTTGCGGCGCAGCTCTCAGGTAGGCCCCGAGCGGGGTGAGGAGATCGGTGGAGACGACGGTGGTTGCGTTCACGGCAGGGCAAACAAAAAGACCTTCCGGCTGGAAGGTCTCGCGAGCGAAGCGGGGTGGTATGCCTAGGTCAGGTCAGGCGACGCTCCGCCACGCTCGTTGCGCCAAGGTCCAGGCCCAGGTCCGCGTGGCAGGGGACATCTCTCTGAGGGTACGCGATGCAACCGCGCGCCCGTCAACTCCGTGATTAGGATCGCCGCGATTCGGTAACGAAGCTGGCATGGATTCGAACCTGCTCGCACGCGCCGACGCGACCGTCGGCGACCGGATCGGGGCGCTCGTTCGCTCGCATCACCGGCGCAGGCTCGCTCGCGGCGGGTTGGCGGAGAGCATTCAGCCCTCTGCGAGGCTCTGGGCCGACGGCGACCCGTCCGCCGCGCAGCGGCAACGACATCGAGATCCTGATCGACGGCGAGAGCTTCACCCAGGCTCGCGGAGGAGCTCGCGCGTGCCGAGTCGCACGTCCACATCGCCGGCTGGTATCCTCTCGACGGAGCTTGGCGCTCGTGCGTGAAAAGGAGCGCCTCGTCCTGCTCGACCTGCTCGAGGAGCTTGCGCGGAAGGTGGACGTGCGCGTGCTGCTCTGGGCTGGAGCCCCTGCCGCTCTTCAGGCCCTCTGCGGGGAGGTTCAGTGATGTCGCGAAGCGCCTCCGGGGAGTCGGCGTACACGTCGCGCTCGACGCCGAGGAGCGGCCGCTCCACTGTCACCACGAGAAGCTCGTCGTGGTCGACGACCGCGTCGCGAGCGTCGGCGGGATCGACCTGACGAGCTTCAGCGGCGCGACCGCTACGACTCGAGCGCGCATCCGTGGCGCCCCGCGCTCGGCTGGCACGACGCGTCGGCGCTCGTTCGCGGCCCCGTCGTCGCGGACGTCGCCCAGCACTTCCGTTTCCGCTGGCAGGAGATCGTGGGCGAGGAGCTGCCGTCCCGGCGACGCCTGCGGAGGCAGGCGAGCACGAGCTGCAGCTGGTCCAGACCATCCCGGAAAAGGTCTATCGGGCCCGGCCGCACGGGGCGTTCAGGATCTCGAGAGCTACATCCGAGCACTCTCCTCCGCCGAGCGGCTGATCTATCTCGAGAGCCAGTTCCTCTGGTCTCCCGAGCTCAGTCGAGATCCTGCGTCGGGAAGCTCAGGCAGCCGCCGCGGGACGACTTCCGCATCGTCGCCGTTCTACCGGCGCGCGTGCCGACAGCGGCAACGACGACAGCCGCGGCCAGCGTGGGCGTACTCCGCCGACGCCGACGCCGGCGCCGGGCGCTTCTCGCCTGCGCGCTCTACGCCCGAAACGGCGCCGTCCGGGAGCCGATCTACGTCCACGCGAAGATCGGGATCGTTGACGACCGCTGGCTGACGATCGGCTCGGCGAACCTGAACGAGCACTCGCTCTTCAACGACAGCGAGGTCAACCTCGTCAGCTGCGAGCCGGAGCTGGCCCGGGCGACACGGGAGCGCCTTTGGGCCGAGCATCTCCGAGGCTACCGCTCGACGACGGGTGAGCGGACGAGAGCCCGCGAGGCTCGTCGACGAGCGCTGGTTCCCGATCGCCGAGGAACAGCTCGATCGCCGTAATCGGGACGACCCGCTCACCCACCGGCTCGTCCGCTCTCGGCGCCTCACGGCGCTCGCAGGCGGCTGTTCGGCCCACTGCACGGGGCTCGTGGTCGACGTGGTAGGTCGGCCCGGCAGCGCAGGCGCCGCCGGGCCGAAACAGAACAGCAGTTACTGGGCCTCGGATCCTGCCCGAAGAGCCCGTGCGACTCGTCGTCCGGTCCCGCCGTGGAAGCAGAGCGCGTTCGTCGCGCCGGAAGCTGCGCCGTTACCGAAACCGAGGCCCCAGGAGGCCGTCGATGGTCACGGGTTTGTGGTCGGCCGTTCGCAACTGGCCACGGTGAAAAGGGAGCCGTCCGCCTGTGGCGCGTAGGCGTTGATCGTCCCGTCGCCGAAGTTGCCGACCAGCAGGTCGCCGCTGAAGCGGCCGAAGTTCGACGGCGCCATCGCGAGTCCCCACGGGCGTTCAGCTGCCCGCGTGTGGCGACGCGGGTGACGAAGGTCCCGTCCGTCTCGAACTCGTCGACGAAGCCGAGGCTCTGTCCCGCCACCCTCGTCATTGCCTCCGCTCTGCTTCGCGTAGGTGACGAACAGAGTGGCCGCCGATGTTCTGGATCCCGAACGGGCCGTAGCCGGCCGGGCAGACCCGGGTCGATGAAGGGCATGACGACCGGTTGGAAGTTCTTGTCGAAGACGTCGATGTGCCCGTTGACGAAGTCGGTCGCATAGAGGAAGTTGCTCGTGCCGACCGAGCCGATCGCGAGGCCCTTGTAGACGGATCCCGCCGCGGAGTTGTCGACGGGGGCTTCCGTCTGAGTCGACAGTGGCGGTGGCGGAACGCCCGGATTCCAGCCGCGGATCGTCCCGTCCTCGGTGGCGAAGATGAAGACGGCCCGACCGCTCGCGGCGCCGCTCGAAACGACGAAGTCATTCGTCGGGTTCGCAACCGCACCGGTCGGCGCGTTCGGGACGGCGACGACGAGCGGCGTCGTCCCAAACTGCGCCACGCCGTCGCCGCTGTGTAGAGGGTCGACGTGCCGGTGCCGTTGTTCGCGACCCACCAGGGCGACGACGAGGTCGCCGTCAGCCCCCAGGCGTTGACGAGGTTGGCGTCGGTGTGGGCTGCCGGAATCGTTCCGTCGGAGACGAGGTTCGTGACGGTGTACGTCTCGTGGCCGACGGCCGTGCCGCCGGGCGAAGACGCCGCCGTCAAGAGCAAGCCGACGCGCAGCGAGGACGCAGAGCGTTGCACCGCCCTGCTGAAAGCGGCGGCCGAGTGAAGGTCCTTGCATGTCTAGCTCCCTTCCGATTGTCGAATCGGTCCCCGTGATACGTACGCAGAGGAGCTGAGACTGGTTTTTCGAGCCGGCTGGCCTGCCGCAGTCCCGTTGTTACGCTGGCTCGATGGCACGTTCGGTGATCGTTTCCGCCGTCCGAACGCCCGTTCGGCAGGCTCGGCGGCGGGCTCAGCCGACCACGAGGCGACGGAGCTCGGCGCGATCGCGATCCGCGCGGCGCTCGAGCGCGATCGGACTCGAGCCGCGACGAGGTCGAGTACGTGATCATGGGCCAGGTGCTGCAGGGCGGCGCCGGCCAGGCGCCCGCGCGCCAGGCGGCGATCGGCGCCGGGCCTGCCGATCGAGGTGCCCGCCGACACGATCAACAAGGTGTGCGCCTCGTCGATCCGGGCGGTCGAGATCGCCGACTCGATGATCCGCGCCGGCGACGCACGAGGTCGTCGTCACGGGCGGCATGGAGTCGATGTCGAACGCGCCGTACGCGCTCGAAGAAGGCGCGCTTCGGCTACCGGCTCGGCGACGGCGACGCTGATCGACCTCGATGATCCACGACGGGCTCGACCTCGACGCTTCGACGGCCGGCACATGGTCGAGCAGGCGTCGTTCGTCTCGCGCGAGCTCGGGATCTCGCGCGAGGAGCAGGACGCGTGGGCGCTGCGCTCGCACGAGCGCGCGGTCGACGGCGCAGCGACGAGGGGCGCTTCGCAGGACGAGATCGTTCCGGTCGGCGACGTCGACGGCGGACGAGAGCGCCGCGCCGCGACACGTCGCTCGAGAAGCTCGCGGCGCTGAAGCCGGTCTTCGATCCCGAGGGAACGACCACGGCCGGCAACGCGCCGGGCGTCAACGACGGCGCCGGCGTGCGTCGTCGTCGCTCGCGAGGAGTTCGCGCAGCGCCGCGGGCTCGAGGTCGCTGGCGACGATCGTCGCGCAGGGCTACGTCGCCGACGAGTTCGCCTACCTCGCGCGCACGCCCGGCGAAGCGCGGGCGAGCGCGCGCTCGACGAAGGCCGGCAAGACGATCGACGACGTCGAGCGGGTCGAGATCAACGAGGCGTTCTCGCTCGGTCGCGCTCAACTCGGCCGAGCTGCTCGGCGCCGACCCGGAGACGCGTGAACGTGAACGGCGGCGCGGTCGCGCTCGGCCATCCGATCGGCGCGTCGGGCGCGCGGATCCTCGCGACGATGATCCACGAGCTGCGCCGCAACGGCGGCGGGCTCGGCCTCGCGGCGATCTGCTCCGGCGGCGGCCAGGGCGACGCGTTGCTGATCGAGGTCTGAGATCCGCTCGAGCTCCAGCGACGTCTAGGCCTCGAGCCTCATTCAGCCGGTCTGACGTCTTTCCGGATCTCGTGCGAGGCCGCAGCTCGACCACGGCGGCGCATCAGCCGGCCGATCCGCGCCGGATCGGCCTCGGCCTCGATCTTCAGGTGCGTTCCGCTCACCGGTCTCTTCGAGGCGGTGTCGGACGGTGAATCGCACGGGGCCGGAGAGTTCCATGCAGCGTGAACAGCCGCTCCGGCTCAGAACTCCGTCACCTCGACCTCCGAGCGCGAGCGGCGGCCAGAAACCGGCGCTCGTCCTGCAGGTGCGTGCTCGACGCGCATCTGCCCGTCGAGTCTGATGCGACGAAGCGCACTCGCCTGCCACTCCGGGACGTTGTCCGGGTCGATCAGGTACGCCCAGACCTCGTGTACGGCCTGGCGATGTCGACTGCGAGCACGATGCTGACGCGCGACTTGACGTTAGCCTCCGCGCCGTGCGCGTTCGAGCACGTCCTCGTCGTCGGCGCCGGTCAGATGGGCGGCGGCATCGCGCAGGTCGTCGCGGCTTCGGGCCGGCGCGTCTCGCTGCACGACGCGGCGCCCGGCGCGGTCGAGCGCGGGCTCGAGACGATGCGCAAGAGCCTCGAGCAAGCTCGCCGAGAAGGGCGGGCCGCGACCCGACGGAGGTGCTCGGGCGCGTCGAGCCGGTCGACGACCTCGTGCCCGCCGACCTGATGATCGAGGCCGTCGTCGAGGACGCCGAGGTCAAGGAGGACGATCTTCCGGCGCGCCGACGAGGTGCTGCCCGCGGAAGCGATCCTCGCCTCGAACACGTCCTCGATCCCGATCACCTCGCTCGCCGCGCGCGACCGAGCGGCCCGACCGGGTGATCGGCATGCATTTCTTCAATCCGGTGCCGGTGCTCGAAGCTCGTCGAGGTCGTCCGCGGGCCGCGAGACCTCGGACGAGACCGCCGACGGCGATCACCGAGCTCGCGCGCGAGCTCGGCAAGACGCCTGCCGTCGCGAACGACTTCCCTGGCTTCGTCTCGAACCGGATCCTGATGCCCTTCATCAACGAGGCGGTCTAGGCGCTGCACGGACGGCGTCGCCGAGGCCGAGGCAATCGACACGATCGCGAAGCTCGGCTTCGCTCATCCAATCGGGCCGCTTGCGCTCGCGGACCTGATCGGGCTTGATACCTGCGTTGCAATCATGAAAGTCCTGCAAAACGGCTTCGGAGGACGACAAGTACGCGCCGCTGCCCCTGCTCGAAGAGTACGTCGAGCAGGGAAATTGGGGCGCAAGTCCAAAGAGGGCTTCTACATCTACTAGCTAAAGGCAACTCGGCTTCCCGGCCGAAAGAAGGTTTGCCGTAGACACGAGGTTGAGGTGACCTTGCGTCTTTTGCTCGTCGATGACGATCCCGGACTGAGGGCCTCTGCTTCGAGCGACGCTCGACGCTGTCGACGTCCAGGTCGAACGAAGCGGAGGATGTTCCGTCCGCGCTGGCCGTGATCCGGTCGGCGGCGCCTGGACGCGATCGTGCTCGACGTCAATCTTCCCGGGATGGATGGGCCTCGCCTTTACCCGGCAGTTGAAGCGCGACCGCGCGACGAAGGACATCCCGATCGTGATCTTGAGCGGCTCCGACGGCGGGCAACTCCGAAGCAGCGCTCGAGGCCGGCGCCGATTCGTTCCTCGGCAAACCGTTCAGCCCGCTGGAGCTGCTCGCGATCGTCGAGCGGCTCGCAGGTGGCCTGCACGGCATCCCGTTCCGCGCGATGAACGAAGCGCGAGCCGCAGGAGCAGCTGCCTCCTCTACGCGCGCGATCTCCGGCACCTGCTCGAGATCGAGCGCGGCCAGCGCCATCTCGCTCGAAGAACGCCTACCACGAGACGGTCGCGCGCTCGCGCGACGCGCTCGAGACCGAAGGACATCGGCACGAGAGCCCACTCGCAAGCGGGTCCAGCGTTACGCGCGCCGAGCTGACGAGAGCGATCGCGCCCGACACTGATCGACGACCCGAGCATCGAGTACGGATTCCTGCTCCACGACGTCGGCAAGATCGGGATTCCCGACGGTATCCTGCCTCAAGCCCGGCGCCGCTGACCGAAGCCGAGCGGCGTCGTGATGGAGACGCACACCGTGCTCGGCGAGCAGATGCTCGGCGGCGTCGCGCTTCTTCAGCGGCGAGGGCTTGCGCGTCGTTCGCTCGCACCACGAGCGCTGGGACGGCAGCGGCTATCCGGACGGGCTCGGCGGGCACCGAGATCCCGCTCGGGGGCGCGGATCTTCGCCGTCGCGGACTCGCTCGACGCGATGACGAGCGACCGCCCTTACCGCCGGGCGATGAGCTGGGCGGCCGCCCGGCGCGAGATCCTTGCCGAGTCGAAGCGGCAGTTCGACCTGGACGTCGTCGAGGTCGTTCGTGCTCCGCGAACGTTCGCTCGCTCGATCCGCCGCGAGTTCGCCGACCTCGCGGCGTAGAGCGCGAGGCTTGCACCGCGGGGCCGCTGCGGCGCCGCTTGCGATGCCGCCTAAGAGGACGCGGTGGCTTGGCCTACGGCGCGGCCGCTAACTCCGTTCGTTCGACGTCGCGGCTCTCGGCGCCTACAACCGCGGGGCCGCTGCGGCGTCGCTTGCGATGCCGCCTAAGAGAGGACAGCGCAGTGGCTTGCCGGCGCGGCCGCAGCTCCGTTCGTTCGACGCTGCGGCTCTCGGCGCTCTACTAACCGCGGGGCCGCTGCGGCGTCGCTTGCGATGCCGCCTAAGAGGACGCGGTGGCTTTGCCGGCGCGGCCGCTAACTCCGTTCGTTCGACGCGCTGCGGCTCTCGCGCCTACACCGCGGGGCCGCGCGGCGTCGCTTGCGATGCCGCCCAAGAGGACGCGGTGGCTTTGCCGGCGCGGCCGCCAACCCGTTCGTTCGACGCTGCGGCTCTCGGCGCCTACCGCGGGAGCCGCTTCGCCGGCGTCGGCTTTGGCGATGCCGCCTAGAGGTGACGCGGTGGCTTTGCCGCAGCGCGGCCGCCTAACTCCGTTCGTCTCGACGCCGCGGCCTCTCGCCGCCTACACCGCGGGGCCGACCGGCGCGGGCGCGTGGTGCCGGTCTGGTGCCAGAGAACGATCTTCCCTTTCCGCACGCTGCACGATCGCGGTCGCCCGCTGTCCTGGTCCGTCACGCACTTGCGCTTCGGCCGGTCGCCCAGGATGAAGGTTGCGCTGGTGGTGTCGCCGTTCGTCTTGATCGAGACGATCCTGACCCGAGCAGGGGAGGGCGGCGTTCCAGGCAATCGCTTCGGCCTGGGTGTCGAGGCGCAGCGTCGTTCCCGCCTGGACGATCTCGGCGCCAGGGCGAAGAGCTTTGCGGCGTCCTCGTTGTCGCCGGTGTTGAGCTCCTGGCTCCAGGCGCGGACCACGCTCTCGGGGACGGCGGCGTCGACACCGCAGCCCGCGAGAACGGACCGCGAAAAGGAGCGCAAGCGTCAGCTGAGGCCGCATGGGAGGCCCCGACTAATATCACGCCCGTGACGGTCGGAATCTGCTTGGGACCTCGGGGAGTCGTAGGCTGGACTTCGAGCTGAGTCCGGAGCAGCGCGAGATCCAGGCGCTCGCGCGCGACTTCGCGCAGCAGGAGATCGAGCCGCACGCCGCCGAGTGGGATCGCGAGCACCGCTTCCCGCGCGAGGTTGTTCGCGAAGCTGGCCGAGCTCGGGCTGATGGGCGTTTGCGTGCCCGAGGAGTACGGCGGCGCCGGCGCCGACTTCGTCTCGTACATCCTCGTGCTCGAGGAGCTGTCGCGCGCAGACGCCGGCGTCAGGCGTCACGGTCGCCGTCCACACGAGCGCCGTCGACGCTGCCGATCCTCACGTTCGGCACCGACGAGCAGCGCTCGCGCTTCGTGCCGCCGCTCGCGCGCGGCGAGCACTCGGCGCCGTTCGCGCTGACCGAGGCCGGAGGCCGGCTCCGACGCCGGCTCGCTGCGGACCGCGGCCGAGCCCGACGGCGACGGCTGGCGCATCACGGGCGCGAAGCAGTGGATCACGAACGGCGCGCTACGCCGGGCACGTTCCTCCTCTTCGCCCGCACGGACCCGGAGACGCCGGGCGCCGGCGGGTGTCAGCGCCTTCATCCTCGACGCCGATCACGTCCGGGTGACGCGGGACGAGGAGAAGCTCGGGCTCAACTCGTCGATCGACGAACGACATCGTCGTCGAGGGCGCGATCGTCGAGCGCGACCGGCTCCTGCACGAGGAGGGCAAGGGCTTCCGCGTCGCGATGACGACGCTCGACGGCGGGCCGGATCGGCATCGCCGCGCAGGCCGTCGGAATCGCGCAGGCCGCGTACGACGCGCGCCGCGCGTACGCGCTCGAGCGGCGCGCAGTTCGGAAAGCGGATCGCGGACTTCCAGGCGATCCAGTGGAAGCTCGCCGACATGGCGACCGAGATCGATGCGGCGCGCCTGCTCGTCTATCGAGCCGCCTGGCTGAAGCAGCGCGGCGAGCCGCACACCGAGGCGGGCGCGAAGGCGAAGCTGTTCGCGTCGGAGATGGCGCAGGCGGCAGACGGGCGAGGCGATCCAGATCTTCGGCGGCTACGGCTACACGAAGGAGTTCCCGGTCGAGCGCTACTACCGCGACGCCAAGATCACCGAGATCTACGAGGGCACGAGCGAGATCCAGCGCCTCGTGATCGCACGCTCGATTCTCGGTCTGACGGGAGCGGGCGCTCGCCCAGGGCTGGGGATGTACACGCGCGTCACTCCGGGTCCCACCGCGCCCTCCCATGACGATCCTATTTTCGAAGTCCGCACGTGTCGGTGACGAGGACGTCGCGGGTGTGTGACTTCTCCGGATGAGCCGCAAACGGGACGAGCCGGTGCGCTTGACGCGGATCTACACCCGTGGCGGGGACGCTGGTGAGACGAGTCTTGGCGGCGGGAGCCGCGTCCCGAAGACCGATGCGCGGATCGAGGCGGTCGGCGAGGTCGACGAGTTGAACTCGCTCATCGGCTGGTCGCGGGCGATCGACGGCGCTCCCTGGATGCTCGCGCGAATCCAGAACGAGCTCTTTGACCTCGGCGCGGATCTTGCGACCCCTCCGAGCGCCGCCGGTGAGCGGCTGCGCGGTGCCGCAAGACTGGTCGATCGGCTCGAGGCCGAATGCGATGCGGCGAACGCTGAGCTCGAGCCGCTCAAGTCATTCGTCCTCCCAGGTGGCACCGAGCTTGCGGCGCGCCTCTTTGTCGCTCGCGCGGTCTGCCGGAGGGCCGAGCGCGCCGTGCTGAGGGTCGACGAGGCGAGCCCGCTCGTTGCCGTCTACCTGAACCGGCTGTCGGACCTGCTCTTCATTCTCGCCCGCGCCGCCAACGCACCCGCCGGCGAAATCCTCTGGAAGCCGGGCGAGTCGCCGCAACCGTAGGCGGCGTCGATCCGACTCGGTCTCAGCCGATCGGCTTGATCGAGCCGCTCAGCACCAAACCCCGGGCCTGGAGTGGCGAAGGATCGTAAACCTCGACCCGGTAGCCGCTCTTCGGGTAGCTGAAGTAGACGCTCTTCGGGGCGCTGTTGTTGAACACGAGCAGGCCGCCGTGGTCGACGTTCGCCGAGACAGCACCGTCGCGGGCAGCCGCCCGCCTGAGTGCCGAGAAGGCCTGCTTTGTCGGGTACGTCCCGACGGTGAGATAGTTCGGCGTCCGGTCGCCCACCTTGTCGGCCGAAGGCAAGTAGCGGATGTAGGTCCGGCCGTCGGTCGTGCGGGTGAGCTCATAAGTGCCGTGCTTCGGGCCGGCCCAGTAGATCGGCTGGCTCGACTCTGACGCGAGTGACTCTGAGCTGGGACTCGGAGACCGCCGCAGGCGAGCCGACCGGCGGCAGCGTCGTCTTGCCGGCTTCATGGCCACGCAGCGTCAGCAAGGCACCGAACAAGATCGAGCGCGATGAGGAGCACCGCGACCAAGGAAAGAGCAGCGCATTCGTCAGCATGCGCGTGCGTGTGGGGCACAGCCGCCGCTAGGCGTTCAGTCGGTCGTATGTCCGGGGCGTCGTGCGCTTCCATCGGCTGGCTCCTTCTGAGCTCTTCAGTCCTCGCTGCTGGTCATTCGAGGCTTCGGCATCGAGCCCCTGCCGCTCTGAGGCTGAGGGTCCGAGCCCGGATCGTCGGATCTGACGCGCCGTCAGCTCTCTACGCGAGTTGCCTGGCCCGGAGCAGCGATCCCGCCCTGAGACGGTGGCCGTCCCGGTTGGTCACCTTCGTTGATCTGCGCGGTCAGGTTTCCGGCGCCGGTCGTCTTGACGATGCCGTGAATCTGGACGATCGCGTCCGTCGTCGCCACGGCGGAGAAGGTGCCGGCCGGAGGCCCGGAGGAGTGGACGGCAAACGTGATGACTGTGCCCGAGCGCTCTCCGATCGCGCTCTGCAGGAATACGCCCATCAGTGCCGCTGTAGGCAACGGCCCGCGTTTGAGCCCAGTTCGTGTTCGTGGATTGCACGATCAGGATCGCCCTCGAGCTCGTACCGTTGTGATTCGCCGCGAGTGCGATCGAGAGAGCAGGGCCCAGACGCAGGCGCGATGTTCGTCGCCGACGTTGAGATGCCGGACTGGGCCGTGGTCGTGATCTGCTCCCCTGTGGCCCCATATTCGGACCGGCAGCCCCCTGCGCCCGGTGGCACCTGTCGCCCCGTCGCCCTGTGGCACCTGTCGGACAACGGGATTGCCCTGAGGGCCCTGAGAACCAGCGGGGCCTGCGGGTCCTGTTGCGCCTGTTGCGCCCGTGGCGCCCCGAGGGCCTTGTGCGCTCGGGACCCGTTGCGCCGGTCAGCCCGATCGGACCCCTGTGGCCCGGCAGGACCTGTGCGCCGGTAGCACCCGTCGCACCGGTAGCACCTGGCTGCGCCGTTGCGCCCGGATCGCCTTGAGGGCCTTGTGCGCCCGTCGCGCCCGGTCGGCCCGGATCGGACCCCTGTGGTCCGGCAGGACCCTGTGCGCCCGTGCCCGCGCGCCGGTATCGCCGGTGTCGCCTTCGCGCCCTGCGGCCCAGTGGGACCCTGCGCGCCGGTCGCCCCGGCCGGGCCCTGAGCGCCGGTCGCGCCTGTGGCGCCCGCGGCGCCGGTTGCGCCGGTATCACCCGTGTCGCCCTTGAGACCTTGCGGGCCCTGCGGCCCGGTTGCGCCGGTCGGGCCGATTGGGCCTTGCGAGGTCCGGCCTGGTCCGGACGCGCCCGTGGCGCCAGTATCGCCCTGCGGGCCCTGAGGGCCGGCGGCGCCCCGTTGCGCCAGTCGCTTGCCGGCAGCACCGGTATCACCGGTGTCGCCTTTGCAGACCCTGGGGACCCTGCGGCCCTGTTGCCCTCGGCCGTCGGCCTGAGCGCCGGACGCTTGCGCGCCTGCGGCGCCCGCGGCGCCGGTCTCACCCGTGTCGCCCGTGAGACCTTGCGGGCCCTGCGGCCCGGTTGCTCCGGACGACCGGAAGTCGGGCCCTGAGGCCCGGCGGTCCGACGGTCGCGCCCGTTGCGCCTGTGTCGCCTGTATCGCCCTTGGCGCCCTGCAGGCCCTGCGGCGGCCCTGGCGCCGGTGGACCCGTGAGCGCCGGCGGAGCCCTGGCGCGCCCGTCGGCGCCGGTATCACCGATGTCCCCCTTCAGACCTTGCAGGCCCTTGCAGGCGCCGGTAGCGCCGGGCCACGGGGCCCTGTCAGGCCCGTTGCCCCGCGACCTGTCACCCGTGCGTCGCCCTGAGACCTTGCGGGCCCTGATGCGCCGGTGGCGCCGGTATCACCGGTGTCGCCCTTCGAGACCTTGCGGGCCCTGCGGCCCGGTTGCGCCGGTCGGACCGATCGGGCCCCTGAGGCCCGGCGGGTCCGGTCGCGCCCCATGGCACCGGCCGCGCCTGTCGGCGCACCGGCTGCGCCAGCGGCTCCCGTCAAACCAGTGGCGCCCGTATCGCCCTTGTCACCTTTCGCGCCCTGTGCCCCAGCCTGGCGCCTTGTGCTCCGGCCGCGCCAGTCGCGCCCGTGTTGCCTGTTTCACCCTTCATCCCCCTTGAGCCCCTGCGGGTCGGCTGGGCCAGCTCGCGCCGCCGGCGCCGGGCTTGCCCTGCGGACCAAGCAGGACCGACGGGGCCGGTTGCGGGGGCTTTTGCCTGGCCAAAAGCTTCGCTGCCAGCCGTCTTCGAAGCGCCCGACATGTTTCCGCGACCGAACGCACTGTTACTCGCAGTCGTCTGCTTCCCGGCGGCGGCGCCGCGCGCGGTGACGTCCTCGAATCCGTAACGCTCGCGCTTCCGCCAGAAGACGACGAGCCGGTGAGATCTCGGCCGACTGGCGCACGTCCCGGGCGAACTTGGGAGCCGCTCGCCTGCTCGGCTTGGCGAGAACAACGGTCGGGAACGACGAATTGGCGGGGCTTTGCGCCCCGGTCGCCATCCTTGAGGGCGGGGCCGGCGATCGCGGCGCCCCCGATTCCGAGTGAGACCACCGAGGAGTCCGAGCTGTGGAACGCCGACGCTGCCAACAGCGCCACCGGACCACGGAAAGAAATCGATGCCGCAGGTTGAAGCTCGCCATGGCGGATGCTTCGGCGCGCCACGATGGAATTCGGGAGGCTTCCGGTAAGAAAACGGTATGAACGGCCCGAAAATCCCCCGCGAGGGATGGTTCGGCCCCGAAACGCCTCCCATCCGCCGGTCGTTTCAGTATTGAACTGCTATGGCCTCGGTGCTCATAGTCGACGACGACGCGGATATCCGCGGCCTGCTCAGGGAGGTGTTGGAGCGAAGCCAGCCACACGGTGATCGAGGCCGGCGACGGGCGCGAGGGGCTGCGAGTGTTCCACGCCGAGCAGCCCCATCTCGTGATTCTCGACGTCTCGATGCCGGGCTTCGACGGCTGGCAGACGCTCGAACGCATCCGCGAGTTGAGCGCCGTGCCGGTCGTGATGCTGAGTGCCCAAGACCACGAGCTCGACAAGGTTCGCGGTCTACGCGGGGGAGCAGACGACTACGTCATGAAGCCGTTCGGGCCCCAAGAGCTGCTCGCGCGCGTGGAAGGGCTGCTCCGCAAGGGGCGGACGGAGACCGACTCGCCGCAGTCGTATGCCGACAGCTTCCTGACGATCGACTTCGCACAGCGGGCCGTCACAGCCAGGGGAGCCCAGGTTCCGATAACGCCACTCGAGTTCCGGCTTCTGGCGGCATTCGTCCGCAATCCAAACCAGGTCCTCTCGCAGGACCAGCTGATCGAATTGGCGTGGGGGCTCGATCGGGCCGGCGGACGAGATCAGGTGAAGCTGTACGTCGGCTATCTGCGCCGCAAGCTGGGCGATGCTCCTTCCGGAGACTCGCCGATCGAGACCGTTCGCGGATTTGGCTACCGGTACAACGTGCCGCGCGGCTGGTTGACTGGCTGGGACCTCCGGCAGCTCTCGGCCGGCGAAGTCGCTTCCTTCGGCGCCTTCGTCGGAATCTCGACGCGCACCGTCGTTCCGACGTCCTCCTCACTCGAGTGTGATCCAGCCGCCGTGGCGCTCGACGATCGCCTTGGTGATCGCCAGCCCAAGGCCTGTGCCCGGGATGGCGTTCTCGGTCGCACGTGAGCTACGGAAGAAGCGCTCGAACAGGAGTGGCTGCTCCTCAGGATCAATCCCGAGCCCGGTGTCCTTGACCTCGAGGAAGGACGTGTCCGTCGTCAGACGACAGTGTCACCTCCACCCGACCGCCGGTTTCGGTGAACTTGAGCGCGTTCGAGACCAGGTTGTCGAGGACTTGGGCCAGGCGCGCCCGGTCGCCAACGAGAGGCGGCGGGTTTCCGACCGAGGCGACGAGCTCGATCTTCCGGCTCTCCGCCATCGGGCGGCACGCCTCGATCGATTCCTCTACGACCTGCGCGAGATCCACCTCGTCGCGGTCGATCTCGAAAGCGCCGGCATCGATCTTGGCGAGGAAGAGCAGGTCTCCGACCAGCTCGAGTAGGCGCTGCGAATTCCGGTCCACGACTTTCAGGAACTCCCGCTGCTTCGGCGTTAGATCGCCGCTGTCCCTGAAGAGCTCGAGATAGCCGCGGATTGACGTGAGCGGCGTCCGCAGCTCGTGTGAGACCAGCGAGACGAACTCGTCCTTCATCTGGTCGAGCTCGCGCAAGCGCTCGTTCTGGTCGGCGAGGAGTCGTTGGATCGACTCGGCCTCGGCGCGTGCCGCGCGCTCGGCCTCGAGCAGGCTTCCTCGTTCGAGCGCGTGCTCGCGTAAGCGGCGGTTCGCGAGGCAAGCTCGCCGGTGACACGGCGAAGAATCGGAAAGAGAGCCAGATAGAGGACGAGGAGCGCGATGCCAAGAATCAGCACGAGCCGGTTTCTAGCCTCGCCGACGGTCACAGCGACCGCGCGATAATCCTGATCGAGCTCGAGCGCGCCGATCGGCTTCATCGACCCGGCCTGCCGAACCGGGATCAAGGACTGGAGGACTTTTACGTTCTTCTGCCCTCGCCAGCTGACGGTCCGAGTCACTCGGCGCTTCGGCACCCCAGCGAAGACGCCGCCGACATCCGCCAGGTAGGGAACCCTCGTGCCGATCAGCTGGTGCCTCGCGGCGTAGGTGATCGTTCCGCTGCGGTTGAAGAGACGCGTGCCGACGATGCCGGGAATCAGGATGCGCCGTCGGAAGAGGGTCGTCGAGGCGCGGCGCGGCGCGTCCCGCGGACCGGCTTCGTGAAGTCGCTTGTGAGTAGTTGGCGGCGCAGGTTCTGCTCGGCGAACAACCGCGCTTGGGTCTCAACTGTCTGCTGGGCACGGGAGGCGACTTCGTGGTTGACCGTCCAGAGGATCGCGAGCCCGGCCGCGAGTAGCACGGCGCCCGTGTAGAGGGCGAAGCGGAGGACGAGACGGGGCGGCCTCCCAAGAGGTGCGACAGGCATCTGGCCCGCCACAGGTTGAGGAGAAGGGACCACATAGCTCGGATCGGCAACCGCAGCCGGCCGACTGAGCCGAAATGTGACTTGAAACCGCGGTGGTTAAAAAGATCCCCGATCGGGGTAGGTACTCGGTCCTTACAAGAGCGATCAAAGTCAACACCTTCCAACGGAACCCCGGCCCGCTAGCCCTAAGATGGCGCCGTGGCGACGACCGAGGACCGGCCGGGGATCGAGCAGCGAAACCGACGAGTGGCGTCGCGAGCTGTACGAAGCCGCACCTGAGCGCCAGGGCGAGCTCTTCTCGACGATCTCCGGCCTGGAGAACGACCCGCTCTACACGCCCGACACGGTCGAGATCGACTACGAAGCGCGAGCTCGGCTATCCCGGCGTCTATCCCTTCACGCGGGGCGTCTACCCGTCGATGTACCGCGGCCGCCTCTGGACGATGCGGCAGTTCGCGGGCTTCAGGACGGCCGAGGAGACGAACGAGCGCTTCCGCTACCTGCTCGACCACGGGCAGACGGGGCTCTCGACCGCCTTCGACATGCCGACCCTGATGGGCTACGACTCCGACCACCCACGCTCGCTCGGCGAGGTCGGTCGCGAAGGGGTAGCGATCGACTCGCTCGCCGACGTCGAGACGCTGTTCCAGGGCATCCCGCTCGCCGAGGTGTCGACCTCGATGACGATCAATGCGCCGGCGGCGATGCTGCTTGCGTTCTACGCCTGCGTCGGCGAGCAGCAGGGCGCCTCGCGGGCAGAGCTCCGCGGCACGATCCAGACCGACATCCTCAAGGAGTACATCGCCCAGAAGGAATGGATCTTCCCGCCTGAGCCGTCGATGCGGCTCGTCACCGACATGGTCGAGTTCTGCGCACGGGAGATGCCGAATTGGCATCCGATCTCGATCTCGGGCTACCACATCCGGGAGGCCGGCTCGAACGCGATCCAGGAGCTCGCCTTCACGCTCGCCGACGGCTTCGCGTACGTCGACGCGGCGATCGAGCGTGGGCTCGACGTCGACGACTTCGCGCCGCGGCTGTCTTTCTTCTTCAACGCGCACGTCGATTTCTTCGAGGAGATCGCGAAGTACCGCGCCGCGCGCCGGATCTGGGCGCGCGAGCTGCGCGACCGCTACGGCGCGCAAGAACCCACGCTCCTGGCTGATGCGGTTCCACACTCAGACCGCGGGGTCTCATTGACCGCGCAGCAGCCCGAGGTGAACATCGTGCGGACGGCGCTCGAGGCGATGGCGGCCGTGCTCGGGGGCACTCAGTCGCTGCACACGAACTCGTTCGACGAGGCGCTCGCGCTGCCGACCGAGGACGCGGTCCGGATCGCGCTGCGGACGCAGCAGGTGATCGCCCACGAGACCGGCGCCGTGAACACGCTCGATCCACTCGGCGGCTCCTACTACGTCGAGGACCTGACCAACCGGCTCGAGGCGGAGGCCTACGACTACTTCGACCGGATCGAGAAGCTCGGCGGTGTCATCCCCGCGATCAAGGAGAACTTCTTCCAGCGCGAGATCGCCGATGCCTCGTTCCGCTACCAGCACGAGGTCGAGCAGAAGCAGCGGATCATCGTCGGCGTCAACCGCTACGAGCTCGAGGACGAACCGGAGATCGAGATCCTGCGGATCGACCCGACGCTGGAGGGCAAGCAGATCGAGCGCGTCCAGGCCCTGCGCGGACGGCGTGACTCGGCCGCCGTCGAGGCGGCTCTCGCGCGGCTGAAGCAGGCCGCCGCCCGCGACCGCGACAACCTGATGCCCCCGCTCGTCGACGGCGGCGAAGGCCTATGTCACGCTCGGCGAGATGTGCGATGCCCTACGAGAGCGTCGTGGGGCACGTGGACCGAAGACGCCGGTCTTCTAGGACAAGCGCTAACCGAACGCGGTTTTCAGCGTCTACGATCCTGATGGCCGTGAATGCGAGTGTGGTCCAGAGTGCGCTTGTCGTCCCGACGCTTCAACCGCTGGTTGCTCGTGCTCGGCGCCCTCGTTCTCGTAGCCGGCGTCATCGCGATCCTCGTCCGCAAGGTCGGGAACAACAGCGGGACCACGAGAGCTCCAGCCCGACGGGTCCAGCGATCAGCATAGCGAGCCGAAAAAACCAGAAGAGCATTCGGTTCCCGGCGGCCGCGTGGAGATGTGGCCAAACAGTTCATCGCGACGGCGCCGGCGCGAAAGAACCTCGCCAAGGCGTATGCGCTTCGGATGACAACGTGAGAGCGAGCCTCACCCATCGGCACAGTGGAAGACCAGAAACATCCGGTCGTCACTTCCCGACCACCGAAGATCATTCGTTACAACTGGAAGAACACGAACTTCGCGCATCCGCGCGATGCTGCCCGTCAACCTGCTGCTGGTTCCGGACGGCGAGAGTCGGGAACTGCAAACGGGGCCATTCCTGATCGAGGAGTGGTCGGGTCGGACACTGGGGCAAGACGCCCACTGGGTCGTTGACTGGCTTTCGGCGCCATGCGCGGAGTGCCGGCCGACCGACTAGGGCGAATTTCCGCCCGAGGTGGCATGTCAGGCGCTATCCTCAGTCCAAGGTGAAGCGAGTTCTCGCGTCGTACCGCTGGCGGCGACGCTGATCTGGATGACAGTGACGGCGGGCGTCGTAGCAGGGGGCGCTCGCGATCGGGTTCACCTGGCCGAACACCGCGCCGCATGAGGACACGAGCCCCAACGGCGGCCCGTCAAGATCACCGCGCCGCCCAAGCCGCTGCCGCTGAAGCTGCGCGACCGGGCCGCGGCCCTCGCCGTCGCATCCAGGTTCATCGACACAGCGGGTCGCCCGCAAGAACGTCGATCGGCGCCTGGGGGCTCGTGACGCCGATGCTCCGCATGGCTACACACGCAAGCAATGGGACACGGCGAACTTGCCCGGGATTCCGCCGTTTCCGGTCGCCGAGGCGAGGTGGAGGCTGCAATTCTCGGACGCAAGGGGATCGGCTTCACGATGGCGCTCTTCCCGACAAGGCGTCTCATCAGCAGGCGCAGAGTCTTCATGATCGGACTCCACAAGGTCGGCGCGGGAAAGCATCGGCACTGGCTCGTCGACAACTGGCAGGCCGCACCGACGACCACGGGCGATCTGCAGGTCGCCAGCGGCGGCGGGTCCGAGCGGCTGGCGGCGTGCTCGAGCCAGCTCACGCCGCGGAGTGCGACTCTGCCACCTCCGCCAAGGCGAAGGAGAGCCCGATCCTGGCTCCTCATCCCCGTTGGCCTGCTTTCAGCTTGGCCCTGCATCATCCCCGCCGGGATCGCGGGTGCGAACTTACGCGGCGGCGCGCACGCGCGCTCTTTGGCGAGTAGCCGTGGAGGGCTTGGCGGAATGTCGCTCGTCGCCGGGGTGCGTGTCGTTCGAGGCAAGGACGCAGGGAGCGTTCGGGAAGTAGGCGCGACTGACATGCCGTCGTGAGCCTGCTCGAGCGATGGGGTCGAGGCGGGCGCTCGCGGGAGGCGATGCGTGAGCAGCAGCCGCTTCGCGTCCGCCGGCCCTCGAAGGCCTCGACCACCGCCTCGTCTGGAGGCCAGATGGCCGCGCGATGCCGCCTTCCGGGTTTCACGGTGCCAGCAATGTCGCCTCACAGACCCCGAAGAGGTCGGCGTCCTGTGCCCGGTCGACGGCAACGGCGTCGCTCGGGCCCGAGTCGCCCAGTAGGCGAGTACGGCTCCGTTGGCGGAGGCCCGGAAGCCGAAGGCCCCGGGGCTGGCTCGTAGTGGAGCTATCCCGCTCGGCGGTCACCTCGAAGCCGGCGGTCTCGAACGGCTCGCCGCCGACGGCGTACTCGTTCAGGTCGGAACGTGCCCGGGGAGCATGTCCGGAAACCCGAAGGCGCGCGCCAATCCCCTCGAGCATCTCGGCGCCCCGGCGGGAAATCCGGCACCAGGTTTCTTCGATGTCCCTCGCCAGGGGCCGAACGGCGCGTCCCCAGACCCATGGAACGAGGTCGCCCCAGTGGTCGAGGTGCCAGTGCGTGATCGCGATCGCGTCGACGTCGGGCCAGCTCCGCTGCTCGCGCAGCCGACCGAGCACGCCGGGCCCGCAGTCGAGCGAGCACGCGGCCGCCGTCGGCCTCGAGCGATGTACCCGGAGTGAGCGCTGCCCGGGTTCGGCCAGGCCGGCGACAGCCGCTCGACGAGTTCAGGCGCACCGGCCATATACTTGCCGCCGATGGCCCGGCAAGATACGAGTCGTGATCGCGAAGCCCGGCCTCGACGGCCACGACCGCGGCGCGAAGATCATCGCGCGCGCCCTCCGCGACGCGGGCATGGAGGTCATCTACACCGGCCTCCACCAGACGCCGGAGCAGATCGTCGAGACCGCGATCCAGGAGGACGCGGACGCGGTCGGGATCTCGATCCTCTCGGGCGCGCACATGACGCTCGTGCCGCGCATCCTCGACGGCTCCGCGCGAGCACGGCGCCGAGCGACGTGCTCGTCGTCGTCGGCGGCACGATCCCGCGACGACGGACGCCAGGAGCTCAAGCGGCTCGGGCGTCGCGGCGGTCGTTCACGCCCGGCGCGCCGACGGCGAGATCGTCGAGTTCCTGCGCGACGCGCGTCGCCGCGTGAGAAGGTCGGGAAAGCCGAGAAGGATGACCGCGCGCCGTCTTCGTACGCGCGCTCGACGGCGGGGTTGCCATCGTCACGATCGACCGCCAGGACGCTGCTGAACGCGTCCGTCTGCAACGCCTGACTCGAGCTGCGCGACCGGCTGCGGCGAGCTCGCCGCCGATCCGGTGCGTGCGCGTCGTCATCCTCACCGGCGCCGGGCGAGCCGCGCGTTCGCCGCCGGAGCGCGGAGCATCAAGTACATGGCGCGGGCACGACGCCGACGCGAGGCGCAGGCGTGCGCCGAGCTCGGCCATGAGGCCGCGCCGACTGCTCGAGACGATGCCGAAGCCGACGATCGCGGCGATCAACGGCTTCGCGCCTCGGCGGCGGCTGCGAGATCGCGCTCGCCTGCGACATGCGCTATCGCCGTCCACGAAGGCGAAGCTCGGCCAGCCCGAGATCAACCTCGGCATCATCCCCGGCTGGGGCGGCACGCAGCGCCTCGCGCGGGCGACTGTTGCTGAGCGCGTGGCAGGAAGGAGCTGATCTTCACAGGTCGCGTGGTCGATGCCGACGAAACCGACCGCCACCGGGCTCGTGAACACGGTCTTCGAGCCGACGACCTGTCTTTGGCGAACACGATGGAAGTCGCGACGCTCCTCGCCTCCAAAAAGCCGCATTTGCGCTCGCCGCAGCGAATGCGTGGCTCTGAGCCTTCGGCTGGCCACGCCGAGAATAGCAATACGTAACTT
>ERZ1370068.1808-contig-11750_pt1 | contig 60738 bp, 66 predicted proteins | sample MGYA00561227_ERZ1370068 | MGnify/ENA primary metagenome ERZ1370068 (study PRJEB38410, sample SAMEA6850437) | metagenome | study: Metagenomic assessment of the ecological functions of the soil: analysis of the soil microbiota associated with the... | reverse complement strand
TACGTATTGCTCGCGCAAATTCTCCGTGGCGAAGTTTCCTTCTTTGTCGAGTACTTCCGCGCGTGATGCAGGGTTACTACCGTTCCTGCGGGACCTTGGGCTTTTGAGTTTGACCCAGCCGACCATATTCTGGCCCATGTCTACAACAGTGTCGCCCGCCGGTGTCTTGAGAATCGCAACGGGAGTTAGTTTCTTGAATTCTTCGAACCGGAGTGACCGGCAGGCGCGATCAGATTGTCTTTGCGATCGCTAACTACCTTCACGCTGGACCATGCTCGATCATCGTAATTAGTATTGTCCCAACCAGTCATCTTTTCCAGTCGCGCATCGTACGTTTCGCCGTGGTAGATCTCCGACATCAAGATCCGGGCCGGTCGCGGATTTCCGCCAGGATCCATCAGTGTGCCAACAACCGCTGTCAGGCGGCGCGTGGCTACAAATATTGAATTTGAATTTGTAGAAGCAGCGCGAGCTTATTGCCGTAGACATTTTCTTTGGCCAGAGAAGCCGATATTACCGCGATACCAAACCATCTGCGCCGAGTCACCAGCTGCCGCAACGTTATCGCCTTTCTTTAAGCAAACTGGTTACGTCATAAGCTTTGGTACTGGAAGCCGATTGTTGTAGCTGGGTCCAGCCGGGCGTGAAAACTTGATCGCCGACGGCGTTGACCATTCGACAGTGAAGTTCGTAAAGGCCGTGGCCTGGTAACGTAGGCACGCGCGCGGCGAACGGGACCTTTAACGTGAAGGCACCTCGCAACATCCGGACCTCCGGTTGTGAGGCTCGAAGTATCTCCTTTTAAGTCCGGCTCGATCCAACTGGCTTGCCAATCGGATTGAGTTAACAACCCAGCTCCCAGTGCGCTGTTTCGCTCCAGGGAGAAGACGAACCTTTGTCGTCCCGGTAAACACGAACCCGCCAGAAGTATTCTTGACCGATCTAAGTGATGACCCCTCGTAGGTGCGGTTGACCGATTCATCGGAGTTGGTCCCTCTGCGAATCCCATGCGAGCCTTCGAGCTTCAGCCACTACGTCGCTTTCAGTTGACGCGACTTGAATCTGATAGGCTGATTGCATTACGCCCCTGCGCTCCGAGGCGCAACTGCCAGCTAAGTCGCGGTTTCACAACGTCAGCGCCAATTGGGTTTTGTTTGTATTCCGCTCGAGGCAGGGGATTACTAAAAACGGTGTCCGCTTCTGAGCGTGCCATTGTTCTCAAGAGCGGTGAAGGCAACAAGCAGAGCAAGACTACTGGAGCCGCCGAACGCGCGATTAGGACTGGCGGGTATGAAAAGAGTCTCATGATTTTGCTCACTTGAGTTGGAAGGACCAACCCGACTTGTCCGGGGCTGCCTCTGCGTAGCAAGTGCCTGGATTCTTTGTTTTTACTGGGAGAACGTTTTTGACGAACGGCTTTTGCCGCCCGAGTTGGGGCTTCGCGGCGATGGCTCCGCCTCGCCGTAGCTGTGATTGTTGTTGTCGGGGCTGCGCCCCTGGTTTCGGAGAGAGCTCTGCCCTGCCGATCTCTTTCTAATCACAAATTACCAGGGCGAAGCCCGGAACCGGGCATAGCCCGATCGCAAAAGCAAAGCTCGTGCCACGGCGAGGCAGAGGCCGTCGCCGCGAAGCCAAGCTCTTCTGGCGGCAAACCCGGTGACGTAACATGAGCACATTTTGGTTGCGGTTCTGCGTGTCTGCGTCTTTGCGTTCTAAGTTTGAATATAAGACTCACATTTTGCAACGCGGAGGAGCGCAGAGAAGCGTCAGGTGATTCACTTCGCACTTATCACGCACCGATGCCGGCGCTAATCCATTCGCGGTGGCTTCTTTAGCGTGATCGTTCTCTTTTCTACCCTTTTGACTGCAACATCGCCATCATCGCCATTCCGTGAAAAGCCTTGCGATGATTTGCCTTGAACGATTCGTGACTGATCTCACTACCGTTGGTCCACTCCCTGCAATAGAACCCTCGCCGACCACCTCAAAGTTGATCAGATTCTCAGCGCGCAGCGGGACGAGCGTGCCGTTCTTATCAGCCACTTTCGCCGTCACGAAAGACATATCGTTTTCCGTCTGCACTAATCATCTTGCGATCGGCACTCAACACTATTTTCGCCGGCTCTTCCGCGCTTCGTGCCTCTTTTGTCGAGTACAACTTTTCCATCCTTCCGAGAAACCGCCTTCAACACGCCGGGCTGATACTTGACCACTGCCACGAGACGGCTGCAGTTCCTCTCCACTCTTACGTTTTGTTCCCAGCGACTGGCCATTCAAAAACAACTCAACTGACGCGCTGCTGCTTGTTGAAGTAGGCCCCACATCGATGTCCCTGTGCTGTTCTTCCAGTTCCAGTGCGGGCAAGATAGGTGCGGCACTGGGTTTGCTGGTCCACTCGCTCTGATACATGTAATAGGAGATCTTCTCTTGGAAAGCCCGCCAGATCGATGATGCCAAAGTAAGAGACTGATGGCCGGCCATGGATAAGGAGTCGGCTCGCCGATGTAGTCCCAGCCAGTCCAAATAAACATGCCGGAGACCCAATCGTACTTCTTGACGAGTTTCCAGGTTTCCGCGTGTGTTGAGCCCCACGGCGTGCCGTGCAATTGTCGTAAGCTTCTGAACAAGGAAAAAGTCTGGATCGCCATCTTTAAGCCCGGTTCGTCCCATTTTGCGCGGCCAACGCTTGATGACGTCGGAAGGCATGTCATAACTGCCGCGTGTCTGGAGAAGACGGTACGAGTTTTCAGAGGGAGCACGATTGGTCGATTGGGAAACATCTTCTGAAACTCCGGCCATTTTCTCATGCGCGTAATTCGGTCCGACAAGATCCAAACCACCTGATGTGATCCAGCGTGTTAGTTTGACGTCCACAAAGTTAGACGCGGCGGTGATCGGCCTGGTGGAATCGAGTCGGCACTGACAATCGCTGTTAACTCAGTCCCGATCTGGCCCGGCTTCGGGATGCGAGCCCCACTGTACGGCGACTTCGTTTCCGATACTCCAGATAACAACACTCGGATGATTTCGATCGCGACGGACCATGTCTTCAATGTCGGCGTTTGTTGCCACTTTTCGTCCCCTGAGTCGAAAAGGGTGATAGTCAATCTTTGTCTTCTCTTTTTTCCAGATGTCGAAACGCTTCATCCGTGAGCGATGGAGAGCCCATGCGATCGGCGATTTCGCGCAACTCGCGGCGCGGGCGGATTATGCGAAGTGCGAAGTCCGTTGACGCCCATCTCTTTGAGCATTTCAAGTTGGGCGTCGCTCGAGCGCGCGCGTGTTCACAGCAGCTCCTGAGTGCAACTCTAAATCGCATGATGGCTGCAAACACCGCGAATTTTTAATGGCTCACCATTTACGAAAGAAGCCTTTGTTGATGTCGAAGGAGAAATAGCGCACGCCGAGCGGAGACTCGTACCGATCGACAACTCTCGAACGCTCAACCTGCGAGACGACCTTGTAAAGATATGGATTTATCGGCGCCCAAGAGTTGGATTTGTGATTGAGTTCCCGTGAAGTACTGGCACTCGATTTCGTGAAACAGATAATTTCGATGATGCACGAACAACAACACGACCAACTGTGTCGTAGACAATGGTTGTGAGAGTTAACACCATCAGACGATGACTGTCTCGATCGTGGCATCGATTTACAACCTTACTGATTCCTTACTGACTTGCGGAGTCCTTGATCCATGTTCCTCAGTGATCGACATGACGTTGATATCGTCAACCAAACATTTCGATAGATACCTTATCGAATACCAGCGGGAATTTTGCTTGTTATGAGTTTATCAACCTTTACCGCAATGACGTTTTTCTGATTGCCGTAATTGAGCTGCGAGGTCAGATCGTACTGCGGTTAACCTGTCCATACGTCGTTTGTCGAGGTATGGCCATATTGATCCAAAACCTCGCTGTTGCGATAGACAACGCCGTCAAAACTCACGAAGATCGATCTTCCACCTCAGCTGACAAAGGCAAGGTAAACGTCTTTCGGATACCGTTGCGTGCCTCCGGCAATGCTCCTCCGCCTGTCCCTTACCTTTGATTCTTTTCGCCGAAATCGAGCCTGACACCAGTCGGAAAATATTTAGCGTGCGCCACTTTGAGTCATCCAGATCTGGCCGTTGACCATCGGCACCTACTAAGATGAAATTGCCAGGACCGGTTGAACGAAACAGTCTTGCCGGGACGGGGTTAGCGGGAACAGCAGGGACGATGAAAAGAAAACGAGTAAGGCTAGTGTGGATCGCAACAAGGAGACTCCTATTGATGAATTGGCAATAGGTCTTATAAGTCCTATTGGTCCTACGTCAAGAGGAAAAGACTCGTCTTTGATCTCGACTATCTTGCGCAATCTAATGTGGCGGACGAAGAGCCGATGGACTCCTCGGGTCGCTCGACACAAATGATGTTGTTCAGAATTCAGTATGCCAAACGCTGGGCAGGGCGTGACTTGGCCAGCGCTGGTTTGACCTACCACTGACACTCGCGAAAGGCCTTCAACTCTTTAACGGCCGGGCGACTTTTGAGTCGAGATATTTCACATATAATTGAACAACTTCTTCCCCCATCTCGTCGTCCAGTGTTCTTCAACTCAAACTCAACGTTAACAGCTCCACTGGGTGAAAGTGATGACGAACTCAGCTTCAGGTTGTTGTATTCGAAAGTCGTGTAACTCAACCAAAGCCAAACGGTATATAGCGGCTCGCCCCAAAATACATGCATGTCCGCCCATTGCGAATATCGTAGTCCATCATCGGCGGCAACTGCCTGCTGACTTGGGCCAAGTTTGAACCAGGCGTCCCGCCGGGTTGTAATCACTAAACAACACGTCGGCTAGCGCGTTTCCAGTCTCCTGACTGTTTTGCGACATGTGAACAATCGCCGAAAATATTTTCCTGTGACCAGTTGATCGCATACGGAAACCAGAAAGTACACCACGATCGTTTTCGGATTCGCTTCGTAGACTTTCTTCTTAATCAACCTCTTCCTGTTCGTCGAGAGGATTGTTTGACGATCGACTGCTTCCTTCACTGGGTGACGAGACCTTGCCCACACTGTGTCAAAGCCAAATACTGGATATCGCCACAAACAATAGCCACATCTGATTCACGCTGCCTGACCGCGCATCCGGTTCACATTACCGGCGTGAATAATACGAACACTGCTACCAACCTTTGCCTTAATCCCCTCGAGCGGTGTATCGCGATAAGAGGTGTGCCGCTGTACCAGTCAAGTTGCGAAAACTTCCCATCTGAACGGGGACCAATCACCGCGACGACCTGATCGACTGTTTATTAAGGGGCAACAAGCCGTTCGAATTCTTGAGAAGCACTATTGCTTTTGAGTAGCGAGTAGCGCAAGACTCTTGTGCTTAGGCGTGAGCCATGGATCTTCAGCTTCGGTTCCAATCCTTGAATAAGGAACGCGTCTGGCGGATCTAATAGACCCAGTTTAATCATTACTCGAAAATTGCCGCGTAGTGCTCGGTCGATGTCAGCCGTGCTAACAATCCTGCCTTTAACGCATCTCGAGTAGCAGCTCGATAAATCATCAAGAAACGACCATCTCCAGCTTTCTTTGATTGTTGAAGCAGAAGCATGCGCTAGATCCGGGCGAAAACTTGTTCGACTTCACAAGGTTGGTCATCGCGCCGGCGTCGTGCAGATGATGCCATCCTGCCCCCCATTCTTTGCGCGTGACGCTTTCCAGACCGATTGACCCGTCATCGGGACATCATTCATCGAATTGTATGCGGCCATGAAAGCACGTGAGCCACCTTCAGTAACGCCCATGTAGAAGGGAACGAGTAGTACTCCCGAACAGCTGCTCATCGAAATTCGATGTCTTATCACGGTCGTTTTCGTTGTTGTTGCAAGGGAAGGCTTCATCAATGCAGCAGAACGCCAGTACTTCGGATGATCGCCTGCAATCCCTTCACGAAGGCGACGACCATTGTGCCGTTGAAACGCGTCTTCACCGTAAATACTTTCAGTTCTTCCCCAGCGCGAGGATCTCTTCCAATGTCTGCGTTTGGCGACCTGATAACAATTCCGCCTTGCTGATACTTGGGACTCTGAAATACGGTAGCGGGCTTCGTAACCTCGCCGACTTCCATGACCGTCGCAAAAGATCCTGAATCCCAGGTTTCACCAAGACCGATGCCTTGTGGAAAGGTTGTCGTGGGAATCGTTTTGGCCTGCCCCAGTTTCCTGACCACCTTTGCGTTAGACCGAATGCCGATATGCCCACTAAGCCACGCCCAACCGCGGAACACTTGGATTCGCGTCGAGACATCTGGATCTTCTCCTCGATCGTCATCAGCGAAAGGAGATTACTGGTGATTCGTTCTCCAGCTGGGAAGATCTGGATTTTGGAAAGGGTGTTGAATTCAGTCCGAGCTGTGAGCACTCGTTGTCGTAAACAATATAGAAAAGGCGAAGGCGCCCATCACAAAGGCTAGAAGCAGAACCGTCAGGGTAAGCTGCTTCTGTTATGTTGAGCCATCGTCATCTCGGGAGTAGTAGTTACCTCTTTAGTAGTGTTAGCTTGCCGTACGGGCGCCGAATGCTGGGACCGCAGGCGTCCCCGCCTGCCTGCTTTACACTCCTAGAAGCGCTCCTGTACACGAAGACGGGCAGGCGGGGACGCCTGCGGTCCCAGCACTCGGCGCTCCTTGTCATTCCGCGAGGGAGTACCTACTAAAGGGGAACTCTATATACCTGCATTGCCCTCTTCCCCACTGCGCTATCACTATTTCGCGCTCGCGGGTTTGGGAGCAGCCTGCCCTCTACTACCTTGATGTACTCATTGATCGGCAAATCAGTGAGTTTATCTATCTGACCACTGGGCCATTTGATCTGAACACTATCAATCTTTGCGGCGCGGCCCACGCCTAGAATCTCGCGCGCGGATCATGCGAGGAGAGAGCAACTGCCGCCACTGTCTTCAAACGACTTCGTTTCACCCCGCCGGCTTCCCACGTAATGATTGCGCCCACTGATTCCGAGTTGCTCTTTGTTGCAACCAGTTGAAGTCCCAACCAGTTGTTGCGATTACCGCTCTTCATTCTTCAACAAGACGGGCGCTTCACCATTGTTAATAATGAGGACATCCAGGTCGCCATCATTGTCGTAGTTCCAACCGACAAGCCTCGTGCAGGCCAGTCTTGCGAACGCAGCGCCAGACGAAGCGCTGACGTCTTTGTACTTGCCATTAACATTCTCGAACAGCAACAACGGCTCTTTGTACTTAACCCTTAACGACTGCACTCCAATCATGTCGTCCGGATGACCATTCGCCAGGATCAGATCCGGATCACCGTCATTGTCATAGTCGAAGAACTTCAATCCCCCAGCCACTTTAGTAAACGTCGCCTGGCCAATCTCGCCCGGCTTATCAACAAACGTCATGCGTCCTTCTGGTTCTTAATACAGACTGAACAGCTTTGATCGATGTTTGCAACAAATGTCCCGCCAGCCATCGCCATCGTAGTCGGCAGCGTCGACGCCCATTCCGAACGCGGACCGCCTGAATCTCCATAAGCGACTCTGATGCCAACCCAACCTCCCCTAAATTTTCCTTTGCCTTTGTTCAAGAAGAGGTGTTGGCAAGTGTATCGTTGGCGACGAACAGATCCATCAAGCCATCGTTGTTTATATCGGTCGCCACCGCTCCAAATGATTTACCCGGGAAGCGGCAATACCAGAAGCCGTACTGACATCGCTAAATCTCCGGCACCATCGTTGTGAAACAGATAGCTCGAGCGCGGTTTGAAAACGCGAGGCAACAGTAACGACGACCGAGGCGATTATCTCCGCAGAAGATCGTCTCGTACCGCTGTATTGCACAAACTCGAAACGAAGAGATCGAGCGGCCCGGGGGCCACCCCCAGGCACCCCCACTGTCAGGACTAGCACCCTAGGAGGCTAGCTACTACCATGGTAGCGGCACAGCATGCGGCACCGGGCGTGGATCGCGGCATGCCGCATCCTAGGAAGCTACCAATAGCATGCTAGCAGCCACTATCATCCTACCCGGGGGCCGCGAGCACGGAGGTGTGAGCTGCCGTGGGCGGCCGGAGGCCAGGCGGGGTGGCACTTCCCTACGGCTGAGAGCCGGTGACGCCTAGTCGGGCCTGGGTGGATCCCGACGGCGGGCTAGGGTGACGACCGGGTGGGGCATGCTAATGGCGCGCGGGCATGATCCTGTTGACGGTGACCGATGCGCCGGGGCCACGACGCCGGGGAGGTTGCCGACGTGCCGCCCTGCTTGGTCGCGCAGTTGGATCGGGCGACGCTCATCCGGGTGCTCACGGTGGTGGCGGAGGGGCTGGGGGCGCAGGCCACGGCGGCGGACGAGCTGGGAGAGTGGGAGGCCGACGGGCCGGCATGAGCCAGGGGTGGCGGCAGGGGCCGGGGGTGCAGCGCCATCCGGGGCCGCCGCCGGCGGTGGTGGCCGAGCACTTGGCCAAGATGGCGCAGGCGGGCGCCGGCGGGGCGGGCGGCGAAGGCGGCGGCGGATCGGGCGTGGTTGGAGGGGCTGGCGGGCATGGGGCTGGACGAGCTGGTGAAGACCGTCCCGCGGCGCCAGTGGCTCGTCGCCATGTGCCATCTCGCGGGCTACGACGCCGCCGCGATTGCGCGTGTGGTGCGCTACACGCATGCGGAGACGGGCCAAAGCGGGCGCTCCGCCATCCCGCCGTGCAGCGCCTGGTCGAGGTGATTCGGCGGGCGCAGGTCGACCGCGTCGTGGCGGGCGAGTACGGCGTGCAGGCGCAGGCGAAGGCGGCGGCGCCGGCGGTGATGGAGCACGTCACCGAGTTGGCGGGGGAAGCCGGCGCGGGCGGGGCGGGCGAAGCGGGACGCCGATGCGCTCCGGGCGGCGGAGCTGACGTTGACGATCTCGGGGACAAGGTGGAGCGCAAGGCGCATCTGCATTTGCATGTCTTGGAGGAGATGTCGGAGGCGGAGTTGGAGGCGTTGGCGGCGGGGGGCGTGTGGCCGGAGCGGTATCGGGGGTGGCGGTGCTGAGTGGGCCGGGCGGGGAGGAGCCATGAGGGATCGGGCGCCGCTGGATCGGCTCTTCGACGAGGCCCAGGCGGCGCTGAGCGCGGCGATCCGCGCCGACACGGCCGCGCCGCCGCCGCCGCGGCCCCGCTCGCGCAACGACGCGCGGGACTGGGCGATCGCCGTTGGGCGCTGGCGGGACGGCCGCACGTATCGCAGCCTCGGGGCCGAGCATGGCCTGTCGGGCAACCGCGTCTCGCAGATCACCTATGTGACGGCCCGCCGCTGGGCGCGCGTGCATCTCGTCGGCTGGGACAGGCGCTGGGACGAGGCGATGGCGGCGCTGTACCTCTGTGGCCCGCGCCGGCCGAGGGCCACGACGCGGAGGAGGCATGACGGAGACGGACGGGGCTTCGGGTGGACATCTTCACGGCGGCTGGGAAGCGGCGGCGGGAGCCGGGGGTGCAGGCGGCGTGTCGCGGCGTGCTGCGGGCGCTCGAGGGCTTGGAGCCTGGGCGCAGCTGCGGGTGCTCAGGGCGGCGGCGTTGCTGCTCGGCCGGACGAGCCGCCGGCGGCGGGATGACGCCCGCGGCGCGGGACCCGGCGCAGACGCTGGCGGCGTTCGAGCGCGCGGTGGCGGAGTATCGCCGGCTGGTTGCCGTCGCGCAGGCGCTGATCCCCCGGCGGCCCGTGCCGCCCCCGCCGCCGGAGAAGTCGGCGTGAGCGCGCCGATCGACCAGCGCATCACGCTCGCCACGGTGGTGGCGGGGCTGGCGGCGGCCTTGCGCTACGAGTGGCGGGACGTGCCCGGGACGCCAACGGACATCCGGGCGGCGCGCCAGGCGGCGACCACGCTGGTGGCGTGGGGCCGCGAGCTCTGCGCGCAGCCGGGGTGCGCCAATTGCAGAGAGCAGCTCGGCCGGCGTGCTGCCCCGACTGTGACTGGCCGCTCGGGGCGGTGGTGCCGGCGGGGAGTTTTGCAGCATCTGCCGGCGCCATCATGGGGCCGAGCGCACGCATGCCGCCGAGTGAGGCCGCGCCACTGATGACCGACGCGCAGCTCGCGGCGCTGGCGGGCCACGGTGGATCGCAGAATCGGGGAGCGGCAACGCTGGGTAGACATTGAGCTGCCCGGATGCACTGGTCCTGATTCATTCTTTGCTCGATGCGCTCACGGAGGCGCGGCGGGAACGGGACGCGATGCGGGAGGAGAACGCGTAATGGGACGCAGAGAAGGAAACGCTCTCGGCCCACTTTACCGACTTGGTCACGGCCAACGAAGACCTCCGAGCCGAGAACGCGCGGCTTGCCGATGCGCTCACGGAGGCGCGGCGGGAACGGGACGAGGCGCGAGAAGCTCTACGCCGCCATGACTCGCATTGTCGAAGACAGCGTGGGGCATGTGAACGAGGCGCGGCTGATGGCGCGGGCGCGGGGAGCCGTCGTGGCCGCTGCGCGCCTGGAACATCAAGGCGTCTGCGCGCGACGCCCCCGACCGGAGGACGGCTTTCTCGGTGCCTGCAACATCTGCGCGCGGCTGGCTGACCTCGACGCCATCCAGAAGGCCGACGACGGGACGGAGGGGGAGGAGTCGGGTGCCGGGTGAGGGCGCCGGCCGCGTCCTCGGCCGCGATCACCCCCTCGCCATCCGGGCCGCGGCGCGCCTGGTCCTCGAGCAGCGCCGCGCGCTCGCAGGCCTACGGCATCCAGGGCGATCCGTGGGCGTTCGTCCGCGACTGCGTGTGGACGCGGGACGAGGCGACGGGGCATGGTGCGCCGCTATCCCGCGCCAGGGCGTATGCCGAGCTGCTCGTGCGGCGGTGGCAGTCGGAGCCGCTGCTGGCGGTGGCGAAGTCGCCGGCGCATGGTCGTGACGTGGCTCTTCGTCGCCTGCAACTACTGGCTCGCGCGCTTCTCGCCGATGGCCAAGGTCGCCTTCATGGCCCGGAAGCTCGGCAAGACGGAGACGGAGGGGTCGGCCGAGCTCGTGCGGCGGGCGTACTTCATTCACCGCCACCTGCCGCCCATCCTGCCGCCGTGCGAGGTCGAGTATCTCGATTGGCTTTCTCCGGTTTCCGAACGGCTCGGAGATCGTGGCGCTCGGCGAGGGCGAGGAGCAGGCGCGGCAGCACACGTTCACCAGCGTCCTGGCCGACGAGGTGGCCTTCTGGGAGCAGGCGTACGAGACGTGGGTCGCCTTGCGGCCGACGATCGAGGGCGGCGGGCGCATTACGGCCGTCAGCTCCGCGGCCCCGGGATTTTTCCGTGACCTGGTCCACGATCAGCTGGGCTAAGTTCTCTGCCGTAGTCACCGTGCCGGTGGAGGTCGAGATCCTCGACGCCGAGCCGGAGGTGGTGGGCGTGCTGGGGATCGCCCCGACGCTGCATCCCGCACCTGCCAGCGTCGGTGACGATCGCCGCCTGGCTCGGCGCCGGCCCGCGGATCGACGTCGCGCCGGTGCTGCCGGCGACGGAAGCAGCTGCTCGAGGCCGAGGCGCTCGAGCGGCTGCAGGACGCCGTCGACGCGGCCCTGCTGCCCTAGATGGGCGCTCCCTGCGAGGGTTGACTGCCGCTCACGGGGTCGGGTAGTCACCGCCCGACCTTGACCTGCTCCGTGCGGCGACACGGACCCGACAGTAGGAAGGCCTACCCGACAGTCGGAGGTTCTATGTCGCGTCCTCGAGGAGCCCGCACGCCCGACCGCACCAAACTTCGCCATCCGACCAAAGACTGGTGGACGGACGAGCAATGGAGTTTCTCAACGGCAAGGCCGCGGAGAAGGAATGGACGCGCCCGCAGGTGGTCCGCAAATGTGTGGATATCGTCCGCACGCGCGGCCTCCTCTAGGCGGCGGTGCCCGCTGCGAGTAGGCGCAGGGGCTAGCGGGGCAGCCGGCCGACGACGGTGAAGAGCACGACGTAGAGGCCCGCGATCAGGCCCACCAGCACGACGCCGAAGGTGCCGACCATCCACTTAAGCCGCATGCTCAGCGGTTTGCCTCGAGGGCGGCCACCCGTTTTCGAGTGCGTCCAGTCTCGTCGCTTCGGTCAACGCCCGGATGATGCCCCTCGTTCATGTGGCGGAGCTGCTCCACGATGGCCGCGAGGTGCGCCGTCTGCCGGTCCGCCTTTCGTTCAGGGCGGTCAAGAGCTCGGTATGCTGGCCGAGCAACCCGTCCACGCTTATTCAGCGCCATCGGTCTACACCTAGCCCGCGCGGCCGTTGCGCCGCAAGCGACTCCCGCCGCAGCCCCCGCCAGCGGTACAGCGCCACCACGCCGAGGAACGCGGCCAGAGTCCTCGGCGTCCTCGTACGGCACGACGAGGTAGCTGCCGTCGCGTTTGAGCTGCACGCCGAGCCGGGCGGGCGTCCGGCCACGCGAGCGGGGAGAGCGGCCCGCCGCCCGGGGGCGCCACCCAGAGCCCCGGCTGCGCGTAGCCCGCCGTCTGTAGGCCGTACGTCGCCGCCATCTTGGTCGTCGCCTTGCGCCTCGACCACCACCCAGGAGCCGTTGAGCGTCCCGATCGAGTCGGCGGTGCCGGCGTAGCCGGTACGGCCGGGTGATAGAGCGGCACCCGGCCCGCCGCCGGCTCGTAGCCGTAGTCGGCGACAGAAGCGCGCCCACGCTTCGACGTACGGCACGGCCTCGGGGTGGACCGACTGCTCCAGTCGAGTGCGCCCTCGTCGAGGAGGTCGCAGCAGGCGTCGACATGAATGCCGCGGAGCCGGGCGTGGGCGGAGCACGTCGCGGCGGGATGAACGTTGTAGTCGGCGCGTCAGGCCGGCGTCGTCGAGCAGCTGCGTGCACACTCGGCACCACCAGGCCGTCGACGCGGTAGACGTGGGCCCTGCGGCTCGAAGGCGAGCCGCTGCGGCTCCGCCGCGCTGCCCTCGAGGGTCGCCATCAGAGCGCACACACTCGGCAGCGGAGCGGGGAGCGGGATCGTCTCCTCGTCGCCCACGCCGCGCGGGCGCTGGCCCGTTTCAAACGCGGCACGAGCCCTGCCAGGTCGGTCGGCCACCGGATCGCGCTGGCCACCGCGGGAACGTGCCCGGCCTGCGCCTCTGCAAGGGCCTCGCCGCGGGCGTAGCAGGCTCCGGGCGGCGCTTCCAGAGCGCATACCACTCGCTGAGCCGCTGATCGTAGCAGAGCGCGCAATCCGTGCGGGCTGGGATCGTGACGCCTTGGGCGCGCAGATACCGCCGCACGTCGCGAAGCCGCCAGCCCCACTCGCGCGCAGTGCGGGTAGCGATAGGTCGCATACTCGCCGTAGAGCCCCACCCGCTGCTCTTCGTCAGCCCGCAGACCGACGAGCAGCGTGCTGCCCGGATGCTGCAGGAGGTAGGCGATACAGGGCGCAATCTTGATCTGGCGGGTACACCACCGCATGCGGAAGCTGGGCAGCGCCCTGCAAGTGGCAATCCAGTCAGTACAGGCTCCGATTTGGGGGGGGTCACGAGCGGGCACCTCTGGAGACGCTCCACGATCCGGGCGACATGCGCGTGGAGTTCGGGCAGCTTCGTCGCCGGTGGGCGTGAAGAGCAGCGCGAAGGCGTCGCCCAGCTCGTGGAGCCGGAGCGCCATGGCGGCGGGTCGAGTCCTTTGCCTCCGCTGAACGCAACGAATTGCACGTTCAGTGCAGCGGGCGGCGAGGGCCGGCCGGGCGGATACGCACCAGCCGCGCCGGCCGGCCGCGCCGCCCTGCAAGGCCGACTCCGACGGCCGCCGGGATCCGCGCGCAGAGCTCGTCGTAGGCGCGCGGTACGAGCAGGCCGCGATCGTCGGGCGCCCCTGCGTGGTCGCCACTCCACTGGGTGAGCCAGCGTCCCGCGCCCGCTCGAAGACCACCGTGTGCTGATCGTCGGGGACGTCGGCGCCGCTGATCGCATCGTGGAGCAGCGCGTAGAGGCGCCCGATCCGCGGCTTCCGCGAGCGCATCTCCGGGCGGCGCCTTCTGTCGGCAGGCCACACGGTGGCGGGCCGCCGCCGTCGCGGTGACGGAGCGCTGCAGCTGGTCGACGAGCTCGCCCCGCAACCGCCCCGCAGGGGGCGGCGTGCCGGCTCGGTCCGGCGGGGGCCGCGAACGCGTCGGGCTCGTCGGCATCCCGGGCCGCCGCGGGCAGATCCTCGAGGTCTTGGCTGAACAGCTCCGGACAGACCGGCACACCGCAACACCGCACGCGACCTGAGCGCGGATTTCTGGACCATCTTGATGGTCTTGTGGTTCACGTCCCCGAAGCCCTGAGTCACGGGTGGCGGCGCGCCGCGGCCCCCGGCGACGACGACGCCCGCCGCCGTCGTCAATTCGCAGACGAGCGTCACTTCGAGGCCCGACTCCCGCCGAGCATCTTCCCACGATTCGAGCATCGCGCTTGAAGCGGGGGCGAAGCCGGAGCAACTCCGCAGAGCTTCGCCGCCTGGTTTGCAAAGGGTCGCCTTCCCACCGCACGTCTCGCACCGCGGATTCGTCGCATCGCCGCGTTCGGGCAGTCGGTCTTCTGACCCCGCGGACCCACCTTCCGGTGGATCAGCATGTAATCGATCCCCGCGGCCAGGTGGCTCAGCAACCAGTCGACGAGCGATATCTGCCGCGCGGTCCCGTAGCGTTCTCGAGGTCGGCCTCCGCAGCGTCGTCGGATCGTCCAGCAGAGACAAGCCCCCGAGGAGCGGTGCGCGCCCGCTGCAGGGGGTGACGACCTCCGGTGCAGGTGGGGGCTCAGGGGGCGAGCTCAAGAGGCTCACTGGTCATTGGGAGTCAATCCTTCCGGTTACGCGACGTGCGCCCAGCGCTGCCGCCGCACGATCATGGTGACGAGGCCGGGTGAGATGTTACTGCGCCCGGGCGAGTCTGCCCGGACGGATGCCGCTGGGCGTGCGCGGCCCGGATCGCCCGGACTGCGGCGGTTGTCAGCTTCGCCTGGCTGCGTTCCGTTCCCCGTGTGGCGCGACGAGGCGCTCCCTGCGCGCGCCGCATCCCGCACGTTCCTCGCCCTGCGTGCCGGAGGAAGAGATGCGCGGGTCGAATACAGCCTCGGCATGTCGCAGTGGTGGCAGACCACGAGGCCATCAGGAATCGACCCGGCCGTGAGCATCCACGCGATGCGGTGCGGCTCACTCTGAGCGGGCGCCGCTTCCCGCCGCCGAGATAGCATCCGCCCGTACGTCCGCGTGTTCTTCCACTGCCAGCAATCGTCGGTCTGGGATCGGCATGCCTCCAGAACCACGCCGCCAGCGCGGCGAGCGACTCCGAGCGGCGCGCCCACATGACCCCCTCCCCTCTATGCTTATACTTGTGAATCTGGTAGTCGGTCGCGCTAATGCTGTCCAGACTGGGCGGGCGGGCGCGCGGCGGGATGGCGGACAGCGCGCCGCATCCCCGTCACCGCCGCCGCCGCCGTCGATCCGACGGACGGGGATGTCGCGCGCGCCACGACCTTCCGGGCACATTCTGCCGGACGAACGCTTACGCATCGCCATTCTTCCTGTCGGCGCTGCACGATCTCCGCCGCTACCCGCCCGACTCGCGGATCGGGCTCGCGGCGTGGGCGTGGATCGCGAGCACCGCACAGGACGGGCCAGTGCACCTTCGTCGCCATCTGCGACGTGCTCGGCCTGATGCGACGGCCGTCCGGGATCGCGTACTGGGGCCGCGCTGTCATGCGCCCGGGCCTCGGGGCGGTCGTCGGATCGCACTCCGCACTCTGGCCTCGTCGCCGCCGCAGTCGGCACACGGCAGGTCGCTGGAGGAACGGCGTGGCCACGAACGGGAGGTCGCAGCTGACACGCCACGCGGCGCGGGCGACCGTGCGTGATCGACTCGACCGCGGCGGCGATCTCCGCGAGCGAGAGCGGGCAGCCGTGGACGCGGGCGGCATCGAGCCGGCCCTGCAAGCAGGCCAGCGTCGCACGTCCGGTCGGTCGCGGTCATCAGGGTGGCGCGGGGATTCGTCATGCCCATGGAGACGTACCATCCCCCCGGTATGTGTCAATGGTGTTATGTATTGACCACGAGAGATTCCGCGGGTATGACTGCGCCCATGCCGCGCCCGAATGGCCGCCATCGGCCCCGGGATCCCGTCGAACGTGGTGTACCGCAGCATGCACGGGCCGCCGGGGCCGGACGGCCTCGCGAAGGCGCTCGGCGTGTCGCTCGGGACACTCGCCCGCTGGCGGGCGTCGCGGCACTTGGACGACGCGCGGGCGGTGCTCACCTGGGCGGCGCTAGTCCACCCGGACTCGCCCGAGGCACAGCTTCCACCTCGCCCGCCAGCTGGCGGGGTGCCACCACCGGTCAGGCGCGGCCGGGGCGGCGGCGGCGCCGGGCGGGCGCGGGCTCGGGAGCGGGCGACAAATGATGCGGCAGCCCGTCCTCCGGGAGGAGGATCAGCAGCTCGGTCACCTTGCGCCGCTCCGCCTTCGCCACGGTGCGAATCCGCAGGTCCAGCGGACGCGGGACCCGGAGATGCCGGACGACGTAGGTCTGCGGCGGCTGCGGTGGCCGGGGCATTCCCGCGGCATAGCCAGCCGAGATTCCGAGCACAAGGTTGCTGCCGAGCGTGGATATCCCACCATTATCAGCCATTTCCAGCCATCGCCGGCGCTTGCAACGCACCAGCGTGGCTAGATCAGTGATGTACCAGGATTGACACTTATTGACAGCTCTTATGGCCTTTGCTATGCGGCCACTCTTCCACGGGTGGTGGTGGTGGGAGCGGATCCCGGCGGCGAGTGGATGGGGTGTCTTCCACCACGCGGGCGATTTGAGATGTTGCGCGATCGATTCATCCTCCCGGCGGTCGACACCATCCGCTGGCCTGCCCCCAGAAGCCCTCATTGGCGCGCTCGTCGGCCTCGCCGCCCTGCAAGCAGCCATCGGCGCGCGACTCTCGCTGCCACGCGCGATGGCAACACCGCCGACGATGCGGTCGACCAGGCGGAGGCGATGCGCCTGCTGAAACTCCAATCGCCGCGCTGGCTCCGCAGCGTGGAAGGGAAGAAACTCCGGTGCCCGCATCGGGTGGGCGGCCGGTGGATGTATTCGCGCCGGAAGATCGCGGCCTTTCTGCGCGACCCCCTCACATGAAGCCGCAGTCACACCTACGGCCTCGGCCGCATCTTTCGAAGACGCGGCGCGGCGTGCCGTACGGCAGCGTCCTCGTCAGTATTTCGTGGACGGCCGCCAGCACCGAGAGAACAGTCAGACGCGCGACGAACAGGCGGCGCTCCGATTGCTGAAGCAGCGCCTCGGCGAGCTGGTCGGCGGCCGGACGCCGGCGCCGCGAGGCGGCCCAGGTGACCATCGCCGAGCTCTTTGACGATCTCGCTGCGCGCTACGCGTTGGAGGACCGGCCGAACCGACGGAACCTGCCGGCCTACCGGGCGTCCTGGCTCGCGGCGCTCGGCCCTCGCCGCCGCGCGACCACGCTCGAGACGGCGGAGTTGACCGCACAATCACGCTGACGTGGAAGCGCGCCGGCGTGGCCCCGGCGACGGTCAACAAGCGGTGCGCGGCGCTCCATCGCGTCTTGACACTCGGGCGGTCGACGACGCCCCGAAGGTCCTCCGCCTCCGACGTTCCCCCCAAGCTCCCCGAAGAGAACGTGCGGGAAGGCTGGACGGAATACCACCGCCTTCCAGCGGCTCCTCGCCTATCTCGCCCATCACGATCCCGTGCTCCGCGATTATCTCGAGTGGTTCTTCTGGACGGGGATGCGACCGGGGGCGATTCGCGACCTCGGATGGGGGCGATCGACCGCGAGACGTGGGCGCTCCGGCTCGTGCGAGGCCGCCGGATGAACAAGCGGACCCCCAAATGGTTGCCGCTGCGGGGCCTGCTCCGCGCCATCGTCACGCGGGCCTGGGAACGGCATCACGCCCATGCCCGCGCGACGGGCGTCAAGTGGTGCCGTGGGTCTTCTTCCGGCTCTACGACGGCCAACCGCGACCGGGGTTGCGTCGAGGGGATGCGGTTGCGGGTCGTCGACTACCGCAAGGCGTGGCGGAGCGCGTGTGCCGCGGCAGGCATCCCGGCCGCCCTCCGCCTACGATCTCCGCCGGACCGCCATTCGCAATCTCAAGCGGGCCGGCAATGATGACGTGACTTGCATGGCGATCACGGGGCACCGCACGCGAGGCGACGTTTGATCGCTACAACATCGTCGAGGGGACCGAGGTCGCCGCCGCGCTCGACCGCACCTTCGCCGCCGTCACGGCAGGGGAAATGGGGGCGGATGTGGGGCGGATCTCGGTCGTCGAGGGTCGGCAGGGGCGGCCGGCCCGCGGGTCAAACCCCGAAATTGCGACAGGTGGCGTCAACAGATGGCAGCGCGTGACGCCCTGAAACAGGCTTCGAACCTGCAGGTCGCCCGTTCGAATCGGGCCGGGCGCGCTCCCGCACCTAAGCAATATCGCGCCCTTGGCGGCCCGGAATTGGGCCATGCCGTACAGAAGCTTGCTAGTGAGGGCGGATGTGGGGCGGATCTTCCGCCCCCTGCTTGGGGAGCCGCGCCCGGTCGGGTCGCGTCCTCCGCCTGGGAGGGTGGGTGGATGGGCCTGCAGCGGATTCGGACGATCAAGCCGGAGTTCTTCGTCCACGAGGAGCTGGCGCAGCTCAGCTTTGCCGCGCGGCTGCTGTTCATCGGGCTGTGGACGGTCGCCGACCGGGCCGGGCGGCTCGAGGATCGCCCGGCCCGCTTGAAGGCGCAGCTCTTCCCGTACGACCCCGTCGAGGTCGACACGCTTCTCGAGGAGCTGAACGGACATGGCTTCGTCCGCCGCTACCACGTCGCCGACGGGCGCTACCTTGATATCCCAACCTTCGGGAAGCATCAGCGGCCGAGCAATCGCGAAAGCGATGCACAATTGCCGGCTTATCCCGGCCCGTTGGCCCCCTGCACGAAAATTTCCCGGCGTGCACGAAAATTTTCCAGGGGAACGGGAACGGGAACGGGAACGGGAACGGGAACGGGAAGGGAACGGGAAGGGAAGATCTCGCTCGCTTCGCTCGCGAGACGCGCGCGCGCGCGACAGTGATCCTGGATTCACGACATTCTGGGATGCCTATCCACGCCGGGAGGGCAAGCTGGATGCCTGGGAGCAGTGGCGGCGACTCGCCCCCACCCCGGAACTCCTCGCCCAGATTTGCGCGGCCCTTGCGTGGCAACGGGACCAGCCCCGCTGGCGGGAAGACGAACGCCGCTTCGTGCCGCATCCCGCGACCTACCTCCACAACCGGCGGTGGGAGGACCAGCCCCCGCCACCACTCCTCGCGGGAACGACCACCCGGACGGCCGGCAATCTGTCGGCCATCAAGCCGGATTGGAGCTGCTGAAACGCCATGACTGACACAGAACGCAGTCAATTCGCCGAACGGCTCGCCCTCCTCGGCGAGGTGTTCAACGAACCCATCACCGCCGCGCGGGTCGCCGGCTACTGCCTCGCGCTGGATGACCTCCCTTCGCGGATGTGCAGCGCGGGATCGAGACCGCGCTCAAGGAGTGCCGGTTTTTCCCGAAGCCCGCCGAGATTCGGACGCTCGCCAGTGCGGCGCTCGTTGACGCGGCCTGGGTGAATCGCATGCTCTCGGAGGCGATCAGTGGCCGGCAGGTGCCCCCTTCGTCGGCGTGTTCATCGAGCGCTTTGGAGGCATCCACGCCGTCGAGGACCGGCTCCCGAATGATCGCCTGCCGCTGGTGCGGTCGATGTATCCCGGCATCGTGGCGGCGTGCCGGGCCCGCGGCATCCCGATCCCGACCGAGGGCGCGCAGCTGAGCACCGGCGACCGGCGCCTGCTCGAAGCCCGGGCGCAGACGCTGCTCGAGCAGTGGGAATCCGCGGGCGACGATAACGCTCTGGAGGACTGACATGACACTCCTGACCGTCATCGTGGCCTTTGCCTTCGTGGCAATCGGCATCATCGCGGACGCGATCGTCACCGCCCACCGGCTCCGCCCCCGCCGCCGCCTGCCGTTCCACCCGCGGTGCCGCTGATGCGCTGCATCGGCATCGATCCCGGGCTGACGGGCGGCCTCGCCGTCCTGGAGCTCGTCGACGGCCAGGTGGTCGGCGTCCGCCTCGAACGGACACCGGCCGTCCTCGTGCGCCGGGCGCCGCGTGCGGCGCGAGTACGATCTCACGACCATGTGGCGGTCGTTCTGCATCGCCGTCGACGGCGGCCCCGACCGGGGGCCCTCGTCGCGCTCGAGCGCGCGTCAGCACGCGGCCGGGGCAACATGCCGTCGCCACGCTCCGGACGGGCATCGGCTTCGGCCACTGGCTCGCCTTCGCGGCGGCGCGCTGCGTCCCGGTCGTCCTCGTGGCGCCCCAGGTCTGGAAGGCCCATCACAGCTTGATCGGCTGCGACAAACGCATGTCGCGCTTGATGGCCACCCGCCGGTTTCCCCCAGGTCGGGTCGCTCGGCCCGGCCGACGAGGGGCCGGCCGAAGCCCTGCTGATCGCCGCATTCGCCGCGGCCCGCCACCTGCCAGGAGGACTCAATGCACAAGCACGCGCCGGATGACATGGTCCAGCTGGCGACGCGGATCCCGAAGCCGCTCCATCGCGCCATGCTCCTGCAGGCGGTGCTCGAGGAGCGGTCGGTGATGGCGATCGTGGCCGAGGCGCTCACCGAGCACCTCGCCCGCTTGCGGGCGGAGGCGCAGCGTCACCAGGCCGGCGAGGACGCCTAGTGGCGCGCACGCTCGCGGAGCAGGAAGTCACCTTCCGCTGGGACCAGGAGGAGTGCGTACTCTGGGCGGGCACCACGACGCCCTGGGTCGCGGCGAAGTGGACGCGCCACGGCCACCCCGTCCGCGTGCTCAGCCAGGAGCGCGACGGCACCCCGTGCAGCTGGGAGGTCAAATTGCCCTGGATGGGCAGTCGCCGGGCGTGGTCGGCCGTCTTTCAGCATGCCCTTCCGTCGTCGTCACGGGCTACGTTAACGGCCACCTCGACCGATTCATCCGCCGGGGACGACCCAGAGGCTACCCCCACCCCGCAAACGCCTCGGCGGCTGCGAAGTCGGTGGCCGAATGAGGCGGCCCCCTGCCCGCATCCGCCCCAAGATCGGCGCTACCTGCTCGGCTGGAAAAGCGAGCGCGACCGCCAACGCTGTTACCTGTGCGGCAAGGTGTGGCCAATGGACCAGGAAGCCGGCCCGGAAACCGACCGGCGCCCACGCAAGGAGGTGACGTGATGCCACTCGTTCAACTGATCGTGTTGCTGTTGGTGCTCGGGCTCGTGCTCTACGTCGTGGAGTCGGTGTTACCGCTGGACCCGACGATCAAGATGGTCATTCGGGTCGTGATCCTGCTGGTGGTGATTCTCTGGCTCCTGTCGCTGGTCGGGCTCATCCCCGGCGGCCCGCTGCGGATCGGGTGGCTGGCGCGCGGGTGGCGCTGGCCGCCGGCCCCTGAGGCAGGCCCGCAGTACACCCCCTCTACACCCTTGCCGACCCATCCCCGAACAGGTATCGTCTCCGATACCATGAGACGTGTAGTGTACACTGTTAACCTGTTTGTCGTGGCGCTGGCGGCCGCGGCCCACGCGGAGATTCTCGTGCAGCCCCGGCAGGCGACCGGCATGCCCGGCACGATCCGGAATCCCTATGTCGTCTACGACCGAGGCGTCCCAACCGCCCAGGTGAACACGCCGCAGCTGGGTACCGTGCCCCCGGGGCAGCCGCTGCTCACGACGCCGCTCGGGCAGCCGCTCGGGACGAACTATGGCGATCCCTTCGGGGGCCGCGGCGTGTTAGGACGGGACTGATCCCGATGGCGGTCTCTACCACCTTGCAGCGCCTCACGGCCGTCGAGCGCGAGATCAAGGGCCTCCGCACCGACATGCGGGGCCTGCGCGGCGACCTGAACACCCGCCTCGAAGCGCTCCTGGCCGCGCTCAACCAGCTGACCGGCAAGATCGACGAGGTGGCCGCCGTCCGGCCACAACTCACGGACTTGGAGCGGCGCGTGACGCGGCTCGAGACGCTGGGGCGGGACTAACCCCATGTGCGAGTTTCTTTTCTACATGATCGTGTGGCTGTTCGTGTGGCAGGCGTTCCCCGATTTCATTGACGACTGGTTAGTGCCACTACTGCGCGGGCGGCGCGACGCTACGGCGTCGCCTGCGGCCACACCAGCGCCGCGCCCATGATGGCGCTCCTCTGGATCTGGCTGGCCGTCTGCGCGTGGGGGTTCATGAATCAACGCAACCGCCAGGCCCGTGACCGCGACCGCCAACACCGCGAGCTGCTGGCCGGACTCCGCAAGCACTAGTCCGCGGGCCGCGGCCAGAGCAACGTCGTGCCCGCCTGCGTCGCGGCGCGGTACGGGATGCTGACCATCGGGCCCGCCACCTCGGCCACCCGGGGAAGCGCGCCGAGTATGGCCGCCCCGCCCGGTCGCAGCAGCATCGGTGCGGCGGCCATCGGCACCGCGCGCTGCGCGACCTCGAGGGCGGCGGGCGCGGCGGCAATCGCAGTCCCGATGCCGGGATGCCCGACTACACCGACGGCCGTCCCGATGCTGCCGCCCGTGAGTAGCCGACCCCACTCCAGCGGCGACGCGCCCGTCCGCAGCGTGTCGATCACGGTTTCCATCGCCCCGTGCTGCGCGCCGGCGAGCGCGGCTTGCCCCTCCGGCCCCCAAGCATCCCAGGCGGCAACGATCTTCTCCGGCTTCTGCGTCACCACCTTGCCCCACCACGCACGCAAGAGCGTCTGTTGCCCTTCCGGTGTCAGCTCGGCGGCGGCGAGTTCAGCGGGGTCCTTGAGGAGTCGCCCAATGTTCCGGAACCCGCCCCCACAGCCTCAACGGCCTTCGTCCCGGCGGGCAAATCCTGCGCCAGCACCGGCGCCAACTCCTTGGCCGCCTTGGCGACCGGGCCAATCTGACTCGCGAGCATCCACGACCCGACACGGGCGGGGCCCCGAGCGCCTCGGCCACCATGCTCCGCGTGCCCGCCCGCGCCGTCCGCTCCACCGCCGTGCCCGTCTCCGCCGTTGGTTGCCCGAGGTAGCGCTCGCCAGCGATCTGCACGCCCTCACCGATGCCGCCGCCGAGCCCGGCCCCGATCAGACCACCGACAATCGGCCCGACCGGCGGTAGGAACGGCGCGCCGATGGCGGCGCCACCTATGCCGCCCGTGATCGCGCCCCGATACTCGGGGCCTGACTCCAGAACGTGCGATCTGACGGGGCGAGCATGGCCCCGCGCACCCGGGCGCGGCGGCCGGCGCGACCACCGCAGCGGTCCCGACCGGGGCGACGGGGGCCGACGGCGACGTCGGCGTGGTCGTCGTCGAGGTCGTCCCGGGCGGACCTGGGGGCGGTACGGCAGCGGTCGCCGCCGGGGCCGCGATCGCCGCAGGCGGGGCACCCGCCGCCTCCTCGCGGGCGGCGCGCCGGGCCTGCTGCTGCGCCATGACCTGATCCTGGACCGCGGCCAGCACCTCGGGCGTCCGCTGCTCGACCGGCAAGCGGCTGATCGTCGTGCGAAACGCGATCGCTGCCTCCAGCCCATCCTCAAATTTCGCGAGCTTGCTCTCGAAGCGGGTTGCCGACGGTTCATTACCGTGCGGCAGGTTTGGCAGGATCATATCCTCTTCATTGCCCGACATGCTCGCGCCGCTGGTCTCGAACGCCTTCAGCGAGAAGGGCGCGACGGCCGTCTGGAAGTCCACGCGCTCCTTGGAGGGCTCCTGCACGTACTCTGCGAGGCCCGCCATCCATTGCCGTACGGGCTTCCCGACGTACGGCGCCCGCGTCTCCGGCGTGGGAAACTGCGCCTTCAACTCGGCCAGTTTGGTGCGGTAGTTACTACAACGAGTTCAAAACCTTGGAGTCCTCGACTGTGCCCGGCCCGCGGAGTCGCTGGACGTCCTGCTGCTGGACGTCCTTCTGCTGCGCCGCCGCGAGATCTTCCGGCGCCTTGAAGGTCCGTGTTTCCCCGGTCTGCGACTGCTGGCTCAGCGTCTCGATCGGGAGTCCGCCCGGGCCGGGGATGGGGGCGGGCCCGGTGGGCGGCACCAGCGACACGCCCGCGCTCGGCGGCAGCACGATCGCTGTCGGCGGGACAACCGTTGTCAGGGGCGTCGCGACGACCGCGCCCGTCGGGTCGAAGGCGGGCGGCGGATAGCCGACCAGATTCTCCGCCGGCGTGGCGGCGGCAACCTGGATAGGGACTGGCGCGGGCGGCGGTGGGGCGGCGGCCACGACGACCGGCGCGGGGCCGGTGGGGGCGGCGCAGGAGGTGGTGGGGGTGGTGCCGCTGGCGGCGGTGGCGCTGCCGCAAAGGCCGTCCCGCCCGCGAACGGCGCCGCGACGGGGGTGGCGTACTTCTGTGCCTTGCCGAAGACGGAGGTCGTAAACTGCGCCGGGGACAACCCGCTCGGGCCGACGACCTCGGTAAACGGCGCTCGCGGGCCACCGTAGTGCATGCCCACGGCACGCTCGATGCCGACCTGCGAGGCGCGGCGGGCAAGCGTATCCGCGGTCGCGACCGCCGACTTGACGGGATCGTAGCGATCCGCGGTCGAGATCCCCAGTCCTGCGCCGTGCCTTTCGTGATCTGGAACAGCCCGCGCGCCGACGACTCGGGATTCGCCGCCGCCGGGTTCCCGCTGCTCTCATGCTCGGCGATGCCGGAGAGAATCCCTGCCGGCAGCCCGCGCTCCGCCTCGAGCTGGCGCAGAAACGGTGCCTGCAGATTCACATGGCCCGGTTGCGGCGGCGGTGGTGCGGCAGCGGGTGGAGCGCCGGCCGCAGGCGGGGCACCGAGCGGCGGGAGCGTCTCCGGCCGAAGATCGGGTTTCGGCGGTGTAGCTGCCGGTGGCCCGATCCCCCAGGTGCCGCGGGCCGTCGGGAAGGATACGTAACCCCGCGGCGCGGCCGCCGCATCGGCACTCGCCTTGTCGGGATATTCCAGCTCGCCTGTCTGCTCGCCCGGCTTGAAGCCGCCACCGGGCTGCTGCACGGGCGGCAGGTGGCCGGGCAGCGTCGCCTGCTCGGGCGTCTGGTAGACCCCTTGCGGGTACTGGCTCCCGACCGAGTACGTGCCGCTCGGCGTGTTGACCGAGATGGTGGAGCCCGGCGGTAACCCGGGCAGCGTGGCCGCCGCCCCCGACACCAGGGCCTGTGTCTCTTCCGGCGTCAACGGAATCTTGGCGGCCTGCTTCGCGCGCGCCCGCGTGACGAGGTCGGCACTCTGCAGATCCATCTGCGTGCGCCGCAGCGCCTCTTCCTGCAGCGCGGCCTCGGGCGCGAGCGGCGGGAGATGCGGTCGCCACACGGCCGGCCCAGGCTGCCCCGGCACGTAGTCCATCAGGCCCGCCGGCGTCGCCATCAAGGGCCCCATGAAGTCGCGGGTGCCGCGACCGGCGCGTAGTAGCCAGGCCCCGCCGGCGTCCGCTCCTGCCACCGCCGATGTTGTAGAAGCCGGCGCTAAACGGCGTCAGCGCCGCGCGCGCGTTCGGATCGGACATGGCGCGTTGGCGGTCCGCCATGTAGCGGCCGAGATTCGAGAAGCCGGTCCCCCGGGACGGCAAGGCGGGACAGGACGCCGAGCACGCGGCCGGTCACCTGCCCCAGTATATCGCCCGCATTGCCGCCCATCGCTCAGCCCTCAGAGATGCGCTAGCAGCTTCGCGATTGGCCCCGTCTCGATGTTCTGCTGCGCCGTCTGCGGGATCAGGCGCGTGAACGGCGCCATGGGCATGTTCCCCACCCGCACGATCGGTCCCATCGGGGTGCGGGCTTCACCTGCCCGTGCATCTGGTTCAGAAACGAGACCAGCTGTCCGAGCCCGCCCCCGGCTGCCGAGCCGCCACTCGGGGCTGCGCTCGGGGCGTATTGGCCGGTGAGTCCCTGAAAGAATCCTCCCACGAAGCCCGGCCCGGTGACCGCCGGCCCGGCCAGCGCGGACGGTGGCCCGACAAAGCCCGACGCCGCTTCCGGCCCTCCGGTGAAGACCGTGTTCAAACCCTGCGCGAGGTTGCCAAGTCCGGTCTCCGGGATAACGCTTTGGAGGGCTTGGGCCACCGTCCCCAGCGTGCTCGTGGGCGCGACGAGGCCAGCCGCCTCCGGCGCGGCCGCCCCGGCAGCTTCTGCAACTTCGCGGCCCCGGCGGCTCCTTCCCACCGAAGAGCGAGCCGAGTGTCGAGGCGGCACCCCGAGCGTCGAGCCGACGGCGCCCGCCGCGGAGCCGAGCGCCGAGCCGACCGTTCCGGCGGCCTCCCCGACCGCAGCGATTGCAGGCACCACCCACGCCATTCAATCCCTCCCTACAGAATGTTGTAGCCCTTCGAGGAGGGCGCGCCGATGGGGGCGGTAGCTTGGGTGAGCGAGAGCCCGGGCTGCGTGCCGGCGGTCAGCAAGTTCAACAGCTGGCCGGCTTGCTGCATCGGGATGCCGAAGCGCTGCGACAGCGCCTGCCCCATCTGCTGCACGGCATTGAACTGTTGCCCGGCGAGCTGCGCGCCGGCGGACGAGAGCCCGATGCCGCCCTGTGCCGCGCCCTGCAGGCCCTGCGCGCCCTGCTGCATCGCTTGCAAGTAGGGCAGCATGGTCTGCCCGAGCGCGCCCTGATTCGCTGCGGCCTGCTGCACGCCCGTGGCCGCCCGCCCGAGGCCGGCGAGTCCCGCCTGCTGGAGGCCGCCCAAGCCCTGCGCCGCCTGGCCCACATTCTGCTGCGCCTGCGCCTGGAGGCCGCCGAGCCCCTGCGCCTGGGCGGCGAGGCCCTGGAGCGTCTGCTGGCGCTGGCCCGCCTGCCCCGCCCGGGCCTGCATCGCCATGTCGCGCAGCACGTCCGTCTCGGCCTGCGCGCCCGCGCCGCCCGCCTCGAGCCCGCGAGCCGCGAGCCCGGGCCGGATCTGCTGGAGCACGCGGCGGGTGGCCGCCTGATAGAGATCCTCGCCGCTGACCGGCGACGCCGCCTGCTCGGCGTAGCGCTGCGCGAGCTCGAGCCCGCGGCCTGCGCCGGCTTCCGCAGCGCCGCCGCCGAGCAGCTGCTGCGCGCGGGCCAGCTGCGCCTCGGCGCCGGTGATCGCGGGTCCGCCCGTGTACTGCCGCGCGAGATCGAGTGCCGACTGCGCGCCGCCGGTGCCCTGCTGGCTGATCGCCTGCAACCCGGGCAGCTGCCCCTGCGCCTGCCCGTAGAGATCGCGTGCGCCCTGCAACGCATCCTGCGCGGCGGTGAACGCTTGCTGCCCGCCCTGCTGGTAGAAGGGAGCTGCTGTTGCGCCTGGCGGATCGACGCCTGCAGCTCCTGGCTCGCCGCCTCGCCCTGCGTCGCGAGTCGCTCGCCGAGCGCCTGCGCGTCGGGGAGCACGTTCGGGGCAAACTGTTGAATGGATTGGATGGCCCGCGCCAGCGGCCCCGAGGCTTTCCCGCTCTGAATGTCCCGCTGCAGCTTCTGCGCCCGCGGACTGACCCCGATACCGAGCCCTGAAGCAGCGGCTGGATCTGCTGGCTCGAGAGTGCACTCGCGGTCTGATACGGCAGGCCCCTGAAGGGCGACTTGATGCTGGTTTCACTCTGCTGCTTCCCGAAGTAGCGCACCCGCTCCGGATCGCGCCGGCGGTGCAGCCGCCGCGTATCGTGGATCCTGTCAGGCATCATGGCGCGGGTCCTCCGTGGGCGCGGCCGTCAGCCACTCGAAGTCGGCGGCTGCCCGCTCCACGTCGGCGGCGAGCGCGTCGACCGGGCGCATGTAGCGACTCGCCACCTCCGTCCAGCCGCGACGCTGCCACTGCCGATCCCCGCCGACGGTCTGACACTCGACGTGCGTCAGGCCGCGCGCGCGACAGGCGTCGATCAGGAGGCGTTGCAGCGCCACGCCGATGCCCTGGCCACGGCACTCGGGCACGACAAAGAACCATTCGGCATAGAGGTAGGCCGTGGGCTGGCCGACCGACCGCGTCCACACTTCCGCCGCCAGGAACCCCACCGGAGCGCGATCGGCCGCCAGCCACACGAGACAGGTCGGATCACTCTCGAGCCGGCGCTGCCACTCGGCGGCGTAGACCGCCGCGGCGGCATCCGGCGGGAGTGCGGGATACGTCTGCGGGTAGCGGTGCTGATGCTCGCGCAGCAGCATCGCGCAGAGGCGCTCGAGCGCGTGGCGATCGAGGGGCGTGGCGGCACGCACCAGCGAGACTCATGCGCTGCGCCCTCCGCCCTGCACGACGCGCGGCGGGGCATGCGTCGGCTTGGGCCGGCGCCGTCGCGGGCGGCGGACGACCACGGGGCCGGGTGGCTCGCGGTGGGGCGGGCGGCTCGACGGGTGGGGGCAGGGGCGGCGCCGCGGGCGCCTCGGGCGTGGGCCGCTCGGCGGCCCCGGCGATCACGGCCTCGAGCGGGAGGACGTGGTGGATGAGATACGGGATCCAGCCGCGGGTCGCCCACTGCAGATCGCCGCGGAGCGCCGCCAGCTCGACATGCGTGATGCCGGCCGCCGCCAGGTCCTCGCAGGCGAGGCGGACGAGTCCGCGGGCGACGCCCTGCTGACGACCAGCAGGCGACGACGTAGAGCCAGTGGGCGGCCCCGAAGACGCGCGGGTGGCCGAGGGCGCGCTGCGCGATCTCGCCGCCGAGAAAGCCGATCGGCTCGCCCGTGGCGTCATCGGTGGCGAGGTAGAGCAGCAAGGTTGGATCGCTCTCGAGCCGCCGCGCCGTCAGCAGCGTGAAGGCGTCCAGGTCATCGCTCGTGTGCGTCGGATAGGCGACGGGCCGCCGCTGCTCGAGCTCGAGGACGAGCGCCAGGAAGAGGTGGCGGAGTGCGGGGATATCGGCGAACGTGGCGCGGCGGATGGTGGCTGCCATCATGCCACCCGGAGGACACTGAACCATGCCGCCGCGGCGGCCCATTGCGGTGCGATGTTCACCGGGCTCCCCGAGTCTTGATACACCTGCAGGCTGACCTGCGTCCCCGCAGTGAGGAGGAAGAGGGACGCCACGATCGTCGAGGGTTGCGCCGGCGCGGCGTCCGAGAGCGCCAGATCAATATTATCGGGGGCCACATGAATGCCCACCGGCGCAGGACGCCGCCCCCCACTCGCCCAATTGACATTCCCGACCAGCAGATAGAACCCGCTCTGCTGGATCGTGATCAGATTAAACGGCGTGGCGGGCGCCATGCCGCCGACGTTCTGCCCCACGTTGTCGAACACCACCGCGATGGCGGTGCCGGTGGCAATGGTCAGTGCCGCGGACCGCCAACACTGCACGAACGCCTGTTGCCCGAGCTGGGCCCAGGTGACCTGACCCGCGCCGATCGTCGGGTTCGGATAGGTGCCCGTCAGATTGCCACCCGCCGGGCCGCTCGGGGGCAGCGTGAGGCCCGCCGCGAGCTTCCCGCTCGTCACGGCGAGATCGGCGAGCTTCGCGGTCGTTACCCCGAGGTCGGCGAGCTCGCGCGTGCCGACGGCACCCGCCGCCAGCTTCGCACTCGTCACCGCCCCATCGCCGAGCTCGGCCGTGCTGATGCCGCCGTTCCAGGCCGCATAGATCGTGTCGAGATCGGCGTCCGCCTCGCTCGCGAGAATGTCGGCGAAGCCGAGTCCGACCTTCGCCTGATAGGTGCGGACGCTGCCTTCCTTCAGCGGGCGCTCGAGTGTGGGCATCGTCGCTCTCTCTCAGCTCCACTCGGCCATGACCGACCAACCACTGAGGATGCGCACGAAGGGAAGAAACTTGACGGCCGACATGGCGCTCACCTTGACCCGGTGCGTGGTGGGGGTGGCCCCGGTCCCGCTATACGCCGCGGTCAGGGTCACGGGCACGACCGGGCCCGCCATCGCCGCTTCTCCCGTCCGCTGCTCTTGCAGGATCGTGCCATCGGCCGTCGCAGCGGTCCCGTCGGCCCGGATGCGGATGAGCAGCTCCGCGGCGGGGGCGTTGGTATCGACGCCCATGACGCAATGGAGGCCCGCGAGGATGACGTACGGCCCGCCGCGCGACACCCAGGTGTACTCGAGGTAGACCTGCTCGGCATTGAGCCCGCCGATGCCCAGGGTGTCGCCGCGCGTCTGCCCGGTCTGCCAGAGCAGCGCATGCCCAATCGCGATCTTGTCCCGCGTGACGGCGCCGGTGGCGAGCGCGGCCGTGTCGACCGCGTTGTTCGCCAAGGCCGCCGCCCCGACACTATCGGGCGCGAGCGTGCCGGCACTCACGGCGCCCGGGGCGAGCTTCGCCGCCGTCACCGCGCCCGGCGCAATCACGGGATTGGGATAGCTGCCCGTGAGGTCGCCCCCGCGGTCCCGCCCGCCGGGAAGCTACTCGGCAGGCCCGTGAGCTTGCTCCAGGCGACACTCGTGACCTTCGGATCGGTCACGGCGCCATCGTGCAGCTTCGGCGTCGTCACGGCCCCATCGGCCAGCGCCAGGTGAAGATCGCCCCGTCGGCCAGCTCGCGGGGGCCCACCGCATCGGCGGCCAGCTTCGGACTCGTCACGCAGCCATCGCGCAGGTTCACGGTATCGGCGCCGCCGTTCCACGCCGCATAGATGGTGTCGAGGTCCGCATCCATCTCGCCGGCGAGAATGCGCGAATACCCGGCGGCGACCTTCGCCACGTACGTGGTGACGCTGCCTTGCTTCGGCGGGCGGGGATCTGCGCCATTCACTGCGTCTCGCGCGCCGAGGGCTGGACGCGCAGCTCAAAGTCCCGGAGATCGCACGGCACCGGATCGACATGCGTCAGCGTGGCCGAGAAACTGCGGCCGCGCGGCTCCGGCACCGGGCACTCGAACTCGCTCAGAATCCAGTACTGCATGGCCCACTCGGCCGTGTCCCAGTCCGCTCGTATCCCAGAAATCGCCGCGGCGTGATCGGGACCGGAGAGCGTGCCCGCGGCGGCGTAGCCATAATCCGTGTGGAGCGTGATGCCCAACGACGTCGTCTCGAAGACCCGCGCCACGATCCGGGCGCGCTTCGCCAGCTTCGGCGTCAAGCGGAGCATTGCCATCGAGCTCCGCCGTCGTCAGCCGCGACACGATCGCCACGGCGGTCTCCGTGCGCCCACTGGCTGGTATTCCAGTGGCTCACGTTCCAGCGCGCGCCCACGCGGGAGCCGACCGGGTCCATGTAGCGGTCGGCCTGATCGAGCAGGACGAAGGTGGCCACCGTGCCCTCCTGCGCGGCCCACGCCCGATCCTCCTCCGCCGGATGGTTCGTCGCCCGCGCCGCCGCACTGTAGCCCGGCGTCGTATGCGGCCCCCACCAGCTCGGCGGATCGCCGAGGCCGCGGCGGAGATCGAGCCACCACTGCTCCGTCGGATGCGTGCCGCCCGCGGGCACGAGCCCCAGCTTGTAGAAGCCGCGGTGATAGAGCGCCCAGCAGCGCGTCCGCATCGGCACCGGCACCCCGCGGATCGCCGCCTCGATTGGCCAGCCGATGTCCTTGGGCTCGGCCTGCTGCGGGGACAGGAGATAGATGCTGCGCTTGCCGCAGAAGACGATCCCGAGCGGCGTCGCCACCACGGTGCGGTCGCCGGGGCAGCCGATCTCCTCGGAGACCTGCACGAGCGAGGAGGACGGATCGTCGAGCGGGTCCCCGAAGTAGAGCCACGTCGACGTCTCGGTGAAGATGCCGAGCGGCGCCGTCGGGCTGCGATTCGTCGACGTCAACGTGGCTACCGCGAGCGCGGTCACCGGACCGCCGAGATCGGGCGAGACCGCCGCGGCGGGGAAGAAGAGCCCCTGCTCATAGAGCGCCTGCTCGAGGCCGGGAATGAGCACGTTGGTCGCCCACGCGCGCCGCGCCGTGGCGTCGAGGCCGCCGGCGCCCCAGAGCCGCCCGCGGTGCGCGACGAGATGCGCCCCACGGCGCACCACCGTCGAGGCCGTCGGCACGCCCGCCGACTCGACCGCGGGATCGTCCCAGAGCGCGAACTGATCCGCGCCACTCGACGCCGGGAGGCCATCGGGCGTCTGATCGTGCGCGCCCTCAATCTCCTGATCCACGCCGGCCAGGAACAGATGATAGCGCTCGCCCGTCCCGAGCGCCCCGGTGGGGGCGCGGAAGCCGAGCCGCTGGCGGCCCTGCCCCGCCGTCGTCACCGTGTGGACGGGGCCGAGCTTCGTCCAGCGCTTGCGTCGGCGTGTGGTAGATCGCCCAGCGATAGCTGTAGCTCCCGGCGAGCACGCGCGCCAGTTCGTCGTCAATCGCCGTCGCCACCTGCCCCGTATCGGTCGAGCAGCGCCAGCGGCACGAGATCGACCGCCGCCGCGCCGAGCGGAACGGACTTGATCGGATCAACGTCGTTCCCCACGTAGAGCGTATCGCCGACGACGGCGATTCCGTAGCGCAGATCTTCGACCGGCCCGGCCGTGAATGTCCCGTTCGTGACGGGCGTGATCGTCCCATCATTCTCGGAGACGTAGAGCTGGTCGTTCAGGATCGCATAGAGGTAGCGCGTGCCAGCACTGCCGGTACAGTAGACGACGGGATCGACCCGCCCCGGCTCCGGCAGCCGCTGCCACGGCGCGCTCCCGCGGCGCTTGCTGACGACGAGGCTCAGCTCCGGCACCCAGTTCTCGCAGCGCGTGAGCCACCCGAGCGGCGCGAACGCGGGGTCGATCGCCAACATCGTGCCTCTGAAGCGGCGGACGGGAATCGGCAGCTCGCGGTCGGCGCCTCCCGGCATCCGTCAGTCCCCCCGAAACGGCGTGCCGAAGATGAGCGGATCGAGCGGGATATCGCTCCGCTGGCTCCGGATGGGCGATGCGCCCCGGCGGATGAGCTGCAAGAGGCCGTCGCGCGAGGCCGCCGGCCTGCGCGGCACGCGGGTCGCGCTCATGCTCGAGGGCGAAGCAGTAGACCGCCTGCACGAGGTAGTTGTGATACGGGAAGACCGGGACGTCGGCCGGCTCCTCCGCCGCCGTCTGGCTCGGGGGCAGGCGGCGATAGCGCAGCGTGGCCGAGACGGTATGCCCCGCGGGATCGGGAAAGACGCGGCCGCTCGTGTCGCTGCGGCTGACACTCCAGCAGACGGGCGGGATGCCGAGCCCGCCGCCCTGCGCGGCCAGCCGCTCGGGCTCGACCTCGATCACGAAGGTGCCAGCGTACGACGTGCCATTGACGGCGACGATCTCGAGCGCGTGATCGTCCTGCGGGGCGACGAAATCGGCGGGCAGCGCGAACGTCGGGCCGCTGATCGTCACCCCGGCCGACACGTAGAGGAACGGCCAGTCGGCGAGCGTGTAGAGCTCGAAGAGGATGCTGCGCGAGCCAATCCTTGGCCTCGGCATCGAGCGCGCGGTTGCCCGCGCGATTGAGCGCGAGATCACGAATCCGTTGGCGCGTGTAGCGACCCGGCGGCAGCGTCGGCATGCGGCTCGTCGTCCTCCGCCGGTGCGTCCCCCGGTGCGGGTGGCCCGGGTGGCCCGACCGGCTCCTGGTCGTCTGCGGGCGTCGTCGGGGGCGGCTCGTCGCCTCGCGGCGCTCAGTCATGGCTCTGCACCTCCTGGCGGAGCGCGGCGACGGCGCCGTCATAGACCTGGCGCTGCCGTTGCTCGAAGCGTGGCGCCCGCCCTGCACGATCACGTCGTTGTTGCGTGGTGAGTCGGGCCGTGGCGGCCACTGCCCGGCGGCGGCGAGGCGGGCCACCAGCTCTCGGATCGTCTCGGCGGTGAACGCGAGCTCCACCTGCTCGCCCTCGCCGGTGACCTTCGTCAGCCGGCCCGAGAAGGTCGGGAGCGTGGCCGCGCCGGCGCGGGCGAATGGCACCACGGGCGTCATCATGCCGATTGAATCGCGCGCGCACGGGCGGCGAGTCCCTCGCGGTCGAGATCGACGGTCGCGGCCATCGTCGCGCAGCCGCGCCGCCTCGACGTCGCGGTGGCGCTGCACGAGTCCGAGCACGGTCTGCGCCTCGCAGTACCACATTTCCATGCGCCCGATGTAGGGCCGCTCGTTCAGCATGACGAAGTGCCCGGTCGAGAGCTGCGGCACGTCGACGACGACGCGCGGGCAGTCGGGGTGCAATTCTTCATGAGTCGCCCGCCCGAGCCGGGACGACGATCCGGCGCGGTGAGCGCCTTTGGCGTCCTCGTCGGTGGCGAGGACCACGTCGCGCCAGGTCTCGTTGAGCGCGGCGACCTGATCGCGGGTCAGGCGGTGCGCGGCTCTGCGAGCACCGTCGCCGTCGGTGGCGGCAGTGGCCGGCTCAGCGGGCGCGGCCGGCGGGGCCGGTTTCGGGTGGGGTCGCTCATCGCCACCTCAGTTGTACGCCGACATGGACAGGATGACGTTCGGTAGAAGGCGGAGTTGAGGATCACCGCCTTGAAGTAGGTCTTCGTGCCGGCCTTGCGGCGCTGCTTCAACGGATCGGAGTCGGTCGCCGTCGGCGGCGTGATCGTCGCCTCGAGCTTGCTGCCGACATGCGGGATGCCGAAGGCCGACTTCCCGAAGATATAGGTCGTGTGCACGTTGCCGGCTCGCCGGCGGCGCGGGCGGGCTGATGGCGCCCGTGGTGCTGGCGACGAAGCGGTTCGCGCCATTCGGCACGCCGGCTCTTGATGAAGGTCCGCGTGTCGGCGGTGCCGCTGACGTGGTTGACGGTGAGCTGGTACGTCGGCAGCGCCGTGGTCCCCTCGCCGCTCACGTAGATGGCATAGGCGCCGGTCGGGGCCGCCGAGGCGACCGTCACCGCGACGGCTGAAGGTGCCGGCATTGGTCACCGGCCGCAGCGTCGACACGGTGCTGGTAAAGCCGCTCGCGGCATCGAGGCCCAGTCGCCTGCACGTTGACGGTGGCGCCGAGCGGCGAAGTTGGTTTCGCCGGTCTTGCGGGGCGCCGGCATCGGCGGCGCCTGGGTGATGTTCGCCGTCGTCAGCTGGCCGACGATCGGGATCATGTTTGAGCGCTTCCAGCGCACGCCGCGCCAGCGGCCGATCTCGGCGTTCATCAGCGCGTCCGACCTCGGCGTAGGTGTGGGAGGCAGACGAAGGTCGGCGTCCGCGGCGATGTCCTGCTCGACGTACGGGATCGACGACGCCGGCGAAGAGGCCGCCCGAGAAGGACGGTGCGCCGGTCTGGCGGAGCGTCGCAATCGTCTGCGAGAGTAGGGTCGTGTTGACGACGTCGCCGGCGACGAGCAGCGACGCCGATGCCTTGCCGCCCGCGATGATGATCGTGCCGCCGCCCGCGAGCACCTTCTGGATCTCGCGATCGGTCAACTCGGCCCCGGCCGTGCCGAGCCGGTCGCGCGCCATCTGGAGCGCCGGATGCTTCGTCGTCATCATGCCGATGTCGGTGAGCGAGACGACGAGGCCCCACTGCTCGAGCACGCCCTGCACGCTGGTGACGACCAGCGGCGTCGAGTCGGGCGTGATGCCTTCGGTGAGCGGTGCCGTCGGCAGCGCCAAGCCGTTCGTAGCGCTGCGCGCTGAACGTCTTCCCTCGCCCTCCGGCATGGTGACGTCGTCGCCGAGGTCCGCAAACACGGTGGCCTTCTCGGCGATGGCGAGCACCTCGTCCCGGAGCCAGAGCGGCGCCAGGTCGGCGGCGAGGCCGCCCGTCGTCGTACTGAGTCCGGGGTCACTGTAGTTGTAGGTACTCCCAGCCATGACGGCCTCCTCTTAGAGCCGAACGTCCTCGAGCGCCTTGCGCTTCTCTTCGAGGCTGAGGCGCGCAAACTCCTCGCGCGTGAGTGGGGCGCGGCTCCCCTTCGTCGGCGCCGGGCCGACCTTCTCGGCGGGGGCGCCCCCGGGGTGACAGCGGCGGCGGCGGCGGCCCCGCGGTCGGCCTGCTCGGCGGCCCGCGCGGCAGCCCGTTTATCCACGAGCTCATCCATGTATTTCGGGTCGTCCATCCGCCGGGACTTCACGAGCGCCACGGCTTGCTTGCGGGTGATGACCTGGCCGCGCTTGCGGTACTCGGTCCGCACGCGGTCGGCCTCCTCGGCCTGCGTCTCGTAGGACGGCACCTCTTGCCGCACCTGCACGAGATCGACGGCATCGGCCATGCCTTCGAGGCCCTGCAAGATGGGCCCGGCGAGCTCTTCCAGGAACGCGGCAAAGATCGGCGCATGCGCCTGCACCCGCTGCTCGTTCCACTCGCCGCCGAGCCGTTGCGCGACGCGGCGGGCACCGTCGGCGGGCAGCCGCACGAGGGCCGGCCCGCTGCTCTGAGCCTGCGGCGCGAGCGCCATCAGCGTGCCCTCGAGCGCGGCGCGTTGCTCGCGCTCGCGATTGATCTCGGCGCGGAGGGTCTCGATCTCGCGGGAGTAGTCCGGGGCGGCCGCGGGGGCGGCCTCCTCGGGGGCGGTCGGGGGATTGCTCGGTCAGCCATGGATCACATCCGGGAGTCGTCGGCGGGCTCGGCCCACCAGTCGCGGCGGACGGCGGCCAGGGTATCGGCCGGGCGTCTCGAGGACGCGCGCGGCGGCTGAGGCCGATGAGCGCCAGCTGCTGCACGAAGGCGGGGAGCAGGACGCGCTGCAGCTCTTCGACCTGGCCGCGGCGTTTCATGGCCACGTACGTGATCGGTGACATCGTCGGCTCTGCAGCTCGGCGATGCGGGCCTGCCAGGCGCTCGGCGAGGAACTGATGATAGCCTCGTCGCCGCTGAGCTCGGCGGTGAGCTGCGCGAGGGCGACGGGATCGACGGGCTGCAGCATCAGAAGCGGACCTTGCCCTGCTTGAGGTTGCGTCGCCGCCTGGCCGCGAGTCGGCTTCGACCGGGGGCGCCGTGGGCGGCCGGGCGCGGCGGGTGGGCGGCGGCATCGGCGGCGCGGCCGTGCGGCCGGCCGGGGTGCCATGGGCGCCGCGGCGCGGCTCTTGCCACGACCCGGCGGGGTGATGACGACGGCGACGGCGGGGGTGGCCCCACGTCCGGGCGGCACCACCGCCTTGGGCTTCCCAGACGGCACGGGCGGTTTCCGTCTCGCCATCGGGGCGGGCCGTGTCGCATAGGATCGCGGCATCGTCAAGACGCTCAGAATTTCGCCGGCTGCGCCGGAGCTTCCGAGCGTCTGCGCGAGCCGTGCGCGGCCCGAGCTTCCCGGCTTCAGCGGCGGCGGCGAGTTCTTCGCGAGGATCGTCTGCCCTTCCTTCACCCCGAGGACTTGCGAAGCGCCCCGGTTTCCTGATCGCCGCCTGAATGAACGTCTCGGCCATGCCGCCCTCCGTCGATCGTGCCATCCCAGCGCCATTGATTCTGGAGCGCCAGTCCGCCACCCACTGCTCCCAGTCCGTCAGGCCATGCCTTCGGCAGCCGCGGGAGCCGGCGGAAGAGATCGCCGAGATCGCGCGTCTTCCCGACGCGGCCCTGCCCGAGCGGCGCCGCGGGCCGCATGCCGAGCACCGCCGCCGCAGCCCCACCCGGCGGGCCTGGCGGTGGCCCGGGCGGTGGTCCCGCGCCGAGCGGTCCGCCTGGCCCCGGGCGGTGGCCCCAGTCCACCGGGGAGGCCCGGCAACCCGCCCGGCGGCGGCAGCCCCGGGGGTCCCATGCCGGGGCCGGCCAGCGTGGCTGAGCGCCTCGGTCATCGCCCGCACCTCGGCCGCAATGGCCAAGCCCGACGTGATCTGGATGTGCGCCGACAGGGCCGTCCGGCCCTCGGGCCCGAGTGCGGGATGATCGAGCAGCTGCATGTGCCCCTGGATGTGCGCGGTGTGGTCGTCGGCCGGGGAGACCGCGATCTCGCCCGGCGCGTTGCACGCGCACCAGCGCATTCTCGTAGCGCCAGTCACTCGCCGGCGTCGGGCCCGTCTTCGTGAGCACGCGGTCGGCATCGGGGAGGCCGAGCCCGACCGACCAGAACGGTGCGCACGACGTAGGCCCAGTCGACCTCGACGGACTGCGCCTGCAGCTGCTCCTGGCGGGATCTGCGAGATCAGCGCAATGCCCTGCACCATCTGCTGCGCGCGCACCTGCTGGTTCAGCGCCGCCGTCGTGCCGAGCCATTCCCATTCGTACTCGCCGACGAGATCGGCGACGGAGATGGGATGCTCGAGGAGCGTCGACGCCGTCGGCGCCGGCGACCTTCAAGACGATGTCGCGGTCCAGGCACTGCTGACTCAGGATGTCCGAGCGCTCGAGCAGCGGCACCATCACCTCGTCCTCGAGGCTTTCCACGATCGCCCGGAGGTCGACGGCGCTGTCCGCGATCGCGGCCTGCAGATCGCCCTTCGGCGACTCGCTGCGCCGGGCACGAGCGGCCGCGCCGGCGTCGGCGCCACCATCGTGTCCCCGAGCGAGAGATAGCTCGGACACGGCCTCGAAGCCCGCCTGGGCGGCGCCTTGCGGCGGCGTGGTGAACTGCACGCCCGCGGGGTTGGCCAGCCACTTGGCGCCCGGCGCCATGCGCAGCGACGTCGGATCCTGCACCGCGCCGATGTCGACGACCGCGATCGGGTTGGTTGCCCAGACGAACGCATCGCCGCTCTGGTTGCCGAGATCGTTCGCGAAGTACTGGAGATAGTCGAACACCTCGGGGAGTCCGCGGCCGTAGAACTCATCCACCACCGGGGTGAAGCGGCCGCAGAGCCAATCGCCGCCGCCGTGCCACCACGGGTTCTTCTGGACCCGCAGCGGGATCTCGTCGGCGCCAATCTCGACCAGATACGGCTCGCGCGCGGTCGTCCTCAGGTCCGCCACCCAGCGTGCAGCGCGGTGATGTCCAGCGGGCGGAGCGCGCGCGGCAGGCTCTGATCGAGCGGCTGCAGTAAACCCCTTATCGGCCAGGCGCTGGGCGAGCGCATCGTATTTCCCGCTGTCCCGGGCGGTGAGCCGGCTCGTGATGGCATCGTCATAGCGGGCGAGCAGTGCCCCGACGCCTTCGTAGACCATGTCGCCGTCGGGGGCGCGCGGATCGAGTGGGCGACGGGCGGAAGCGTTGCACCTCCGCCCGCGACAGGCAGCGATCCTCGAACTGGAGCACGGCCGCATCGAGGCTCGCGGCGGTCGGCGGCCAGACATAGAAGGCGAACAGGTCGACCGGCTCGAACGTCGGGCCGAGGAAATCGGCCACCGTCTCGACCACCGTCTTCGTCCGCCCGGTCGGCTCGCCGCCCTCATCCAGCACGTCGCGCAGCGTGCGGTCTGCTCGCGCTCACGAGACCCGCCAGACGTTCCGCACCGGCGACGTGCCGAACATGACGAGCTGGCAAAGCCAGGGCAGACTGTGCTTCCGGAGCCGCATGTAGCGGCGCATCCAGTACTGCTGGAGCGCCTGCTTCGCCGGCACGCGCGCCTCGAAGTCTTCCGCGCAGCGCGCGGCAGCGGAACCAGTCGGTATCGGGGAAGAGGTCGCGTTTGAGCGCGCGCCACCACTGCTCGATCCAGCGCCGGCCGACGGGGAAGTACGTATTCGTCCGGCCGCGGTAGCCCTGCTGATCGTGCTGCACCGACCAGATGCGGTAGTAGCGCAGCCACGCGTCGCGGAGCCGCTGACGGTCGTCGCGGACGCTTCAGCGGGGATGGACAGAGCTCCTCTCCTTGACGCGGCGGGCGATCTCGGGGTCGAGCGCGAGGTTCCGGATCGGCGCCCCGCGCGCGGGCGCCAGCGGCGTCATCACCTTGCGGGCGGGCGTCGCCATCGTCAGTCGCAGACCGCGAGCATGCGGAGCGTGAAGCCGTCGAGCGGCGTGCCGGCGGCGAGCTGCGCGAGCGGCGTGCCGGGCGCCGCGGTCGCCGCCGCGGTGGCGAGCATGCACGCGCATGGACGACTGGTCCCAGGTAGCCACGAGACGTCGCGGCCCCCTTGTTATCCGCGGTGTTGCCCACCATGACGCCGCGCGGGTGGCGCTGCGCCGCGCGGCAGAGATTCGTGCCCGCTGCCCCGGCGGTGCCGTCGCCCACCGGATCGCCGGCGGTGGTGTAGGTCCCGGTGGCCGCGCAGCTGGAGAGGACGAGGTAGAAGCTGCCCGCGAGCGTCTCCACCTGATCGCTACACGTCCAGCTGCCCGCCGCGGCGGTGCCGGCCGCGAGCAGCAGCGCGAGGCCCGATCAGTCCCTGCCGCATGGTGCCGGTCCTCCTCGGGGCGGGCCGTCTAGCACGGGGACGGAGGGCCGTCACGGGGGCGTGGCGGCCGAGCAGTCGGCGGGCAGCGTACAGCTGCCGCACGCGCTGGCGTTGCGGCCCGTCGACGTGAATGCTGGTCCCGCTGCAGGCTACACTGTTCGCCTCGGAGCCCGCACGAGCAGATGCGGCAGATGGCGGCAGCGAGAGGGTGGCGTCATCCACAGACACTCATCCACCAGGCCGGTGAAGACAGAGTTGTCGCCGAGATAGGATTGCCGACGCCGAATTCGTCCGGAGATGCCCGCCGTGGCGGCCTGCGCGCCGTTTAGGTAGATTGGTGATGGCGCTCGGGGAGAGGGTGCCCGTGACATGCGTCCAGACGTTGTTGACCTGGATGCTCGAGTTGACCGGATTGGCGGCGCCCCGGTGTTATAGCTCGTGAAGTTGTAGGAGCCGCTGGTGCCGCGCTGGAGCTTCGTCGTCCCGGCCGCGCCATCGGAAGTGATGCATCAGGAACGCGGCGAGGTTCGTCGGGTTGGCGGTCTGCTTGACCCAGCAGCCCACGACTGCGCGGTGGTCAGCTCGGGGAAGTTGCTGCTCGAGTGCTTCGCCTGCGCTGGCGGTGATCGAGGCAGAGCGCGCGCCTTCCACGTGCGGTCGGTCGAGCTGCGAGGTCGCTGGTGTCGGTGACGGAGAAGTCGCGGGCGGTCGTGCCCTGAGCGTTGACGCGCGTGCCCGATGCCTCATCGAGCATCCACGCGCCGACCATCGCAGGAACGCAGGAGATGCCGACGCTCGTCGTCGTCGTGGTGCTGCTGGTGGTCGTGCTGGTCGTGGTCGGCGTCGCCTGGTCACACGGCATGGTCGAGAGATCGCAGCTCCCGCAGGCGGTGGCGTTGCGGCCCCGTCGCGGCATACGCGGTGCCGTTACAAGATTACACTGCTCGCCCCGCAGCCCGCAGGAGCAGACGCGGCAGATGGCGGCGTCGGAGAAGAGCGCATTCGCCACAAAGCACTCGTCCATAAGCCCGTTGAAGGCGACGCCATCGCCCACCTGCCAGGGCGCGCCGCGCGTCCGCTTGGACGCCGCCGAGCGTGGCATCCGTTCCTTCAATTTGCCGTTGACGTAGAGGCGAGCCGTTCCTGCCGCTGCCGCCGTACCAACGGGATGCGCCCGAACGTTCGTGGCAATCTCCGATCCCGCGTACAGGACATCCCTGGCGGTCCCGGCGGGATTGACCGCCGAGAACGCCGCTGTGCGCCCCATGCCCACCAGGACCGTGCTCTGCGCCGTGGGTGCCCTACCCTGCAAGCCGACCTGGCTCGTGCCGTTCAAGGTCGATTTCATCCAGCACCCGGCGGTGATGCTCCCGCTGTTGAGCGCGGAGAAGGTGTCGGTGGTCAGCGCGCCTTGGTCGGGATGGCGACGATGGACGCCGCTCCCTCCATGCGGTCGGTCGAGTTGGCGAAGCTCGCCCGCACCCCGAGGTTCGAGAGATCGCGGCTCGCCGTGCCCTGCGCGTTGACTCGCGTCCCCGTGGCCTCGTCGAGCATCCACGCACCCACCGTGGCCGACACCCAGGAGGGCGCCGCGACCGCGACTGACACTCCCGCCCTCCCCGTCTTTGGTGGGCCCATAGGCCGCCATTGGGGGTGGCCTTGCTCGGCCCCCGGTCGAGCGAGAGCGGAGCCGGCCGCGACGAGCAGCGGCAGCAGGCCGGCGAGCGTTACGGCCCGGCGCATGTAAAGCCGACCTGGACCCCGGCGCAGGCGGCGCACGCCGACACGTAGCCCCGGTACTGACAGGCGGGATTCGTCACCGACTTGGCGAGCGAGGCCGTCGTGGTAATGGCCATGTCGCTGCCCTCGACGACGGCCCACGCGCCGGTGGCGGGATCACAGGTGCCGACGCAGCAGATCTGCACCTGCACGGTGGCGGTGCCGCCGGTCAGGAACGGCTTGGAAGGCGAGGGCGGGGGCAGCGCGCGCCGTGACGGTGTTCGGCGTGGCACCGGTCGCGGCCAGGGCCGTGGGCGTCAACAGGCCCGGATGGGCACGTCGGGTTCGCCGCCCACGCGGGCGCGGCGACGAGGCCGAGTAGCACGAGCGCGCGGAGCATGGCGCGATCCTCCTCGGCGCGGGCCGTCTACCACGCGACCGGCGGGCTGGCGAGAGGCGCCTCACCAGGCCGCGTCTTGACGCGCGACCTCGCGGCAGCTTCGCCATCCACTCGCTGGAGGAACCGAGGATGATTATCATTCAAGGTATCTCAGCGCATCTACAATATCTTTGTAGGGGTGCGATCTGCATGCGGCTTCCCCGTCTTCGGGTGCCGCGCGAACCCCCGCCAGCGCCGAGTGCAGGATCGGGCACGCCGGTGACTGACGAGCAGCGCCGGGCTCGGCTCGTCCTCGCCGGGGACGCGGACGCGGCGCAAGCAGGCGCTGGCGGAGGGTTCTCGTAGCTGCCCGGGCCCGCGGCCGCCGAACGTCTGCAAGATGATGCCGTGGTCCAGCAGCACGCGGCGGATCGACCCGAGCTCCATCTCGTGCACCGCCTCCGGATCGCCGGCATCGAAGCACGGGCCGGCGGTGCCGAGCAGGCTCGAGCGTCTGCGCCTTCGTCATCTCGATCTGGGTGACGAGCGCGGCGTGCTCGAGCACCAGCTCGCCGAGGACCAGGAGCCGGCCGTAGGCATCCTGCTGCGCGAAGAGCGTGACGGGGCAGACCTGCCCGAAGTCCCAGCCCGCGCAGCAGGCGGGCGGCCGGCGCCACGCGGAGCGTGCGCCGCATCAGCGCCGGCACGTACTCCGGCAGCACCGGCTCGCCGGCGGCCAGGTCCCACGCGATCTCCATCTCGCGTTGCCAGCCGCGGCCGGGCATGCCGCGCTGCGCTTCCCGCTTCCACTGCGGATCGCGCTTCGCCGGGATCGGCGGTGTAATGCACCTCGACGACGTGGATGCCGTTGCGGGCTGCAGCGCCACTCCGTCACGCCCTCGAGCGGCTGGGTCGCCGTCTCGCGCGCGGATCGGGGCGCTGCGGCCGCTGGAGGCGAGAAACGGCATCGGGACCGCCCTCAGCCCAGCTGCACCGCGACGGGCGCCAGTCCAGTCCGTATTGGCGGTCCCGGTGTTGATGCTCGCGGTCAGCTTGAGCCGCGCAAGCGCCGTGTTGACGAGCGTGAAGCCCGCCACCATGAGGCTCACCTGCCCCGCCGCGATCGCGCCACGCGGATCTCGGCCAGGAGCACCGACCCATCCGCCACACCCGCCGTGCCGCCGGAGCGGACCTGCATCGTCACACTGGCCGTCGCGTTGACGAGCGTGACCGGGACCTGGGCGACGATCAGCGTCCACCGCCCCGCGGCGAACGTGAGGGTCAATTCCAGCAGCACCGTCTCCGTGGTGGTGACCGCCGTCCCGCCGTTCACCGTGCCCTGGACGACCGCGGCCGTCTTGCCATCCACGTATTGCTTCGTGGCGACATCCAACGCGCCCGTCGGATCGCCCCGATCGTCGCCCGGCCCGTGTTGTCGATCCGCAGCGCCGCCAGCTGCGCGCCCCCGTCGTGGCGAGCCGCGTCAGCGTCACTTGATCCGCCGTCCCGCCGGCGGTGAGCCGCCAGCCGGGATACACCGGATCGTCCACCGTCGGCCCGGTGGTTTGCCAGTTGCCCGAGAGGATCGCCGCCCCGGTCGCGGTCCCGTGCACGCGGGCCTTCCCGGTGACGCTGCCGAGGAGGACGTGGTCGCGATTGACCGCATCCAGCGGCGCAATGCCCTTCGTCCCCGCCAGCGTCCAGACCTCGTCCACCCACGCGGTCGCGTAGTCGGCGCCCGACGTCTTCGCGAGCTGCTGGGCGGTGGTGCCGCCCGCCGGCACACCCGGCCCCGCGGGGCCCGTCGAGCCGGTCGCCCCAGTGGGCCCCGTCGGCCCCGTCGGGCCGGGTGGCCCCGCGGGTCCCGTGCCGCCGCCGCTGCCCGCTGGCCGCACCGGCGTGTCGAGTGGGCGCCGCTGCGGCCGCGCGGTAAACGTCCCCGCCATCTATCTCCCCACACGTCGCGCTCGCGATGTAGCGCAGATTGGAGTTGACGCTGAGCGTGCTCACCGCCGTCGAGCTCGTCATCCACTCCGTCTCACTCACCGGCCCCGAGAACAATTGATGCAGCCGCTTCGTGTCGTCCTCGTCCGGCGGCGTGATCTCGGTCGTGGCGCCGCCGCACCACCTGCGTCCCCGGGGGACACGCCACCACCACCTCGATCAGCGCCCCGCTGAAGACGCGCCGAAGTCCTGCGTGATCGACACGATCTGCGCCATCGCCCCAGGCGGCCCCGTCGACCCCGTCGGCCCCGGCGTCAGCCCAGGAGGGCCCGCAGGCCCCGGAGCGCCGACAGGACCAGCCACACCCACAGGCCCACCAGGACCAGGAGGGCCGGCAGGACCAGGACTCCCCGGCACACCTTGCGAGGACCTTGCACACCCGGTGGGCCCTCCACGCAGCGCAGCTTGCGGAGACAGAACGCAAGCCTCGGAGTGCGGCGGGATCGGCTTCGTCGGCAGCCGCACTGGACGGGCAGCCCAGCACCGGGGTGGCAATGAGCAGGCTCATCAGCAGGCTACCGAGGCGCCGCCACGCGCCCGCTCCATGAGATCCCGGTTCGCGGCGATGTTCGCCTGGATCGCCTCCTCGAACCGGTCGGCGTTCTGCTCGCACGTCGCGACCAGGTCCTTCTGCATCTGCGCCACGAACTGCGTCCGCAGATCCTCCTGCTGCCTGAATGCTTCTGCATCGCCGGTATCGACCCGCGTCAGCATGAACCACAAGAGGACAGCGGCGATGACGGTCGGGATGCCGAGCGTGGTCGTCACCGCCACCAGCGGCTCGCAGCCACGCCGGGCCGGCCGACGGCGGCGGCAGACTCGCGGGCGTCCCGTTCGCCATCGCGGGACGGGCCGTCTATCAGACGCCCCGCCGCCCGTGCTACCTGCCCCTCCCCGAACGGAGGTGAGGCCGAGCATGGAGTGACCAGCGCCGCCCGCCCGGTCGGCTTTCCACTGCCCAGTGAGGTGCGTCGCAGCCAGGGCGGGCCCCGGTAGTCACCCCACCCCCGTGCTACGCTTCCCCCGACCTCCACCACTCCCCGCAGGCGAGCCTCGGGTCGGCAGCCGCACGCCGCCGGCCCGGGCCCCCAGCCCGGGTGACAGCCGACCCATCCCCTGCTAGATGGCTCCGCCCGCGGGATGGAAGCGGTCGTCAACGACGCGGGACTGACACTCTATGTCGGGGATTGCCGGGATGTATTGCCGACGCTGCCCGCCGCGTCGGTGCAGTGCGTGGTGACGTCGCCGCCGTACTGGGGATTGCGGGACTACGGCACGGCGACCTGGGACGGGGGCGATCCGGCGTGCGACCACAAGGCGGGGTCTGACTACGGCGAGAAGTCGGACACAGATCGGGGCGCGATTCGAGGAGGCCCGTTCAAGGAACGGTGCGGGAAGTGCGGCGCGCGGCGCATTGACCAGCAGCTCGGGCTCGAGGCGACGCCGGAGGAGTACGTCGCCCGCATGGTCGCGGTGTTTCGGGAGGTGCGCCGCGTGCTGCGGGACGACGGCACGCTCTGGCTGAACATGGGCGATAGCTACGCGAGCGGCGAGGTGGGCAGGCATGACAACGGCTCTCCGGCCTGCGACGACTGGGATCGGCGGAAAGACTTCGGGGGCAGACAGCAAACGCGGACTGACGACCGGCCTCAAGCCGAAGGACCTCGTCGGCATCCCGTGGCGCCTCGCCTTCGCCCTGCAAGCCGATGGCTGGTTCCTCGCGCAGCGACATCGTGTGGAGCAAGCCGAACCCGATGCCCGAGTCGGTGACCGACCGGCCGACGAAGGCGCATGAGTACGTGTTTCTGCTCTCGAAGGCCGCGCGGTACTACTACGATGCCGACGCGGTGCGGGAGCCCGGCTGAGTATGGGTTTCGCCCGACCAAGGGCGGCAACATCTACGACCGCGTCGGCAGCGGCACCTCGGCGCCGGTCAAGACGCCGGGCGTGCTGACGTACGGCGGCGACCCCTCGACGGGCCGCAACCTGCGCTCGCGTCTGGACGATCCCCTCCGCCCCCTTCCCCGACGCCCACTTCGCCACCTTCCCGCCCGCCCTCGCCTGCGCGCTGCATCCAGGCGGGCTCGAGTGCGAAGGGCTGCTGCCGGGCGTGCGGGGCGCCGTGGGCGGGCAGGTCGAGCGAGGCTCGCCGCTATGACCACGTCACCACGCTCCCGGGAAAGCAAGCGGGAGGCCCCTACGCCGCACAGACGGGGAACGGGGCGGGGACGCGTGACGTCCGACATGGCGTTTATTCCTCTGCGACCACGACCGGCTGGCAACCATCGTGCTCCTGCACCGCCTGCCCCCGTCCCCTGCACCGTCCTCGATCCCTTCGCCGGCAGCGGCACCAGTGGGATGGTCGCCGAACAGCTCGGCCGCCACGCCACCCTGATCGAGCTCTCCCACCTACACCCCAGATGGCCCGCACCCGCACCGCCCAACGCGGCCTCTTCACCGCTGCCGGGCCGTGATGGCCCGCCTCGTCCTCGTCATCCTCTGCGTCGCCCTCGCCCTCGGCGCCGGCCCGGCCCTCGGCCTCCACGTCTCCGGCTGGGGCACCGCCGCCCTCGTCGCCCTCGGCATCGCCCTCCTCCTCACCGGCCTCATCTGACCCCGCCACTGACGCACCGTGCATAGACACGCATGGTACTTGTCCATTCGCAGTTGCCACGGGGCTAAGGCCGGAGGCCGGGTCGGGTCAGGCCCGGTCCGGTGGACCACTCCGATGGGGATGCACCGGGACCTCCACCCATCCCACCCAGCGCGCGGCAGCAGCTTGCTACCCGATCCCGCCGCACCGCCCCGCCGGGCGGGGACATGCTCGCCCCGTCGGGCTCACGGCCGGGACGGGCACCCCGCAGGGTGCCGACTGTCAGTGCTAGCACCCTAGGAGGCTAGACACTACCATCCTAGCGACCCAGCATGCGGCACCCGCCATCCATGCGGGTTCCCGCATCCTAGGATGCTAGCATTAGCATGCTAGCAGCCTGCATCCCCGAGCCCCGGGGGCCGCGAGCACGGAGGTGTGAGCTACCGCGGGCGAGGGCCGGGCCCACGGCGGGTGGGGGCGAGGACGGTCGCGGCGCGTCGGCCGAGCCAGCCGACCACCTAGAACAGGCGGCGGCGGGCGGCTGCTATGCGGAGATGCATGGCGGGCTGGGGCCACGCGGGAGGCGATTGACCGTACCCCAGCGCCATCCGGGGCCTGCCGGCCGTGGTGGCGGAGCCGGTTGGCGAGGCTGCATGCCGCGGGGGCGGCGACGCGGGTGGAGCGGGACGCGGCGCGGCCGGGCGTGGGTGGAAGGCGGTGGCGGGGATCAGGCTGGAGGAGCTCAGGCGGACGACATGCCGACGCGGTTGTGGACGGTGGCGATGATGCATCTGGCATGGGGGCTGGTTGCCCGCAGGTCGCGCGGGCGCTCGGGTATGCTGAGCGCACACCGGGGCGCAGGAGGCGTTGAAGCATCCGGCGGTGCACGGCGGCTGATCCCGGGTGGTGCAGGAGGCGCAGCTCGACCGCGTGTTGCAGGGCGAGATTACGGGGTGGCGGCGCAGGCGAGAAGGCGGCGGCGCCGGCGGTGATGGAGCACGTCACCGAGCTGGCCTTTGGAGGGGGAAGAAGGCGGCGGACGGGACGCGGGCGGGGCGGGCGCGCCGGGACGCGGATGCGTTGCGGGCGGCCGAGCTGACGTTGACGGTGGTATGGCGACAAGGTGGAGCACGGAAGGCGCATCTGCATCTGCGTGTGCCATCGAGGAGATGTCGGAGGCGGGCGCTTGAGGCGCTGACGTGATGGCGCGGTGGCCGGAGCGGTATCGGGGGTGGGGATGCTGACGGGGCCAGGGGACGGAGGAGGCATGAGCGCCCGCCGTCGGTTCCGCGAGGCCGTCAAACTCCACGTCAGATCCCGCCATGAATGCCCAGCTCACCGCCGAAGCCGACCACCGGGGCTGGTCCCGTGCCCACCTGATCCCGCTGGTGCATCGCCGGGACCCCGACTACCTCCGCCGCATACCGACGCCGCGCAGGAGGAGCCGTGACGGAGACGGACGGGGGTTCGGGGTGGACGTGTTCACGGCGGTCGAGAAGCGGCCCGCGGGCGAACCCCGGGGTGCAGGCGGCGTGTCGCGGCGTGCTCCGGGCGCTCGAGGGGTTGGAGCCCGGGGCGCAGCTGCAGGTGCTCAGGGCGGCGGCGTTGCTGCCGGGCCGGACGGAGCCGCCGGCGGCGCCACGATGCCTACGGCGCAGGATGCGCGCGGCCACGCTGGCGGCGTTCGAGCTTTGCCGCGGTGGCCGAGTATCGCCGGTTGGTGGCCCGTCGCCCCAGGCGCGCTCGTGCGCCGGCCGGTGCCACCGCCGCCACCGGAGGAGCCGGCGTGAGCGCCAGCCGATCGATCAGCACACGCTCGCCACCGTGGTGGCGGGGCTGGCGGCGGCGTTGCGCTACGAGTGGCGGGACGTTGCCGGGGACGCAGACCGACATCCGGGCAGCGCAGCGGCGGGCGGCGACGACCTTGGTGGCCCTGGGGCCGCGAGCTCTGCGCGCAGCCGGGGTGCGCGAATCTGCCAGAGCCCTGCGGCCGGCGCGATTGTTGTCCCGACTGTGACTGGCCGCTGGGCGCGGTGGTCGCCGGCGGGGAACTTCTGCTCGATCTTGCCGGCGCCATCCACGGCCCCGAGCGCTGCACGCACTGCCGTCCGAGTGACGCCGAGGAGCTGGCCGAGCTGCAGGGGGCGCTCGCCCTTCGCGATCGAGAGGCGACAGCGCTGAGCGCGGAGGTCACTGCGCGCGGAACAACCTGTGGCCGCGCTGCGGGAGGAGAACGCGCGGGAACGCGAGGCGCATCTGCACTGGAAGACCGAAGCCATGCGGCGATCGAAGACGGAGCCAGCGGGCGCGCCGGGCGTTAGGAGACAGCGAGCAGGAGAACGACCACCTCCGCGCCTACGCGTCGCCCGGCATGGCTGGTGCGGGAATCGAGTCCCGTCATCGCCTCCTGAGGGGATCTGTTGCGCGCGGTGGCGAAGCACCAGCTTACGGCCCTGCTCGACTCCCCTGCGACCTCGCCGACCTCGACGCCCGTGAGCAGCAGCGGGAGGCGGTCCTGCCACCAGCTCGCGCACACGCGATCCTCGAGGCCGACCATCCGCGCGCCACCGCGGCGGAAGCCGATGCGCTCCCTGGCGTATGACGCTCTCGACGCCGGGCGGGAGGAGTCCGGTGCCGGGTGGGGGCGCCGGCCGCGTGCTCGGCCCCCGACCATCCCCCTGGCGATTCGGGCCTGCCGCCCGCCTCGTGCTTTCGAGCAGCGCCGGGCGCTCGCGGCCTACGGCATCCAAGGCGATCCCTGGGCCTTCGTCGCGACTGCGTCTGGACGCGCGACGGGCGACGGGGATGGAAGTGCGGCGCTATCCGCCGCGGGAGTATGCCGGCTTCTTGGTGCGGCGGTGGCAGAGCGAGCCGCTGCTCGCGGTGGCGAAGAGCCGGCGGATGGTGGTGACGATGCGCTGCGTCACGCCTGGCACCACCACAGCTACGCGCTTCTCGCCAATGGCGAAGGTGGCGTTCATGGCCCGGAAGCTCGGGAAGACGGAGACTCGGGGGTCCGCGGAGCTCGTGCGGCGGGCGTACTTCATCCATCGCCACCTGCCGCCGACGCTGCCGCCGTGTGAGGGTGGAATACTCGATCGAGGTTTCTGCGCTTCCCAGGCGCGCTTCGGCTCGGAGATCGCTCGGCGCGCTCGGCGAGGGGCGAAGAGCAGAGCGCGGCGGCAGCCGTTCTGCGAAAGCGTCTTGGCCGACGGGTTGGCGTTCTGGGAGCAGTGCCCTGCACGGGACCCGCCGGTGGCGCTGCGTGCCGACGATCAGGAGCGGCGGAGGCGGATCTGGCGGTGTCGTCGGCGGCCCCAGGTTTCGCACGCCACTCTGCCATTGCCACCGATCAGCTCGGGTTTACGACCGGACGGGGGAATAACGCATGGGCGAGCAGACGGCGTCGCGGCGTTGACCGCGTCCCGGCGGCTGGGGAGGCAATGTCGCTCGCAGGGCAGCCGGGGCCAGAGCACGCGGCTCTCCGTTGACCAGAAGCGGCTCGATGAGCGGCTCGTGCGGGCGCCGGCAGGAGTTTTTCGCGCTCAAGACGCAGCGCCCGCCGGCCGCGCCTAGGCGGCTCGACACCGCGTCCGAGGCCTGGGAATCGACTGAAGCGCGAGAAGTTGGCGGTGCCAGGTGCAGTTGAGCGTGTTACGGCCCGTCTTGCGGGCCGCGCGAGGTCGCCAGCCACACGGGACGAGTCACTGAGCCAGCGCGGGCGCTTCGTGACGATCCGCGGCGGCGCGGTTTAGCCCCGGGAGTCTGTGCCATGCTCTGGTCGGCTGGCAGGAGCGCCGAGCAGCGCGCCACGCCGAGGCTGGGGCCGAGGGACGAGCGGCGCGACTGAGCACCTTCCCGCCCCCGCCCGCGCATGCTAGACGGCCCGCGGCGAGGAGGGCCAGCGCATGGCCACACGCCGTTCCGGAAGCAGTCCGCCGAGTCGCCGGGCACCGCGCCGGGTCTCGCTTTGCGTCTGCACCGCGCCGATGAGGCTTGACCTCGAGCTCACCGGAGACCGGCCGCTTCGTCACCCGCGACCGCTACGTGACGGCTGCTGCACTGTTAACTCCGGCCTGGCCGTCCCGCCGAGCTAACGAGAGATGGAGCCGTTTCAGACCGAGGTGACGCTGCCCGCGGGGAGGTAGGCGAGCGTCGACCGCCACGGTGCGCCACCGGCCGCTACCGAGCTGCGCGGCCCGAGGATTGCGTGCCCGACAGGACTCCAGGACGTCGAGGTTGTCGTCTGAGCACAATCGGCTTCGGCGGCGCCCAGCTCGAGCTGACGCCCGGGCTGCCGGCCCCGCCGGTGCAGGACGCGCTCGCCTGCCGACGCGCTCGAGCGGCTCCGCGATGCCGCGGTGACAGCGCCGCTCCGCCATGAGCGACGCGCCCCGGTGCGCGAATTGCGGCTCGACCTGCGGGGCGATCGAGCGGGACGGCCAGCGCGTGTGTGCCGACTGCCGAGCTGGCCGGTCGGGATGCCCACCGCCCCAAGCCAGCTCTGCCCGCTGTGCGGGCGTCCCGCAACTGGAGGCGGAGATCGTGCACTAGCGCCCGGCCGGTGGCGCGCCCGGCGTCCCGGCGCAGCCCCCGCCAGCGGTACGGCGCCACGACGCCGAGGAACGCGGCGAGGTCCTCCGCGTCCTCGTACGGCACCACCACGTAGCGTGCCGTCGCGTTTCAGACTGCACGCCGAGCCGGGCCGGCGCCGGCCACGCGGCGGGTGACAGCGGCCCGCCGCCCGGCGGTGGCCGGCCCAGAAACCCGGGCTGCGCGTAGCCGGCGGTCTGGAGCCCGTACGTCGCCGCCATCTTCGTCGTGGCCTTGCGCTCGACGACCACCCACGAGCCGTTGAGCGTGCCCGATCGAGTCGGCGGTGCCGGCGTATACCGTAGGCCGGGGTGGTAGAGCGGCACCTGGCCCGCCGCCGGCCGGTAGTCCGTAGTCCGCGCAGAAGCGCTGCCCACGCTCTCCACGTACGGCACGCGCTTCCGGGATGCACGCGATCGCCCAGTCCAGCGCGTCCTCGTCGAGGCAGGTCGCAGCAGGCGTCGACATGGATGCCGCGGAGCCGCGGCGTGGGCGGGACGTCGCGGCCGGGATGGCGGCTTGTAGTCGGCCGTCAGCCCGGCGTCGTCGAGCAGCTGCGTCACACTCGGCACGATCATGCCATCCACCCGGTAGACGTGCCCCTCCGGGTTGAACTCGAGGCTGCGGGGGTGGGGCGGTGCTCCTCGACGGTGCGCCATCAGTGCAGCGGGCGGCGGCGCACGTGGCCGGGGCCGCGACGCCGCCGCGCCACCCTGCAGCGCCGCCTCGACGGCCGCCGGGATCTCGCGCGCAGAGGTCATCGTAGGCTTGTGTACGAGACAGGCCGCGATCGTCGGGCGCCCCTGCGTGGTGGCGACCACTGGGCGAGCCACTCCCGGGCGCGCTCGAACACCACCGTCGTGCTGATCGTCGGGAACGTCGGCGCCGCTGATCGCATCGTGCAGCAGCGCGTAAGAGGCGCCCGATGCGCGGCTTGAGAGGCTGTCCCGCGGCATGGCTCGCGTCGGCAGCCACGGTGCGGCGGGCGGCGCTGGCGGCATCCACCGAGCGCTCAAGAGGTCCGCTCGCAGCGGCTCGGCCGAGACACGGCGTGGGGCGGCGGGGAGCGGGTGCGTCCGCCGCGGGGCCTCAAGTGGGTCGGGCTCGTCGGCATCCCGGATCGGCATGTCCTCAAGTCCTGCGTGAACACCTCCGAGAAGGCCGGCGCAGCGCAGCACGGCGTCCGTCTGCGCGCTCTTGGCGGCCATCTTAAGCGTCTTGTTCGCGTCCCCGAAGTCCTGGTCGCGGTGGCGCGCGCCGCGGCCTCGGCCACGACGACGCCCGCCGCCGTCGTCAGCTCGCAGACGAGCGTCACCAGCCCGGAAGCTCCCCGCCAAGCATCTCCCGAACTCGATGTCCCGCTTGAAGCGGGGCGGAGCTACGGCAGCCCGCAGAGCTTCTCCGAGCCCGGTTTGCAGAGCGTGGGCTTCGCGCCACACGCGCCCGCACCCTTCCGAGCTGATGTCGGCCTTGTTCCGGACGATGTCTTGCTTGTTCGGGCCGCGCCCGAGCCGGCGATGAGAATCACCATCCAGTCGACGCCGGGCTTCAACTTCGATTTGAGCCACGCGACGGAGGAGTCGCGGCTCTGGTCGTAGCTTCGCGAGCTGCGCCGCGAGCGCGGTCCGAACGTGCAGACACGAGGTCGTCAGAGCACGGGCGCGGGCGTGGGCTCACGGGAATGTGACGGTGGCCGGCGGCGGTAGCTCCGGGGGTGAAGTTCCCATTTCGGGCTCACGCTGACCCCCTCCTTATGCTTATGCTCATGGTTTCACCGGTGGGCGGTGGCGCTAATGCCCGGGCTGGCGACGATGATGCCCCGCTCGATCGGCCGGGCACACCGAGACGGTGGGCAGTCCCGGATCATCCGCACGGCCGCCGCGGCCGTCGATCCGGCTGGACGGCGACGTCGCCCGCGCCACGACGCAGCCGAGCGCATTCGCCCAGGACGGAACGCGCACGCGTCGCCATTCTGCTTTCCGCGCTGCATGATCTTCGGCGCTACCACCCGACCCGCGGATCGGGCTCGCCGCGTGGTCGTGGATCGCGAGCGCTGCCGCGCAGGACGGGCCCGTGTATGCGTTCAGTCCGCCATCTGCGACGTTGCTCGACCTGGATGCGACCGCCGTGCGGGAATCGGGTGCTGGGGCCGCGCTGTCGCTGCCTGGCCCTCCGCCGTCCTCGTCGGATCGCGGGGACACTCTGGTCTCGTCGCGCCTGCCGGTCACGGCGGGGGTCGGTGCGCTCGATCCGCCAGAGCGCACGTCCACGTCGGTCGACGCTGCCGCAGCGCGCGAGCACTCCAGGGATGTCCTTCCCGCGTCTTGAACTTGCTTCCCGCACTCAAGCACTACCACGGGGATCGGGGCTGTGCTTCATGCACCCGTGGGCGTACCACCACCCGGTACGTGTCAAGAGTGATCCGTCTTGCGATTCTTGACGCCTATCGTCCCGTACAGTGCCCGCCATGCCCCGCCGCTCGAACGGCCGATCACAAGCCGCAGTCTGCCCCCGAACTTCGTCTATCGCAGCATCAGGCGGCGGGGGCCGACCGCGGTCTGCACGGCACTCGGCATCTCGCAGCCGACAGCGCTCAAGCGCTGGCGGCGGGTGGGCGTGGTCACCGACGCCGCTGGGGTGCTCCGGTGGGCCGCACTCCTGCATGCCGACCCCGCCGCACAGCTCGCCGTGGCGCGCCCGCTTGTGCCGGCTTCGCCGTCCACCCCGCGCCGGACGCCCTAGGAAGTGCCGCAGAATCGCCGCAACTCGGTGCAATATCAACGCCTATTCAGTGGCGGAGGATTGCCGCCGAGTGCATACCTTACACCGTACATAGGCTGCGCCGTGCCGGGACGACCGACAAGAGCGTCCCTCGAAACGCCCGGCGCGGGTGAGGCGAAGTCTGCCGTCGCCGCCCCGACGACACCGACTATCTCGTGGCAGCTCGCGAAAGCGCAGGCTCGGTGCCTCAAGCTGTCGGCCTGCACGCTTGCTGCTCCACCGCACGGCATCGTGCTCCACCGCGGCGACGGGCGTCTGTCGCCTGACGCGGGGGCCCGGATCTCTGCTGCAAATTGCTGCAGTTAGAGTTTTCTCTTGACGCCCCGCCACCAGCCAACTACAAGACGCCCTCTTTTTCACTTGATGGTGAGGCGGGGCGGCGTTCGCGGGCAGCGGGCGGCAGGGGGGATGCACTGGCCATGGGCAGCACGGTCGGCACGCGGGCACGCCTACCGCGCACCCTTCCCCGACGCCGCGTAGGCCATTCGGATGAACAGGCCGAGTCGCTGCCCGTCATCGTCGCCGGATTGTCGCCCGAGCAGTTTCTGGAGCTCGGCATTATGGCGCGCCTCTGCGCAGCGCCCGACAGCGCCCCGACGCGCCAGCACCGACCGAGGAGCGGGACCTGACGGCGAAGGCGGTAATCCATACTGCTCGGCTGCTCCGACTACGGGTGCGCAGCGCCATGTGCCAACGCGGCGAGCTCGCGGGCTACGGCGTAAGCCGGGTGGTGCCACGGCACATCCCGCCGGCCGCGATGCGCGCGTACCGTGAAACGGCAGCTGGCACGCAAATCCTCCGGTATACTCCAGACCATGACATCCCTCGACGTGAAAGCCCTGCGCCACCGGCTCGGCTGGACACAGCGCCAGCTCGCCTGCCTTAAACGTGACGGTGACGACCGTCGCGCTGGGAACAAGGCAGTCGCGCCCGTCACCCGCTGGCCGAGGAACCAGCCTTACGCTCCCTGGTCAAGCAACGCCGGAGCGTTGCGCGCCGCGCCGCCAGGCCCGAAGGCGCCAGCTGAGATGCGGGCCCGCAAGCGCACCGGGACAGACGGCACCGGGCGAAGCCGTGGTACGTGCAATACCGGCTGCCCGATGGGAAGCAGCGCAGCCCCGGCTTCGCCACCAAGCGCGACGCGGATGCGTGGATCGACGCCCACGGCCGCGAGATCCGCGCGGCGAAGGGGGCTGGAGCCGGTGGTGGCGTCTGACAGCGACGGTGGCCGTCTACGCGACGCACTGGCTCGCCGCCATCCAGGGCGGCGTGAAGGCGCGGACGCATGACAGCTACGCCAGCCAGGTCGGGCTCTACCTCCGCCCCCGGCTCGGGCACCGGCCGGTGATCGAACTCGGACGTCCCGAGCTACGCGCGTTCCTGATCGACTGCCGCCGCCAGGGCGTAGCCGGGGCGCCACTCAAGACGGGCTCCGTCCACGCCATCTACGCCACCGTGCGCGCGCTCCTGAACGCCGCGATCGAGGACGGACTGCGACGCGACAACCCGGCGGCGAAGCTCGGGAAGGTGCTGCATCTCCACCCGACGAAGCAGGCCCGGCGGGCCGCCATCGGCGCTCGAGCGCTGGACCGCGCGCAGACGCAGCAGTTCCTCGAGCATACCCGCACGCAGGAGCCCGGCTGGTACCCGCTGGTGCTGACGCTCGCCCGCACCGGGCTGCGGCTCGGGGAATGCCTGATGCTCCGGCCGACCGACTGGAACCCCGACGCCCGCGTGCTCCGGATCGAGCGGGCGTGGAACCCGAAGCACCACCGCGAGGAAGCCCGAAGCACGGCCCGCGCACGGTCGACGTCGCCGCGGACCTGGCGGCGATTCTGGGCTGCACGTCGCGGCGCTCGGGAAGGTCGTCGGCATGGACAGGCGCCCCAGTCGTCGACGTGGCTCTTCGGCTCCGAAGTCGGGAACCATGCTCGACGGTCGCAACGTGCGCCGCGCGCTCTGACGCGGCTCGCGGCGGGGGCGCTGCTCGGGCGGACCATCAAGCCGCACGACCTCCGGCACACCTTCGGCAGCCAGTGCATTGCAGCCGGGCTCAGTCGGTCTACGTGCAGCGCCAGATGGGCCATGCGAGCGTCAGCACGACCGTCGATCTCTACGGGTCCGGTCTGCCGCTGGAGGACCGCCACGGCGTCGACGCGCTCGTCCCGGGCGAGGCTGGTGGTGGCACGATGGTGGCACAGACCGTGTCGCGCGCGGCGGCGGAGGCGGCGGGCATGACGCAAGGCTGTGAATTTGCTGAATGGGCCGCGCAGGGATCGAACCTGCAGACCCGCTGATTAAGAGTCCGTTCCCCGGGGCCGCACGCCGCCCCACCCGCCCCCGTAAGTCCCAAATCTGCGTAGACCCTCGCCCCGCGCGCCGCTAGGGCTGCGCGGGGCCGGGCATGAGGCTGGTGGTGGCACGCTGGTGGCACTGGAGGTGTCAAAATTGACACCGATACGCAGGGGAACGCGGCGGGCATGTGGGCACGGCTCGATGATGCGATCCTGGATAACCCCGAAGAGATCATTGCGGCGGGGCCGCTCGGCTTCGCGCTCCATGTGGCGGCGATTACGTGGTGCGCCCGCAACCTGACGGATGGCTTCATCCCCCAAGCGCCACGCGTGGCCCAGCTCCTCTGAGCCTGGCGAGCCTGCGGGTGAGCGAGAGTTACAGAGAGTGCGGGTGCTGCATGCCGTCACGGCCGACGACATCGGCACCGATTTGGCCCGCATCGGGCCTCTGGCACGACCAGGGCGCGCAGTGGGAGGTGCATGATTACCTCGTCTACAACCCCTCCCAGGGTGAAGGTGCTCGCCGCCGCGCCAGCCGGCATGCCGATCCGGCAAGAACGCTACCGGAAACTGCGGGAAGGCGGAAAGTGACCGGAGGTGTGAGTGACGCGTCACGCGACGCCCCCGTGACGCGGGTGCTCCGCACCTGCCCGTACCCGGCCCACCCGTACCCCAGATGCGAGGAGCTCACGAGGGTCTGTTGCTTGCTCCGTTCTTCGCCGCCGGCTTCGTCCGCAGACGCCGGGCCACGGCCGTGGCTGAAACCGAAAGTCCCGTGGCCAGACGGGTTCAGAGCTCACGCGGCGCGGGCGGCCTATGCGACGCGGCGAAGAGTCCCGATGCCGCCCACGAGGGTAGGGCAAATTCCGACCCCATCCGCATGCGGGATGACGTGCGACACGTCAGCTCCGGACCGAAGCGATGGGAGTACTGGGGTCCGCAACACGCTTAGCGGGAGATCGCGCGGAGGCACGCATGAAGGCGGCGCGAGGCTGCGGTCAACGAGGGCGCTGTGGCACCGCCCGAAGCCGAAGCGATCCGGGACGTACCCGCCCGACATTGCGCGCCGGCGCCGCCAGCTCCGGCCCCCCGTCACGCCTGCCGGGCGCATGCGGCCTACGACCGGGGCAGAGACGCGCGAGCCAGCCCGTCACCGAGCGCCGCAGATGGCGCGGGGAGCTCCGGGCTGTGCTGCCGCGGTCCCTCCCCGCTCCTTGGCCAAGTCTTGCGGCATATCGCGGGCGCGCGGCGCAGCCGCATCCCGGGCGAGGAGGGCTGACCCCATGACACCGCTCACGATCGGCGTGGCCTTTGCCTTCGTGGCGATCGACGCCTCATCACGCGGACGCGATCGCGATCACCGCCGCCGGCCCCGCCCCCGCCGCGGCCCAGCCGTTCCACCCGCGGTGCCGCTGATGCGCGTGGTCGGGATCGACCCCGGCTGACGGGCGGCCTCTGCCGTCTTGGAAGCCTCGTCGATCGGCCAGGTGGCCGCCGTCCGTCTCGAGCGGACCCCGCTGCTGATCCTCTGATCCGCCAGGCGCGCCTGCCGTGCGGCGGGAGTGCTGACTCTGCCCGCCGCCATGTGGCGGGCGTTCTGCCTCGCCGTCGGTCACGGTGCCGCTGCCGGGGACGCCCTCGTCGCCCTCGAGCGGGGTGAGCACCCGGCCGGGGCAGCATGCCGATCGCCACGCTCCGGACGGGGATCGGCTCCGCGGCAACTGGCTCGCGTTCGCCACGGCGCGCGGCGTCCCGGTCGTCCTCGTGTCGCCCGGAGGTCTGGAAGCGTCACCACAGCCTCGATCGGCTGCGACAAGCCAGCGTGGCGATCCCGGCTCCGGCGCCACCCGCCGCTGCGCCACGTGGTCGCGCGCTCGGCCCGGCCGACCGAGGGCCCGCAGAGGCACCGCTTCATCGCGTCGTTCGTTACCGCGGCGCGGCATCTCCCAGGAGGCAGACCCCGATGCACAAGCACGCGCCGGATGACATGGTCCAGCTGGCGACGCGGATCCGAAGACGCTCCATCGCGCCATCCTCCTGCCACGGCTGACGGTGGTCCAGGAGGCGGTCGGTGATGGTGATCGTCGCCGAGGCGCTCACCGAGCACCTCACCCGCTTGCGGGGAGCAGGCTGCGCAGCGCCACTCATGGGCGCCCGGCGAGGACGCCTAAGTGGCGCAGCTGAACGCGGAGCAGGAAGTGACCTTCCGCTGTGGACCAGGAGGAGTGCGTACTCTGGGCGGGCACCACGACGCCCTGGGTGGCCGCGAAGTGGACGCGCCACGGCCAGCCCCGTCCGGCGAAAAAAGCTCAGCCAGGAAGCGCCAGACGGCACCCCGCGCGGCTGGGAGGTCAAACTGCCCTGGACGGGCAGTCGCCGGGCGTGGTCGGCCTGCGTCTTTCAGCATGCCGCTTCCGTCGTCGTCACGGCGCCACGGTTAACGCCGCTATCGCGACCGATCCGACCCGCCGGGGACGACCCAGCAGGTCATTCGCCCGCCGCAAAACGCCCCGGCGGATCGCGGTAGATCGGGGAGCTGAGAAAGGAGGTGTCCCGTGTTGTTGATCCCAGTTGGTTTGGCGATCCTGATCGTGCATCGGCGTGCTGCACTCGCGTCGTCAGAGCATCGCTGCTGCCGATCGGCCCCGCGATCAAGATGGTGATCCGAGTCATCATCCTGCTGGCGGTGGTCCTGTGGCTCCTCTCTCGATCGTTTCAGGCTCATCCCCCCGGCGGGCTCGCTCCAAGGTGGGGTAGCGCGGCGCGCGCGGGAGTGGCGGCTGGCCGCCGGCCCCTGAGCCAGCGCGCCGAGGCCGGGGGCGCTTGCCTGATCCAGGCGCGGGACTGGTATCGTCCCTGATACATATCTGCGCTCCCTCCTCAGCCTCCTCCCTCCTCCTCGCCCTCCCCTGCCCTCCCAGGCCACCGCACCCGAATCCGCGTGCAGCCCATATCCCCGGGCCCACGCCGGAACCCTGCGGAGATCCTTACGTGGTCTACGACCAGGGCGCGGAGGCCGCGCGCTGGGTGAACACGCCCCGTCAGAGGCACGGCGTCCTCGTATCAGCCTTTGCTGCTACGACCACCCCGCTCGGGCGCGGCCGCTCACGGCAGTGACTACGGCGATCCCCTTCAGGGCCGCCGCGGCGCGCGCCAGGACGCGACTGGAGCCATGGCGGTCTCTGCCACCTTGCTAGCGGCTCACGGCCGTGGAGCGCGAGATCAAAGGGCTCCGCAGCGACATGGGCATGCTGCGCGGCGATGGCGAACACCGGCCTCGCGGCGCTCTTGGCGCCGCGCTCAGTCCAGCCGTAATCTTCCGCTAAGATCGAACGGGCGGCCGCCGTCCGTCCCCGCTCACGCGGACCTCGGCGGCGCGTGACGCGGCTCAGAGCGCGGGGCCCGGAGAGCCGCGCGCGGGCGGACTGGCTCGCGAAGGCCCGGGTCGTCGGCCGGGCTCCTCCCGGCGCTCGCCGGTCAGGCGATGCGCGCCGGCTGCCGGAGTCCCGCGTGGGTGGTTGGCCCGGCCGTCCGCGAGCTCGGCGGTCGTCGTCGTCGCGTTTAGAGTCGCGCTCGTGAGCTAGCTCACGGCGTGGTGGAGGGCTGCGCGGTTGGGCCACTCGAGCTGCTCGCCCCCGGTTTGACTTCTCCCGCGCGAAGCAGGGGGTCGACGAACGACGGTCGCCACGCGCCCGGCCTGCGGGCGCCTCGCGATGAACGACGCCGGCCGCGGATAGAGCAGGCAGCTTTGGCGCCCGCTACGGCGAGTGACCGCCGAAGCCGCTCCAATCGCCGTGCCGAGCCAGGGATGGCCCCGCATGGCTCACCGCGGTCCCGAGCCCGGTCGAGACGTCGCGAGCTGCGTCGGCGTCTGCATGATGAGCGGCGTTTCGGTCGCGCGGAGCGTAAGCTGACTAGGGTCGCCACGTCGCCCCGCTGCGGGCGCCCGCTTTCGCGGCCTGCTCGGCTGCGGTCAGTGCATCCCACCCGCACATTTTCGTTTCCTGCACCGCCCTTCGCCACCGTCTGCACCAGTGTGCCGAATTGCCCTCGACCGGCTCCGTCGCAGTCAACACCAGCGAGGGCCTCCGCCGCCTTGAACACGGACGGCACGGGCGGGAGCAGCTGCTGGACGGCCAGCTCACCAGGGGCGGCCACGATCTCGCCCGTGGCGCCGCAGGCATACGCCCGCGACCGTCGCTCCGTAACAAAACCGCCCTGGCTCCGCGGGCGGTTGCCCGATCCAGATGCTCATAGCCGATCACCCCGCCTCCCCACCGCCGAGCCGAAGCCAGCGCCGGGATCGCGCCGAGACCCGAACGCCGACCGGCCAGAATGCCGCGCCAGTCCCGCCGATGATGCTCGGGACCTGGCTCCCGAAGGTGCAGCAATACGTAACCT